>Ga0169931_10014022_pt1 | contig 10887 bp, 19 predicted proteins | sample Kivu_15m_20L_FD_129675 | JGI IMG/M metagenome (GOLD analysis project Ga0169931, IMG submission 129675) | Freshwater microbial communities from Lake Kivu, Western Province, Rwanda to study Microbial Dark Matter (Phase II) - Kivu_15m_20L... | ecosystem: Environmental > Aquatic > Freshwater > Lake... | reverse complement strand
ATTGATTCTTTTTTAAACCCTTTCAGGTATGCCATTAACATTTTAAATTTCTTTTTCATTATTCGTAAGTATCTAAATTTATTTCAAATTCCATGTCTGTTGATTCATAATCTTGATCTTTAGTAACACCTTTAATAAAGATACTATCACCCCAAATTGTAACATGTCCTTCAGCACCGGCATCTGTATTCCAATAATTGTTTCCTGTTATTTTTTTCATAAGTTCATTTACAATCATCCATAAATCTTCATCCATTTGATTACTAATACGTGTTAAAGTACCATCAAGTTCAAGACCATAAATTTGACCATCGTCCCAACGACCAACAAATTCATATTCAATTTTTACCAGATCTTCATCATCTTCATAGAATTGTAAAATAGTTTCTTTATTTTTTTGTGAAAGATCTCCATAATTAAAAATTTTATTAAATGATTCTCTTTCTTCTACTTTATGTGATGATATAAAAATAATTTTGTTTTCAAATGGATATATGTTAATATCCAAATACCAATAATCGTCAAAATCTAAATTAAGATACCCATAAAAATCGTCCATATGGTTTTTAATTAAGTCATCTATGAATTTTTCAAAATGTGATGGTAATGGTCGTCTTTTTGTATGTTTTTTTTCATCTGTAACATCAAATTTACCGTCCCAATCTTCAATTTGTTTTCTATCCATTACAATTGAAGTATCGACAAAGTGTCCTTTGAGTCCTCTTAAAAAAGCAAAAAATAATTTTAATCTTTGTTTCATTATTTTATATTATCCGGTGTTACATTTATATCCATGTCTGTTAGTTCAACCTCTTTGGATTTTGAATAAATTTCCATTCTTATAAATTTACCTTTCTCAACGTAAATTGTCCCACTTGATCCTGGACCTTCATTCCACCATCTACCATCAAAATTTCTCATTAATTGATCGGTCAAATCAATATAAATATCATCAGTATCTATTAAATAATAAAAATCAAGATCGACTCTTATTTCATCGTAACTACCATCAAAATTAAATTCAAATTTACTTTTACCCTGAAGATCCTTATCAAATATTTCATCAACCATGTCAAGAATATTTCTTGATAGTTGTGTGTTTTCTTTATTTAAACTAAATGCTTTTTGATAATCATTTTCAGTAATTATACTACATTCACTAGCAAAATGTATTCTATTTTGTTTTGGATAAATATGAACAAGTAATGTCCAGAACTCATCTTCATCGTAATCATTATATTCATGAAAATCTTGTGTGTACAATCTCAATATATCATCAAATGTCTCTAATAAAGTTTTTGGTAATTGAATTTCTTTACCTTCTTTTGTTGTAAATTTTTCATCCCATTGTTCAATGTGTCCATAATCGAAATTAATATATGTGTCCACAACCTCTGTTTTGAAACCTCTAAAATATGCTAGTAATAATTTTAATTTTTGTTTCATTCTTCCAAATCTTCTTCTGTAATTTCATATCTATCATCACAATCAACCGTTTCTCTCATGTTCCATTCATGTGAAATAACAATCTCTAGATTATTATTTAATTCTATTGTTCCGCTAGATCCATCATTAATTTCCCAACCACCATAAGCATTTTCTAAATTATCATAAAGTGTGTCCCAAATTAACTTTTCATCATCACTATTTGATTGCCAATTTATATTAGTATGTTGACCATCAATTGTAACTGAATCAATGTCACCGCTATCACCACGACCAGAATATCTTGCTTCAATTATTTCAGCACCAGTTCTTTTAAAATATTCTTCAAGTTCTGGATTTTCTAATTTTCTTTCATATGTTTCAGCTTGATTACTATATTCTTCAACATCAAGTGAATATATTATTTTTTTTTCTTTTGGTATTATTTCAGCAGTTAATCTATAATAATCTGTTTCACTATAACAATCCATATCAAAAATTTCATCTATCTTTGAATCTGTAATATCAATAAGCATATCAAGCATATTTTGTGGTATTGATACATTTTGTTGTACGTTTGGCCACTTCCATTCTGGATCACCTGCATACGCATTCCATGAAACTTGGATATTATCTTTTCTAAGTCTAAGTAAAAAAGACATTAAGATTTTAAATTTTCTTTTCATATTTTATAAATACTTAGTCATCAAATTTAAGATCAAGTGTTCTCATCATCCACATAGGTTTTTCTTTGGATTCAAGTGCTTTTATCCATTCTTTTGCTGACGGAACATAATTGTAACAATCTTCTTTGACATGATCTTCTAAACAATACCTAGTATAAACAATTTTATCATCACTATTAGTAAAATGAGAACCAAATATTTTTTCGGCCTCAAAAATTCCTTCACTATGGTGTCTCCACATTCTATGATGTGAATGTCCATACCACGCCTTCGTAGCATCCATCCATTCGTGTAAATGGATATAATCTTCCCATTTGCCACCATATTTTTTCTGGTTGGACTTTGAGTGTAATATTGGGTGTGCCATTTTGTTTTATATTATTAGTTTATTTGATTTTTTTATATTTTCTGTTGCCCACATTGGTTGTAAATTTGTATAATGACAAAGTTCATATATCTCTTCTTCAGTTTTGGCTGAAGATAATGGTATAATGTGGTCAATGTGCCAACCGTAATAACCGTAATTTTCCCAAGACATTCCGTTTTGAAATTTATTTTCAATATATTTTTTAAACTCTTCTACCGAACACCCTAAAATTTCCAAAGATTGTTTATTTCTATTAAATTTCATTACTTTATTTATCCTAGACCTAACAACTTGTCCTAATCTAAAATTAAGATTATTACTATATTTTTCGTTTATTTTTTTTCTTTGTTTTTTTAATCTTTCTTCTTTATTTTTTTTTCTCCATTTTTTTGTTTTTTCATTTAATTTTTCTCTATTTTCAAGATTATATTTTTTTTGATATTCTTTCATATAATTAGGGTTTTTTTCTAACCACAATTTATTTTTTAAAATAATCTTTTCTTTATTTTTTTCACGGTACAATTTATTATTCTCATTTTCTGATTTTCTACATTGTTTACATTTTGTTCTATAACCACTTTTATTATTATTTTGTCTATGAAACTCACAAACTTCTTTTTCAATTTTACATTTACTACAAATCTTTGTTTCCATAATATTCTAACAATAATTTATTTATTAGTGCTGATTTATTAGTTAAATCTTTTTCCATTTTATCCAACAACTTGGTATCAACAGTTATTGATATTTTTTTCTTTGTGATTTTTCCTTTAATCTTCATATACATATAAATATTTATAAAATATGTAAAATCCTACTTTTTTATTATTATAATATGTTTTAATAAGTATAGATTTCATAACTCATTTTTGTAGTATTTATATTAATATGAAAGATTTAATTCGTAATATACTTAAAGAAGAAACGTCTCAAGAAAAACTTGCAAAAGCATATCTTTCAAGATTAAATCTTAAAGTTTGGAAAAATGATCGTTACGATTTTGTGTTTTTGGCGACACAAAAAGGAACTTCTATTATTTTAGTAGTACCTGAAGATCACGAATTTTGTGTTCAAGATTCTACTTACGACATGTTAATGAAATTTTTAAAAACTGAATATAATGTTTCAGATTTTTTATATGACTACGTAAAAGGACTTGGTGTTAAATTACGTTTTTATAAGACATCTGGTTGGGTTTCAAGATCTGAAAATGTTGGTGGTGTTGATCAAGATGATGAACCTTATTTTGAATCCGAAAGTTTAAATGAAAGTAGTAGTCCAGTTAAAAACTACTGGTTTAAAAAATGGACTAAACAAAAAGAAAAAGGTGAAAACCCATCACTATATGACATCGAAAAATTGGGTTTTTCAAAAAAAAGAAATGAGATTATACAATACTTTTTAGAATTTATGGGTTACACTGATGAAAATTCAAGGTCTAATGCTGTAAAACAATATCTTTTAAACAATACATTTACCGAAAAGGAAATAACAGATATGTCAGAATTTTTTGAACAAGGTAAAATAAATGTAAGATTTCCAAAAATTGAATTTACCGAAAATGAGGGTGTTGATCTCTTTCGTCTAAATTTAGATGTTGATTTTATGGTTTTAAGTGGTTCTTTTTATAATTTAGAAGAAGAGGAAACTTATACTTTTTCAAGTACTCATAACCCGTTTGAAGATTTTGTCACATACTTTGAATTTAAAGAAGAAATAAAACAAGTTGTTGAAAGCTTTATCCATAAAACTCTTGAATCTTTTGGATATGATGTAAATAAAGATTTTGATTATGTTAGTGTGAATTGGTAATGAAAAATTTAATTAAAAAAATATTGAAGGAAGAGACATACAGAAAAAGTATGGAAAATCTTATTAGGAGATATGGTATAGATAAAGCCAGGAGTTTTGCTGGTAGTAACAAACGTTTATTGAAATATTTAGGTGTTTCTAAATCTGAAGATTTTTTTAATATTCTTGCCGGATCAAAAACACCAATTGAAACAAAAAGTGATAGGTTTTTAGTTTTTGAAGATAAGTATGGTAGAAATTTTTTCATGTATGACAATGTGTCTAAAAATGTAACGACGTTTGAAAAGAGTATTGATGATTTAAAAAAACTTATGATGGTAGAAAATAACTTTGAGGGTGTAAATAAAATGATTTATGAACCATTAAAGGATTGGATAAGTAAAAATTACAACATTCAGGTTGATTCAATTAATGAAATTGATATTGCTGATTTAAGTGATGAGGATATGAATGTGTATATGGATTTTGTTACAAAAAGTTAAAAACGATGAAAAATATAATTAAAAAAATATTGAAGGAAGAGGAAGGTAACAAAACTATAAAAAGTTATGTTACAAAGATGTTTAAGAAACAAATTGATTCTGGTGAAATACCTACAATTAATTTTCTTGAGATCCGTAGAAGAAATTTAACAAACCATTGGGATACAATTGTAAAAACATACTTTGATTTTGTTGGTGGTGAAGAAGAAGCTTTTAAATTATTTAAGAAATATATTGATGGTAAAATTATAACTGATAAAGATATAAGAAATATTGGCCGTAATGTTTTACCTGAAGACCAATATAAAATTAAAATAACAAGAATTTACAATTTAGATTACAGGGGTAATAGAATAATGGGAAGTAATGAAGAATTAGAATTTGGTTTTGCTCTACTTGATGGGCAATTTGCAACAAGTGAAGGTATATTGACTTTGGAAGAATTATATGATGAAAGATATGATGAAGAATGGCATGATGTTACAGAATATTTAAGAAGCGAAATAGAAGATTATGTTTGGAGTGTTGCTAAAAATTTTGGTCTTCAGTTTGATGCTTATACATCTCATTGGGATGATTAAAAAATAAAAACCGGACTTTGGATCCGGTTTTATTTTTATAATTTTATAAAGAGTAATTAACTCTTTTATTCCCTAATGCTTCAATCGCATGTTGTACTGCCTCGTCTTTGGTTTTAAAATTTCCTTTAACCAATTTCTTAGCATGTAAAATGTTATAAACTGTAGCTTTAACATCTGGTTTTGCAAACCTATACTTTGATTCTTTTTTTGGTTTGAAGGTGTCCTTTGCATAAACATCCAAGTAACCAACTTTTGTGATGTAACGACCTTTTTGTCCTGATTTTGTTGCCATTTATTTTTTTAGATTTAGTTAAACAATAAGCAAATGTAATAATTCTTTTTTAAATAGTCAAAATAGTTTGAATAAATTTTCTGACTGTTCTAATAATTTTTTGTCTTTCTTGACTTTCTTTTTTGAGGTCACCAGGCCAATTTTCAGGAATGATCTCAGCTTCTTCAAGTAATTCTAAAATTTGTTTTGTCCAATACGGTCTACCTTGATAAGAATTAAATCCATAACCAGGGAAGCCATCAAAAGTATATTCTGTAACTTCTAATGGTTTTAAATCACCAAAATCACCAATTTTTCTTTTTTCAACATTAATCCTCCTCATAAGAAAATTCATTATATTAGAATCAAACTCCTCGTTTTTTGAAGAGTTTGATTCATTATTATTTTCTCTTATCCTATATCTCATTTAAGGAATCTTAATTTATAGATTGTTGAGTTAATCAATTCTTGAACAGTATCTATTTGATTTTGGATGTAGCTGTCTTCAACAGAATCTCTATTTTCTTCAATTATATCAAGTAACCTTTCAAAATAAGAAATTGTTTTCTTTCCGCTTCTATACTGTTCTACTTTGAAAGTTTTGAAGTTTTTAATTATACCGTATTTACCTTGGTATGATTCAACAATACCATCAAATAAGCTAACAACTTCATCGTAATAATCATTTAATGCTTTGTGTTCAGCATAAGATTTTGTTTGTAAATGAAATACATGAGCCTGATTTCTTGAGTGTAAGATGTTACAAACCATTTCACAAAAATCATCATTTGATTCGTCTTCTACTTCACCATCCTCTTCCTCTTCATCATCTTCTTCACTATCAGTATCTTCGTCTTCAATATCCTCATCCTCATCGTCAAAATCCTCTTCATCTTCTTCTTCAAAGATGTTTCTTTTTTTGAGTTCTTCATAAAGTTTTTCTGTTAAATTCTTTTCCATAATTTTATATTTTAGTTTAATATAAATATTACGGAATTTGTGAATTTAGTAAATTATACTTCAACAAACTCAATTTCATTTGTTTTTGGATCCCAATCAATAGTCAAAGGTTTGTTTCGGAACTCATAACGACCATTGAGAACTGCAGCATTTATAAAGTGAGTTGTACCATCAAAAACATAACCAAATCCTTCATGTATGTGACCACAAACATGTATTTTTGGTTTGATTTCTTGTATTTTCATTAACAAATCTTCACAACCAACATTAAGTCCGTCATATGGTACAAAATCCAATTTACCAAACGCTGGACCATGAGTTACAAGTATATCAACATCTTTTGGTATTAAATTCCATTTTTCCATTATTTTTTCACCACGAGGTAAATTGAATGCCCAGTTATGAAATTCAGGTTGCCAAGGACTACCCCAGATTTTTACAATGTTATCTATGTCTTCACCAACACCCATCCAATCATCTTGAAGATAATCTATTGTTTTATAACCGGTAAGTAACCCTTTTATTTTTTCAGGGTCGTCTTGGAAACCAAAGTCGTGATTACCACAGATAAACATTTTTGTGTCATAATTATCTATACCATCATACCATTTAGCAAAGTTTTCTATTTCTGTGGTATAACCTCTACTAGTTAAGTCACCGGCATGAACTAACAAATCACCACCAGGTAAAAACCCGGTTATTTTATCGTGTTTAGTGTGTGTATCTGATATAAAAGTGATTCTCATTTTCATAATACAAAGATAATATTATTTTCTTAATATGTTACGTAGTGTTTTTGTTTTTTCATTATAAAATTTATAAATAAAGTTTACCATGTCAAAACACTCCAAGTTATTTTCCCATCTTGATTTAAAGTTGTCAAACATTTTTACAGATGTTTTTAATTGTCCTTCTGTTTTTGATGATCTTAAAACTTTTAAGATATACTCAAATTGATTTGATGCTGTCATTTTATAGGTTTTTTATTTATCCTACAAATATAGTAAATTATTCTTGAACTTTTTTAACTTCTTCAATTAAATTATTAATTCTTTTTCTACCTTTTTCACCAATTGGGATTGGGTTACCTTCTTCATCTATATGAACAAATTTAATATTTGTTCTTAATACGATATGTTGTTTCCCGGTATAAACATTATGTGCTCTAGCTTCCATATATAAAGTAAGTGATGAATTACCAACCTTACTTGGATAACCGTATATTTTTAGTAACTGACTTTCTTTTGCTGGTTTTTCAAAATTACACTTATCTATTGATACTGTTACCATTCTTGGTGTATCACATAACTGCATTGCATAACCGGCAGCTGAAGCATCAATCCAGGCTAATAATTTTCCGCCGAAAAGATTTCCATGAAATCCTAAATCTGATTTTTTAATTGGGTGTGAATTTAAAAATTCCATTAGTATGTATCAATTTGTTTTTTAATTTTATCTAATAATTCTTCTGATATATTTTCAATACCAGATATCTCCTCAAGTAAACTTTTTATGTCTTTTTTTGATCTTTCTTTTGATTTTCTTCTTGTCTTTAATTCTACTTGATATATGTGAAATGAAACCTCATCTACATTTTTCAATTTTTGTAAATATTTTTCAATTCTTTGGTCCAGTTTTCTACTTCCATATACATCTATCATTATATCAAATGATTTGAATAACTCATCCAACCTACCTTTAAGGTATTGTATCTCTCCGTATTTTAAAATGTCTTTATCTGTCATAAAAAAAATGTTTCCCATAAAATATAGGAAACATTTAATTTTTAATCAATAAAGATTTGTTATTTAATATCTGTTGATTCTAACAATGTATATGAAAATTTATTACCGTGTATTTTAGACGCTTTTTTACAAATTGACATAAACAAATCAAAGTCTTTTACTCTTTTGAAAACTTGACACCCCTCACTCCAGTTCTCAACCCAAGTTGAATCTTGTCCGGCTTTATGAATATTAATTCCAAACATACCAGTATCTGTCACAGTTTCTTCGAAAATTAAATCTCTATTACCATCTCTCCAAACATTAACATTACCATTTCTTTGACAAAGTGCTTGGTATTTTCCTTGGTGTAAATCTATTTTGTAAACACTTCTGTATTGTCCTGGAATTAATCTTGCAACACCTTTTTTATTATGGAATTGTTGTACGCCTTTTTTACCTGGATCACAAGTGGCCATCCAACAATAAAATTGCCATACACCTTTTTCATCTTTAAAAGATATTGTAAGACAATCATCAAAAACATTTGTAACTTTTTTATAAACTGCAGGTGAAGTATTTCTCACACCTACAATATTCACATCATAACTTTTGTTTGACGTGTCTTCAAACCATTTATATCCTTTAGATTTAACGGCCTTTTCTATTTGTTCTTTAGTGTAACACATAATTTATTTTTATTATAAATATATTTCATTTCAAAAGTTGGATATATTTATTATGTAAAACACATATATGAATAGTTGGGTTGAGTTGTCAATAGCATTTGTGACCGGTGTATTGGGTCCTATATCAGTAATTTTATTAAAAAACTTTTTAGATAAGAAAAAGAAAAAACCAGATATGGTTGTTGATGCACTTAGAGTTAGTGAACTTGTAACACACAAAATAGAAGAAATAAAAGAAGATATTAGAGCTGATAGAGTTTGGATTACTCAATTTCATAATGGTGGTCACTTTTATCCAACAGGTAAATCAATAACAAAGTTTTCAATTATGTATGAATCGGTAAATACTGGTGTATTATCTATTCAGAGTAACTACCAAAATATTCCGGTACATCTATTTTCAAAATCATTAAACCAACTTGTAACAGCGGATTTGATTGAAATTCCTGATTTTGATGATGTCACAGTTGCAACATATGGTTTAAGGTATGCCGCTGAAGAAAGTGGTTGTAAATCGGCATACATTTTTGCTATTAAAACAATTGATAATAAATTTATTGGTGTGTTAGGTATTGATTATACAAAAAATAAAACCCAGCTAGATGATGAAGTTATAAATAATATTATGATTCACGCATCGTCACTGGGTGGTGTACTAATTAATCACCTAGAACATTAAATTATAAACTAAGTAACATATCAATTAAATCTGGATGTGGGTACATATCCACTTTTCCTCTAATTACGTTTGTATGTGTGTATAATCCTGGAGTTGATTCTGCTTTACGTACATCTAATACATCAAAACCATCAGCACCTTTATCTTTAACATATTCAACAAGTCCTACTCTTGGGTCAATATTATATTTATTTGCACAATAGATAATCCAGTTTTTCAAAGTAACTAATTGACTTTCTGAATAGTTGTGCCAGTATTGGAAACCTCTGAATGGTTTTGCTAATTTAATAACCTGTGAAGGATCTGCTGATGTATTAACATAAGTTTTTCCATTTACAATCTGACCCATAGAACATACTTCAATTGCAACTGAATTTCTGTGCATTAAAGAATTTCCGGTTCCTGTGTGCCATCCGTAACCACCTTCTGGAAAACATTGAATGAGGTCTCCATCATATTTTTTATCACCATTTGCAACACTTTGTCCACCCAAAATAAATTCTGTTGCAACATTTCCACGGTTATCTCTAGCCCACATGTCAGCAACTTGATAAGGATTTGGTCCTCCGGCTGTGTGATGTAAGAAAATCCATTGTTTTTTTACAGGTCCTTTGAAGTAAGTTCCTTCTGGCATCCAATACTTTTTAATTTGTAGTGCGTGTGTCACTTCATTATTTTCTGCGTTGTCGGTATTTAAAATACCCATGTGATTCCATGTGTTACGACCAACTATTCCATCAACAGTTAATCCATTTTTCTTTTGGTATGCTTTTACAGCACTTTCAGTTTTTGGTCCAAAATTCCCATCAACTGTAATTTTTAAAAATTCTTGTAGGGTTCTAACCGATTCACCCTTACTACCTTTTTTTAATACTTCCATTTTTATTATTTTTTTTGTTTATTTTTATAAATATTGTTGATTTATAGTTTGACCCATTTATTATCGTGGTTATATCTAAAAGATCCTATGTGTTCTTTGTTCCATTCGTTTGGCTCAACTAATGATAAAAAAACATTTCTGTTTTCTGAATAATATAGATGGTAAACATTGCCAATTACTGGTTCAAAAGTAAACTTTGCGTTATAAACCAAATCATTCCACTTGTATTCCTCCACCAATTTATCGTACTCTTTTTTTAACTCAACAAATCTATCCTCAAAATGTTTGTTAACTTTTTCAACCCTTGTGTTTTTCCATCCTTGTATGTTTT
>Ga0169931_10014021_pt1 | contig 10887 bp, 10 predicted proteins | sample Kivu_15m_20L_FD_129675 | JGI IMG/M metagenome (GOLD analysis project Ga0169931, IMG submission 129675) | Freshwater microbial communities from Lake Kivu, Western Province, Rwanda to study Microbial Dark Matter (Phase II) - Kivu_15m_20L... | ecosystem: Environmental > Aquatic > Freshwater > Lake... | reverse complement strand
CCTGGACCCCGCGCCGTACGGAAACCTTCACCGAAGCCTTTCCCGAACCGGGCCGTCGCCCCTGGGCGGAACAAGTGCCGCAGCTGCGCGTTGGCTTGCTGGGCGGGGAGAATGAGGCTGATCGCATGGGCCGTTTTGGCGCCTATCGTGATTTGCTGGAACGCACCTTTGGTGTGCCGACCAGGCTGTTCCCGGCGTCTGATTACGCTGGCGTCTTGCAGGCCTTCAGCGCGAAGCAGATTGAAGTCGCGGGGCTTGGTCCATCGGGCTATGCCGGCGCCTGGCTTGATACCAATGGCGGGGTCGAGCCCCTGCTGACCGCCGAGGAATCGGATGGCTCCATTTCCTACATTGCCGTGATGGTGGTGCGTGCCGATTCCGGCATCACCAATCTTGAGCAGATGCGCGGCAAGTCACTTGCCTGGGCCGATGCGAATTCAACCTCGGGCTATCTCATCCCGCGCTTCGCGCTGCGTCGTGGGGGTATTGCGGTGGATGGCAATGCCTATTTCTCCCGCACCGGTTTCGCGGGCGGCCATGAACAGGGCGTGGTCGCGGTGCTGCAGCGCCAATATGATGCGGCGGTGACCTGGGCCTCTGGCCAGGGTGATGAGGCGCAAGGCTTCACGCGCGGCAATCTGCGCGCCATGGTGCAGAAGGGCATGCTCAATATGGGTGACCTCCGCATCATCTGGCGGTCTGAACCGATTGTGAATGGGCCGATCTCGGCGCGTACCGATCTTCCGGCGGCCTTCAAGGAAGATTTCAAGCGCTTCCATCTTGCTCTGCCCAAGGCGCATCCGGAAATCTATCGCCAGATCGAGCGTGGCGCCGGTACCGGCTATCGTGAGGTGCGGCATCAGGATTACGATCTGATCGTTGAAATCCGCCGCGAGGAAGCCGCCGCGCGTCGCCGCCGTTCTTAAGATGCAGGAAGCCTATGCCACCAGCCTTCCCGCGGTGATCCGCGGGGAGGAAGCCTTTCAGGCTGCGCGACGACAAAGGCGCAATGCCGCGCTTCTGGGCGCGGCAGTGGTTCTGGCATGCCTCCTGCTCTCCGCCTGGGTCAGTGAAGCCCATCCCGCCACCTTATGGGCTGGGCTGCCGCGCATTTTTGAATATTTCATTCGTATCCTACCGGATTTGCGTTGGTCCGCGCTGTTTGCTGGTGCGGAAACGGAAGGCTCCATCGCCTTTTGGTTCTATCGCCTGCCGGAATGGGCTTTGTTGATCGTGGAAACCGCCAATATGGCGGCACTTGCGACATTACTTGGTTCTGCTGTTTCGCTGCTGCTCGCCTTTCCGGCGGCGCGCAATATCGCACCATCAGGTCTGGTCTATAATCTCACCCGTCGTTTCCTGGAGGCGCTGCGCACCATCCCGGAGATCGTCTATGCGCTGATTTTCGTCTGGGCCTTTGGTGTTGGGGCGCTGGCGGGCATTCTGGCGATTGCGCTCCATAGCGCCGGCGCCAATGGCAAGCTCTTTGCCGAGGCGATTGAAAATGCCGATATGAAGCCCTGGGATGGCGTGACCTCAGCGGGTGGCAGTTGGTTCGCCGCCTGCCGTTTCGCGATCCTGCCGCAGGTTTTGCCCAATATCCTTTCCTATCTGCTGCTGCGTTTTGAAGTGAATATCCGCTCCGCCAGCGTGATTGGCTTTGTTGGTGCGGGTGGCATTGGTGAGGAACTTTATAAGGTGATCTCCTTCAATTATTATGAGGAAATCAGCGCCATCATCCTGCTGATCATCCTGACTGTCGTCAGTGTTGACCTTCTATCCGAAAAGTTGCGCCACGCAGCCATTGGCCGGCTGGAGGCTGCACGATGAGTGAGAGCAGCATCACGACTTGGCGTGCGCGCATGCCGGACGCCTTCGGGCCTGGGCCTTTCCGGCTGGGCTTGCGCTTTCTGGGCTTGGCGCTGTTCCTGGTTTGGTTCATCGGCACGCTTTGGTATTTTGATTTCTCGCCGACGCGGCTTTGGAATGGCCTGAGCGGACTTGGCAAGATTCTTGTGCTGATGATCCCACCCTCCCCCGGGGAGCTTTGGGTCGAAATCATGAAGGGCCTGGCGGAGAGTGTCGCCATGGCGTTCCTCGGTACCTTCCTGGCCGCCATCGTCGCCATCCCACTGGGCTTCATGGGCGCGCGCAATGTGGTGACGTTGACGCTGCTCCGGTTTTCCTTCCGGCGCGTGCTGGATGGCATTCGCGGCGTGGATCAATTGATCTGGGCGCTGGCCTTTGTGCGCGCGGTGGGTTTAGGACCCCTGGCAGGGGTACTCGCGATTTTTGTGTCGGATATCGGGATCCTGTCGAAGCTTTATGCGGAAGCAATCGAAAACGCCGAAAAGCGCCAAGCTGAGGGGGTGACCGCCGCAGGAAGTGGCCGCTTGCTTGGCATTCGCTTCGGCATTTTGCCACAGGTCGCCCCGGTCATGCTGGCGCAGGCGCTGTATTTCTTTGAAAGCAATACGCGTTCCGCTTCCATCCTTGGTGTTGTGGGCGCGGGCGGGATCGGGCTGCAAATCGCTGAGCGTATTCGCGTGCGCCATTGGGATGAGGTGGCCTTCATCATCATCCTGATGATTATTACGGTGGCTGCGATTGATTGGATTTCCGCGCGTATCCGCAGGCGATTGATTGCGGTTTGACCTAAAGAACCTATGTTGAAATTTGGCGCCCTTGGCCTGTCACTGATTTTCTGATTCTATCTTGAAGCTGCCATTCAAGTGTTGAGCGTCACCTCCTATGCGGTGTCTGGCGTCAGCGCTTATGGGGCCAAACTGGCGATTTGAATATCGGAGGATTTTTAGGTCTTTGTAATCCAAAGGAGTGGACCTGTCGCGTATTTATGCCGCTCCGGTTATTCATTCAGGCTGCTTGGCGGCGGGTTTCCCATCTCCGGCGCCAGAGCAGCTCGGCCTTGATGGTCTTGAAGAATTTCTCGACAAATGCGTCTTCATAACAATCACCCTTGTCGCTCATTGACAATTACAAGCCGTATAGGTGATCAGAGGAACGGCATAAAACCGGGACAGGTCCACGCGTCACGAGTTGGAACCCATATTGGGACCGAATTTTCTGCCACCCCGAATTATAAAATGAAATCAATATCTGAGAAGAAGTTACTGGCGGAGGGGATGGGATTCGAACCCACGATAGGACTATTAATCCTATAACGGTTTAGCAAACCGCCGCCTTCGGCCACTCGGCCACCCCTCCGCAGGAGTGGAAAGTCACACGGCGTTGCAACTCCATTCTTCTAATGCCGCAGCGAGGCAGCGTCAAATTCGAATCGAACGCCTCAGCCCAGCGAAACCTCAAACCCACGTTTCGTCGCGGGCCGCGCCATCATCGCCTCATACCAGCGCTTAACATTGGGAAGCTCCGCCAAATCCACCTGGTGGCGTTCATGTCGCCAAGCCCAGCCCAGAATAGCGAAATCGGCGATCGAGGGTTCATCGCTGGTCGCGACAAAATCACGCCTTTCAAGCCGGCGGTCCAAAACGCCATAAAGGCGCTTGGTTTCGTCATGGTAACGCTTGAAGCCGTAATCCCGTGCTGGGCCTTCAGGCTGCATCAGGAAATGATGCACCTGCCCAGGCATGGGGCCAAAGCCGCCCATTTGCCACATCAGCCATTCATAAACCGGCACACGCGCGCGCAAACCGCGCGGCAGGAAGCGCCCAGTTTTCTCAGCCAGATAAAGCAAGATCGCCCCGCTCTCGAACACCGTCATCGGCTTGCCATCGGGCCCATCCGGGTCCTGGATGGCAGGGATACGGTTATTCGGGCTGAAGGCCAGGAATTCGGGGTTGAATTGCTCGCCCTTGCTGATGTTCACGGGCCGCACCGTATAGGCCAGCCCCATTTCCTCAAGGGCGACACTGATCTTCCGCCCATTGGGCGTATTCCAGGTCCATAGGGTAATGCTCATGGGCGGCAATCCTTAAGGGTGAACCGACGCGCCCGCACAAAAGGGCGCGCCGGGCATGCAGATCAAAGCGCGGCCAGAACCGCTTCGGCCTTGCTCACTTCAAAGGCGCCCGGGGCTTCCACGGCCACATGGGTCACCTTGCCGTCCTTCGCCACCAGGGCGAAGCGCTGGCAGCGCACGCCAAGGCCGCGGGCCGTCAGGTCGAATTCCAGCCCCATCGCCTTGGTGAAGGCGGCCGAGCCATCGGCAATCATCGTCACCTGGTCCGTGATGCCCTGATCCTTGGCCCAAGCGCCCATCACAAAGGCGTCATTCACCGCCATGCAGGCAACGGCATCTACGCCCTTGGCCTTCAGCGCTGCGGCGTGTTCCACAAAACCCGGCAAATGCTTGGCTGAGCAGGTCGGCGTAAAGGCACCCGGCACGCCAAACAGCACAACGGTCCGGCCCTTGAAGAATTCTGCCGAATCAAGCTCCTTGGGACCATCAGAGGTACCCTGCATGACCTTCATCGCGGGAATGCTTTCGCCAGTCTTGATCGTCATGGTCTTCTCCTTGTTACCGAGGCCGATTTAACCCCGCATACGTCGCCTGTCACCTGGGCGGGGAAGCGCAATTGCCGACCCTAATCGCCCGGTGGTTGAATTTTTAACCATTTCGCGGCTAGAACCCCTGAGCCATGTGCGCGATCCCCCCCATGGCCCGAAGCGGCACCCTGCCTTTGGTGGCATTGGTGCTGGCGTCGTTCTGGTGCGGAACCCCCTTTCCGGCCATGGCGCAAAGGGCCAACCAGACCGCAGCCTTGCCCGCGCCCGTGATGCGTGCTTCGGCCAGCGCAAATCTGCTTTTGACGGCTGCCGATAAGCTTGCACTGCAACAGGTTTTTGCTTTGCACGCCAGCAAGGATTGGGCAGCGGCGGAACAGGCGGCAGCGCAGCTTTCCGACCGCCGCCTGGAAGGCCATATCCTTGCCGATCGTTGGCTGAGCCCCGGGGCGCCGCGGCCCGATCAGGCTGCGCTGCGCGATTGGCTGGCGCGCTTCGGGGATCATCCGAATGCCCCTGACATCCATGCCCTGCTGCGGCGCACTGCGCCACGCGGCGCTACCCTGCCCGCCGCCCCCGCTTTGGACAGCCTGACCGAGGATGCCGGGATCATCCCTGAGGAACGTGAAGCCCCAGAGCAGGGTTTTGTGCGCAACCCTGCCCTGGACCGCGCGCTGCGCGACCTGGTGCGGGATGGCAGCGTGGACGCCGCGCTGAGGCAGATGGAAGCCACGCGCGGCATGACCGCCCCCTATGCCGCCGCGCTCCGGGCTGATTTCGCCCTGATTCTGTTCCGCCGAGGGGAAGATGAACGCGCCTTCGAACTTGCCTCTGCGGCGACGCGCAGCCGGGCCGAACCCAGCGGGCGGGCCGCCTTCGCCGCCGGGCTTGCGGCCTGGGGGCTTGGGCATTTCGATGTAGCCTTACCCTATTTTGAGGTTGCGGCGCGTGCCCCTGCGGCATCTGCGGCCAATCGCGCCGCCGCCGCCTATTGGGCCAGCCGTGCCGCCATTCGCGCCCGGCATCCGGGGATGCATGTGCCCTGGCTTTTGCAGGCTGCGCAGGAACCGCGCACCTTTTACGGGCTGATGGCCCGCCGCGCCCTTGGCCTCACCCCTGGCTTTGCCTGGCATGCCGAAGCCGGCGGGGAAGAAGGCATGGCGGCGTTGATGGAAACCGCCGGCGGCTGGCGCGCACTCGCTTTGTTGCAAATCGAGCAGATCGCGCGGGCGGAAGCGGAATTGCGCGCCTTGTGGCCATTGGCGCGGGGCAATCTGCCGCTGTTGCGGGCGATGCTGGCGCTGGCTTCCCAAGCCGGCCTGACGCATCTTTCGGCGCAGCTGGCCGAATTGGCGCAAGCCGCCGATGGCCGCCCGCGCGATTTGGCGCGCTTTCCCCTGCCGCGCCTGACGCCGACGCAGGGTTTTCGCGTGGAACCCGCGCTGATTTATGCGCTGGCGCGTCAGGAATCGAATTTCGATTCGGCAGCTGTCTCCCGCGCCGGAGCGCGCGGCATTTTGCAGGTGATGCCGACCACCGCCGCCTATCTTGCCAATGACCCATCCTTTATCGGTAAAGGGGCGGAAAGGTTGCACAATACCGACCTGTCGCTGGAATTGGGCCAGCGCTACCTTCATTATTTGGCGCGCACTGAAGCTGTGGATAATGATTTGATTCGCCTGCTTGCGGCTTATAATGCGGGGCCAGGTAACCTTGCCAAATGGCTGCCCGCCGCGCGGCACCGCGGGGATGCACTGCTTTTCATTGAGGCGATCCCCTTCGATGAAACGCGCGCCCATGTGCAGCGTGTACTTGCCTATTCCTGGATTTACGCTTCAAGGCTTGGTCTGCCGGCGCCAAGCCTTGATCAACTGGTGCAGGGCGAATTCCCGCGCTTCATGTCGCCAAAGAAAGTTGTCGCCATGTCGGGCGAAGCCATCCCCTTGCTCGCCCGACCGCGCTAATCATCCGCTCCAGAGGCTTTTTTGTTCCATAATCCACTGGAATTGACCCGCGCCATCCAACGGCTTGCTGGACTTGCCCCTATCAAACCGGACACTTGGCTTGTTCGACTAACTGGCTTGCTATGAACTCATGTGGCGAGCGCATGCACAAGCCCGAATGCGGGTGGATATCGTTGTAATCCGCGAACCATGCTGGCAGCTGCTGGAGGACCGAGATGACGCCTGGCCTTGGGCTCACGCGGGCATAGTCGCGTTTCAGGGTTTTGACGAAGGCATCGCAGACGCCGTTGCTTTCAGGGCCGCGGCGAAGTCGGTCGTCTCGGCTGCGGTATAGCCGGGGCCATTATCAGCCGGCCATTGGACGGGAAACGGGGCGCGTAGCGCGTTGAACCGGCGCTCGACGCAGTCAAGCATCATGTCGCGGATCATCTCAGCGGAGATGCCGCCGCCACCCTTGCTCATGCGGCGCCTCCACTGAAAAAGCAGGCTTGGGGCGACGCCATAAAGCCGGGCAACGGCTGAGACCTTCATGCCAGGCTGCATGGTCTGTTCGACCAGCCGGACCTTTTCCTCGGCAGTATGGCGCCGACGGCGATGGATGCCGGTGATGATTTCAACACGCTCAACGGGCTTCGACATAGGCGTATGCCTAGGCTTACACCTAGGCCCTCACGGTTGCGCCAGGTGTCCGGTCGAAATGGGGGCTGGTCCAGCGAACGAGGTGAAGATCGAGACCGTACTCTCCGACAATGGGCGGGAGTTCTGCGGCAGGCCTGACCAGCATCCTTATGAGTTATTCCTGCAACTTGAGGACATTGCCCATCGCACCACCCGCGTGAGGCGCCCGCAATCCAACGGCATCCTTGAACGCTTCCATCGCACCTTGCTCGACGAGCATTTCCGGGTTGAGGGGCGGCGCACCTGGTTTGAGACCATCGAGGAGATGCAGGCTGTCCTTGATGATTACCTTGAGGGTTACAACACCAAGCGGCCCCATCAGGGGCGCGGCACGAATAGGCGCACGCCGATCCGTGCATTTACTGAAGGCATGCCCAAAACCAGCAACACGGAGGTGACCAGTCAGACAAAAACTGGCAAACTGAAAGCCGCCTGAGGCCTGCTTCGAATGCGGTCACTGTCAGGGGAATATTGTCGGTGTACAGCCAATCGCTATTAGGTGCCAGCAAGCAAACGAATTCCACTTACGGCGGAACCGACCACTTATTGTCGCGCTGATCAGGTACTTGGGTCAATGCGCCATCCATTTGAAGAGCCCCAGGCCATACTTCGGCGCGACTACCACGTATCAGCCGTCGGCCCAGGCCCGTCACTTGATCCGGATGATGTTTGGTAATGAGGCATATGGAATTGAAAAATTGAACTGAACCGATCCCGGAAAAGTCACATGCGTTGATGGATCGGGCATGCTGCGGATGCCGAGCTGTAAGATATTGCTGCGGCGTCAACGGGACGCCCCAATGCTCCAAATTGACTAAGTCCGTCAGGTTTTTCAGAAACGCCAGAGAAGATTGGGGATGAAAGATTCCCCCATCATATGCCTGCCAGTAGCTTGCGTGTAAATCTTCCACCACAAACAACCCACCCGGCTTTAAGCGCGGGAAATAATATAGAAACGAGAGGATGATATCGTTTGATTTATGGGAGCCATCATCAATGATGATATCAAAATCGGCTGTCAAGGAAGCTATCTTGGCCCGCGTTTCATAGGCGTTCGCATCGCCCACCACCACCCTGATCTTGTCATAGTCGGGATAAACGAGCGACGCACAGAGCGGATGGATGTCACACCCGACAATCAGTTGGTGGTTGGCGAAATATCGTGCATGCACTTCTAAGGAGCCACCATTCTGGATACCTATTTCAAGCAATGATATGCGTCGATCACGATACGGTGCGAAGGCGGCATCATAAACAGACAGATAACTTTCCCACTTATCGGATGTTCTGCCTATTTGGGTCTCAAAGGCTTCACGGAAGCTTTCGGGCATTACTTTACCTTTCAAGGAAACGGATACCCACTAACTCGCACCTAAAGAGCTCAACCGAGACTGTTTCTGAGCGAATAGGGCATTCAGATTTATTGGAATAATAATTACCATGTTGTCGATTACCATTTATCGCTGCAATTTTCAATAGTAGACCTCGGCTCCGTAAGGCCGGCGTAAATTATTAGTTCGACGCAACCCCATCGGCAAGAGTGCCGTTTTCCAACGTGATAACCTTGTCCCTGTAGAAAGAAGATAAAATGCACTAGCAAGCACACCCCATCTTTTCAGGAGGCAAAGATATCGCCCGTGGAACTCACCCTTGAAATATCTGAGATGATCATGTGCACCCCGGTCTTACGAATAATCTTTCCCTCATTAATTCCCTTAAGGAGCAGATAGCTATTCAAGCGTTCCAGCATAAACCCGATGTTTCGACGCTGATATCCGGCGCGCGCCACATAGTTTGGCTCATTGATGAAATTGCTTGCCTTGGCAAGAACAGAGAAGACCCTGTGGAAATTTTCAATGGATAGGACCCCGATGCTGCTCCCTGGTATTAAAATATCGCCTCGAAGAAATTGAGCGATTTCCAGAACGGAAAGGATGTTTTCCTTACTCAAAAATTTCGCAAAGTCGAGAAAATCTTCTAGATGATGATATCGCGCGTAGTTACTGAGAATACCACCAGCAAATCTGGTTGGCGCATTGACTATTTCGCTACCGCCCGATCGTGCGAAATCGCTTTGAAATAAATCTAACTGATCCTCTCTCACGGTCTTTGCCCACGCAAACGAACATACTTCGCCTAAGCCCGTCTGGCCATCCGATACAAACCTTCGATAGTGAAAGACCCTTATATGGGTTTCGTCACGAAGTACCTGATTGAAATTTTCTAACAACCAGAAAAGCTCCGCGTATTCCGAAAGTGCTGGTCCGTTTTTTCCAAACAAGTGGCGAGGAACCACGATCATGCGCCCCTCTGTGGAAAGGGGAAAAGGGCTGAGCATATAATCAAAATAATGCGTGTATTGCGAAGGAAATGGCTTGTGCCCAACGCAGATATTCAGGATTTTTGACATTTTACTTCCCTTCTGAAAAATATGATTCTAGCAAGTGAAAAACTACGGTATGCGCGTAAAATTTGTACACCTACGATTTTCCCCTGACAGTGACCGCATTCGAAGCAGGCCTCAACCGGCTTTGAGTTTGGCAGTTTTTGTCGGGCTGGTCACCTCCGTGTTGCTGGTTTTTGGCATGCCTTCGGTAAATGCACCGATGTGCTTGCGCCCATTCATATCGCGCCGCTGGTGTTCCAACCTTGCTCTTCATTTTTTTAGGTGTTCATAACGCAGGCATAACCGGCTCCTCGATGGGCTCAAGCCAAAAACAGACGCCTTTCATCTCAAAAAAACTTCAACAAGATCAAGGATTTCGGATGGCAGCCTCCTTCACTACCCCAAGACTCGGCCCATCCAACCAAGGCAAAGATGCCCCTCTTCTTCTTCGCATGTCCCAAGGCTAGCGCCACAGCAGCCAAGCCCCCCTCATCACTTCGCCACAAGATGGTGACGATACAAATTCAAATACGGCGCCTGGCGTGTCTTCAAGTATTGCCCCTTCAGCGCATCCAACAACCGGAATCGTGAGTAATCAAGCGGCTCTTTACCCAGGCTCTTCATGGCATTTACGTAGTCCTCTCGCTGATGCACGAAATTGAACTTGCTTGCGGCATTCATGTTCAGCTTTTCAAGCAAGGCACTCACAACACGTTCAATAATGAAAATCTTCATCTGGTAACGGTCCATCACTTGCCGATGCCGGACAAAGGCGTTCAGCCGCCCCGCCAGCGGCGTGTCATTGCGTTCGCACATAGCGAAAATCTGCTCACAATACCCGAACCATCGCTTCCAGAAGCGGTATCTGGCCACGAAATAGTTCGAATAGATTGTGCGCGTCTGGTCCTGCCATAGATTCTTAAGGTCCAAGCCAAGGCCAATGGCCTCCAGTACCTCCTCACTCACGCTAAGCAAGCCAGGCTGAAACAGCTCCCCCTGCAGAAAGATATTCTGCCGTCGCGCAATATCGAAAAAGATCGGGGAAAAAGCGACCACTTCCGCCCCACTCCGCTCCACCAGGGCCTTTACCTGCGCCCCAAGAAACCCGGTCTTTTCAAAAAATCGGGGTGAAAGGAACCCGACATAATCGGTATCCGCAAAATTGTTGTTCAGCAAAACGGTGCGGATCGGCCAATACTCCAGCCAATCCGGCCGCGCCGCGTTCGAATTGTCCAATGGCAGGAAGGCGGGATCTAGCAGGCTGCTGAAATTCGTAGCCTAATCTCCGTATTTATGATTCACTGCCCTCGCATTTGATTGAGGTTGCGATGCGTGGCAATGACGCGGTGGCTGGTTCCTTGTTCAGCTATGTTG
>Ga0169931_10014020_pt1 | contig 10887 bp, 7 predicted proteins | sample Kivu_15m_20L_FD_129675 | JGI IMG/M metagenome (GOLD analysis project Ga0169931, IMG submission 129675) | Freshwater microbial communities from Lake Kivu, Western Province, Rwanda to study Microbial Dark Matter (Phase II) - Kivu_15m_20L... | ecosystem: Environmental > Aquatic > Freshwater > Lake ... | reverse complement strand
GGAGGCCTCGAGGTCGGTGAGTTGTCCACCCGTCACCACCACGTTGGCGCGCACTTCGCGCGCGTAGCCGTCCTTCGTGACCACGACGGTGTAGGTGCCGGGCGCCACGTTGGGAATCGTGAACGCCCCGGATTCCGTGGTCTGCACGCGGGCTCGTGTGCCAAGGATGCTCACGGTCGCGCCGGACACCGGCACGCCGAACTCCTTGTCGGTCACGGAGCCGCGAAGGGTGCCGCCGTCACTGGACTGCGCGAACACAGGTACGCCAGCCAGAAGAAGAAGCGTGATGGTGGAGCCGGCCGCGACGCGTCGAGTCACCATGGCGCCTTCAGTCCCGCCTCGATCGACTGCATGCTCTGTCGCATTGCATCCGAGGGAGGCACATCGGCGCGAACCATCGACAGACAGGTGAGACAGAGATCCTCGGCGCGCGGGCGGGCGTTCGGATTCACGGCGCCGGCCTCGAGGGCGCGGGTCCAGACGGCTCTCGCCTCGTCCGCGTCGCCCAGCGCGGCCAAGGCCTCGGCGAGCGGGCGCAGATAGTCCGCACGGTCGATGTCGACCATCGCCGTCGGCGCGTCGATGTACGCCTGGACGGCCGCGACCACGAGCGGGCGGGCCCGGGTGGGTTGGTCCATTCGAATCCACGCCGACGCAAGGTCGCGCACGATCGCACCGCGCGTCTCTGTGGTGAACTCGAACTGCGCCAAGATGCGCTCCGCCGATTCCAGTTCCGCGATGGCAGCCGATCTGTCGCGAGCGGCGAGGAGCTTGTCCGCCAGCCGGATCCGTGAGGCGATCTGAAGTTCCAGCGGCAACCCGGTCACGGCTGCGCGGATCGCCCGCTCGGCGCGCGTTCGGCGCGCGATGTCGTCGGGTGCGCGCTCCCACACCGCGAAGTAGCCGTCGATGCCGGATCGAACCACGTCGAAACTTCCTGTGGCGATCGCGCGGTCATAGGCATCGCACTGTCGATCCAGTTCCTCCAGTGAAACCTGGCCTGAGAGCTGCGCCTCGACGCGACCGGTCAACTCGGGTGGCAAGGCGCCGCCGAACTGACGGGCGGCCTCCACGTCGCCAAGCAGGGCCAGCGCAAGACCGATCTCGGCCTGCGTGATTTCCTTCCGCCATCCGTCGGTGCGGTTCGCGATCTCCGCCGCCCGGGCGATGCAGCGCTTCGCCCGGTCGCGCTCGCCGGATCGGGCCATTTGCTGCGCGGCCAACGCGAGCACCTCGCCCTCGCGCCAGTCCTGGACGGCCGCGGCGATCGTGAGGGCCCGATCCGTCATGCCAAGTTGCAACGCGCACGCGGCGACGTCGCGCTGGAGCCTGGACTTGATCTTCGCGTGGGACTTGCCTTCCGGGCTCGATGCCACGCGCATGGCCTGATCGAGCACGGGCCCGCGCCAGTCCGCCTTCGCGGCGGCTTCCGGCCCGACGATCGACGGCGGGCTTGGTGGCGTTTGCGGCGGTGGTGGTGAAGGAGGGGTCGACGCGGTCTTTGCGCACGCCTGCAGCACAAGAACGCCAGCAAGCGCCCACAGAGCGACGCGCGAGATCGAGAGGGTTGCTTGCAGCATGCGCAGGCCGCCTCGTGAGCGGTGGCGCAGTCTGCTCAGTGTTCTTTCAGGTCCTTCAAGGCAGCGGTCAGCGATGTGTTCAGAAAAATTTTGGATCGTGTTCAGTGACCCGTCGCCCGGATCGCGGTCGTGTGAACGGAATCTGAACGCCCCCTTCATGCTGCCCTTGCTCGTCGGACCTACCGTGTCCGCCTTCGAAACGGAACTCCTGCAACGGCTCCACCCTTGAACTCACCAAGAATTCCACAGCGCAGTCCGTCCCGCCCTGGCGCACGGATGCTCGCGTCGTTCGTGCTCGTCATCGGTGCCGTCTCTTCAGGTGGCTCCTCCGCGTCGGCGCAGGGCGCAGTCTCGCCCCGGCCTGCGGCGCAGCCTCGTCCCTCGCCGTCTCGAGTGACCGCTCCGGCGCCCGCGGCAGTCGAGGCGCCAGTTTCGGCGCCCGCCGCCGCCGCGACTCCAGCGACCTCCGACGCCGTCGCGGCGGTCACGAAGCCCACGGCGGACGCCGCGCCCAAGGCGCCGACGCTCGAGGAGACCCGCCTCACGCTCTCCAAGTGGATCGAGACCCAGCAGATCATCTCGAAGGAGCGCAACGACTGGCAGCAGGGCAAGGAGATTCTTCAGGGTCGCATCGAACTGGTCGGCAAGGAAGTCACGCAGCTGAAGGATCGCATCGCGCAGTCGGAAGCGGCGGTGCAGGAGTCCAACCGCAAGCGTGACGAACTCACGAAGCAGAACGCGCAGCTGAAGGAGACGGGCGCGCAGTTGGCGGCGTCGATCACGCAGATGGAGGCCCGCGTGCGGAAGCTGGCGAAGGTCGCGCCGGAGGGTGTGGCGAAGCGCCTGGAGCCGCTGCTGCAGCGGATCCCGGCGGATCCTGCCGCGACGCGCGTGTCGGTCGCGGAGCGGTTCCAGAACGTGCTCGGCATCCTGAACGAGCTCAACAAGGCCAACAGCGAGATCACCATCGCGTACGAGATCCGCCAGCTCGCCGACGGCACCTCGAGCGAAGTGCAGGTGATCTACGTGGGGCTTGCGCAGGCGTACTACCTGAGTCCGCGCGGAGAGGCCGGCATCGGGCGCCCCACCGACGAGGGTTGGACCTGGAAGCCCGCGGGCGATCAGGCCGACGAGATCTACACCGCGCTCGAGATCATCCAGGGCAAGCATCCGCCCGCGTTCGTGGCTCTCCCGGTTTCCATCCAATGAACCAGATTCGATCCATTCTCCTGCTCGCAGTCGTGGGTTCCGCCTCCTTCGCGGAAGCGCAGGCGCCCGCGCCCGGCGCCGAGGCCGGGCAGGCCCTCTCGAAGGCCGGCTCGTCCGCCGAGGCGGAACTGTCTCGCAGCATCGCCGACCTGAACGCGATGCGGGAGCGCATCGCCACCGAGAAGTTGCCCATGGCGCAGGAGCTCACGGGTCTTGAGGAGAAGGTCATCGCGCTGCGACGCGAGTCCGATCGCGTGCAGCGGCTGGTGGACGCCGGTGCGCTCGAGATCGGCACGCTTCAGGCCGAGATGAAGTCGCGGCAGGACGAGCTCTCCTACATCGGAAGCCTGCTCGACGAGTACGCGCGCACCTTCGAGACCAAGATCAATGTGGGCGAGGTGCAGCTCTTCGCCAAGCCGATCGAGGCGACCAAGAGCGCGCTCGAGAACAAGACGCTGGCGCCGAGTGAACGCTTCTCGACCCAGACGGGCTTCGTGGACCTGACGCTGCAGCGGCTGGCCGACGTGGTGGGCGGTCATCGCTTCGCGGGCACCGCGGTGGACATGCTGGGAACCGTGCTGACGGGTCAGTTCGCCATGATCGGCCCGATCTCGCTCTTCAGCGCCGACAGCGGTGATGCGGGCATTCCCGTGCCGCAGGCGGGCTCGCCGAACCCCGTCGTGCGCACGCTGGACGGTGGCCTGGCGAACGCGGTCCGGCCGCTGGTGGCGAGCGGCGAGGGCACGTTGCCGCTCGACCCATCGCGTGGCGGCGCCCTGAAGGCGCTGGTGCAGAAGGCGAGCCTTGTGCACATCTTCATCAAGGGCGGTCCGATCATGTGGCCCATGCTGTTTGCGTCGATCGTGGCGCTGGCGGTGGCGCTGGAGCGCGTGGTCTTCCTGGTCAACGAGCAGCGCAAGCGCAGTCCGAAGTCGGTCGCCAATTTCTTCGTCGAGGTCGGCAAGGGGGACCTGGATGGCGCGGTCGGCGTGTCGAAGAAGTCGCAGGATCCGATCGTGGCAACGCTTGGCTACGCGCTGGAGCACCGCGACCAGTCGCTGGGTCACGCGCTGGCCTACGCGGAGACTCGCACCATGAAGCGCTTCAAGCGCGGCCTGCCGGTGCTGGACACCGTGATCACGCTGGCGCCGCTCCTGGGGCTGCTCGGCACCGTGACGGGCATGATGGGATCGTTCGCCGTGATCGGCGGCGACCTCAGCTCCCCGGGCGCGATCACGGGCGGCATCGCCGAGGCCCTCATCGCCACGGCCTTCGGCCTTATCATCGCGATCCTCTGCCTGATCCCGTTCAACTACCTGAACAGCAAGATCGAGGCGATGGAGGGCGAACTGCTGGCCTGCGGCGAGCAGTTGAAGCTGATGATCGAGGGCCGGCCTGCGGTGCCGTCGGCCGCCGAGGCTCGCGCAGGCATGGCGCTTGGCGTTCCGGTGGGAGCGGGAGCCTGACATGGCCGGCGGTGGCGGCGGCATGCGCCGCGGCAAGAAGAAGTCCGCGCGCATCGAGATCATCCCGCTGATCGACATCATCTTCTTCCTGCTGGCGACCTTCATCATGGTGTCGCTGAGCATGTCGAAGAACCAGGGCGTGCAGGTGGCGCTGCCCGGTTCGTCCACGGCGCAGTCGCTCGGCGACCAGCAGGAGATGGAGAAGGCCGTGACACTGAGCGTCAACGACAAGGGGGAGATCTTCTTCAACAAGGACAAGATCCTGATCTCGCAGCTTCCCCTGAAGCTCCAGACGTTCAAGCTGACCGCGAAGGATCCGAAGGTGATCATCAACAGCGATGGTGCGGCGGACTTCAAGTTCGTGGTCGCGGTGCTCGACGAGGTCCGCAAGATCGGCATCGCGAAGGTCGGCATCAGCACGGACAAGAAGTGATGTTCCGCACCGGCGTCATCTTCGTGATCGCCGCCGTGGTGATCCACGGGATCGTGATCCTGTTCGGTGGGCTGCTTTTCAACCATGACGCGCAGGCGGCAAGCAAGCGCGACGTGGAGCTGGTCGCGCAGGAGATGGACGCGGAACGTGACGAGGAGGCGCAGCAGCAGGAACCGCCCCCGGAGGCGCTGAAGGAGCAGGAGGAGCAGCCGCCGGATGCGGCGCAGAACCCGAGCGCCGTGGAGCAGGTGAGTTCCGGCGACGACGCTCCAGCGCTCGATGCGGCCAGCCTGAGCGCACTTGAGGCGGCCTTGAGCGGAGGAGGCTCCAGTGGCGGCGGGGACTTCGGTGGCGGCGCCTCGCTTGCCTCGGGTGGTCGAATCGGCGGCAAGGGCGGCCCGAACGTCGACGGCGACGAGTTCTCCGGCGCGTTCAGCATGTCCGAGATCGACCAGCGCCCGCGCGCCCTCATGCAGGTCGCGGCGGCCTACCCGTCCGAGATGCGCGCACGCAAGGCGGAAGGGGTAGTCACCGTGATCTTCGTGGTCGACGAGACCGGACGTGTCGTGAATCCGCGCGTCGAGAAGGCGTCGCATCCAGAGTTCGAGAAGCCCGCCCTCGAGGCGGTTCGTCAGTGGAAGTTCGAGCCCGCCATCAAGGGTGGCAAGCGCGTGAGCTGTCGCATGCGCGTGCCATTCCGGTTCCAGCCCAAGTGAGACCCCGCGCCATGCACCGATCGACCTTCCGCGTTCTTCGCGTCCTGTTCGTGGCGAGCCTTGGCGGCGCGCAGATCACGCTCGCCGACGACGCGAGCCGCTGGGAGGCGCCCGCGCCCTCGGCGCAGGTGGGCACGCCCGACCTTCGCGCCGTATGGGACGATCCGGTCTTCCAGAAGTCCTTCGTGGCCGGCTACGGCGTGAACCCCGAGGTCGAGCCGCGCATCTCGCAGGACGACATGGCGCTGCTGGAGCTGGTCCGTCAACTGATGCCGGACGAACTGCCGGCCGCCGAGGCGCTGCTTCGCGACTCGATCAAGGACGACACCTCCGCGGTGCTGGATCTCACGCTCGGCGGGGTGCAGTATCAGCAGGAGCGCGCCGACGACGCGCTTCGCAACTACCGTCGCTCGGTCGAGAAGTACCCCAACTTCCGTCGCGCCTATCGCAGCATCGGCCTGATCTGCGTGCGAAAGGGCTTGCTGGACGACGCGATCGCGGCGTTCAACCGCATGATCGAGCTTGGCGGGGCGGACGCGTATTCCTACGGACTGCTGGGCTACTGCCACTCGCAGAAGCAGGACTATCAGCCCGCCGAGGCGGCCTATCGCAACGCGCTTCTGCTGCAGCCCACCAACGTGGAGTGGCGGCTCGGGCTCACGCGTTCGGTGTTCAAGCAGGGCAAGTTCGAGGACGCCGCAAGCCTGCTCGACGTGCTCATCCAGACCTTCCCCGACAAGTCCGACTTCTGGATGCTGCAGGCGCACACCTACCTCGGCATGAAGCAGCCGCAGAAGGCCGCGGTGAATCTGGAGGCGCTTGACGCGATTGGCAAGGCCTCGGTGGACAGCCTGTTCACGCTGGGCGACATCTATCTGGCCGAGTCGCTGCCGGACCTTGCGCTGCACGCGTACGCGCGCGCCTTGGCGAAGGACCCTGCCCAGGGGCCCGGTCGCGCGATCCGCAGCGCGGAGGGCCTCGCCTCGCGCGGCGGCACCGATCAGGCGCGAACGCTGGTGGGGCGCGTGAAGGAGACGGCTGGAGCGTCGATGAACGACGGCGACAGGCGCAAGCTGCTCAAGCTGGAGGCGCGCCTGTCGATGGCCGGCGGTGGGGGCGATGAGGCCACCGCCCGCGTGCTGGAGGAGGTGATCGAGCTCGATCCCCTCGATGGCGAGGCGCTCATGCTGCTTGGCCAGTACCACAACAAGGGCGGGCGACCGGACCAGGCGATCCTCTTCTTCGAACGTGCCGCCAAGATCGACGCCTTCGCGGCCAACGCCAAGGTGAAGATGGCGCAGGTCTACGTGGCGCAGGCCCGGTTCGGCGAGGCGTTGCCCCTGCTGCGTGACGCGCAGGCGATCCGGCCGCGCGAGGATGTCGCGCGGTACATCGAGCAGGTGGAACGAGCCTCCAAGAGCCGCAAGTGAGTCCAGTGGCGGCCGAAGTCTGCACCGATCCTTAATCGTTCCCTCACGCGGGATTGAGGGGACCTGAAAGTTCGTGGTGCATAGTGCTGGCGTGGCCGCGAGGGTCTCGCGCTTGTGCGGGTGTCCCTCATGGTCACGACCGATCGTCTTGACCCCAACACCTCAGGAGAATTTCAGATGAAGTCGAAGTGCCTGCTTTCGTGCGTCGTGGCGGTTGCCGCGGCCAACGCGTATGCCGCCGAGATCATTGTCTCGGGCGACATCACCACCTCGCAGACGTGGACCAAGGACAACGTCTATCGCCTGCAGGGTCAGGTCGCGATCCTCGCCGGCGCGACCGTGACTATCCAGGCTGGCACCGTCATCGCCAGCGACTCCGGCGGTTCGCTCGCCGTCCTGCGCGGCGCGCGCATCGACTGCGAAGGCACGCAGGCCGAGCCGATCATCTTCACCTCGAAGGCCGACTACGACACGTGGACCGAGGCGAACCCGCGCGGCGTGTGGCGTGCGGCCTGCAACGAGTGGGGCAACCTGACGATCATGGGTCGCGGCTACATCGGCAAGTACGGCAACGGCGCTCCCAGCACCAACACGGCCGCACCGAATGCAGGCAACTATGCCAACATGGAAGGCCTGACGGCGTCCGGCGCCGATGACGAGCGCGTGCGCTACGGTGGTGGCGACGACAACGACGACAGCGGCATCCTGAGCTATGTCTCCTTCCGTTATGGCGGAAAGGTGCTCGGTCTCGGAACCGAGCTGAACGGCCTATCACTGGGTGGTGTGGGCCAGGGCACCGAGATCGACCACGTCGAGATCATGAACAACGTCGACGACGGCATCGAGATCTGGGGCGGCAAGGTCGACCTGAAGTACTTCTCGATCTGGAACATCGGCGACGACTCGCTGGACGTGGATCACGGCTGGCGTGGTCGTGCGCAGTTCGGTCTGATCGTGCAGGGCTATTCGGTGAATGCCGCCAGCGGATCGGGCGTCTGCGACTCCATGATCGAGGCGGACGGCGCAGCGAAGAGTGACGCGCAGCCGGTGACGACGGCAGCGCTGTACAACATGACGCTGATCGGCCAGCCCTTCAGCGGCAGGCGTGCGATCAAGTACCGTGACGGCGCCCGCATTCAGGTGAACAACAGCATCATCATGAACGCGGGTGAGGCGGTCGTCCGAAACGACAACACCGATGGCGAGGCGACCGACGGCCAGACCGGTTACGGCCACAACGGCACGCTGAGCTTCAACGCCACGTGGACCACGGACTACAACGTGTACTCCACGGTGAATCCGTTCACGAATCCCGCGTCGGCCTACACCGCGCAGTCATCGGGCAAGTTGAATCAGATCACCGACACGGTGTTCTACAGCAACGCGCACCCGTCGGCCTACACCACCGCCAACAGCGTGGGCGTGTTCAACGCCGCCAACAACAACGTGCAGGCCACCAGCCTGCCGATCGCAGGCATCACCCGTGGGCCGAACCAGACCCTCACCACCGTCGTGATCGCGCCGGTGATTGGTCTGGATCCGCGCGCCGCGAACGACGCCCTCACCGCGGTCACGGCGGTTCCGAACAACGGTTTCTACACGCCTGTGACCTATCGTGGCGCCTTCGGTCCCGATGAGAACTGGATGTGCGGCTGGACCGCGGCGGACCAGTACGGCTACAGCGTCGCGCCGCCGGCGGGTTGCGTGTCGAGCGTCTGCTTCGGCGACATCGACGGCAGCCTTGAGGTCGACAACGGCGACGTGGCCTTCGCGCTGCTTGACTATGGTCCGTGCCCCGGCTGCGCCGCCGACCTCGACGGTACCGGCGAGGTCGACTTCGGCGACGTGGCACTGATCCTGCTGAGCACCGGCCCGTGCTCGTGAGCTGACACGGCAAGCCGGCAGTTTCGGGCCCCGGCCTTCGCGCCGGGGCCCAATCATTTTTCACGGGGCCAAGGCTGGCGCGCGGCTTCCTAGCATCTCCCCATGCCCGCGCCCAAGCCGGCCGAGGATCGCCATGCCCGGCGCCGCGCCATTCGTGAGGCGGCCGCGGTGGAGCCTCGCTATCCCGCTGAGCTTCCCGTCGCGGCGCACCGCCAGCAGATCCTGGACGCCATTCGCGCCAACCCGGTGGTCGTGGTGCAGGCCGACACCGGAAGCGGCAAGACCACGCAGCTCCCCAAGATGCTTCTGGAGCTCGGCTACGGCGTGGCGGGCGAGATCGCCCATACGCAGCCGCGGCGGCTGGCCGCACGCGCCACGGCCCTGCGGATCGCGCACGAGCTCGGCGTGCCGCTTGGTTCGGTGGTCGGTTTCCAGGTGCGCTTCGACGATCGCAGCGACGACACCACGCGCCTGCGCGTGATGACCGATGGCGTGCTGCTGGCGCAGTTGACCAACGACCGTTGGCTTCGTCGCTACGACGCGATCGTGATCGACGAGGTGCATGAGCGCAGCCTGAACGTCGACTTCCTTTTGGGGTCGCTGCGTCGGATCCTGCCACGCCGCCCGGAGCTTCGGGTGGTGCTTGCAAGCGCCACCATGGAGGCGGACCGCCTCAGCGCCGCCTTCGGCGACGCGCCGGTTCTCTCCGTGCCCGGGCGGCTCCATCCGGTCGAGGTGCGCTGGCAGCCCACGCCCGATGGCGAGCCTGCCGATCCGCAGCAGGTGGCCGACGCCGTCGAGACGTGCCTGCGCGAGGGCCCGGGCGACGTGCTTGCCTTCCTGCCAGGCGAGCGGGAGATTCTGGAGGCGGCCGAGATCCTGCGTGGGCGCCCAGCGGCCGGCGAATGCGAGATTGCGCCGCTGTACGGGCGGTTGGGGGACACGGATCAGGATCGTGCGATCGGAACCTGTCCGCGCCGGCGGGTGACGCTGGCCACGAACATCGCGGAAACCAGCCTGACCGTGCCCGGCATCCGGTGGGTCGTCGACGCGGGTCAGGTGCGCATGAGCCGGTGGAGCGCGAAGGCGCGCGTGCAGCGGCTGCTGATCGAGCCTGCGTCGAAGGCGTCGCTGGAGCAGCGGAAGGGACGCGCGGGTCGTGTGGCCGCGGGAACCTGCGTGCGTCTCTTCTCGGAGGCGGAGTTCGCGCAGCGTGCGGACGCGGCGACGCCGGAGATCCTCCGATCGAATCTGGCGGGCGTCCTGCTTCGCATGAAGGATCTTGGCCTTGGCGACCCGGCGCAGTTCCCGTTCATCGATCCGCCAGGCGAGCGACGCCTGCAGGAGGCCGAGGAGACGCTGCGCGAGATCGGCGCGATCGATCGTCGCGGAGAACTCACGAAGCTGGGTCGACAGATGGCGCGGCTTCCGGTCGATCCACGCGTGGCGCGTGTGCTGCTCGAGGGCGTGAAGCAGGAGTGCGGCGCCGCCACCCTGACCGTCGCGGCGTGGCTTTCCAGCGTGGATCCGCGCGAGCGGCCGGGCGAGCGCGCGCAGGAGGCGGATCTGGCGCACGCTCCCTTCCGCGATGGCGAGGGGGACCTGATCGGCGCGCTACGACTGTGGCAGGCCTGGCGGGAAGCGCAGGAGACGCTTGGGTCCTCGGCGCTTCGGCGATGGTGCCGCGAGCGGATGCTGAGCCACCGTCGCCTGCGCGAGTGGTCGGACGTGCGTCGGCAGCTCGAGCGGCTGCTTCGCGAGCGACTCGATCTTGACCCCGGCCAGGATCATGGCGCGTGGCGTTCCGCGCCGGTGCATCGAGCCGTGCTCGCCGGATTCGCCACGCAGGCGGCCCTGAAGGGTCGCGACGGGCAGTACCGCCTGCCGGACGGCAGCCAGTTCACGCTGCATCCGCGCAGCGGGCTGGCGCGCGCCCAGCCGCCTTGGGTCGTGGCGCTCGAGATCGTGGACACCGGCCGTCGACAGGCGCGCGTGGCTGCGCGCATCCAGCCGAATTGGGTGGAGCACGCCGTGCCGCATCTGGTGAAGCGCACGCTGAGCGAGCCGCATTGGGTGCGCGAGACGGGACAGGTCGCGGCATGGGAGCGGGTGAGTCTGGGCCAGCTGGACCTGATCGACCGGCGCCGCGTTCCCTATGGCCCGGTGAAT
>Ga0169931_10014019_pt1 | contig 10888 bp, 15 predicted proteins | sample Kivu_15m_20L_FD_129675 | JGI IMG/M metagenome (GOLD analysis project Ga0169931, IMG submission 129675) | Freshwater microbial communities from Lake Kivu, Western Province, Rwanda to study Microbial Dark Matter (Phase II) - Kivu_15m_20L... | ecosystem: Environmental > Aquatic > Freshwater > Lake... | reverse complement strand
GAACACCGGTCACGAGGGCAGTTGGGCCACCATCCACGCGAATGCGGCCGTGGATCTCCCGGCACGGGTTGAGGCGCTCGGACTTCTCGCAGGAGTCCCACGGGAGGCGATGCATGCTCTCCTTGCATCGGCGGTCGATGCCGTTGTGCACGTGCAACGCCTGAAGGACGGACGGCGCATCGTGAGTGGTGTGCACGTGCTCGCCCACCACGACGATGGACATGTTCGGGCTCTGCCGGCCTTCACCTACGACGGTCGGGAGTCTTCGCGCGCGGATGCGTGGGAGCGATTGTGCGCCTGATCATCGCGTCGGCTGGATTCGTGTTCCTCGCAGTGTCACTCTGGATGCACCCGTCATCCGTGCAGCGCCTGCGTCGTCATGATCGTCGAGCCGATGCCCGGATCTGGCTTCGTCGCTTCCTGCGCACGGCGGAGACATCGGATGCCCGCGTGGCAGCGGTCACCGGATTGGCGGCGGAACTCCGTGCCGGGCGCACCCCTGATCGCGCCCTCGAGGTGGTGGCCCACGACGTCTGGCCCCGCACGTGCGCGGTGGCGTCGTGGGGCGGGGATGTCACCGGTGCCTTACGTGCAGAGAACGACCGCGTTGCGGCCCATCTGGCCGCGTGTTGGCAGGTGGGTACCACGACGGGTGCACGTCTCGCCGACATCATCGAGAACCTCGCGCGCGCCGAGCGCGACGCTGCAGAGGCTCGAGTCGAACTGCGCGCGTCACTGGCCGGACCGAAGGCCACGGCCCGGATGCTGGCATTCCTCCCGCTCCTCGGCGTCGGACTCGGCTACCTTCTCGGCGCGGATCCGATCACCTGGTTCCTCCGTGATCCACTCGGGCCGCCGATGCTGATCGCCGGTGCACTCTTCACCGGAGCGGGCGTGCTGTGGACCCGTCGGATCACCGGGCAGGTCGAGTCCGCCCTGTGATCGCCCTGGCGATGGCGTGTGCGGCGGTCGCGGCCTGGCTGTTGTTCCCGAGGGATCCGGTGTCCCGGCTCCGTCGGACCCTCGGTGCGCCACCGCGCACCCGCCCGCGACTCGACCACCTCTCGCCGCGGCAGATCATCGCGCTCGCCGTGACGGTGGGTGTCCTGCTCACGATCGTGTTCGGCGGCGTGTTGGGTGTCCTCATCGGCACCGCGGTCGCGGTGGTGATCGTCGTGGTGACGCGGCGTCACGGTCAACGGGACGCACGGGTCACCGACCTGGCCCTGACCCGCCAAGCCCCGGTCGTCGCCGAGCTCCTCGGTGCCATCGTGGGGGCGGGGGCATCGACTGCCCATGCCGTGGACGCCGTGGCGTCGGCGGTGTCCTCTCCGGCGAGTGATCACCTCGGCGCTGTGCGCGCGGCATTGCAGTTGGGTGCGTCACCGGAGGAGGCGTGGTCGCGAGTCCCGGCAGCGCTGCAGCCCATTGCGCGGGCGATCCGACGTTCGCAGGAGTCCGGTGCGCCGCTCGGCTACGTGCTCGACACCACGGTCGAGGACCTGCGGCGGGAGCACCGTTCGGCTGTGCAGGCTGCTGCGCGTGCTGCCGGCGTGCGCGTCGTGGCACCACTCGCCCTGTGCTTTCTCCCGGCCTACCTCGTGATCGGCGTCGTTCCGATCGTTGCATCGCTCGCGAGTGGGATTCTCACGTGATCGTCCACAGGATGCGTATTCATCCCGCGATTCAAAACCTGTTCGGGAGGAGCACTGGATTCGGGAAATCCTCGGTGTATCACTTCGACCCGGAGTGATGACAGTGAGGAGAGACCATGTCAGTTCTGATCCATTCGACACTTCCCAGCACCACACACGCCCTCGTGCGTCGGTTGCGCGACGATTCCGGTTTGACCACCGCGGAGTACGCGATTGGCACCGTCGCTGTTGCCGGGCTCGGTGGCCTGCTCATCAAGTTGCTCACCAGCGACGCCGCCCGAGATCTCATCTGGGGCGTTGTCCGGTCTGCGTTCAGTTCGATCTTCGGCTGACCGTGACCCATCGACTCATCGGCTGCCGCACCCGCCCCCGGTGCGGCAGCCGATGGCTGTTCCGAGAGGACGGCTCCACCACGCTCGAGACCGCAATCGTCATCCCCTTACTCACCGCGATCGCGGCGGCGTTCCTGGGAATCCTGGGCTGGGCCTGGGGTGGCTTCACCGCAGGGAATGCCGTGCAGGAAGCGGCGCGGGCAGTGGCCCGCGGTGACGATCAATGGGTGGTCCACCAGCACCTCCAGTCGACACTCCCAGACGCGCGCATCTATTGGAGCGTCACCGATACCGAGGTGCGTATTCGCGTGGAGACGGTGGCCTGGGTGCGTAACGCAGTCCTCGGTGATCGGTGGCAGACCGTGGTGCAGGAAGCCACCGCGCCGCGGGAGTGGTCCGGATGAGGATCCGCGATGAGGATGGAAGCGCCACGGTCTGGACGGTGGCCCTCATCACCGTCCTGCTCGTCACCGGCTGCCTGGCGATGACCGTCGCGCAGGTCACCCTGGCACGGCAGCGACTCTCCTCCGCCGCGGATCTCGCTGCACTGGCGGCTGCGCAGGGACGTGGATGCGCAGGCGCCGCCCACTTCGCGCACGCGAACAGCGTCCAGCTCAGCTCATGTCATTTCGATGGCGTGGATCACTGGGTCGAGGTGTGGCTGCCGGCTCCGACCCTGGCGGTTCGCATGGCAGCGCTGCTGGGGCAGCGTGCACCGGAGATTAGGACCAGGTCTCGCGCTGGCCCCGCCTCGTCACTCGTGACGAATCAGCCGTGAAGCATGCCCTTTGTCACCACGACGACTTCGTTACTCCGGGCAGTTCCCCACGATGAGCCAGCTCGCGAACATTGATGCGCGAGAGTCCGAAAAAGCGTAAATGACCACGTGGGCGACCATCCTTGGCGTCGCGGTTACGGATTCGAGTAGGACTTGCGTCACGGGGCAGTCTCGCGATGGCTGCCAAAACTGAGCGACGTTCCGACTCAGTCGTCGCTCGCTTCAGATTCTGCTTGAGTTCCAGGCGGCGCTCGTTATGCCGGGCTGCCACAATCTTTCTGCGCTCGTTGGCGACAATCTTTGATTTCTTGGCCATCAGCGATCCTCGCGGAATTCTGCATGTTTGCGTGCGATGGGGTCAAACTTTCTTAGGACAAGGCGATCCGGGTTATTGCGTCGGTTCTTACGGGTGACATAGGTGTAGCCGGTCCCCAGTGTTGACCGCATCTTGATTATTGGCCGGAGATCCTTGCTCTTCGATGTCATCAGACGTGCCCTTCCCTAGCAATAATCTCGGCCACGACGGCGTCGATCCCACGTTGATCGATGGTCTTGATTCCGCGGGCGCTCACCGTCAGCGTGACCTTCCTCCCAAGACTTGGAACCCAGTAGGACTTGCGCTGGATGTTGACATCGAACCTGCGGTTGGTCCGGCGATGGGAATGAGAAATCGAGTGGCCGAAGCCGGGTTTTGCCCCCGTTACCTGACACACGCGCGCCACTGTCTGCTCCTCTGACCCTGGTTTCGCTACTTGCTAACGACAATCATTTCCAATAAGGTACCGTATCGAGCTTTGAGGCGCAATGTGGGGTAGGCATGAAAAAGGGGATTCATCCGGACTATGGGCCGGTCGCGTTCCGCGATATCGCCACGGGAGCGGTCTTTGTGACGCGCTCTACGCTGGTGTCACGTCCTCGCGGGCGCACCATCTCGGTGGACGGTGAGGACATCCCGGTTTTCGACGTTGACATCACCAGCGATAGCCACCCCTTCTGGACGGGGCAATCCCGAGTTATCGATTCGGAGGGTCGCGTGCAGGCATTCGAGCGGCGATTCGGCAAGCGCTCATGAGGAAGCCTCTCGCCGTCGTTACTGGTGTCGACGCGTTCGCGATGGACGGCGTGTTGATGTCTTTGATGCTCGACCTGCCTAATGCGGTTGCCATCCGACATTCGATCGATCCGACTGCCCAGGTATTGACGCGCACCGTCAGCTCGGCAGGGGGTGTGCTTGAAACCGAGTCGATCGACCTTGAGCACGCATGTGTGGGGTGCGCTCTGCGCGAGGACATCATTCCGACCATCGTCCGCCTCGCCCGGCAGCAGGAATGGTCCTACGTGGTCGCCGGTTTACCACTTGCCGCGGAAGCGGATCACCTGGCTCGCGCGATTTCCCGTGATCCTCGAGTAGGTCGCCATGTGCGCCTTGCATCCGTGCTTGCGGCCGTCACACCTGAGGAGACCCTCGAGACCCTCCTCTCTCCCACCCTGCTCGCGGATCTCAACCTGCACACGGGCCCCGGAGACGAACGTGGTGTCGGGGAGACCGCGTGCGCCCAGGTGGAGTACGCCGATGTCATCGTGACCACGTCCGAGGATCAGCGGGCGCTGGACTTCCTCGGTGCTCTGGCTCGGCCGAGGGCAAACCTCATTCAGGGCTCCGAGAATCTCATCGCCGAATCCCTGATGGGATCCCGACACATCAGCAGCGAGGCACAAGCCTGGCGTGTGCCGATGACGGCCGAGGAACTTCCCGAACGTGCTCTCGGGCATGCCTGGCGACTCGACCTGCGTTCCCAGCGCGCATTCCACCCGGAGCGCCTCATGGAGCACATGGAGGATCTGGCAGGTGGAAAGTTTCGATCGCGCGGTGTCTTCTGGGTTCCCACTCGGCCGGGTCTTGCACACCTCTGGGAGGGAACCTCGGGACAGGTGAGTATCGGCCAGCACGCGCGCTGGGGATCCGTGACACCCATGACTCGACTCGTCCTGACCGGTGTTGAGGATGTTCCCATGGGGCTGTCGGAGGTCTTCAACTCCATGTTGTTGTCCACCGAGGAGGCATCAAGCGATGTCAGTACGTGGACCCTCGCCGAGGACGGCCTTGAGCCATGGCTCGGCGACATCCATCGGGCCGCTTGAGGGAGACGCGCCATGCCAGTTCCGAAACGAAAGATGTCGCGTAGTCGGACTCGGCATCGCCGGGCTCAGTGGTCTACGCAATCACCGACGCTCGTTCCGGTGACGATTCGGGGTCGCGAGTTTCTCATCCCCCGTCGACTCCTCAAGGCTGTGCGCCTTGGTCACATCGATCCTGAAACACTGACCTAGGAGGTTGGAATGCAACGAAGGCGCCGACAGGAAGCAGAGGTCAAGCGACGCGACAAGGCCCCGCTCATCCCGCCCCACGTCACCCACATTGACTACAAGGACGTGGAGTTGCTGAGGAACTTCATCTCGGATCGCGGAAAGATTCGCTCGCGGGCTGTCACCGGACTTAGTGTCCACCAGCAACGACTCGTGGCTAAGGCCGTCAAGAATGCACGAGAAATGGCACTGCTCCCGTATTCGGGTCGTTTTCCGTCGGGTCGATGAGGAGGGCGCGGACATGAAGGTGCGGGCATCCCTGAAGTCTTTGGCGCGCCAACCCGGGGCGCAGATCGTTAAGCGCCGAGGGCGCATCTACGTCATCAATAGGAAGAACCCCCGCATGAAGGGGCGCCAGGGCTAAGGACGCTGCCCCTCAACCACGTTCGGCCAGAATCGTGCTGAGAGTTCGTATCGCCCCACCCTTGTCCAACGGTTCGTTGCCATTGCCGCACTTCGGTGACTGGATGCAGCCGGGACAGCCGTCGTCACATCCGCAGTCGAGGATTGCGTCCCGGGTCGCCGCAAGCCACCCGGAGGCGACCTCGAATCCGTGCGCGGCGAAGCCTGCGCCACCGGGGTGCCCGTCGTAGATGAAGATCGTCGCGGTACCGGTGTCGGGGTGCGCGGCGGTGGAAACACCGCCGATATCCCAACGATCGCAGGTGGCGAACAACGGAAGCATGCCGATAGCGGCGTGCTCGGCTCCATGCACGGCGCCGGGGGTTACGGGATCGGTGATCCACTCTTCCGGGAGCGTCCACCACACAGCCTGGGTGCGCAGAATTCGCTCGGGGAGATCAAGCGTTTCCTCCCCGAGATTCTCCCCACTGATCCGCCGCCGCTGGAAGGACACGACCTGGTTCGTGACATCCACCCGTCCCAGGAACATGGTCACGCCGGGACTCATGTGCTGTTCTCGCTGCACATCCACGATGCGGATATCGCTGATGTCGCGGGCGATCGTGGTGTAGTCGACCTCCTCGACGCGCGCGAAGGCCACCGAGTCCACGAGATCCGACTCGGTGACGACGTGCGTCACTCCCTGATGCACATAGACCGCGCCGGAGTGCACGGTGCTGTGTGCTGCCCCGGAATCCACGGTCCCGAGCAGCCGGCCGGTGCCCACCTCCACGACGCGGACTTCCGGTGCACCGGTTCCGCGCAATGTCGTATCGCGGTGGGGTGCGTGCCGGTGGGTCCAGAACCATCCCGTGGGTCGACGACGGAGCAGGCCCTGCTCGACGAGTTCCTCGACCACCTCTGCACTCTCCTCGGGGAAGATCTCGGAGAGATCCGCAGCGGTCAACGGCAACTCCGCTGCTGCGCAACATAGATGCGGTGCAAGCACGGCGGGATTCGCCGGATCGAAAACGGAAGTCTCGACGGGTGCATCGAGCAGCGTCTCGGGGTGATGCACCACATAACGGTCCAGCGGATCATCGCGCGCGATGAAATGGACAAGCGCGGGGGTGCTTGCCCGGCCCGCACGACCGAACTGCTGCCACACCGACGCCCGGGTCCCCGGCCAGCCCGCGGTGATCACGGAATCGAGTCCCGAGATATCGATGCCGAGCTCGAGTGCGGAGGTTGCGGCCATGCCGATGATCGCCCCACTGCGGAGTTGGCGTTCCAGTTCGCGCCGTTCCTCGGGAAGATAGCCGCCCCGATACGCGGCGATCCGGGGATCATCGGTGCGCTGCTGCGCGCGCATCGCTGCATATTCGACCCCACGACGGCTGCGCACGAACGCGACGGTGCTGACACCGGCATCGACCTGATCGGCGAGAAGATCGGCGGCGTAGGCGACGGCGGACATCTCCTCACCGTCGGGTCCCTCGGGCGGTGTTCGCATCACGATGGTGCGCTCGGGTGCGGGTGAGGTGTCCTCATCGACCACGACGGCGTCCACGCCGGTCAGGCGACGGGCAAACGATCCGGGGTCACCCATGGTCGCCGACGCGAGGATGAACGTGGGATCGCTGCGGTGGTGGGCGGCCACCCGGCGCACCCGGCGCAGCACCTGCGCGACGTGGGCACCGAAGACACCTCTATATGCGTGCGCCTCATCGACTACGACGTAGGTCAGTCGCCGCCAGAACCGCGACCAGCCCGCGTGATCGGGAAGCAGGGAGAAATGGAGCATGTCCGGGTTGGTCAGAATCAGCGACGCGTGGGCGCGTGCCCAGGCACGGTGCTCCCTCGGGGAGTCACCGTCGACGGTGGCGGCCCGCACCTCGGGGAGCGCCCACCCCTCCCATGCGGCGAGTTGGTCCGCCGCCAAGGCCTTCGTCGGCGAGAGGTACAGGGCGGTCGCGCCGTCCGCGAGCGCCGTGGCGACGGGCATGGCGTAGGCGAGGGACTTGCCCGAGGCGGTGCCCGTGGCGATCACCGTCGCGTGACCCGCGTGGGCGGCCTGCGCCGCCGCCACCTGGTGGGCCCAGGGTTCGTGGCCCCAGGTCTGGCGGGCGTGTTCGGGCACCCAGTCCGGCCACGGGGAGTGCTGCGCGGCGCGCGCGGGTTGGGTGATGCGCACCTCGGTCACGCCCCCATTGTCTGCTGCCCCTGTGACGGGGTCTCAACGCTTGCATTCCCGGTGGCCAGACAGGGACATAGATCACAGGAACCCCGGCCCGGGGGGCCCTCGGTCGTGAATAGACTCCACCGACCACGACGTCGCGGGGGTCTTCACCTCTGCGCGCAATAAGGAGACCCATGATCGAGTTGAGCGGTAGCAACGTGACCACCGTCGTCATCGTTGCCGTCATCGCACTCGCGGCACTCATCGTCGCTGCCATCCTCGTCCGCGAGGTCCTCGCGGCCAGTGAGGGCACCGCCAAGATGAAGGAGATCGCCGCTGCCGTCCAGGAGGGTGCGTCGGCATACCTCAACCGTCAGTTCAAGACCCTGGCGATCTTCGCGGTCATCGTCTTCTTCGTGCTGTTCCTTCTTCCCGCGGAGACAAACTCCGAGCGCATCGGCCGCAGCATCTTCTTCCTTGTGGGTGCCGTCTTCTCGGCCATCACCGGGTATATGGGCATGTGGCTCGCGGTCCGCGGCAATGTGCGCGTCGCGGCGGCTGCGAACGAGAAGGGCGAGAAGCCGGCCATGAAGTTGGCCTTCCGGACTGGCGGCGTCGCCGGCATGTTCACCGTGGGTCTCGGTCTGTTCGGTGCAGCACTCGTCGTCCTCGTCTACCAGGGCGAGGCGCCCAAGGTGCTCGAGGGCTTCGGCTTTGGTGCGGCGCTGCTCGCCATGTTCATGCGTGTCGGCGGCGGCATCTTCACGAAGGCGGCCGACGTCGGAGCGGATCTCGTCGGCAAGGTCGAGCAGGGCATCCCCGAGGACGACCCGCGCAACGCGGCGACCATCGCGGACAACGTCGGCGACAACGTCGGCGACTGCGCCGGTATGGCAGCGGACCTCTTTGAGTCCTACGCCGTAACCCTGGTTGCCGCCCTCATTCTGGGTAAGGCGGCCTTCGGCGAACTCGGCCTGGTCATCCCGCTGGTCATCCCCGCCATCGGCGTGATCACCGCTGTCATCGGCATCTTCGCCGTCTCCCCGCGCAGCTCCGACCGGTCGGGCATGAGCTCGATCAACCGCGGGTTCTTCATCTCAGCCGTGATCTCAGCGGCACTCGTCGTGGCAGCAGTGTTCTACTTCGTTCCCCCCACCTGGGAGGAGCTCGTCTCCCTGGGTGGACTCGAAGAGATCCTCGGCGCCAGCACGGTGAACCCGCAGTGGTTCGTCATCATCGCGGTGGTCATCGGCATCGTCCTGGCCGCCCTGATCCAGCTGCTCACCGCCTACTTCACCGAAACCAACCGCCGCCCCGTCGACGATGTCGCCAAGACATCGCTCACGGGACCGGCCACCGTCATCCTTTCCGGCGTCTCGCTGGGCTTGGAGTCAGCGGTCTACTCCGCTTTGCTCATCGGTGGAGCGGTTTACGCGGCGTTCCTGCTCGGCGGCGGCGCGATCCTGTTGTCGCTGTTTGCGATCGCGCTGGCCGGCACAGGTCTGCTCACCACGGTCGGCGTGATCGTGTCCATGGACACCTTCGGCCCGGTCTCCGACAACGCCCAGGGCATCGCGGAGATGTCTGGCGATGTCCACGGTGAGGGCGCCGCAGTGCTCACCCGTCTCGATGCGGTCGGCAACTCGACCAAGGCAATCACCAAGGGAATCGCAATCGCCACCGCGGTGCTCGCCGCAACTGCGCTCTTTGGTGCCTATCGGGATGCGATCGTCGGGGCATTCGCCGAGTTGGGTGTCAATAGCGAACTCGACACTATTGCGGATCCCTTCCAGTACGACGGAATCCTCAATGTCGCGAACCCGGCAAACCTCGTCGGCCTGATCATCGGTGCGGCGGTGGTATTCCTCTTCTCCGGTCTCGCCATCAACGCTGTGTCGCGTGCGGCCGGAGCGGTGATCTTCGAAGTGCGGCGCCAGTTCCGCGAGCATCCGGGGATCATGGCCGGCACGGAGAAGCCCGAGTACGGCAAGGTCGTCGACATCGTTACGCGCGACTCCCTGCGCGAGCTCGTCACACCGGGCATCCTCGCGGTGTTCACCCCGATCGCGGTTGGGTTCGGCCTCGGTGTCGGAGCCCTCGGCGCCTACCTGGCGGGCACCATCGCCACCGGCGTGCTCATGGCCGTGTTCCTGTCGAACTCCGGTGGAGCGTGGGACAACGCGAAGAAGTACGTCGAGGACGGGCACTTCGGTGGCAAGAAGTCGGAGGCTCACGCGGCCACGGTCATCGGCGACACCGTCGGCGATCCGTTCAAGGACACCGCGGGCCCGGCTATCAACCCGCTGATCAAGGTGATGAACCTCGTGGCGCTGTTGATCGCCCCGGCCGTCGTGGTCATGAGCGTCGGAGAGGGCGAGAACCCGGTGCTGCGCTGGACGATCGCACTCGTCGCGGCTCTCATCGTCGTCGTCGCGGTGGTGATCTCCAAGCGTCGCCCGATCGCCGTGGGGGATCAGGACGCCGTCAAGGCGCAGTAGGACGTCAGGTGAGGGCCCGGTCGAGCGGAGACCGGGCCCTCACACGTCTTTTCCGAATATCGGACGCTGTGCATCTCCCTTCACCCCCTTCGGGGGTGGGCAGGGGAACACGCCCCGAGGACCCGCCGTCGGTTTGACAGGGGCGGGTGGCCTACCGTCAGACTCCGCCGCGTCAATCAGCCGTAGAGGGGAAACCGAGTGTCGGGCACATTGGTGATCGTCGAGTCACCGGCGAAGGCCAAGAAGATCGCGGGCTATCTGGGGAACGGGTACACCGTCCTGGCCTCCGTCGGCCACGTCCGGGATCTGGCGGCCCGGGCATCGGACCTGCCGGCCGAGGATCGCAAAAAGCCCTGGGCCAAGCTCGCCGTGAACGTCGATGATGCCTACCAACCCCACTACGTCGTCCACGAGTCCAAGAAGCAGACCATCAAGGAGCTCAAGGCCGCGCTCAAGGACGCCGACGCATTGTTGCTCGCCACAGACGAGGACCGCGAGGGTGAGGCGATCTCCTGGCACCTGCTCGAGGTGCTCAAGCCCAAGGTCCCGGTCAAGCGGATGGTGTTCAACGAGATCACGCCCGAGGCGATCCGCGACGCCGTGTCGAATCCACGTGAATTGGACATGCGCTTGGTCGAGGCGCAGGAGACCCGACGCGTGGTGGACCGCCTCTACGGCTACCCGGTGTCCGAGGTGCTGTGGAAGAAGATCGGGCGGGAGGCGAAGTCGGCCGGGCG
>Ga0169931_10014018_pt1 | contig 10888 bp, 6 predicted proteins | sample Kivu_15m_20L_FD_129675 | JGI IMG/M metagenome (GOLD analysis project Ga0169931, IMG submission 129675) | Freshwater microbial communities from Lake Kivu, Western Province, Rwanda to study Microbial Dark Matter (Phase II) - Kivu_15m_20L... | ecosystem: Environmental > Aquatic > Freshwater > Lake ... | reverse complement strand
TGTTTGGTGTCCCTGCGCACGACTGATCTTTTCGACAGGTCGAACCATCGGTGGAAGTCGAGGAGGTCTGGCCACCACCACTGCCCACAGCCCCTCCGCTTCCTCCGCGATTGCCCCCGCTTCCTCCGACAGCGCCCCCGCTTCCTCCGACATTGCCTCCGCTTCCTCCGACATTGCCTCCGCTTCCGCCTCGCCCACCGATCGTGCCAGGGCGGCCTCCGCTGCCTACCGAGGTATTCCCTGCCGCGCCGCCCAGGTTGTCATCGTAAGCAGACGGCACACAGGTGTTGCGTTCGTCACAGACAAATCCAGATCGACAGTCAGCCCCCGTCGCGCACAGTGACGACTCGACACATTCTCCAACCGCACTACAGTAGCAGGCGAGTCCACATTCCGAGTTCGAGGTGCACAAGGCGTACGGATATGTGGTTTGGTATCCGCCGGGATCCTCCCAGGATTCATACCCACCGTAGCCGCCCTCGGTCTCCCATGCGTCAGCCTCAAGATGACAGGCCCCGGACGCCAGCACTCCCAGCATCATTCCGAGGCGTGTCAGCATATTCATCCTATTGCCTACGTTCATGATCTCGCTCCTTTTCTGCGGTCCAGTTTTGGACCTTGCGAGATTGACGCTACCGATCGCGGACGTATTCGTCCCACACAGCAATAAAAATGCGGCGGTAAAAACCCGACACGCAAAAATGCCCGTCACGAACAATGTGGTGAAGAATGGACACCCGATCGGACGAGGTTATTCAATCCCGTGCAACGGACTGCCGGCGGCGAACAACCGATCCACGCGAGCTGTCACGGCAGAATCCTCGACGAGCGGCGGCGCATGATGCGGCTTTCGGCGGGCATCGATCACGATTGCGCCGCGACATCCCCAGTGCTTGTCCTCGACAAAGGCGCCAACACCGCCGATGTCGGCAGCAGGATTCGAGCGGGTGAATGTCGTCCACAGGAGGTTATCAACCGACCGTGCAACGAACTCGGCATCATCCACCAGCACCACCAGCGCAAAGCGGTTGATCGAAGACTCGGACGCAAACGCCGCACAGAATCGTTCGCGCTGGGCCACCCCCGACTGCACATCGGAGACCTCCGGCCCGCGTACCACCAGGACACCGGGTAGCGCAACCCGAGGCTCCGAGAAACCGGATGGCAACGACAGATCCGAAGGAATGCCGGTCGCAAGCGTTCGCTTGGCCGGACCGACGGCCGCGACCACCAGCTTCGATCCACGATTCATGCTCCCGCCGGTGTAGTCGAGCGTATCCATCGTCGTACGCGTTTGAAAATGTAGATCCCGTGTCGGATCGATTCGCTCCAGTACGTGTTGCAGGAAAGCCCCGGTATCGTGGATATCGGGCGCGGGTGTATTCGAGTCGGCCGCGATGAAGAGGAACTTCGCCAGCGAAAGCTGTCCCTGACCAAGGATGGCGTTGGCCTGCGTCAGCAACTCACGCGGCTCGGCGTTGTTGTCGTACGGTACGTAACGTTCGCTGCCGACTGCGAGCAGCAAGGGGTGAACACCGGCAACATCCACGGCGTGCACGGCCCTTATCCCGGGCAATACCGTCGGGATGATCGGCCCGGTCAATGAATGAATCAGCTCACCAAAGACCGTGTCCTCCTGCGGCGGGCGCCCAACCACGGTGAAGGGCCAGATCGCATCGCGCCGGTGGTAGACCCGCAACACACGCATCACGGGAAAGTTGTGTTTGAGGCTGTAATAGCCGAGATGGTCGCCAAAGGGACCTTCGGGCTTGCTGACGCCCTGCTGAACTTCACCCACGATCACAAAGTCCGCCTCTGCGGCGACCGGGATCGAGCCCTTGTGCGGTGCCATGCGAACCCGCCTACGTCCGAGCACGCCCGCGAACCCGAGCTCAGACAGCCCCTCGGGCAAGGGCATGACCGCCGCGAGGGTCATGGCCGGAGGTCCGCCCACGAAGATCGCGACCTTCAGCGACTCACCGCGCGCCAGCGCCGCCGTGTGGTGCACGCCGATGCCACGGTGAAGCTGATAGTGCAGCCCTATCTCTTCATCGGGAACGTAGTCGTTGCCCTGCAACTGAATTCGATACATGCCGAGGTTCGAAGCCATGAAGCCCGGGCGGCCCGGATCCTCGGTGTAGACCTGTGGCAGCGTGATGAAGGGTCCGCCGTCATCCGGCCAGCACACCAGCTTCGGCAAGTCGGTGATTCGCGATTGCATCGCAAACACGGGCCCGCCGTCCACCGACTTCGGTCGCAAATACCAGGCCGAACGCAGGGCACCCGCATGGCGCCAGGGCTTCTTCATCGCGGACGAGGGATCAACCTTCAGTTCGACCAACCGTCGCACAGGCTCGAGCGCATCGCGAAAGATGAACTCTGCCCGAGCCATGGTGCCGAACAGATTTCCGAGCATCGGAAAATTCGAGCCACGGGCCCGGGTAAACAACAGCGCTGGACCACCTGCGCGATAAACCCGCCGTTGAATCTCGGCGACTTCCAGGTGGGGGTCGACCTCGGCCTTGATTTCAAGGAGGTGTCCCGCCCGCCGAAGATCTTCGACGCAAGCCTGCAACGATGCGTAGCCCATTAATTCGCGTTGTTACCTCGAATCGGCGGGTCGCGCCAACCCTCCCGGCGTGTCGGCCAGATCACGCCGGAGGGCAAATGGGGGTATCAAGACGCTTCCGGTTATATCCAGTTATGATATCTTTTTTGGCGATGCAAATTCTCCGGTGTTTTCTCCTCTGTCTCCCGCTCGCCGCCTGCGCGACGGCGCCACCTACCGCAACGGCCCCGGCGGCCGACTTCGTTCCCCTTTTCAACGGTGTCGACCTGAGCGGATGGAAGATCCCGGAGGGAGACAACGGGCACTGGCGGGTTGTGGACGGCGTCATCGACTACGACGCCTGCAGCGAGGCCAAGGGAGAAAAGCATCTCTATACAGAGAAGAGCTACGGCGACTACGTCTTGCATGTCGAGTGGCGACTCAAGGAGACGCCCTATCAGAATGCAAACGTGCCCATCATTTTGGCGGACGGTACCCACAAGAAGGGCAATGACGGCAAGGAGATAAAGCTCGTCGTTGCCGACGCCGACTCGGGAATCTATGTACGCGGCGACGGCAAGTCACAGGTCAACATCTGGAGCTGGCCCGTAGGCTCGGGCGAGGTTTACGGCTATCGCATGGATGAAAAAATGCCGACCGAGGTTCGCGCTGGGGTCACGCCGGTTCGCAATGCCGACCACGACATCGGAAGCTGGAATACGTTTGAGATCACGATGCGCGGCGATCGCCTCACGGTGGTTAACAACGGCATCAAGGTCATCGACAACGCCCATCTGCCCGGCGTCCCTTTGCGCGGCCCCATCGCGCTGCAACACCACGGCGACAAGAATCCCGCCAACGGTGAGTGGTGGAGCCCGCCTGCCCTGGTTCAGTTTCGGAACATCAAGATCCGCGAACTTTGAAGCCGATTAGCCCGGAACCGCGAACCACAGCGTACTGAGCGGCGGAAGCGTGAGGCTGAGCGAGTACGGCCGTCCGTGGTGTTTCACCGACTCGGCCTCGACGCCGCCGCCGTTGCCCTGGTTGCTGCCGCCGTAGATCGCCGCGTCGGTATTCAACAGCTCCTCGTAGCGACCAGCAACCGACGCGCCCAGCCGATAGCCATGTCGTGGTACGGATGAGAGGTTGCAGACGCAAAGAACCTTGCTTCCGGTCGACGGCGCCATGCGCATGAAGGCCAGAACGTTGTCGTTGTAGGCATGTGCCTCGATCCACTCGAAGCCAGCGGGCTCGTGATCGCCTTCCCACAGCGCTGCATCTCCGAGGTAGCGTCGATTGAGATCGCCAACGAGCCTCTGCAAGCCTGCGTGATCGGCGTGGCCGAGCAACTCCCAGTCCAGCTGACGCTCCTCGCTCCATTCGCGCCACTGACCGAACTCGCTGCCCATGAAGAGCAACTTTTTGCCGGGGTGCGCCCACATGAAGGCGTAGAGCGCACGCAGGTTGGCGTGCTTTTGCCAGCGATCGCCCGGCATCTTGTCCAGCATCGAGCGTTTTCCGTGCACGACCTCGTCGTGTGAAAACGGCAGGATGAAGTTTTCATTCCAGGCATAGACCAGCGAGAAGCTGAGCTGGTCGTGGTGGTAGCGACGGTAAATTGGATCGCGGCTGAAGTACGCGAGCGTGTCGTGCATCCAGCCCATGTTCCACTTGAAGCCATAGCCGAGGCCGCCGGCATCGGTGGGACGGCTGACCGCGGGCCATGCGGTGGACTCCTCGGCGATCATCAACACGCCCGGATGCCGTCGGTGGCAAACCGCGTTGAGCTCGCGCATGAAATCGATCGCCTCAAGATTTTCGCGGCCGCCAAATTTATTGGCAACCCACTGCCCTTCCTGGCGGCTGTAGTCGAGGTACAACATCGACGCGACGGCGTCGACGCGAAGACCGTCGACGTGAAACTCATCGAGCCAGCAGAGCGCGCTGCCCAGCAGGAAGTTACGAACCTCGGTTCGTCCATAATTGAAAACGAAGGTGCCCCAGTCCGGGTGTTCTCCCTGACGGGCGTCGAGGTGCTCGAAGAGCGCCGTGCCGTCAAAGCGCCCGAGCGCAAACGCATCCTTCGGAAAGTGCGCCGGGACCCAGTCCACGATCACGCCGATCCCCTTGTTGTGCAGGTAATCGACGAAGTAACGAAAGTCGTCAGGCGTTCCGTAGCGTGCGGTCGGCGCGTAATAACCGGTCACCTGATATCCCCACGAGCCACCAAAGGGGTGTTCCATCACCGGCATCAGCTCGACGTGGGTGAAGCCCATGCCCACCGCGTATTCCGCGAGTGCCGGCGCCAGGTTTCGATAGGTCAGCTGCTCGCCGAGGTGACGCCACGAGCCGAGGTGTACCTCGTAGATGGACATCGGCTCGCGCCAAGGATCCGCGGCAGCGCGGGTCTGCATCCATGCGGCATCGGTGAATTCGTAGTGCGTTTCAAACACGCGAGAGGCCGTCCCAGGTGCAAGCTCGGCCGTCGCGGCGAAGGGATCCGCCTTTTGGATGTGATGCCCGTCGTGGGTCTCGATCTGAAACTTGTACAGGGCGCCCGACTCAAGTCCGGGCACGAAGGTTTGCCAGACGCCGATGTCGCCCAGCCTCTGCATGGGGTTGGCATCGCCGTTCCAGCCGTTGAAGTCACCCACAACCCGAACCGAGCGGGCGTTTGGTGCCCAGACCACAAAGCGCACGCCACGCAGATGATCCTGCTCGACAACACGCGCGCCGAACTGGCGGTAGATCTCCTCGTGTCGGCCCTCGCCAAACAAATGAAGATCCAGCGCGCCAAGTTCCGTCGTGGGGTGCTTCTTTTTGGATTTCTTCATGCTGGGCAAATCGATCGGATGCAGTCGTGGGCGGGTGGATCAAGCGGGCGGTTTCACGCCAACCGCCAGGGCGAGCGGACGCAACGCATCGATCCAGTCCGGGTACCGTGCAAAGGCAGCATAAACCAACTCCTGCGCTCGGCCCAGATTCGGATCGAGTCCGAGTCGAGCGCCGAGTGAGGCGAGACCGGTGGCCGCGCCCAACTTTTCTCGCGTGGGGTCTGAAAGTGCCGCAGAAATTGCCTGGGACAGCGTGTGGGCATACAGGCGGCCGGCCCGACGGGTGTCGATCTTGTAGCCACGTCGCCTGACCTCGGCCGCGATTTCGATGGCGCGGTTGTAGGTATCGGGTTCAAAGCTGCCGTGGGCGCGAGCGATTTCGTCCTCAAAGCGCCGACCCAGGGTGAACTCCGCCGCGCGCAACAGCTCGTCGGGCAGCTCAAGGCCGGCCTCCTGCAACATCTCAAGCAGGCGCTGGTTGCTCTCGAACATGCTGACCAACTGGTCCGAAAAGCGCGCGACGAGGTTTCCGTAGATGGCCTGCGAGATGCGCGAGTGCCCATCGTGCAACAGGCCATCGAGGCCGTATTCGTCGTGCCCGAAGGACTCGTCGGCAATGCGCAAGAGCTGCGGCATGGTTCCGGTCCGGAATTTGTCCCAGAGACGCTCGGCGCCCGCATCAAAAGCCTCGTCGGTCATCACCGGACCGCAGGCACAATAGAAATCCACGCCGCCCATGTGTAGCGCGGCGACGGCAAAAGATTGCTTTCGCAACGTGGCCACCTGCTCAAGTCCCACCTGCGCGGTGAACAGACCGAGCCTTCCGTGGCGTTGTCTGCGAACCTTGCTGTAGGTGTACCGATAGCCGAGCGTCACGCCGCGTGCGCCCGCAGCCGTGGTCGGATCGGGCAAGTTGGGCGTGCCCTCGACGAGACCCATGAGGCCAAGGTGGGCCGCGACGCGCTTGGATTGAACGCGACAAAGCTCGGCTTCCTTGAGATAGATGTCTGCACCCGAGCCGTGCTCCGGAAGATTGCTGCGCGCCTTGGCGAGCTCCGCGAGAAACGCATCACGCGGAACGGGATAGCCCAGCTGCTGCATGAGCTCCATCACACGTGCGGCGTAGCGCATCACCTGAATCGTCTCGATTCCCGAGATATCCGAGAAGAACCAGGCGCAGCTCGTGTACATGAGCAGCGCGTTTCGCTGCAGCTCAAGCAAGGTCAGCGCACGTTGACGCTTTTCATCATCCCACGACACCTTGCCGTGTCGGTCGAGCCACTCGCGCTGCGAACGGTTTGGATCGATGATGAGCTGCACATAATCGTCGCGCGCGGCCCACGGATCTTTGAACAGCTCGCCAGCGTCCTTCTCGAAGCGCGCCTCATTCGCATCACGCAGGATATCGAAGGCCGTGCGCAACGGCCCGCGCCACGCCTGATTCCAACCTTCACGAGCACCCGTGTGACATCCGCAATCGCGAATCCATCGCCCGACGCCGTGGGCGCAGCTCCAGGCGGTGCCCTCGCCATTGGGGCCGGCCTTGATCTCGGCCTCCCAGGTGGGCGGATGTTTCTCGAGGTAGGCCGCGTAGTTGGTCAGCGTGAAGCCATTGTTCTGCGCCTCAACCTTGACGGTGTGGGCGAGCGAGAGATCGCCGAATTGGGTGTGGTGACCGTAGCTCTCGCCATCAGTCGCAACATGCACCAGCCGGTCGGACCCCGAACCACCCTGCTTCAGGCGAAACACAAACGACTGACTGGAGGCCAATACGCCCTCGAATGCCAGCGAGCGCGACATCGGCCCGTCATAGAAAAACAGATCGATGTGGCGGCCCGAGCCGTCCTTGTGAAAATAGCGATAGGCCCGGGTCGGATCGACGTTGCCGTCCCCCGTGTTTTGCCACTCGCCATTCATTGGGCGAACACGCTCGCACTGATGTGGAGACAGAATCAGGTAGCGCATCCCCTCGTCGATGAGCGAGCCGAGGGTGGCATCGTTGCAGGCCGTCTCCGAGAGCCACATCGACTCTGGCTTGCGACGAAATCGGTATTCAAAATCGGCGATGCCCCACCGAATCTGCGTCACGCGATCGCGGGCATTGCACAGGGGAAGGATCGCGTGACCAAAGGCCTGCGCAATCGCGTTGCCGTGTCCGAGTCGAACGAGGCTGTCGCGATCGGCCTCGAGGATGCGCTTGTAGGTTTCCGGATCCGCCTTCTCCATCCACGAGAGCAAGGTCGGACCGAAGTTGAAATTGATGTAAGCGTAGTTGTTGACGATCTGCTCGACGCGACCGTATTCGCCATAGATGCGCGCGTAGGCATTGGCGCGATAACACTCCCGATGGATGCGGACGTTCCAGTCGTGATCGGGATGCGCGGAAGGCTGCCTCTCGAGGACATCCGTCCACGGGTTTTCCCGCGGCGGTTGGTAGAAATGACCGTGAATGACGAGGGAGGTCATCTACTGGCAAGCTACTGACGGGCCGCCCGTGCTGTCAAGCACGGCAAGCCGCATTTAACCCGATTGAACGCGCACAATTCGTGCCAAAATGCTGACACATGTCGGACAGCAAACCACTCACCGGCCGCAAGGCACTTGTGACCGGGGCCAGTTCCGGGATCGGTCGCGGAATCGCCCTGGCGCTCGCCGAGGCCGGCTCGGATGTTGCGGTCCACCATTTTGGCGATCTCGCAGGGGCGCAAAAGACCGCCGCGGCCATTGTGGCCCTCGGTCGCAAGTCCACGATCGTCGAAGGTGATCTGCGGGTTGTTTCGCAGATAGAAACCTTCGTGAAACAGGCGGTCGAGGGTCTGGGTGGTTTGAATATCCTGGTCAACAACGCCGGCATCACCGGGTGGAACGCTGCGCTGGAGGTGACCGAGGCGCTCTGGGACACCGTCGTCGATACCAACCTGAAGGGCACCTTTTTCTGCGCGATTGCAGCCGTACGCCACATGCAATCGAACGGCGGCGGCTCGATCGTCAACATCTCGAGCGTGCTCTCGCACGCGGCGATGCGGAACCTGACGATCTACGCGGCGAGCAAGGCGGGCATCAATCAAATGTCGCGACAGCTGGCGCTTGAGCTGGGGCCGATTGGCATCCGCGTCAACGCGATCGCGCCGGGGCCCGTCGTCGTGGATCGCACGCTCGCCGACGATCCCGATTACGAGAAAAACTGGGGTGAGATGACCCTCGTGGGCCGCGCAGGAAAACCCGCTGACGTGGGCGCCATGGTGGTTTTCCTCAATTCTGCGGCCGCGGACTGGGTTTCCGGCCAGATCCTCACCCTCGACGGAGGTCTCACGGTGGCCGCGCGGGTCCCCGAGACCTCCATGGACCTCGGACTAAAGCGGAACCGCTAGCCCCTTGGTTTCGGTCGGCGTCTCCAGACGCTGCAGTTCGACGATCGTCTCGACGTGGTACGTTTGAGGAAACAGGTCAATCGCCTGCACCTTGGTGATCCGGTAGCCGTAGGGCTCCATCTCCTTCAGATCGCGGGCCAGGGTGGTGGGATTGCAGGAGACGTAGACGACCCTCGGTGCCTGCGTGCGCGCGATCCGTCGCATGACCTTGCCGCCGGCACCGCTGCGTGGCGGATCCAGCACCACAACAGAGGGGATCCCGTGTTTCTCCATGGCCTCGGGAACCGTATGACGGGCATCCCCCGCGTAGAAGAACGCGTTTTCAATCTTGTTCTGAGCCGCATTGACCTTGGCCGCCGCGATGGAGGCCTCGACAAGCTCGACCCCCACCGCGATCCTCGCGCGCCGCGCGAGCGCGAGTGAGAAAAAGCCGACGCCGCAAAAGACATCAAGGACGACCGCGTCGCTTCCACCCTCGGGTAGATCGGCGAACTCACAAACCGTGTCGAGCATGCGACCGGCCTGCACGGTGTTCGTCTGGAAGAAGGTCTGCAAGCCCACCCTGAACTCGAGGCCCGACACCCGTTCGACGATGGCGTCTTGCCCCCACAACACTGCGGTTGATTCGATGGGGGAGCCATCGTTGACGCCGTTGCGGATGCCCCGGACGATCGACACGATGCCGGGATCAAGCGTGCGCAGTACCTCGACGAAATCCGCGCTGGCCGCGAACTCGCCGGAGGTGGTGACGATCCCCACCATGGTCTGTCCGGTTCCTGTACCGTGCCGAACGATGAGCTCACGCAAGAACCCCTGACACGAGGAGGGGTCCCACAGCGCCAGGCCTGATTTGCTGGCGAACTCGCGCACACAGTTCACGATGCGCATCGCCAGCTTCGACTGCAGCTGGCAGTCCGTGACCGGAATGACCTCGCGCCACCGCCCCTTGGGGTGAAAACCCAGTCCATCCCGAGCGTTGAAGGCGAACTCCATCTTGTTACGGTAGTAAAACGCGTCGTCTGCCGTGATGAGCGGCAGAAAGTTCAGATCCCGGTAGCCTCCGATGCGTTCCAGACTGTCACGGACCATCGTCTCCTTGGCCGAGCGTTGGGTCGCATCATCCAAATGTTGCCACGAGCATCCACCACACCCCTGCGCGTAGTGCGGACAGGGCGTTTCCCGTCGGCCCGGACCCCAGGATTCGATCGCGATGACATCGCCCTCCGCATGGCGCCGCTTGACCGTGTGCAGGCGGACACGGGCCGTGTCGCCCGGGGCGGTGCGGGGCACAAAGACCGCCATGCCGCCGCCCTCGGTTGGATCTCCGGCCAGCCGGCCAACGCCCTCGCCGCCGTAGGCGAGGCGATCAATCACCACGGTGTGTTCTTCTTTGAGGCGTTGTCGGGTCACGCTTTCAACCTACTAAATACCGATTCTTCACGCACGAAGGGGCCATCGGGGTTTAATCTAGCAGGCCAAGGAATGAAGCTGTGACTGACAGGGCCCCTCGGGCATTTTTCGAGCGGGCGCGGCAGGAGGCAGACCGCTACGGACCCGGCGACTGGGTCTTCGCGCGCGAGCTCCTGCAAAACGCCCGCGATGCGGGGGCGACACGGGTCGAAATCCAGACCGAGGAGCGCGACGGCAACAGCGTGGTGCGCTGCCTGGACGACGGCAGCGGTATGACCCTCGCGCACGCACAGCGCTATCTGTTTTCGCTCTACACCTCGAGCAAGGACGGCAAGCCCGGTCAGGCCGGCCGATTTGGCGTCGGCTTCTGGTCTGTGCTGCGTTTCCATCCGAATCGAATCACCATCCGCAGTCGGACGAGCTCGGACGCAGGCTTCGGGATATGCCTCAATCTCGACCAGAACGTTGCCCACGAGGTCCCTGCACTCAAGCGGGTGGGCACCGAGATCACGCTGGAACGCGACGGCAGGCCAGATGGGCAGCTTGAGCGGCGAGCCCGCGATGCGCTGAAACAAAACGGTCGCTTCCTCCGTACGATCGACAGGGCAACCCTTGAGATTCTCGTCAATGGACGCAAGATCAACGACCGATTCGCCTTGCCCGCCCCGTCGGTGGCTTTCGAGGGTAAGGGCTTTCGCGGCGTCGTTGGTCTCGGGGCTGCGCCG
>Ga0169931_10014016_pt1 | contig 10889 bp, 6 predicted proteins | sample Kivu_15m_20L_FD_129675 | JGI IMG/M metagenome (GOLD analysis project Ga0169931, IMG submission 129675) | Freshwater microbial communities from Lake Kivu, Western Province, Rwanda to study Microbial Dark Matter (Phase II) - Kivu_15m_20L... | ecosystem: Environmental > Aquatic > Freshwater > Lake ... | reverse complement strand
GGACGCAGTATGGCAGCATCTATCGTGAGGGATTCCGGTCGGCATTCAACGCCAATGTTCGTGCTGCCTACGACGCAGGTCTTGCGCAGAACTGGCCGGCGGAAACCGAGGCTGGTCGTCAACGCGGTGCGCGTGAGCAGGGTGTGCTCGATGGTTTCGCAGCTCGTCTGCCATCAGCTCGCATGGATGAATTCGCACGCGGTCAGGCGGCGGTTCGCACGTGGCTGACGACCGGACATCTTCTGGTCGTGCGCTCAGTTGGTCTCGTCGAGTCTTCCGGTGACGGACTGTTCTCGGGCGGCGAGCGTGCATCGCTCAAGGTCGTCATCGACAACTACGGAGCTACTGCCAGCCCACGCGCTCGTCTCCGGGTTCGTATCGCCTCGAAGAATGGCTTTGGAACGCTGAGCTTCGAAACCCGCGAACTCCCTGCGCTCGCAGCCAACACCAGAACGACCCTCCTCGGTGTTGTGTCAGGTCCGTTGCTTGCGGCGGCCAAAGATGCTCGGGTTGGACTCGGTGGTTCCCTGGAACGCGCTGCTGGCGCTTCGTGGACGGAAGTGGAACGAATCAATGCTGAGCAGAGCATTCGTTTCCCGCTTGAACTTCAGTCCGTCACGCTGGCGCAAGGCGCGCGTGTGAACGAGGAGACCACGGCGACGCTCGTGTTCCGCAACAATCTCGCGACCGATGCTGCGGAGCTGCCGTTGAGCCTTGCAACGACGGGATCCCAGGTCACAGTTCTTGGTGCTGACTACAAGGTTCCGGCTCTCGATGCGGGTGAAACCGCCAGCGTTGACGTGCGCGTGAAGCCAGAGGCCACGATCTCGGACACGCTGCCGGTTGAGTTCCGTGCGAAGATCGCAGAAGTGGCCGATGGTCTCACGACGGAGCAGCTGCTCAGTCAACAGGTGCAAGCTGCCCGCAATGCGGTGCTTGTCCTGAGTGACAGTGCAGGTCGCCCAATCGTTTCGGGATCTCTGAACCTCCGCGCCGCACGTTTCAACCAGGTGTGGACGCTCTTCCGGTTCCTTTCGACTACGCGCCAGCCAGGTCCGTTCGTCATCCGTTATCTCCGGGCGAGTAACCCGGGCATCACGACGTCAAACAATTCGACTGTGAGCGTCAGCTTCCGCGACTGGCAGCCGAACTGGACAAGGTCTGCCGACCAGTGGCAGTTCGACATCGCTCCTTCGCTGCGCGGTCAGGCGCACTGGATCGACTTCCAGCTGGAAGACGCTGGACGGGTGATCTCTGTGCTGCGAGTGAATGTGAACGTTCAGTAACGGGCGGGGATGGCGGCATCCAGATAGTGGAGCCGTCATCCCGCCTTTCATTCCCGCCAGACTTTTGCGAGTGCCGTCCCGTTGATGAACAGTGCCAGTGCGATGAGCGTCGCCGCGGCAATGCCGTTCATGAGCGCGGAATCGAAACCAGCACTGGCGCGCCAGTTGGACAACACCAGCGACCCAAGCGCCCAGAGCGTGATCGTCAGCACGAAGAGCATTGGAATCAGGGTGAACGCGATGCGCTTTCGCGCGCTGTGCAGCCACATCGTGATCCCAAGCAGGGTGAGGGCGGCGAGCAGTTGGTTTGAGGCCCCGAACAGAGTCCAGAACTTGACCCATGACCCTTCGGCATTCGTCCACAGGATGCCAGCGGGAATCATCACTGTCAGGACCGTGCCGAATATCGCGCCGTTCCGTGAACGCCAGCCAGTGAGCTCCTGAATCAGATAACGCCCGAGTCGCGTCGAGACGTCGAGAGTGTCAAACACGAACGTGGAAAAGGCCATTGCCCCAAGTGTGATCGCAAACGGCAGGTTCTCCCGGCCGATGATGATCGTCAGAAATTCGCCGATTCCATTGCCGTAGATCGTTCCCGGTTTGAGTCCAGTGAGTCCGTCCTTCGTTGCAATCATCACGATCGCCAGTGCGATGAACGCGACGAATGCTTCGGCGAGCATGGCGCCGTAGCCGACCGGGTGCATGTGGGACTCCCGATCGATCTGTTTGGAGGTCGTTCCCGAGCACACGAGACCGTGAAATCCAGAACACGCTCCACAGGCAATCGTCACGAAGAGAAACGGAAAGAGTGTGCCGGTCGCGGTTCCGGCGTCCCATGTTTTGAACGCAGGCTGCTGAATCTCGTAGCCGCCAAAAAAGATTCCGATCAGACCGATGGCTAGCGCGAAGTAGAGAACGAAACCGCCGAGAAACCCGCGGGGCTGCAGGAGGAGCCAGACTGGTGCCACACTGCCCAGGGCACAATATGCGATGATGATCAGAGCCCACGTCTTGCCACTGAAGACAAACAACTCCGAGAAGTGGGTGCCAAGCCAGGCACATGCGAAGGCCAAAGGAACAAACACGATCGTGAGCACCGTCATGGACGGGCTGAAGAGACGCTGGACGACACCCATGAGGAGGGAAAGCGCCAGATAGAAAATACTCGCAGCGGCAACAGCGCCGCCTGGATTGAACGCAACGTTGACGCCTCGAAGTTCCTCGATGCGGGTCGTGAAGCTTCCCGACGTGATGTCGGCGAAGGCCACGATGATGTAGACGAGAGCGATCCAGATGAAGGCCATCAGGGCAACACCGGCGCGGCTGCCAAGCTGCTTTCGCACGATTTCAGCGATGGACTGGGCGCCATGGCGGACGGACGCGGTCAAACTTGCAAAGTCGTGCACAGCACCGACAAACACGACACCAAGCGCGATCCAGACGAGGGCCGGCAGCCAGCCGAAGATCTGTGCCGCGGCAATCGGGCCTGCGATCGGACCCGCTGCCGCGATGGCCGAGAAGTGTTGCCCGAAAAGATAGAATGCTTTGGTCGGTTCAAAGTCCACGCCATCGCGATTCAGGTGGGCGGGTGTTGGTTCCTTGTCGTTCAGCGTGAACTGCTTTGCCACCCATCGCCCGTAGCCGAAGTAGGCAACGGCCAGCACAGCGAGAAACAGCACCGCGAGCAGTGGCAGATTCATCCCAGATTTCCTCCGTGCGCAGCCGCTTGCAGCTGGAAGTAGGCCGACTTTCTTGCGAGCAGTTCCGAGTGACGACCGCTCTCAAGGACCCGACCATTGCCGAGAACGACAATCCGGTCACACCGTTCGATCGTGGACAGACGATGCGCGATGACGATCACGCTGTGTCCCTTCAGAATCACATCGATTGCTTCCTGAATCATGCGCTCCGATTCCGGATCGATGGAGGACGTAGCCTCGTCGAGCACGATGATGCGCGGTCTGCGGACGAGGGCACGGGCAAATGCGATCAGCTGCCGCTGTCCATGGGAGAGATTCGCGCCCTGTTCGCGAACCTGGAAGTCGTACGTTCCTTCGAGCCGGTCGATGAAACGGTCGGCGCGGACGAGCTTTGCGGCCGCAACAACTTGCTCGCGCGTGATCCCATCGGTCCCGAGGCTGATGTTGAATTCAATGGAGCCATCGAAGAGCACAATGTCCTGAGGGACGATCGCCATCTGTTGTCGCACCAGGATCGGCGACAGCGCTGAGAGGGGTTCACCACTCACGAGAATGTCTCCCGTATAACCGTCGTACAGGCGGGTCAGGAGCTTGATGATGGTGGACTTGCCGCTGCCGGTTGCGCCAACCAGAGCCAGCGACTCGCCGGCACGCATCGTGAAGGAGACGTCCGTCAGCGTTGGACGAGATTTGTCCGGCGCCACAGCTCCCGGCGCATCCCGACGATAGGTGAACGAGACGTTGCGGAATTCGAGATCACCAGTGAGTAGAGGGGGAGACTTCGATCCCGCGATGAATTCGTTTTCTCCGAGAAGACCGAACACGCGATCGATGGACGTAAATGCACCCTGCAGCATGGCCATCTTGTTGCCGAGCTGTTTCATGGGTTCGAAGAGCTGCTGGACGTACTGCACGAATGCAACGAGGACACCCGCACTCACGGCCGCGTGAATCGGTACAGCGCCGGTGAGTTTCATGATGGCAAACCACAGGACGAGTCCCACGGTGATCGAGGCGATGCCATCGAGAACGGCAAACATCATGGCGTCGAGCACGACACTGCGCATCTGCGCGTTGCGATAGGCGACGTTCAGAACCGCGTACCTTTCGGCGCTCTCGCCTTCGGCGTTGAGCAGCTTGATCGTCGTGTTGCCATAGAGACATTCCTGGGTCCACGCGTTGAGCTGAGCGATCTCCTTGCGTGCCGCAAGCATCGCGCTTTTCAGTCCCCGGGAAAATGCGGCAACAATCCAGCCGACGAGCGGCAACATGATCAGCGCGATGAGTGCGAGTTGCCAATTCAGGACAAACATGCCGATGAGGCAGCCAAGCAGAACGGCGCAGTCAACAACCGACGTCAGTACACCCATATTGAGCGATTCACTGAGATTGTCGAAATCACTGGTCGCGCGCGTGACGAGGGCTCCGCTCATGGAGCGATCATGAAAACTCGGCGCGAGCTTCAGCACGTGCCCGATGACATGGCGGCGCAGGGCGCGGATCATCCGGTGTACGGCGATTGCGGACGCGAGCGACTGACTGGATCTCGCGACGTATTCGAGGACGACGAGGCCAAGAAACATTCCCGCCCCGGTGAAGAGCCCAGTCATGTCGCTCCCTGCGATGCCGTGGTCAATGGTGTACTTGAGCACCAGCGGCAGGCTCATCTGCACACCCGAAATGACCGGGATTAGAAACACGGCAAAGATGAGCCAGCCGCGCGACGGGCGCAGCCACGGCCAAAGCTTGGAAAGGTCCTTGAGATCGCGACGCATGGAGGATGCTGGCACGGGGGTTTTGCTTGGCGGATGGTTCATTTTCGGAGGTTAACGAGTTGCGTCTCGATCCGCAACTGGCAGCCTCGATGGCGTAGTCTTGATCAGGCGGCGCCGGAGGACCTCTTGTCCGCATTGCGCCCGTCGGCCGGATCGTCGCTCGACTGCTTCGTTGGGCGACGCCCAATCACAACGAGACAGATGTCGTCCTTGATGGGCACGGCTGCTGTGTGCTTGCGGAGGTTCTGGATGATCTCGGTCTTGATCTCCTCGACGCTGCTGCGGGAGTCAGAACGATTGATCTGACGCATGAATCCGCGCATGAACGACTTGCCGGCGGGGTCGGTGGCGTCGACAAGTCCATCCGTGTAGAGCAGGAGCCGATCGTCTTTGCCAAACTCGAATTGTTCGTCGAAGTAGCGATGCCTGGCCGAAGACCCGGTGGCTTCGCCAAGCATGGGCTGAGCTCTGCGCACGACTGATTTTGCTGTGAATTTCTCGCTCGTTTCGCGTGGCTTCAAAAGTACTGGGAAGGTGTGGCCAGCGTTGCAGACGGTCAGCTCACCACGCTTGAAATCAAGGCGCACGGCCACGCAGGTCATGCGCAGATTGCTCTTTCCTGCGATCCGCGTGATGACCGAGTTGAGGATCGTCACGAACTGGCTTGGACGATCGACGACCACATCACCGAGATCGTGAATCAGACTCTCAACCACCTGCATCGCTCCCGATACCGCAGTCGTCACGAGGCCCTGCGCGAGGCCGTGTCCCGTGACATCGCCAAGAATCGCGAAGATGGACGAACCATCCTTTGATTCGATGCAGTTGAACCAGTCGCCGCCGACGCGAAGCACCGGCTCGAAATGCCACGCCACGGCGGCCTGCCGATGACGCCGTGACGCATCGGGAAGCATGGAGCGCTGGACGGTTTCCGCGACCTGAAGCTCGGCCGTGATGAATGCCGACTCACGAATGAACGACTGTCGGACCATCGCGAGGCCTGCAAGCGACATCAGGGATTTGAGCAGCGAGGATTCCGATGCATCGACGTCCTCATCATAGGCGAAGGTCACCGTGCCCACGATGCGATGGCGCGATTTGATCGGGAACGAGAAGGTTCTCACGCCGTCGCTGCGACCGACATGTGGGGCGACCTCGGCCTCGGTGGCTTCGAAGGTTTGTCCGCGGATACTGACGAGCGGCACGGGTGCGCTCTCGACTTCCTCGTCGACATGGGCGCGTGCGTCTTTGCGGGCCAGAAACCAACCACTGTCCACGTCGCAGACCTTGTGTGCCAGAAGCATGGTCGTGCGGATCAGGTTCTCAGTGTCGGAGCAGCTGAAGATGTCGAGGATGGCCTGATTGAGAATCTCCAGCTTCGCGCGATTGTCTTCGATGGCCTGCTCGCGTTTGGAGATCTCGCGGGCCATGACATTCACGCGACGGGTGATCGTGTTGATGTCTTCCTGACTCGTCGATGCGAGCTCTCTCGAGTAATCACCGCTCGCGATGACCTCGATGCCGCTGATGAGTTTCTGGAACGGTTCGGTGAGGTAGCGGGAAAGCAGATAGGACGTGGCAAACGCAATGGCGAGAATGACGACGAGGAAGGTCACAATCGAGTAGACGGCAATCTCACGTTGCTTGTTGACGATGTGCGCACCGGAGAATGCCACGGTGACCTCGCCGAGATATTTGCCCTCGCGTGAGATCGTTCGCGAAAGCGTCAGAAAGGCGTTCTCACGAGTGTTCTCGATGTCGGCGAGAAGCGCTTTGGATTCGTCGACAAGGCGGATGGAGATGACGATGTCAGATTGACGATAGATCGTGAGGATTTTGCGCAGCTCGTCGTTGTCGAGGTTCCACACCGGTGTGACGAGAACTTCGGCAAGATTTGTCATCAACTCATGCGCTTTGGCGTTGAGTGATTCTGTGTCGCGGTCGATCGAATAGAAATAGTTGATCGCACCGAGCACGGAATAGGACGCGGCGATCGTGAAGACGAGGCCGAGCGTCAGATCCCGGGCGATGGTTCGCCGACGGATGCGCTTGAATAGACTGGGTTGGTTCATTCTTTATTGATTCTATCGGCTCTGAAGAAGCGCTCCCAGAAGGCACGAATTGCTGAGCAGGACTTGCGCGGTCAGGGTTGTGGCAGGGCGGCAATTTCTGCCCAGGCGTCAATTTTTCGGATGCGACCAGCGTCGAGAGCGATGACGCGGTCGCAACCGGTGAGAATCGAGGGTCGATGCGTGGCGACCAGCATGGCGACACCAAGTCCATGAAACGTCTGTGACAGGCGAGTCTCCGTTTCGTGGTCCACGGCTGACATGACATCGTCGAGAATCAGAAGACGAGAGTCCCGGGCGAGCATTCGGGCCAGCGCGAGGCGTTGCTTCTGCCCGCCCGAGAGCCGGATCCCCTTTTCGCCGATCTGCGTTTCCCAACCCGCCTCAAAACGTTCGATGTCGGCAAGGATTTCGGCCTGCTGCGCCGCATTCCTGAGGTGGGTGTCGCTCCGCCTCGCGGGGGGCAGGCCGTAGCTCAGATTGGCGCGCACGCTGTCGGAGAACAGATGCACGGTCTGCTGCGCATAGCCGATTTCCCCGCGAATCTCTGCTGGCGGGATCTCGAGAACATCGCGGCCGCGCCAGAACACGGTCCCCGGTGGCGGGTCGAACACCCGCGTCACAAGATTGAACAGGGTCGTCTTGCCGGATCCGATCGGCCCGTAAATCCCGATTTTCTCGCCGTCAAACATCGTGAATGAAATGTTCTCGAGAACTGGAGCAGCGTCTGTTTTCCAGCGGAACGTCAGCGAGCGCACCTCAAGAAGTGGAATCCTCTGCGCGCTCGCCGTCGTCGCTGGGCTTACGCCTTGCGGTCGCGCGGATTCGGCCGGAGCAAGATCGATCTCCCACGTACGTTTCACCGCCGTTTGCGCTCTCTGATACATGGCGATAATCATGCCTACTGCCGTCAGCGGAAAGCCGAGAAAGCCGATGTAGACGTTGAACGCCATGATATCGCCGACGGTGAGCCGTCCCTGCATGACTTCATAACCGCCGTAGAAGAGCACTGCGAGTTGGGCGAGACCAGCGAGACAGTTCATCAGCGGAAAAATCACGTTGCGCACGACAACGAGTTTCATGTTGGTCGTGAAGACTTCAGCATTTTCGCGATCGGCGCGCGACACGAAGGCCTCTTCCGCCGCGTTGACCTGGATCACATGAGCGTTGACGAACGCTTCCGTCACGCGATTCGTCAGACGACCGATCGCCTCCTGATTCTGCCTGGAATACTTCTGCATGCGTGGCATCGCAAAGCGCGTCACGACCAGCATCAGAGCCAACGGGGCAATGGCTGCGGCAGTCAGTCCAGGATGCACGCTGGCCATGCGCGTGATGGTGAACACGAGAAGGAAGGCGAGGTTGGCAACCTGGAGGAGCCCGAACGCAAAGAAGACCCGCAGTTGACCAACGTCATTGGCAAGGCGCGAGATCATGTCGCCCATGCCAAAGCGCATGAGGAAGGTCTGCGGCAGTGTCAGACATTTGGCGAAGAGATCGCTCTTCGACTGCATCTCAATCGTGCGTCCCGGCCAGAAGATCAAGATGCGCGAGAGCGAGCGGATGACGATCTGGAAGACGCCAAGACCGATGATGAGCAGGGCAACTTCACGAAGACCACCGAATGAAGTCGCAGATGCGCTTTCCATCTCCGGACCCGCGGCGAGCACGTTGACGATCTCTTTGGCGAGCTGGGGAATCTCGAGTGTGATCCAGTTGGTCGAAGCAAGGGCAGCGAAGCCTGCGAGATACCACCGCCACTGGGGCCAGCCGTAGCGCTTGCCGAATGCCGCAAGTCCCGGCAACTGATCCGTCGTTGGAGCAGCGTCCGCAACGGTTGCCTGTCCAGTACTGCTCATGGGGATCTGGCTTTCGCGGTTGGCAGCGGATGCAATGCACGGCCCGAGGTGCCCGCCGTCATGGCGGCGAAGGCATCCTCGATCAGATTGACGCGCTCCATCGTCGACGCGCCCGTCCAGTTGGCGAGGGGCTGCATGCGTCCGTCTTCAATCAGGAGAACTCGCGTCGACACGCGCGCTGCGTAGGGCGCCTGATGCGTTGAGATAATGGTGACGAGTCCGGAGCGCTCGCGTCGAACAATCTCGGCTTCGAGTGCCTTCACGTGAACGATGTCGAGCGTCTCAAACGGCTCATCGAGGACGACCACCGGCGGGTTGTGCAAGGTTGCGAGTGCGAGTGCCACGCGCTTTGCCATGCCGTGCGAGCAGGCAGCAAGTGGACGGTCCATGTAGGTTTCACAATCCCAATACCGGGAAACATGGACGAGTCGTTCGCCAATTTCGTGCAAGTCGTGAAGTCGCGCCGCATAGGTCAGGATGTCGCGCGGCGTCACCCACTTTGGCAGTCGCGGATTCTGCGGCATGTAGCCCATGAGGCGTTTTGTGTCGGGACGGTCCATGCCCATGCGGTGGGTCCCGATGTGCACGGAGCCGGCCGTTGCATCGGAATTGCCCGTGAGAATTTCGAACAGGGTCGATTTTCCGGCACCGTTTTTTCCGAGAAACGCGACAGTCTCGCCAGGAATGAGCTCAAGATCGAGGGGGCCGAGCGCAAAACCACCAGGGTAGCGCTTCGTGAGGCCTTCGAGACGCAAGGACAGCGCGCTTGTTGGTCCTGGCTCGTCTGATCGTGTGCCTTGCATGATCGTTTCGAAATTCCTGTGACGATCTTCGCCGAAAAAACAGCCGGTCAGGCGCGATAGAAGCGGCCCCTCTGCGCATCATGCCCCCAGAACCAGATTGCCACAAGGAGGATGCTTGCCAGTGGATGAGCGTAGATTGCTGTCGCGACAAACAAGGTGATGATGAAGTTCGCCAGAACAGAGATCGCCGGGCGCCGCGCGTCGACCTGAAACTGCGTTGCAGAAAGACACAATGGTGCTGTGATCGCGATGCCAGCGAGTGAGCAGGCGAGCTTGATGTTCATGATCAGCGTGCCGGCGATGATGGCTGGCACAAGGGTTACAATGGTGATGCCAAGAGAAACGAGCGCAACGCGAACGGCGAGACGCTGATAGGCGCCGTTGAATTCCTCGTGCGTGATTCCGGCCGCCTTGTCGATCCACGCGTGCGGCAGATCCCGTGCAAGCAGGAGCGCTGTTGGGATGGACGCCGTCCAGGTGACTGCGATGACGAGCAGGGCGAGGGCAAACGGCGGCGCGCCGCGCAACGCGAGCAGAGCGAGAGCGACACCGATGCCGAGAAGGGCAAAGCCGATCACCGGAAGCGCCGGAATGCCGCGCCGCAGGGCAGCAAGACGCCACGAAAGAATGCTTTTCGACCGGGACTCCGGTTCGGGTGAACCTCTCGCTGCTCCGGTCGTCCTGCGGATCTCCCGGTCAGCAGCGCCGGCGTCTGCAATCAGCACTCGACCCGACATGCGGGCCCAGACCGTGGCAATGCCGAAACTCAGGGCGACAAGAATCCCATGGGCAAACCATTGCAGATCGAGAAACCAGGTTGCGGCGATCAACCATCCAGCACCGACGATCACGGCACTCACGGTCAATTGACGCAGGAGTCGAAACGCCCGGATGGATTCTTCTGGTGTACCGAACAGTCGCGCTGCAGCGGAGAATGAGTTCGTCGGATCGTCCTCTTCGGCGATCATGCGACCCGCAAAGAGTGCCGATGTGACGAGGATTACGATCCCGACACCGGTCGCAAGAATGCGCTGCAGACCGGCTGAGAGGGATCGCACTTCGACGTTGATGAAGTCGTTGAACATGTACAGGAACAGAGCCGCGAGCACGCCAGCAGACGCAAGCACGGCGAGTTCTCCGCCGAGATCGTGGCGAATGCGGTGCCCATGCGCCTTCATGCTGAGCCACCACAATGTCCGCACCGACGGCGAGTCCGTCTTCATGTCTTGCCCACCCATGTTTCGAGACCCAGTTTGCCCCAGGGCGCAAAGGACGATCGCGTTTGATCGAGTCGATGTCCGTCCTCACCGTAGGTGATCATCGCCTCGCGCTGGACTCCGCCTGCGATTGAGAGGAACAAAATTCCGGCAACGCGCTGTCGTGCACCGACATAGAAG
>Ga0169931_10014015_pt1 | contig 10890 bp, 7 predicted proteins | sample Kivu_15m_20L_FD_129675 | JGI IMG/M metagenome (GOLD analysis project Ga0169931, IMG submission 129675) | Freshwater microbial communities from Lake Kivu, Western Province, Rwanda to study Microbial Dark Matter (Phase II) - Kivu_15m_20L... | ecosystem: Environmental > Aquatic > Freshwater > Lake ... | reverse complement strand
TCGGACTTGGTCTCCGCAAGAGAACGATCAAGTTGTTCGCGCAGTGCCGCACTCCGCGCGCCCTCTGCGGCGCCGGATGATTTGAGCCATGCGTAGACCGCCAGCGCACCGACCGCGAGCCCAGCCAAACCACCAATCAAAAACGACGGAAGATCCATGCGTTGGAGTCTACGACCCCCATCAAGCGCCGCAGAACAGTGCGGTGGTCTGAGCCAACCTATGCGTCACGAGCGATCGCTTCGCAGTACCCCATGCTTTCTCATCAGTTTGTCTTGGTGAGTTCGTATGGCTTCGAGATCAGTGTTGTCTTGTTCGGCGATATGAGCCTTGCATAGAGCACATAGTCGTACACATTGCCGCCGCCACGCGCAGCAGAGCTGTCCGCCTGCAACTCCAGTTGCAAAGTCAACACCGCCTTCTTTGCAGAACCGGTCGAGACCGTTCCAGTGGTCTGGTCGTAGCGATCGTCAAAGTCCTGCTTGTCCATGCGTGCGCCAGCGCCCGAATAATTTGGTTCTTTCGGATCAAGGTCCTGTCGGAACGTCATGTCGTTTTCGGTCAGACTCTCTTCTAGCGCTGAAAACAATTGGCGCAGATCAGAGGTCGCAGAGGCGTTTGAGGTGCTGTTTTTGTAGTCATCGAGCATGATGACGATCTCCCCGTTGTTTCCAACCTCCTCGTCACGGAACTTCTTGAACTTCGGCGACGAAACAATGTCAATCGCCAGTTGCTTTGCCGCCTGCCGATAGTCCCTCAGTCCAAGACGAGACTCGTTCGCACGCGACGCGCGCGAGGCAACGCTCGACGCACAGCCTCCCATGCCACCGAGGATTCCGATGAGCGAGCCAGAAAGAAGCAGTACGGCGAACAGCTTGGGTGAAGTGACGCGTTGCATGAGTATTCCTTTGGCGATTGGTTCGGAAGCTTCAGAAGACCATCGTGTGGACAGTCCGCCCTTACATGTTTGGAGCTGCATCACTGTTGGTTTCGAACAAGGACCCGGAAGTCGGTGGCTTCTGGGATTCCGAGGGAGGAAATTTCCCGAATCTCTCCGGGACCGAGGCGATAGTCACTCCATCCACCGCCGCCGACCTTTGCACCTTGTTCGTCAAACCATGTGAATTGGAAGGCAACATTTCGCTCACCTCCGCCTGAATTGCGCACAGTGAGTTGAGCCACCTTGCTTCGGTTTGCTGTGTTGATTCTTGCCGCGTCGATCTGAATGTCGCTCGCCAAGGCAGGGTCTCGAACGACTCGGCGTACCAAGTCAATGTTGGATCGCGGCTCGTTTGTCGAATAGACGTTGGCTCCGCAGCCGCAGCATAGGGCGGCGATGGTGTACGCCACAGGGAGAAGCCCGCGATCAGAAAGAATGGTCTTCATTGAAGTTGTTTTCAATCGTGAGAGGTGACGCTCCCCCCAAGAGGACGGTTTCGCATGGGATGGTATAGGAAAGGGGGGGGGAATGATCGGTGGCCCGGTGGCGATTCCCTGCAAGTTTTCGAGACTGTTTCGTCTAAACTCGGTTGGACTGCGTGTGTAGGGATCTCCCATGTTGCCTCAGCACCTCTTTGCTCGGTTCTTCAAACTCGCGTTCCTGATACTCGGCATCTTTTCTTGGACTGCCCTTGGGCAAGGTTCGGCGAGGAACCTGGCCACCGCCTGGCTTCATGACAACGGATGGCACGAGGGATACATGCGGGACTCGGATCGACTCGTGGTCGTGGGTGAGGCGGCGATCAAGGTTCCTTCATCGAGTCCCGAAGCGTTCATTGCAGCCCGAACACAAGCCTTCGATGACGCAATGATGCAGGCTCGGGCGGCAGCAGCAAGTTTCATTGCCCAGGAAGTGCGCACTGCGTTCGCTCGGAAGACGGATCAGGTACAGGTGATCGGCAACCCTGAACTTGCTCGTGCGCTGACGGAGATCGCCTCGACAAACGCGTTTCGCTTCGAGGAAAGCGCAAGCAAACTCATCGACACTGCTGCGCGAGCTGCGGTCGGAGGGCTCTATGCAAAGCAGACCTTCCAAAGTTGCGATGGTCAGCAGTGTTCGGTGTCCGTTGTCGTGGTGATGGGGGCGCGAAGTATTGCAGCACTTGGGAACGATCAGAAGAGTGCCAAGGTTGGCGCAACGCCCCAGCAATGGTTTTTGGAAATCCCTGATGCAAAGCTTGCGCTTACCTTCGGAGTTCGGTGGTGTTCCGATTCCGATGGGCTCCTGCGCCCAATCGCTTTCGGGCAGCATGCAGTTCGCGAAGGGGTCGGCAGGGAAGTGTCCCGTGACCTCGCAAGGCAGTCGGCGACTGCACTTCTGAGTGGATTTCTTGGGGAACGGGTGGCTTGCCAAGGCCTCACCAATGCGTGGACGCATTACCAAGAGTTGACGAATGACGAGCCCAAAGCGGAGTCCGTAGAGGGGTATGAGTCGTTGGTAAGCAGTGCCACAAAGCAGAACTTTGGCATCGAGGTTCTCGGTACCCGAGAGGTCGTTGATCCCGAATCTGGAGCCAAGGTGTTCATTGTTGCGGCAACCACAAGCCGCGCGATATCGCCGACCAGCCAATCGAATGGGACTCCGGTTGCGGGTAGTGCCGCTTCCCTCGGGGGCTGTCCACCAATTCCTCCCGAGATGGCGCAGGCAGCGAGGCAAGTCCGAGTCAGTGGAGTTGGGCCAACACCAGCCGCTGCGATAGAGGCAGCACTGTTCGATGCGATCCGTACTGAGGGAACAATGGTGGAGGGAGATTCCACCCTCAATCGGCGCTATCAGGAGGCGTTCGAAAGTGACCGAGCCCAGATTGTTGAGCGAGTTCGTAGCCAAGTCGAAAGCGAGTCATCTGTTCGGTCCTTCTCCAGCGGATTTGTCCACTCCTTTGCGACCATTTCCATGTCGCCTCAGGAGAAGGGCTGGACGGCGGAACTCTGTGTCAATCTGATTCGCTTTGACCCAAGAAATCCTCGATTTGGACTCAAGCCGACCATTGCGGTAATGCCGTTCATCTGTGAGCGAGGCGCCATTGTCCGAGCAGAGGGACGCGACTTGCCTTGCGAGCGAGTCTCTCGGCAACCGTCAGATGCACTTCAGACTGCGCTCGTCAAGGGGGGCGTGTACGAGGTGTTGGCGCAGAGGGACCTTGCCTTCCTCGATGCACTCCGCGATGACATTGCCAAACGTGTTGAAGAAGGGCGTGCCAAGGTGATAGAAGCGCTGAAACTTGGAAATGAGTCGTACCCAGACTTCGTGCTGATTGGTCATGTGCAGCAGGCGCAATTCATTGGGGCGTCGAACGACATGGGGCGGATTCAGACCGGCGATTCCGCGACCGCCACCCTCGTTGCCGAAATCGCGAATGTCGCGACGGGAGCGGTAGTGTGGTCGGAAACAAGCAGTGTTCGTTTGGGGCCACGCGACTTTGCACTGATTCGCGCCGGCAAAAATCTTGAGGATCCTGCTGAAGGAACTCTTTCCCCGCTGAGTGCAGCCGTTCAGCGCGCATCGTTCAGGTTGGGCAAGTCACTCGAGGAGTTCCTTGTCACACAGCGAGCAGCGGCTGAAGGCAAGGCGCCTCAGCGCGCCGAATCCGATGCCGCCCTCGCACTTCCCATTCGAATGCTGCGGGTCGCCAAGAGTCAGGTCACTCTTGATGCTTCGCACCCCTTCGTTCGGCCGGGTGCCAGATTCGAGATCAACCTGCTCGTACCGATCGACTTTCCCGATGGGCGAAAGGAAGTCGATCGGGATCGCCTTGCCGTGATTGAGGTGACTGAGGTTAGTGGCACTCTCGCAAAGGCGAAGGTCATCGAAGGAACGCTTGATGAGGCAGATCCTGCCAAGTGTGAGTTGGTTTTACAGTCGCGGGGAGCGGGCAAACCCGATTGAGCCGCTACCGTGGGAAAGTATCTTGAGAACCGTTCAGAGTGAACAGCGACAGGAGTCAAACAACAATGTCTCAGATCTACACAAACCGTCTTTCGTTGGCAGCAGCTCTCTCGTTGGCTGTTGCATTTGTAGTCACCGCGAGCGCGATGAACGCACCGTCGGCTCTGCAAGAGCAGGGTGGCGCGGTACCAGCGGGAGGCGGCGTCTCAGCAAGTTTCCTGCCGAATTCCGACCCTGACTACGGCACCGCAGCGGGCGGGGACAAGGTCAAGGATGCGAGGCGGCAGGCGATGGATTACATCGCGCAGCGAGGGTGGAAGCTCGGACTCAATGGAAAGAGTTTTGACACAGGCTTTCTGGTGTACATCGGCACGGCGGCCATTCCAATCGGTGACCAAGCATCGTTGAGCGTACGGCGCACGACTGCCGCAACGCGGGCGCTTCTCGATTTGAAGAAAACGATCTCTGAGAACTATTGCGTCGAAGTAAAGAGAGAAATCGAAATGCTGTACAAGGAAGGCAACATTGATCTTTTGCCAATAGGGCAGGCGACCTCAACGAACACGCCAAAGCCTGGACTCCTGGCAAAGGCGAAGGCGTTGCTGGACTTTGAGATCAATGAGCAGTTGAAGAGTCGTGGAATCGACCCTTCGCTTCAGACACCGGACGAGCAAGAGAAGGCAAAGAAGGAGGCGGCAGAAGCTTCGCGCACGATTGTGGCTCAAAGTTCATTCCAAGACATGATCAATGCCCAATCAAAGAACGAGGTGGCTGGTATTCAGGCGTTTCGAACCTTTGAACACATGGACCAGAAAGGGGAAGGCATGATTGCGGTCGTTGGGATCCACAGCCCGAAGTCCGAACAGTTGCAACGCGCCCTTCTCGGGCAAGGAGAGACTCCGAAGGGCATGCCGTCCGAGTCTGTGACCAAGTGGGCCAGCGAAGAGGGGCCAGAAGTGCTTCTCTACACGCACGGTGTCCAAGTGAGGACTGACGAGCAGGGCGAAGTAGTGCTCGTGAGTTTTGGACAGGCAACTCCGGTCACACGGAGTTCAAGCACTAGAGTCGCAGCCAGTTCGAAGGCGAAGTTGCAGGCCGAAGGTGAGATACGCTCATTTCTGGGCGAAATGATCTATACAAACGGGCTTTTAAAGACTGCAACCAACCTCAAAGAGTACAGCGACATAGATGCAAAGTTTGATTACTCGCAGGGCTATGAGGACAGGGTGAAAGCGGTCGCAAACGGCCTGAAAATTCCTGGCATCGATGCCGCGTTCGAGTGGGAATTGCAGCATCCGCAGGCTGATCGTGAAACTGTGGGCGTGGTACTGGTCCTGTCGGTGTCCCAAGCCATCGCGGCGAATGAGCTGCGAGAGCGTATGGCTGCTGTAGGCGGTTCAAAGGGGGGGGCTGGCATCAGCAGAGTCCTTCCAACGCCACCAAGTGCGCCGGCAACACCGAAAGCACAGCCCACCAAGGGCAAGTCATCCTCCGGTGCCGGAGCTGAGGGCGAGGATCCCTGATTGGGTATCCCTGCAGTGGTGATGTTCAGCGCCACGGCACACGGGCTCCTTCTTCTGCTCTTGGTACTTGGACTTTCCCCAAGTACCGCGTGGCAGTCGGATGAGCCCCCCGCGCTGTTTGAGGCTCATAAGGAAGAGTTGCTTACGCGTGGTGTTCGTACCTACGGCAACTATGTGTTCGGCACTGTGAAGTTGGCTCTGCCGAGGAACGCTTCGCCAGCCCTGACTCTCGGAAAGGTGCGGGAGGCAGAACTCCTGGCACTGCAGCGAATGTTGGACGAACGCCTTGCGAGGTGCATGAACCTCTCTGGGCTCCCTGATGCGTTGAGGCACGGAGTGGGGGCGCAGGCACTCCTCTGCATCGAGGGCAATACTCCGCTTGAGGGTTTGCGCACGCTGTACAGCGAGCATGATGACGAGTCTGTCACTGCGGTGTGCTGTCTCCCGCAGTCAACATTGGAGTTGGTTCGCGTCGACCTTTCCGACCTTCGTAAGTGTCTGGATGCCCGCATTCGAAGTGGATCGGCATCTCCGGTCACCATCTTTGTGTCATTCGAACTTGATGGTGTTGCGGATACGCCAAATGACGCCTCTCCGTTGATCGACCCCGAGCGACTTTGGGGCCCCCTCAAGAGCGGCCTCGGATCAGGCTTAGAACTTCAGCGCCGAGGTCGGTGGGTCGACCCTGATGGGCGGTTGTGCGAGTCATGCATGCTGGGGTGGGCGGTTCCTGCCGCGACATCCGTCTTGCAGAGCGGAGTTGTTGGCACTGCGCTTCAACCAATGCCACCCGCGGAGCTGACAACAAAATCCGCTGATGAACTTCTGGACTTGTACGCGCATCGAATACACGATCCATCGGTTCGAGCCGCATTGGTCGATGGACTGAAGGAGATGGGCTTCTCACGCTCTGCGCGTGCCTTTGAGTGTCCCGAGGTGACTATCCGCCCATTCGCGGATCGGCCAGGGAGCCAACTGGACCGAGCCGTACGGGCGCGTCTATTTTCGCTTCCACTGGTTGCGCTGCTGCTGCTCACCGGTGGGGAGTGCGGTATTGCGTGGGGACCTGTGCAGGACCCGTATTCCGATGCAGTGACGGCATTCAACGAGTCGACACAGGATGGTTTGGCGCGCGCGATTCTTCTGTTGTGCGAGAGTCTCGAATCATCGCCAAGCATTGAGGCGCTTTCGTTGCTGTCCGCCGCACTCGTGATCTCTGGCGATCCGCATGTGGCAGAGCCACTCGGTCGAGCAGCGTGGCGAGCCATGCCCAGCCACCGCTTTGCTGGGCTGAACACTCTGCGGGCGCAGCAGGCACTTGACATGAAAGATGCGGCGAGGGCTCTCTTCCCGCAAGTCACGAAGGAACTGGCTCAGCATCCACCAAGCGACTGGACCCGCGAGCAACTTCGGGCGCTCAGTCTGTGGCTTGGGGTTTCCGAACCAAACACGCCTTCGGCTGCTCCAGCAAATTCAGAGTCTGCACCCCCATCGGCATCTACGCCGGCATCCGCGCCGGCATCCGCGCCGGAGGGAGCATGACGGGGTGTTGTTCGTGGTTGGCAACTGGTTGTGCTGTGGCGTTTGCGATGTTTGCTCGAGTGCCGTGCTCGGCGACCGCCATTCCCTCGACTCCTCCGCAACAGTTATGGGTTGAAGATCTCACGCACATCCTTGAACAAGACAAGCCTCCATTCCACCCAGACTTGATTGTTGTTTGGTTTCAGGAGGCAGTCGATGCCGAGCGCTTCGTGCTCCAAGATCCAAAGCGCGAGGCCGAACTGATCAAGGGCAGGGAACTCCATGCGGCAGGCGCCCCTGAACTGCAGTCGGTGAAGCAGACCCCTGCACCTGATGTGAAAGTCGAAGTGCGATTGTTTTGGGACGGGCAAAGACAGGAGTTTCATGTCGCTCTGAGCCGTATTGATGTGTTGAGTGGCGCGCTTCGACTGGAGAGCGTGATCTTCCGAGTTGACGAGGCAAGCGAAGAGATAAAGCGAGAACTTTCAGCGGCCGCTGATCGTTTGGGAATGGGTCGCGGACTGCAGAGACCCATGGATGGCACGAACACGGAGAGGCCTGCTAGACCTCAGATTGGTGATCCCAATTGGATTGGCGACTTGTCGGTTCTGGTCTCAAGCGAAAGACCCCAAGTTGATCCACTCGGCAGATTGACGAAGCCAGTCGGAGAAGTGGTTGAGTGCAAGGTCGACAACAATTTTCAGGCCGCCAAGTATTTATCGCTTCGTGTCATCGATGCAAGGGGTCGTTGTCGTTGGATTCCTCTCGAAAGGGAAAGTGCGAGTACTCGTATTGGTGCTCAAGAAACACTGTGGTTCACAGCGAACAAGCAGAAAAGGCCGAGGGCGCAGGTTGAGTTGAAGGCAATGGCACCCATTGGTCTGACCCGCATGAAGTTCATCCTGACCGATGAACCTCTCCCTATCGACCCAAAGACGGCGGTATGGCGAGAGGGTGAGCCGATGAACGACGCCAGTTGGACGAGCACCGAACTTCAGTTTCTCGTGGTTGGCGATCCTATGCCAACGCCAGCACCTATGCCGACGCCAGCGCCTATACCGACGCCAGCGCCTGCGCCGCAAGACGACCTTGAAGCCGCTTGCGAAAGTGTGCGGCAATCAAGGAATACCTCGGTGACGGATAGAGCACTTCTTAAGTGGGCGCTTCACAATCCGTGGAATGAATCATTCAGTATTCAATGGTCGGAGGCAAAGACCGTATTGCCAGAGATCCGTGTGGCGGTCATCGATGGCGACTTCAATCCTGATGATGCGGTTCTTTCGGAGGTCTTTGACAAGTCGGAGATCGCGGAGCTGCGCGATGAGATTCGAAGGAATGCGCAGGATCAGGATGTAGCGCTGCGTCACGGCAACGCTGTCGCATCGATCATTGCAGGAAGTGCGGATTGGCTCCCGTCCGTTTGTCCACAGGGTATGGTGAGGATCGTGCCGATCCGAGTGACAACGGCGGCACAAGTACCGGAGTTCCGCGCAGATCGGGGAAACTGGCGCGAGGTGTGCAACGCGCTGCAACAGGCTGTTGACAAACAGTGTCGCGTTGTCAATCTCAGTCTTTCGTTTCCAGTGAAGGCCGCGGATCTGGAAGAGTTCAAAGGGCATGCCGTGTGGGCGGAACTTGAGAGAGCACAAGTTGTGGTTGTTTGTGCTGCGGGTAACCGCCGCGAGGATCTGGATGCGCCTGAGGGCGCCCTCTATCCCGCTTGCCTCGACCGTCCAAACATTCTTTGTGTCGGAGCCTTCGACAGAACAGGCAAAGTCTGGTCAGAACCCAACGCAGGCAAAGGTTCTGGCACGGGCAAGGACAGCGTGGATGTCTTTGCGCCTGGATCCCAGATTGCAGTCTCGGATGGAAGCGGAGCGCCGCGAATCGAAAGTGGCACCTCGTTTGCGTGCGCCTTTGCAGCGGGGGTTGTCGCAAGGCTGATCAATCTGTATCCGAATGACACAGCCGCAGAGATCTTGGGTCGTGTTCGGCAGGGCGCCGAGAGGCACCCCAGCTTTGATGAAAAGTGCAAGTGGGGGATGATTCGCTGTCCGCCTCCTCGATTACCCTGATCGGTGGACTCCCTCGAGTCGAGTAACCTCTGATAGGAGTTCGTGGGGATGTTGGTAAGATGCCGACTGTTCTTCATTCTCAAAGCAGGATCAAGTGATGGTTTTGAGACCGTATTTTCTCGTTAGCGCACTGGGGGCGATCGCCCTGTGGGGCGTCGGAGGCTGCACAACTAAGTTTTCGAGTGCAACTGACCTGCACAACAGAGGAGACTTCGCGGGAGCCGCGAATGCTTCGGAAGAACTTTGCCCTTCGACCGAGCAGGATCTTGATGCTGATCAGCCAGGGGCTGAACTCAAGCCAAAGGCAACTTACGACCGTGATCGAGTTTGGATCGCGGTCGAGAAGGCAAAGGTGCTGTCCGATGATGGGCGCGGTCAGAGTAGTGCGCGGACATTCGATTACGCGGTTTGGGAGGGAAAGAACTTTCGGGAGGAGAAGAGTCGCTTTGAGGCGAACATTTCGGATACCAGTTCATGGGATGCCGGGCTCTTTGCCGAGGGCGCAGGGCAGTCGGTCTTCGGTGCAGATCAGACAACATTCATGCTGCAGCCCAGCGAGCTTCTGCTTGCAAAGAGCTATGCGTTGCTGAATGCTCTCCTCAGCGGTGGGGAGTTTCGCGATAGGTATGGGGTAGGGCAGGGTGCCAAGCAACTTGTGAGGTGGCAGGATGAAACGCGCCTTGATGTGAGTGACGGTCAACTGAAGCCTGCAGATGTACAGCGCATGGATGCCATTGTTCGGGGGAAGGTTCCAGCGGGGAAAACCACGAGTTTCAGCGTCGGGGGCATTCTGTCGCTCGGCGATTTCACGGCTGCAAAGAAGTCAATGGCTGAAGCGGTTCAGACGGGCAAGAGCATGCGTTGCGCTGATCAGTCGATCGCCTTTGCCACGGCAGTCAACTGGGCGTGTTTCATGAATGCGGGGATGTTTCGAGAGGCGCAGCAGGCTGGTCAGACGCTTGCACGGCAGTCGGGGCAAAGTGAAACCACGGACAACATGCAGGAGTGGAGCACGGCAGGGGAGACCGAGCCCGAATGGGTGTTGGTGCTCATTGAAACGGGGCGTGGTCCCAACCGTGGCTACTTCAATGTGCGATTCCCAATCCTGATCCCCAGTGTGGGCGCCACCGAGTTCCGCGGGGTCTATCCCTATCTGAAGTTCCGTGCCGATGGGCGTCCCACCGATGTCGCCGTGATGGCAGATCAAACAAGAACGCCTGTCAATGCAGTGACCTCCATCGATGCGATTGCCTCGCTGGACTTTCAGAGGCGCGAGCGCGAGTTGTGGTGGATTCCTACGGTCCGTGGAGCTCTTCGTGCCGTGGCAGCGATTGTGGCGCAGGCAGTACAGAAAAAGGATGACAACACGACTCGGTTGGTCATTGGGTTGGTGAGCATCATTGCCGCAGAGGCTGAGCAGCCAGACGTGCGGTGCTGGTCGACACTTCCAGCAGCACAGCATGTCGCGCTCATTCGGCGCCCAGCGAGCGGATCGCTGACCATCAGTCTCGCATCGGGCGTGACATCCTCAAAGATTGAGGTGCCTGATCTGCCCCGAGGAGGTTCGTTGGTCTATCTGCGTGCACTTGAGACCACTAAATGCAACCAAGTACGAGTGGCAGGGATCAGATCGTTGGAGGACATGCGCTTGAGTTCAGATGCGCCAAGCGCAATGGAAAGCCCATCGAACTAAGCGCTGTACTGACTGGGAGTTTGCTCCCCGCCGCAATTCATGCCGTGCCAGACCGATGGTCAATCAACTGTGGCCGATCGCGTCCCATGCCCCGTCGAACGCCCACTCGTAGTTTCGCCAGCGACCGATCGATGAACGATTGATCGATCGGCGTACCTGCTCGTGACTGAGTGTCAGCACCGTGCGTGAATTCGA
>Ga0169931_10014013_pt1 | contig 10893 bp, 12 predicted proteins | sample Kivu_15m_20L_FD_129675 | JGI IMG/M metagenome (GOLD analysis project Ga0169931, IMG submission 129675) | Freshwater microbial communities from Lake Kivu, Western Province, Rwanda to study Microbial Dark Matter (Phase II) - Kivu_15m_20L... | ecosystem: Environmental > Aquatic > Freshwater > Lake... | reverse complement strand
TTTTAATTAATTAATATTTATTAATTAAATTAATAATTTGGTTTCACTGGTGAATGGGTGATATATTGATTTTTCTTAATTATTGAATTGTTGCTCCTTGAATTCTGGCTAAACCTACAAATAAAATAAATACATAAAATTAATGTATAATATGTATGTTTAAAAATAAAGACAATTTTACTAATATAAAAACAGTAAATAGATTTTTCGAAGATAATTTTAACCTTGATTTAATTATATAAATAAATTCATTTATAATAGAATTGATCCTAGTATTTCTCAACACATCCAAATTTACATTTAAATTTATCATGACATATCAGATCAACAGGTGGGCACTTTAAGTAACCATCATAACCCTCTATTTCTATTTTTTCTTTGTCACATTTGTAGGAAACACCATCTATCATAACGAATAGAGTACTACTTTCACATTTAAATTCAATACAATTAGCTTTATAATTCGATTCATAAGGTCCGTCAGTTTTTTCCATCTTTCTTCTTGCCTCATTTCTTTTACCAGAATTTTCAGTTGTAATATGAGTAGAATTAGTGTCTAATTGAATAATTCCTTTATCTTCGTTTTCATCTCTATTAGAAAGTCTGTATTGTTTAAATCGTATAAAATCTTTTTGTTCTCTTCGTTTGGTGAATGATTCTTTTTCATTCAAATTTGACATAAAACAGGCACAATTAGAGCAGACTTTTTCGTATTCGGACAAATTTTTAGAATTCCCTCTGCGACAACTTCCACCATAGTAATTCTGTCCGTTTTTAACTTCAATAGGAATTGGACATTTATCTGTTAGATTATCAACCCCAGCAATATTATCATCTAAATACCTCTCAAAAAATGAGAGATTTTCATATCTCCTTACTTTACACACACCTCTAAAAATAAATGAAGTAGAACAAACCGGATTGTCTAATTCAGTACAAAACTCCTTATTGAATTTTGTGACAATCTTGTTGTCATTTTTTTCAATACACTTTACATTGTTATTGAAGAAATCACATCCTTTACCTTTACCCCAAAGGAAAAGATTAGCGTGTGAATAATCAACTTTGTACCATCCCGAATCTTCAAACATTGCCAAGCTAAGTTCAGAAATCAAGTTTTCTCCATAAGAATCTCCTATCATATAATCAGTGTTCATATACTTCTTGGACCAGTGTGCTCCAACAGTACCTGCTCCTCCATTATATTCTAAGGGTAATCCGAAAAAATCTGGACATCCATAATGTTCTCTCCCTTTTTCAAGAATTTTTGGTGTTTTTAAATAAGACATAGCCTTCCCGTTCGGAAGAATTTTTTTACCTACGACCTTGTTAAACCCATATGGATTACCCTCAGGATCAATCCAATCATCATATAAATTATCATTCATCACCAAAATATGTGTAATTTCATGAATTGCAAGCCAAACCATATAATCAACAGCCGTAGAGTTAGAGATATTCAATTCAGGTTTGAACATGATATAACCTGCAATAGGTCTTCTAGTCACTGTATCTTGGAAACAATGAATAGCAGCTGCTTCTACTTTTTGTTTGAGGAATAAACCTGTATCGTCGATTAAAACAAAAATCACGATATCTGCTTCTACTCCTTCTCCATCTGACAAATAAATATCAGGTATTTCTATAGAGTCACACATTTCATGAGGAAGTTTCAAATTTTTTCTACCTCTTTTGACTTTAAATAATTTTTCTAAAATTTCTTTTGTTTTCGGCATAATTTTGTCCTTCAAATCAAGATAATCATCATTCGAGAATTTTCCTAAATTATTTTTAATATTTGAGAAGTCTAGATGTATTCTTAAAGATTCCCACTCCTGAGATTTAAGATTTCTTACATCCTCATTATTTTTGAATAATATTCTCTTTGGTTTTTTTAAGAATCCGATACCACATGAATGGGAATTGAAGCATTTAATCAAAATGAAAAAAATAGCAAATGTAATAAAACAAAATGTTCCTGATTATGTTATATATGATTTTACCTTTGTAACGATTGGACAAAATTAAACTCTTCATTTTAAAATTTACAAGAATTAAATAAATTTTTATCTAAATTAATAAAAAATTTAAAAGTATTCATATGATACATAAATGAATGTTTACAATATACAAACATATTGTGGAATAGGAAAAATAATATCAGCTTTATTTTTAATCGTGCTTACAACAGTTTCATGTGTTGTTAAAGATGAATTCGAAACATACAATTTCGTTGATAAACAAAATTTTGAAATTGATTTAAACTACGATCAAATAATGGGAACTGATCTATATTTTTATTCTAATCAGACGCTATTTTTGGTAAATATATTACCAGAATCTAGTCTATCTATTTCAATGAAACTTTATACGAATGAAACTGAGTTAATTAGTGCAATTGAAAATAACAAATCCCTATTATTCGGCTTTGATTTTAATATTACAAACTTAGACCCTCTGTTCCCAAATTTGAGGTCTGACATATTTTTGTGTATGTTAAATAAAAATAAAACTGAATGTTCAGATTATGCCTATGATTTGAAAGAAAACAAGTACATTGAAAATTCTAACGGTAAACTAGTTAAAAGTAAAATATTTTTATATGAATATGCCTTAATTTTAGATAATTTTCTTCCCTTAGGCTTCAATTCTGTTAAGCAAAAAATATTTCATGAAAATGTAATCGATTATCTTGCCTATTATGAAGTCTCCTTAGAAAAACTCTACCCTGACAATTTTGATAGGATGGGGATGTTCAAGTGGATGGACTTTACTGCCACATATTTAAAAGAAAATGTTACTGGTTTCTATGGATTTTATGATAAACAGATAAATGAAGGGTTATATAAGGAGGATCTTTTTTTCAGTATGACCCTTGTTTACAAGGACGGAAATGGTTTATCTGATAATTCTTTTTTCAATCGAATTAGTTACATAACAATTTTTATTTATTTCATAATTGTATTTATGTTTAATTAAAATATTTTATTTCAAATTTTATACTATAAGTAATAGTAATAAACATATTAAAGTGATTATAAACATTAATTAAAAAAATTTTATATTCATTATTCATAATGTATAAATTATTATCTGTTAAATATAATTTTACTAATGATTATATTATAAGTTTCTTTTAGACCCCATGTATTTTGAAATTTCTAATTTGAATGAATAATAAATTCCAAATTATTTCTATAAACATTTAGTATGGCTCGTAAGCTTTTCTCAAACTTTTTCTAATTTTTATGGGACCAAAGTTGTTTTTAGTAGAAGAAAAATACTGTCTCATATGAACATTATAACATTTTTCCTTTCGGCCCATATGTGTTGGAATTTCTTTATTTTTATCCTCGACTCTTATTACTTTACTTTTATAAAATTTATGGTTCATCTCTTTTGAGATCTCCTTTGATTCCTCATTATCAAAGTCGATATAGGCTGTTCTAAGAAATAATAAAAAAATTATATGGTACCCTTTTGATTTTCCTGTGTATTTATCGCAGATCATTGTGACTTTATTGACTAAACCGAATTTAGAAAATAATTTTTCTATCTCATCGATCGATGTATCTAAATCCAAATTCCGAACAATAATAGATTTTCTATTCTTTTCTAAAGATATTTTTAATCATATTTAAAACTCTTACCGTCATCTTGTGAACTTCTGAGATTACTTTTTCTAGAAGAAGTATCATTATTGTGTTTGCTTTCAATTTCATCTAATTGACTTACATCGTCCAAATCAAAATTTACCTCGTCTTTATTTTATATAAAAAAATGTACCCTCTCTAATTTCTCGTAGGTTATTCTCAAGGATTTGTCTTCTTCTTATATCAGAATTTATTTTTGATTGTTTTTCTGAGTAATTCATCTGCAACTAATTTTATAATATGTAAAATATTATATATTAATATATATTACTTTAACTTATCGTATTTCATATTAAAATTTTGGTTTTTTTAAAATTATTTATTCATTATGTAATTAACTGTAAAAAGAAAGAATTAAAACGTCTTAATTTTCCAAAAAATTCATTAAATTAAATTTTTATTTATTTTTAATTGGTGGTGGTTTATTCAGCACTAGTTTTTTTCCTCCCTTTGCCTCGATTTCATCTAATTTTATGATATCGTCGAATTGAAGACCGTATTCAGGGGAATTAAATAAAATCTTTTTGTTGGTGTGATAATATTGCTGTCCGTTTAAGCTGAATTTTATCATTAATTCATTCTGTCCGGGGGGTAATTTATGCATCTCTAATAAAAGAAATTATTTATTATAATTATAAATACTTATAATTACCTGGAATCAAGCAAGAAACTTTTTTACTATTACGATAAAATGCGATCACGTCATATTCACAATTTTGTGCAACAAATTTCACTTTCATTGTCTCTGTCTTAGGAAAATAATCTCCATACAAATTTAATCCGTTATAAGGTCTCTTGTGAACAGAATTGATAAGGTGGTCCTCTTCCAACATTTTTTTATTGACCTCTTCCTTTTTCTTTTTGTCTTCAACTATTAAATCGAGCATTATTTTTTCTTCAATTGATAAAGGCTCCGGTTTCGAGATAGCTGCTAAACGATCATCGTAGGAATTACTGAGAGAAAACAAATTATAAGAAATTCTTTTTATATTCATATCGCTGTAACGATAGGACCCTGCCTTAATAAACTCAAGGTTGTTCATTGTTATCTCAACATCAAAGGCGTAATCTTCATAAAGATTGGCAGGGGATATCTTTTTGAGTTCGTCTTCGTCGTTTATCATCCAGCTTATAGGATTAGAAACAAGGATAAGTGCTCTTTCATTTTTATCCCATTGTAGGTCTGAATATCTCTCACCAAATTTTGATTTTATTCTTGCTTTTTTAGTTAGAGAATCGAATAAACCTACTCCACTAATTTTTATGTGAAGTGCACCTTCGGTGGCTGAAATGTTGGGTTCCATTTTTTCTATTTTTATCTCGTAGAAACGATAGATCATAGGATATCCTGAAAATTGCTGCCCGTTAATTGCCACGTCTACATTATACTCCACTTGGCTCTGACTGAAATTTTCAATTCTAGGAATGTTACATGTAATGATTCCTTTATCGTATGTGGCGAAACAGCAGTACCAATTAGCTTTATCTAATTGGTTTTCGTTATTTGAATAATCCATAGGATTAATATTATTAGCTTCTCTATTTGCGAATAGTCCTACAGAAGATTTTTCATCTAGAGAAATTTTGCTATCATCAGTCTCACTAAATCTCATATGAGAATTATTGTGTTTCTTGGCTTTTTGTTTTCTAATATATTCAATGTTTGGCTATAATGTTAAATTTAGAATTACCTTAGCCTGGAATCCACAAGTTAGTGAAAATAAATATTTGCTATAAATTGAATCAAGATTTATTTTTATAAATAATTCCTTTCCACCCGTAATTGGCCCACATTTAGGCTCTATTCCACTTATTTTTATGTTTGATGAGTAGATTAAAAAAGGATATTTATATTCAGTAAAATAATTTCCGTCGAATGTTAATTGTATGATTGCTTCTGAGGGAAGTTCTAAATTTGGACATAATTCTATAAAATTAGGAGTCTTTACTGTTATAGTACGTGACAATTTTTCGAAATTCGCTTTAACATCCTAAAATTTTTATTTTTTTTTATTAATATTTTATATAATACCCTTGCTATTCCTCCGAAAATGAATCTTACAGAAAGTTTAGAAAAATCCTTAAATGCAGATCCAATAATTGATAGGATAGTGTTACCTGTGGCAGGTCCACAATTAGGAGAAATAGAAACAATTCTTAATGGGCAAAAAGCGACTACACTATTATCATTACAGAATATATGCTGAAATATTCTTGTTTCTGAAACGATTCTAGGTAACTTCATCACCCCTATTTCACCATGTCCTATTTCTCCACTACCACAAGAATATAGCTTACCTTCATGTGTGATTATAAAAGTACCGTTTGTGCTACAAAAAGCTTTGGATATTCTGCCAAGATCAGAACCATTATCACATTTTTCGATTAATCTTGGTGTAAAGGTTGAAGTAGTATTACCCAAACCTAATTGTCCATATATGTTTAACCCAAATGTCGCTAAATATCCTTCCTCAGTCACTACAGCTGTGTGAGCAAATCCGGCAGATACATAAGTAGGGCGAAGAGGTTGGTTTGTATAATGTCTTTCGTTATTGATACCCATAAAAGATTCAGCAGTAGTTATACCTTCTTGATTTCCAGGAGTATCATATATAACAATGTGAGTAGGCTTATCCACTATTTGTGTTTTTCCTAATCCTAATTGACCCAATTTGTTTTCACCCCATCCCCAGAGCCGATAATCTTTTGTTATACATAAGGAATAATTATGACCGCATGTTATAAATTTGATTGGAATTTTGTAAAAAAAATTCAGATATCTAGGAGAAGAAGCTATTTTATATTCGTTATTTAATCCTAGTTGTCCTTCGAAACCCATTCCCCAAGCGTATAAATCACCAATTTCACTTAAAGCTAATGAATGAAACATCCCACAGGCAATCTGACTAATTTTGATATTTGCTAAATTTGGTAGTAATTTAGATTTTTCACTAGATCTGTTTCCTCCAAGACCAATAACACCAAAATAGGATTGTCCGCTTCCATATACCATTCCATCAATAGTAAGTTTAAGAGTGTGATACTTTCCTTTTACAATTTGAATAACCTGATTTTCTCTTTCTGTATTAACCATGGATTTCTTCTCATCTGCAATAGAAGCATATTTTGTTTTTTCTGAGATTTCTAATAATGTGTTACTTGGATCATTTAAATTAGTTTCAGTTTTTCCTGCAGCTCTTGTGTTTATTTCGGTTACATTATTTTCACGAATGTAATTAAAATTTTTATCCTTATACATAGTAGGGTATTGAGTCGGATCATTTCCATTCATATTGTTATTAGTCCTAGAAAAGTCTTTAATAGTTCCTTTTAATTTTTCTTTGCTATCTTCTCTTTTAATGTGAGACAGATTAATATTGTTATTCACACTAGTAATTTCAGATTTTTCATGTTCTTCTTGTATTGTCCGATTAATTTTCGAATTTTCATCTTTTATTATTGAATTTTCTTTTACAATTGACTCATCTCTTTTTCTTAGGATATCCTTATCTACATCTTCTTCAGAAATAATAGATGTTTCTTTCATAAGCGATGTGTTTATTTTTATTTCATTTTTTTCTATTTTGTTTTGGTCAGAAGGGAAGTGGATTAGTTCAATTCTATTATTCCTGTCTTTTCCTTGTATACTGTTTCCTATTTCTGTTCTGCTAAGTTCTCGCATATTATTCTCTTCTTCTAAATTTTCTTGTAAAATGTTGTTGTACATAGTGTTCATCAGTGATTTAAAATTTCCTCTTGATTGGATGGACTTAACTTCACAGGATATTTTGTCTTTTTCTTCGATTATGTAAATCTTCTCCCCTCCTCCTCCAATGTTTATTATCACCTTTCCTATGAAGTATTTTAAAGATTCAAACTTTCCACGTGTATCTTTATTACAAATTAATATTTCTCCGACTCCTAATTTATTTTCAGTTTTAAAATCAGTCATTTATAAATTAATAAAAATTAAATATAATTCAATCAAAATAAATACATAAATTAAATGAATGATTTCATTAAAAGCGAAGAATTCATTTTAATAATAAAATCATAATTTTAATTCAATTGTTTATACAGCACATTACTCCACTGCCCGTAGTTAATAAAAGTTTTTTCTTTCTCAGAAGGATTTCCGATAATTTCGATATACTCCTCTACCATATTGAGTTTGGCATTATGGCTTTTACTGATTGCTATTTCATAAAGAATAGAAATAAGGTAATCTCGATCGATTCCTATTTCCTTTTGTATATGATTTTAAAATATTAATTGTACCTTTTCCAAACTTAAAAATCTGCAAATTCTGTATGCCTTTAATTTATTACATATGTAGTTGAATCTGATATTATGTAGAATCATGTTGGAATTTTCGAGAATAAAAGAATCATCTTCAAATTTTAAAATTTTTTCATTCCAGATGTGATTGATCTTAATGATGTCCATTTCTTCATAAGCAGCAAGAAGCTCCAGCATTGAGTTAAGTTTCGGATCTGATAGATAGGGTTTTGCTTCATCGGGGGATATAATATTCTTCTTATTTCTTGTTATGATCATACTTAAAATGGCATACTTAAGAAGAATCACAGCTCTATTATTTCCGGAGTGCTCATAATCATGAAATGCAGATTTAAAATTTTCTAACGCAAGGTCGTATTCCTTTGATTTTAAGTTGAACTTACCCCCTTCTTCCTTTATAATTGCGCTTAATCTACTATCATTAATTATCTGATCTAGGTTTAGTTTGTATGCTTCCTTATATAATCTTTTGATTTCCTTGAAATTTTTCACAAGATTACAATGCTGAATTTTCATAACTAACAATTCTAATCTAATTGACTTATATATTTCGTCGTTTAAATTCATTAAATCCATGTAATCCAAAAGCTCCTGTAACAATCCCCCAAGTTCTTCGATTCTTCCCAGATTTAATAGAGTTCTCGCAAATTGAAGCCCTGTATCCATAACAGCTCTTACAACATCTTTTTCTTTTAGTTTTTCTATCATAAAACGGAGTAAATCAATAACGATTTCTTTATCTATCTCGTCATTTAAAGTGAATATTATATTTCTTATAGTTTCACTTCGCTCATATTCATCTACTCTTGTGTATAACTCAATCAATTTTTCGAATTTCTGCTTAAAATTTTTTATATTTCTATTCTTCACAAAGATCAAACAGAGCTTTTCATAAGATTTATAACTCCAAATACATCCAGTAGAATTGTCATTTTCTAATTCGATAATCTGGTAATACTCAGCTACCGGATCCCCGGAAGATTCAGCAGATATGAATAAGTCCTCCAAATTGATTCCTCCTTCTTCATTTTCGTTGACTAGGTATTGATCTGGATCGTAGTCAATGATATCATCTTCTGGCATATAATCATAATCGTCTGCCATTCTTGTAATTTGACGAAAAGTAATTAATTAAAATATATTCTATAAAAATAAATTTTATAATTACTTAGAAATGAGCGAAAAAAAGCCAAATAAAATGAAAATTGTAGTTCTAGGAGATTCGGGAGTGGGAAAGACAACTTTGATAAATTCTTATCTTAAGATAAAGGACAATAATAATGGAAATAATTTGCTACCTCAAAGTAAAGGATATTTTTTATAATTCTTAGATACTATATACAAAAGAATAGAAAAAACGTTGAAGAATTACAAATTCATTTTAGATTTTTATGAATTCAATTTTAAAAATGATAAAATGATTTCCTACATCCAATCCTGCAATGCTGTAATTGTAATAATTGACTTAAATAACCGCAACACATTTGACAATCTTAATGAATTTTGGTTAAGATTTTTACGTGACGATTGTTTTTATGAAAATGGTATTTATATTTTTGGAAATTACTTTGACAAATCTTCACCCGCGCTAACTACATCAGAAGAAATCTGTGATATGATTATAAAATCAGGAATTTCAGCTGAATATATGGAGATAGGGCACAAACCCTATGACGAACTTAACAAATTAATCGATCAGCTCATTACAAACGCTTATGAAGAAGAATTGAAAAACATGAAAACATCTGAATGCAAAGGAGAGTCTTTTAAAAGATGTTCGATATACTAAGATAGATTTTGAAAAATTTTTAATATATCACCTGTTCACCGCTGAGTACACTTTAATATATTAAATTAAAATAAATTAATAAATTAAATTAAATTATTAAATTTAAATTATTTTACATTAAATATAAAATTTAAATATATCAAATTTTGATTTAACTATCAAACATCAAAATTTTGCTTCGAAATCGAAAATTTTGACCAATCAGCTTAAGATTTTAAAAGAAAATTTAATCTGATTGGTCAAAATTTTGATGTTTGATAGTAAAATCAAAATTTGATATATTTAATTTTTATATTTAATGAAAAATTTTTTAAATTTAATAATTTAATTTAATTTATTAATTTATTTTAATTTAATATATTAAAGTGTACTCAGCGGTGAACAGGTGATACGATAATATTATAAAATTAATTACATGTTTTATAAAATATTTTTTATAATATAATGGAAAATGTTAATGATAACAATTATATATTTTTAGATGACCATGAGTCTGGCTTTAATGAAAATTATAAGAAAGAAGATATAATTAATGAAATTTCAGAAAATATTGACATTTATAATCAAGAATACTCTTCGAATTTATCAAATCTTTCAATAATTGTTGATAAAGTTAAATCTTCTTCAGAGAGAAATATTTTTCTTAAGTTTTTGTTTTTTATCATTTATTGTAACCCCTTCGTAAAATTTTTATTGAATACTGTTTATATTCACTGTTTCAATATAAAGAAAAGTTTTGACCTGCAGAAAATCCTCAGTAAAAAGGAAAGAAAAATAGTCAGTTTTATTACGATTTCTTGTTTGATCTGTATTGATTTTGTTTTGTTTTTTAATAATTTATGCGATGAATATTATCTAAAAATATGCTTGTTATTTGTAAACAATCTTTATTTAATGTACTTTGTTATTGGAATTTATGCTGAAGAAAAGTTACGACTTGCAAAGAAGAAGGGCTCTTGGGAAGGACTTATATATAGATTAGATAATTAATGAAATATATGAAGAATTCTTACATAATATACATAATATGAATGAAATTAATTTCAAACATTATGCGATAAAATTTTGCGATTTTTTCACTTTTTTTGAGATTTCATATAAATTTAAAAATCATTCATAACTTGGTGTGTTTAAATATCAAATTATTTTTAA
>Ga0169931_10014012_pt1 | contig 10893 bp, 13 predicted proteins | sample Kivu_15m_20L_FD_129675 | JGI IMG/M metagenome (GOLD analysis project Ga0169931, IMG submission 129675) | Freshwater microbial communities from Lake Kivu, Western Province, Rwanda to study Microbial Dark Matter (Phase II) - Kivu_15m_20L... | ecosystem: Environmental > Aquatic > Freshwater > Lake... | reverse complement strand
AAGAAAAAGACTTAATTCTTCAACATGAAGTAAAATCTGTCATAAATTTGCTTTCTGGAAATCTCACTCAGGAATGTTATAAAGAAGGATACACAGGCAAATTTACATATATTATAGTAAACAAAAAGACAGAGTCGAAATTTTTTGAATATAGTAATGGAAATGTAAATAATCCTAAAGAAGGAACAGTCATTGATTCTCAAGCAGTGACTCCAGGGGCATATGAATTTTACATCCAGCCCCAATTCGTTAATTCTGGAACCGCAACCCCCACCCACTTCCAAGTTATTTATGATTCAATCGGATTTCCTTTAGAAGACATAGAAGATATTACATACAAGCAATGTTATTATTACTGGAACTGGTCAGGTGCAATTAGAGAACCTGCAGCTTTAAAATTTGCAGAAGTGGCCAACAAATTTAGCTCAACTTACCTGCAAAATTATGTCAGAGATCGTTTGAAAAATTCTCCTTATTACATCTGATTAGGGCAGATAAAATTTTAATATTTTATGAATTGATAATATAAAATTGAAAACTAATATCATATAGTAATTGAATTTAATAATTATATATCAATTATGAATATGTCTAATGTCATAAAAAAACTACTTTTCAAAAAATTATCTGACAAAGCTATAATTCCTAAAAAGGGATCAAAATATGCCGCAGGTTATGATCTGCATAGCGCTGTGGATATGGTAATTCCTGCTAAAGAAAAGGGGCTGGTTAAGACAAATTTGGCAGTGGTCGTTCCGCATGGTAGTTATGGAAGAGTGGCGCCAAGAAGTGGACTTGCATGGAAGAATTTTATCGATGTAGGGGCTGGTGTAGTCGATTCAGATTACAGAGGAGAATGTAAATAAAATATTTTTATAAGCTTAGTGTGCGTAATTCTATTCAATTTCGGAAATGAGGATTTCCATATAAAAACAGGAGATAGAATAGCTCAGTTTATTATTGAGAAAATCACCGAAACAGAAGTTGAAGAAGTTGATGATCTTGATAACACAGAAAGAGGAGAAGGTGGTTTCGGATCTACTGGAGTTGGTGAAAAATTACAAAACGCCTCTGCTAAAATTGATTCTAAGCCTTAAGATAAGTCTCGAAATTATAAATATTTAAATTTTCTATTTAATTTAATTAAAATATCGATTAATTTCTCATCTATTGATGTCCGAAAACATTAGATTAGAAAATAAAAGATTTAAAAGTAGAAATAAACTAAAAGAAATAATTTTAAGACTAATAAATTGGATTCTCTCGTTTAAAAAGAAATTTGACGACTGGATTGATAAAAAAGAGAGGATAATACACTTAAAAAATTGATAGAGATTTCTAAAAATTATGAGGAATGGAAAGCACATGCTAAAGAACAGGACATTATTGAGGAGAGAGAAAAATGGAAATTGAAAAAAGAATCCAAATTATATGATTACTAAGAAGTCGAAAAATTAGTGAGAGTTCTAAAGAAAAAGCCAGAAATGAAAGATATTCGAGGACTAGTTCATTATATTAGAATTAATTTGATGAAAAATTTATACTCAACATTGAGCCCTGAATTATACCACATGTGTCACAACGGAACAAAATATCTTATTCATGAATATCAAGATGAGATGATTAAAAGCTTAGAATATGTATCTAATTTTAATGAAAGAATTTTTCCTCTGGATAAAAAATTGGAATTTTTCAGCGAAGCTAGACATTTTTATGGAAGGACTGCATTGCTTCTAAGTGGAGGAGCAAGTCTTGGAATCTTTCTCATTGGAATCATTAAGACACTTTATGAACAGAAACTACTACCCAGAATAATATGCGGATCTTCAGCTGGATCAATGATAGCAGCTATGGTCTGCACGCAATTGTACGAAGATGTTCCTGCATTAATTGAGAGAGAGCTAAAATTCGGAGTCTATGAATTCAAATACAAAGAATTATCCTTATTGAGAAAATTATTTAGATTAATTACAAGAGGGGTGATTTTCGATTTAGAAGTATTAAAAGAATTTGCAATAGAGCATACGGGAACCATGACATTCCAAGAAGCTTTCGATAAAACTGGGTGGATTCTTAATGTAACAGTCACAGGATATAAAGAGCATGACAATAGTAGACTTTTAAACTACTTAACCTCTCCAAATGTACTTATATGGTCTGCCGTTTGTGCCAGTTGCTGTGTTCCTGGCCTATTCGATCCAGTAGAACTTCTTTGTAAGAATGAATATGGTCATATAGTTCCTTACAGTTTAAAGAACAAATTCATAGATGGAAGTATTAGTGCTGATCTACCGATGCAAAGACTATCAGAATTATTCAATGTTAACATGTTTATTGTTTCACAAACAAATCCATGGGTAATTCCCTTTCTAGACATAGAAGATGTAGTGGAGATTTACAATAAGGAAAGGAAGATGTTCAATTTATGGAAATTTATAAAATCATTTATATTCGGAGAAATAAAGCATAGATTTCTACAAATTAAATCGCTCGGCATATTCCCGAATATTGTAACAAGATGGTTTAATTTAATAACTCAAGATTATAGAGGTCACGTGACAATTTTCCCTCTTCCTAAAGTAATGGACTATCTAAAATTAATATCCAACCCTGAAAAATCACATATTTTAGAGTCAATTGAGCATACGTCTAGAAAAACATATCCAAGTATGTATATATCGAAATATTATTTTAAATATATTTAGAAATATGCTTCGTTGAAGGAATAGTAAAATTTGAATTCGCTCTAGAAAAATATCACAGAAAGCTTAAAAATAAGATTAATAAGATAAATTTTAATACAGATAAGAAATACATTTTAGAAGACGAAGAGGCTTACGACGAATATAACACAAATTTGATTGTAAAGAATTCAAATCTCTACAATGCTGCTGAGCGAAATCTTCTTAATATAAATTTGCAGGATAGTATCAATATTAAACAACAATTATCAAGCTCTTCGATAAATGACTTTGGATTAAATTTTATCGAATTGAAAGAAATTCCTAATTCATCTCATGAGGAACTCGAAATTATTGAGAAATACAACAATATAATATTTTACAACAGGGAAAATAAAATTAAATCAAATTCCAATAAAAGGAATATAGAAAACAAGCATTTCGAAAATAATTTCGATAATAATGAAAATTTTTCAGATAGCTTTTCTCTTATTTCTCCTTTGATATCTCATTCTAATTTAAAGAAAAAATTATTTAAAAATAATAAAGAATCACGATTTAAACACAATGGAAATAATGTATATTTTCAAAGACACAATTCTTTCTTGCTTCCCAGGGATGATTCAAAAACAGAAAATAATTTTTGTTAGATTATTTTTAATATGGAGGATAAGTAATACATGTTGGTGATTAGTAAAAATAATTAAAAAATATATCGTAATTAAAAAGAATTATATAATTACAGTTTAATATAAACTGATTAATATAAGAAAAATTATAACTTATTCATAATAGTTTATATTATCACAATTTTATGAAATAAATACCCAGTTTTATATCATTTTTCATCGTCGATTATCTTGTATGCTTTATTTAAGAAAATTCCTTTAATTACTACTGTTTAATATTATAGGTTTTTCCGCAAATGTTACTCGTATGTCTTTTCTTTTTTCTTTTTTTCTTGCTAAAGGTGGTGCAAATTTATAAGGTGACCCAAATATTTCTTGATAGACTAATTTAATTAAAATGAATACAAGTATTCGCATAGTGTTCGCTTTGATCGATGTAGAATTTATTTATTTTTGTATTAATTTGGGTTATCATGAATAGTTTTTTTTCTTCTTCCCCCATTTCTTCAAAAGTTAGGATGCCATCTTGTTGGGATTTTTCGAATAAAATTACTAAAACTTTTTCTTATTAATAATTTATTTTATGTCATACTTATGAGAATAACAAGCAGAACAATCATGAAAATGACTACATAATAATTTGATAAAAATTGAATTAACTGAGGAAAGGATTTCATGTTTTATTAATTTTAGTAATTTATATTATTTTAATATAAATTAAAATGAAGATAATCAAACATTCTTATAAAAAATTATTTCTTTGTTCTCTAATATTTCTATCAATTTCATTTAATTATTTTATCTTGTCGAACACGTTAGAATCGGAAAGTTTGACAAGAGGAGATGAAAAATATTTGAAACAAAACGGTATATATGTATATTTACTTTATTTATTTTGTTAAGAGTGGTTGGGCTTATGTGAAAATGGAAAGAGGCAATCTCCAGTTAACATCGTATTTAAAGGGAACACCGTCAATGATTGTAAATAACTTTATTAATTTATAGACAGCGGAATCGATATTAATTACGAGCTGCCTAAAGATGCCAGCGATAAGAAATTCTATTATGATGGATCATCTATTTATTTAGACATTGAGTTGGGAGAGATCAAATATTATAAAAATACAGGAGAAATAGATACATACAAAAGTCATAGGATAGAAATTCATTTTCCGGCAGAACATTATATAACAAAAGAAAAACAAACACCGAGAGGATCTGTTGAATTACAAATTCATCATACAAAAGTAAAAACTGAGGGCGATAAAACATCAGAGGAAGAATTTCCGATGAGAACAAACAGAGCTGTCATTTCTATTTTATTCATAGAAGGAGAGCAGCCGGATATTTTCTTTACTAGAATGGGAATATCCAATTTTAATATCAAGGATAACGGAGAATTTAACCTTCCAAAACAAAATTCTGAGATTGAAAGAAATGGCAATACAACACCTGCTACCTATCAGACAGGTTTCAATTTCCTGGCATTCCGTGGATTGCTTTATTTATTGAATGCGGATAGACATATTTTCTTTTATTACGGAAGTGAAACAACTCCACCCTGCAGAGAAGATGCCTTATGGATGGTATTTGGTGAGTTTAGATCCATCTCTAAATTTCAATACGACTTTTTAAATAAAATAATAGCTAAACCTAAAGCTCAAGATGGTGTGGCTGTAAACGGTCAACAATTATATGGAAATAATAGAAATATAAAATTATACAATGAAAGTATAAGAGGAAAAATTCTTTCGAGTCAAAATGGATTGTATAAATTATCGGGAACTAACTTCTTTGATCAGGAACCTGACGATGATTTAAACAATGATGAATAATAATTATAAAAAATCAGGAAATTTTAAATCGAATTTATGTTTAATTTTCTATAATCTGACATTAATTATAGAGAAGTATTGAATGCCTATTATATATATTATATATATTTTATTTAAATAATTTTTAGCTGTTTTTATAATTTAATTTAATTTAAATTATTATAATTTAAGATGTCCCAAGAAGTTATGGAAATTTACAAGGAACTATCAGAATTAGGAATCAAAGAAAATGCTTATGTAGAATTAGAACAAAATTATCATCAACTCAAAAACGAGATCGACACAGATCCCTCAACAGAAAAATTCAGAGAGGTCATTGAAAAAATCTATAGAACTTTTCAGGTGGCAATGTCGAATGAAAAAATTCTTGTTAGAGTACTTAAAGAAATGAAGAAAAAATCACAAGAGGATGCCTTACTAATGAATAAAATTCGAGAGCAACAGAAGGACGACAAAAAAGACATGGAAATACTTAATAGAAAACTGCAAGAATTGCAAAAACTCCAACAAATTGCAAATCAAGAAAAGAAAGAATTGATTCGTTTCAGCGAGATGTCTGTTCCAGACAAAATTAAAGACGACTCAGCAGCTGACGAACTTAAAATCAAAGAATTAGAAAAAGAGAAGGCAGATCTACTAATAGAATTAGACCACTTCAAAGTAAATTTACAAAAAGTTCAAAAAGAGCTGAGCGAATCAATTCAATCAAAAGAAAAATTTGAGACCAAAATAAAAGAGTTGGATTTAAACTGCAAGGACTTGCTGCAGAAACTCGAAAATGAAATAAGCATGAACAAGAAAAAAATAACAGAGAAAGACACAGAAATAACTCAGCTCAAAAATTTCAACTCATCACAAGCAAAGGAAATAGAAACATGCAAAAATATAAATGAAGAAATAAAAAATAAAAATATAAAACTAAGTGAAGATTTCTCTGATTACAGAAAACGAAATGAAATATTAACTGCTGACAAATTTGAACTAGAAGGAAAAATCAAAAAGTATTTAGAAAAAATTGAAGATGATGGCAAAGAGAAGAAAATTCTGTTCGATAGAATCAAAGCAGGTTTAGAGACTATAAAGAAATTAGAAAAAGAAAAAGACATCCTAGAAAGAGATATATCAAAGAGAGAAAATCAAGTCAAAGAGAGAAATCGTGAAGTCGACAAAATTAACAAAGAAGTTAACGAAAGAGAAAACATAATAACCAGACTAGAAGGAAGTTTAAGTTTAAAAGACTCTGAGATTGAATCTTACAAAAAGCTCTTAGAAAACGAAATAAAACTAAAAGAAAAGGAGATTCATTTATGTAAAAGGAAAGAAGCCGATTACAAATTAAAACTCGAAGAAAATACAAAATTACAAGGTGATATCATAGAATTAAAAGGCGACATAAAAATCCTTGATGATAATCTATGCAGAGTAAAAGAAGACCTAACTAAAGCAAGCAAATTAAATTCAGATGTAGAAAAGATCAGAGACAAATTGACAGAAGAAAATACTAAATTGAAGAATAAAATAGATCATCTCTTAGAAGATATGAGACTAAGAGATAACAGAATTCAAGAACTCCAAAAAAAAGTGGCGGAGGCTGAGAAAAAAATGAAAATGCAGAGAGAAGTTTATGACACTGTCAGAAGAGATAAGAATATTTATTTTAAAAATCTTATCGAAACTCAAGACGATCTGATCGATAAACAAAACCTTCTAGCTTTCAACAAAAAGGAAATTGAAAATCTAAAGTCCGATCTTAATAAAAAAGATGAATATATTGTAAATCTTAAATCCAAAAATTCTACAATCGAAGACATGCTTAAAACAAAACAATTGGAAACAGAAAAGTTAAAAAATGAATTAGAACAACTTAAACAGATGAGTTCAACACAAGAAAAAGAAATGGAAAAATTAAAAATCGAGGCCTTAGAAAGATCAAAGGATTTCAAGAAAGTAGATGCTGAATATAAGAAGACAATAATAGACAGAGATAACATATCTTCTCAGCTTATTAGAAGAAACGATGAGGTATCTTTATTGCATGAAAAGATTATGATATTAACTGCTGACATCACAAGATCAGAAAGAGAATTCCAACTGACGAAGGAATTAATCAACAAATACGTGAGGGATAACAGGAATTTATTGAGAGAACTTGAAATTAGTAAAAACTACAAATCAGAAGCTAAAAGCTTTGCTAAAGAAATTATAAATTTGAATAAAGAACTTTTGAGAGAAAAGAATTTGGTAAATTTTGGATTTTTATAAAACTCTTTAGAATAAGGCACTTACTGAGGAAGTTGAATCTTGTGAAAGAATTTTCCATAGAAGAAGAAAATTAGAGGCTATCGATCCAGATTCACTCGAAATGTATTGTAAAATTAATCTTCTACAAAAACGTCTTATTGCTAAAACAGAAGAATGTGTTGAAAAGGAAATCACAATTCAAGAAATTACTAAAGAACTAGCCAACTGCAAAAAATTAGCAAACAAAAAATATCATTTGGAAATAGAAGAAAGCATCAGACTATATAAACAAGAATTGTCAAAACAAAATGAAAAAATGAAATCATGCATAGCTGAGAGAAACATGTTTGAAAATCAAGTTGAAGATTACAAAAACGAAAACAATCGGATAAAAAAAGAAAAAACAGACTTACAAATGAAATACCATGAAATGAAATTAAAAACTTCAAGAAAGTCCCCGTCTATTGCGGAGAAAGAATAGAAATTTTATTTATGAAATTTTAATTTAAATTGAAAATTTTTATTTTATATAATTTAATAAATTATGGAATGTTATACTGTTTTAATTTTTGAGTTATTTTTCTATATTTATCAAATAAGTCAAAACATATGGGTTTGTGTTAGTTTTTAAGAAGTGAAAATGAATAAATATTTATTTATATCGAATAAACTCTTAACAGGGTATTTTATTTAATTCACCGACATAAATAATAATATTAATCGAATAATCAGATAATGAGCAATATGATTATAATAGTGAAGAAAATAAAGGGAGGAGAAGATTCAAACCAAAGACTCATAAAAATATCTGAAATGTTGAAAAAGCCTTTGAAAAAATCTGCTGAAAAATTACCAAATAAATCCATATTTAATTCAGGTAAATCCTACATCTCTATGTTTTTACAGCCGATTGATCAACAATATAACCAGAATTTATTAGAGGACCACCAAGAAAATCAGAATATAATTGGGAAACTGGATATTCTCAACTACTCGACAGATTCATCCGAAGAATTTCAGAAAAAAATGAAGGAAAGTCAGAACAAAAATTTAACAGCTAGAAATCAACTATCTCCATCGGTAAGAAACAACATTCCATTGCAAGCTAAAAGAGGAATAAATATACCAGTCAAGGAATTTCAGAACATTCCTATAAATTCTGATAAATTGATGGGGGTGAATCACTTAGGATATTTTAAAGTGATTGGCATGAGAAAATCAAAAATACAAAACAAAATTAAATTAACAAAACTGCTGAAACCTGAATGGGGGATACAAATTGCATTTACGAAAAATAAATGTTTGCAAAAACTTTTATTTAACTTAAAAGTCAACCTAAATTTAAATCAAAATACTCTGCAAAATAGGAATATTAATACCGACTTCTTCACTAACCAGGTTAATTCTGGATTTCCAACGAGTCCAAGCAAATTACCCATTGCCAGGAATAAAACGAATCACTTCATAAGGCGAGAATCGAGTGTAATAGAAAAAGCTAAAACCATCCCTAAACAAAGAATTAACAAGGATATAAATTTTACTTGTAACAATAATTACAATAAAATTAATCAATATTTTCCATTAAGCAAAGTGTGTGAATATAAACACGGCTTAAAAATACATAAAAATGTAATTAACAAAATTAAATACAGGCGTCCTCTAAGTGTGGATTAATTAAATACCCGAGAATCTATTAGATATAATTAGAAGTTTATTATTATTCTATATATTAACTATTTATGTAGAAAATATTAATGCATAATTAAGATTCAAGTTGTTTATTAATTGCTTTTAATATTTAGCAATTAAATTTTAATTTATAAAAATATAAAATGGACACCTACAATAAAATTAATCAGAAAATTTTATCAGAAGACGAAAAATTGCAGCTGAGAAAGCAACGTTTCAATTCTGGTGCTAACATTAACACAATTGAATGTATCAAAGTAAAAATTTTGTATTTTATTTTTACATTTAGATAGTTGAAGAAGAAAAAAGAAAAATTTTAGAAAGACAAAAAAAATTCGGGGTCATAGTACAACTACCAGAATTCGAAGAAGAAAAAATAAAAATTAGAAAAGAAAGATTTGGGATTGTAGACGGAAAAGTAATTAATATTTTTTATATATTTTTTTAGGATGAGGACGAAAAGTTAAGAAAGAGGGCAGAGAGATTTAATATAACATCTGAATCTGAAATTTTAAAAAAAAGAGCGGAAAGATTTAACTTAGATCAACCTATTACTAACACAGAAAAACCAATTCAGAAAAGAAACGGAATAATAAGAAGGAAAAATAAAAAACTCAAAAATTGGATAAGAAAAGGAGAAGTGAATCAGAACAATCAGAGAGATAGAAGAGGCCCTAAACGAGCTCTTGTATTCAAAAATTTTGGAAAGAGGAACAGATTGAGAAAAAGAAGAAACTTGAAAAATAAGAGAATCAGAGATAATTAAATATACATTTATAAAATCATCTTGAAAAAAATATTTTTAATTTTCTTAATTGTTTTGGAATTATTTTATATCAATCTAAATTTTTTTATTTATTTCCTTCAAGTAAAAAATTCAAGGCAGAGTTAAAATTTTTACCACATGCATAATATGCAGTTTTAGCATCTTCACGTAAAAAGCCAAATTCAGCAAGTTTCTTTATGTTTTCTAAATCAGATTCCTCATCTAAATTCTGAGAGTTTAATTTTCCTTTGAAGAACTTTTTATAGATCTTCTCATCTTCATAAGTTTTGGGTGAATATAAATAACTTTTAAATTCAGCATCATTTCTTTTAATGAGATCCATAATTATTGGATTATCTTCTTCAAGATTTTTTAATAATTCCTTGCCTTTCTCAGGTGATTTTATACAAAAAACTTTCATTATACTGGCAATATATTTTACAGCGTTTTCAGCTTTGATATCAGCCTCGTAAATTCTTTCTTCATCATCAATATTGTGAGTATATGTATTAGGATTACTATCATTAATTATGTTATTAGATATATCTGTCTCACTTTTATTGATCTCCTTGAAATTATCGATTTTGATTTCTTTCATTATTAAATTTCCATTATTATCTTCGTTCAAACGATTGCTTTGAATAATATTTGTATTGTCAATATTCGTATTCATATTTTTATGTCTAGCATTTGATAAAACTATCGGACAGTCATCGTTTATATTTATCTCTTTTAAATACTTTTTATCATTCAAAATTCCTCCTTTGTGTATAAGTTTTAATTTAGTCGAGTCATAATTAAATTCTAATTCGATTAACTGCTTTAATTCAAATACAGTCAAATTCTCGTCATGGATATCTAACGTTAATATCTCTTGTTTAATCGTCTTCAATAATAATTTCATTTTAAGTGAATGAAATAGTTTATAAAAATTTATTTTGGTTAATTATGAATACAACACATTCTGATCGAAAAATAAAAATAAAATAATCATATTTATATAATAATTGTGTTTATTGTTTATTTCCATACGTAAATTATAAACACTTTTT
>Ga0169931_10014010_pt1 | contig 10893 bp, 6 predicted proteins | sample Kivu_15m_20L_FD_129675 | JGI IMG/M metagenome (GOLD analysis project Ga0169931, IMG submission 129675) | Freshwater microbial communities from Lake Kivu, Western Province, Rwanda to study Microbial Dark Matter (Phase II) - Kivu_15m_20L... | ecosystem: Environmental > Aquatic > Freshwater > Lake ... | reverse complement strand
CGCCAGCCGCCGCCGGTGGTCGGCGTCGCGCAGGGGGTAGTCGCCCCAGAACGCGCCCGGCGCGGGCCGCTCGGGCAGCACCCGGGCGGGCACCGGTCAGCCCTCCAGGCGCCGCAGGAACAGGCGCCGCAGCGTGTCGCCCAGCTGGGCCGCGGCCGGGCGGGGCGGGTGCACGATGCGCACCAGGGCCGAGGCACCGATCCGCGCGAGCGGCTCGGCCGGCTCGAACTCCAGCTGGAACCAGGGCTCGAGGGTGCGCAGGCCGTCGCGGTCGGCCGGGTCGGTGGGGATCGGCCCGCCGGCGCGGTCGCCGAGCGCGGGCCCCGGCAGCGTCCGGACCGCCTGCGGGGTCTGGGCAACGAAGCGCGCCGCGATCGGCGGGCCGGGCCGGTCGCCCACGCGGGCCGCCGGCTGGGCCGAGGACGCCTGCAGGCGGCGCGCCTGGTCGTCGCGGGCCAGCACCTGGATCCGCATCGCACCGGGGCTCAGCACGTACAGCAGTACCTCACCCTGGCGGACCTGGCGCTGCAGCGGCCCGTCGCCGTCCACGAAGGCCACCACGCCGTCGGCCTGCGCGGTCACCTGCAGCGCGGCGATCCGGCGCTCCAGCTCCTGCAGCCGCGCCCGGGTGCGCCTGAGCTCGTCCAGCGCCACACCCGAGGCAGTGCGGTCGGTCTCGAGCGAACGCAGGCGCTCGGCCTCGTGGGCGTCGCGCAGCGCCCGCAGCCGCGCGTGCTCGGCGGCCAGCACGTCGTTGTCCATCCGCACCAGCGGGGTCCCGGCGCGGACCGGCTGCCCGGGCTCGACCAGCACCTGCGCCACCCGGCCGTGCTCGGCGGCCCGGACCTTGGCCGCGTCGGCCGGCATCACCACCCCGGGCAGGGTGGTGACGTCGGGCAGCGGCAGCAGGGTCAGCAGCAGCGCAGCGGCGGTGCCTGCGGCCACCACGCCCGCGATCGTCCGGAGCGGGCGCTCACTGCGCCAGCGAGCCTGCCAGGTGTAGCGCAGCGTTCCCCAGGCGGCCCGGCCGACGGTGAGCCAGACGCCCCAGGCCAGCACCGCCAGCGCGGCTGCCCGCGAATGCGGCGCCAGCCAGGCGGCCACCCACGCGAACACCGTCACCCGGTAGACCCACGACAGCGACCCCCACAGCAGCAGGGCCGGCAGGTCGCGCCCGGGCCCGGGCGGCAGCGGGGCGTCGCGCTCGCCGCCGATCGTCCGGCGCGCCAGCACCGCCCAAGACTGCCGGGCCCGCTCGGCCAGGTTCGGCACCCCCACCGCGTCGGACAGCGCGAAGTAGGCGTCGAACCGCACCAGCGGGTTGCCGTTGACGAACACCGTGGAGACCGCGCCGATCAGCAGCGCCGCGAACGCCGCCGTGCGCAGCCAGCCGTCCTCGACCGACAGCCAGACCCACAGCGCGGCACAGGCGATCAGCAGCTCCGACACGATGCCCGCCAGGCTGACCGCGACCCGGCGCCCGCGCGAGGGGAACAGCGCCACCGCCGAGGCGTCCACGTAGGGCACCGGCACGCCCATCAGCAGCGTCACGCCCATCTCGGGCACCCGGCCGCCCCAGACCCGCACCGCCCAGGCGTGGGCGAACTCGTGAACCGCCTTGAGCGGCGGGTAGACCAGCCACAGCGCGAGCCCGAAGGCCGGGGTGGCCACATGGTCGCGGGCATAGACGCTCAGCGCGTCCCAGTGCTCCACGGCGGCCAGGCCGGCCAGCAGCCAAATCACGGCGTATGCCAGCAGCGCCCAGCCGGTGTAGAGCGGCCAGACCCAGCGCCAGGTGCGCTCGAGCAGCGGGCCGGGATCGAACAGCGGGACCTTGAACGACAGCGGATTGACCGCCGACAGCATCCGGCTGCGCCGGCGCTCGGCCTCGCGGCGCGACAGCCGGGCGAGGTCCATGCCGTGCTCGGCGCTGATCATGCCGGCATCGGCCAGCTGCTGGACCAGGGTGACGATCTCGTCCTGCGACGGCGCCTCGTCGCCCGACTCGCCGAGTACCTGGTCCCACAGCACCTGGACCGACAGCCGTCCGTCGAGCCGGCCGGCGAACCGGTGCGCGAGCTGGTTCATCCGCAGCTGCCGCCCGGAGGCATCGTCGCGGTACACGTACCAGAGCCGGCCGCGCAGCCGCTGGCGCCCGATCCGCAGCGTGGGCCGCAGCCGCAGCACCAGCCCCGACACCCGGTACCAGTCGGGCGAGAACAGCGCGTCCTCGGTCACCATCCCCAGGCCCACAGGCGCTGCGCGACCGCGCGCCACGGCCGGCCGAACAGCGACCGGGCCAGCGTCCGGGCGTCGGCGTCGAGCTTGGCCACGCCCTGGTAGCCGGGGCGCAGCTCGGCCTCGGCGCGCGGGTGCGCCTCCACCTCGAACACCGTCCGGCCGTCGCGCGCGACCGCGGCCGGCGAGATCCGGACCACCTCGATCGGCACCCGGCGCCCGGCGTGGGCGAGCAGCGAGAGTTCGCCGGCCGTGCCCAGGGCGATCCGCGCGACGTCGCGCTCGTCCACCTCCACGATCACCCGGTGGCGGCCGGCCGGCGCCACCGACACCAGCGTGTCGCCGGCCCGCACCGGCGCACCCAGCGACTGGGTGAGGTCGCCGGCCAGCACCAGGCCGTCGAACGGCGCGCGCACCCGCTGGCGCGCCAGCTGCGCGTCCACCAGCGCGAGCTGGGCGCGGGCCTGCGCGGCACGCGCAGCGTGGCCGGCGAACTGGGCGCGGTCCTCGCGGGCGATCGCCTCGGTGGCCTGCCGGTCGGCCTGCTCGGCCTCGGTCGCCCAGCGAAGCCGCTCCAGGCCAAGGTCGCGGTCATCGAGTTCCACCAGCACCTGGTCGGTCTTCACCGCGTCGCCGGGACGCACGTGCACCCGCAGCAGCCAGCCGTCCACCGGCGCGGTCAGCGTGCGCTGCACCGCCCCTTCCACGCGTGCCGGCGCCGACACCCGGTCGGGCACCGGCAGCAGGAGCGCCGCCGCCGCGGCCACCGCCAGCGCGACGAGCACCACGCCGGCCCGGCGGCGCGGCCCGAACAGCCGCGCCCAGGCACGCCGGCGCAGGGCCTGCAGCGGGCGCGTCGCCTCGCGCTCGATCGCCAGCAGCGGCGCGAGGAAGGCCGCCACCCGGCCGAGCTCGAGCAGCGTGGCATCGTCGAAGCGCGCGCGGCGCTCGAGCGTGAGTGCCCCCACCGGCTCGCCGTGCCAGGCCAGCGGCACGCTGCACACCGCCTCGGCCTGCACCAGGCGCGCCAGCTGGGCCTGCGCGACCACGATCGGCGCGTCGCGTCCCGGGATCCCGGGCCAGGTCAGACAGGACTGCTGGTCGATCGCCTCGTCCATCGCCGTGGCGAGCGGCCCGCCGGACTCCCGGGTGATCGTCCCGGCGGCGCTGTGCGACAGGGACACCACCCGCGCGCCCGCCCGCTCCGACCACCCGAAGGCCACCCGGTCGCAGCCGTACTGCCCGGCCAGCACCGCCAGCAGCGCCTGCAGGCCCTCGTCGAGATCGGCGGCGTCGAACAGCGCCGCCTGGCACTCCAGGATGCGGGCGCCGGCGCCGGCGACGCCGCCTGCCGCCGCTTCCTCGCGCGCCGGCAACGGCCGCGGGTCGGCACCGGCCGGGGGCCGGGCCTGCACCGGCGGCTGCTCGGAGAGCGCCGGTGCCGGCGGGCCCGGCCTGCCGGTCGGGGGGCTGCGCGTGGGCGGCTGCGACGACGGCCCGGATGATGGCTGCGATGCCGGCCCGGACGGCGGGCCGGATGACGGTGCGGATGCCGGCCCGGACGACGGGCCGGATGACGGCGCGGCCCCCACGCGAGTCCCGGCCGGTGCGCCCGGCGCATCGGGCGCATCCACCAGCGCCAGCCAGCGACCGAGGTCGCGCTCGAGCTCGTCCGGCGGGCCGTCGAGCAGCACCGCCACCAGCCCCAGCAGCTGGCGGCCACGGCGGACCTGGCCGGCGAACACCTGCCCGCCCTCGGGGCGCAGCGCATCCAGTGGCCGCCGCACCGGTCGCGAGCCGCGCCGCGCCGCCACGCTGGCCTGGACCAACGGGGCCGGCGTCGGCACGCCGGGCGGCCAGGCGCCGCGCAAGCGCAGTGCGTCGCCGGTGCCGTCGGGCTCGAGCAGGACGGCCGCCCGTACCGTAGTGGCCACCCGGCAACGCGCCTCGAACGCGTGCAGCAGCGCATCGCCCGCATCGGATCGGGCCGCCGGGCGCCCGTCGTCCGGCCGAGGCCCGCCAGCCCCCGGCCCGCTCCGGAGGGAGACCGGCGGGGTCGGGGCGGCGCGGCGATCTTCGGCGGGTGCGGTGACCGTCATCGGGTGGGTGGTGGGCAGCGGCGGACGGGCCGCCGGGCGGCCCGGGACCGGACGGCAGGCAGCCGCGACCCCGGAGCCGGCCGGTGCGACCGCTCCTTCGAACGATGCTCGCGACCCCTGCCGGCGCGGGCAATCGCGCCGCGACGAGCGGGCGGACGGTCGGCTCGACGCAGGACCGGCGGTCGGACCGCTGTTGTGCGCCGGCGACGTGGACGGTCGACGGTTCCGGCCGGACGGCCGACCCGTCCTCGGCCCGACCGGACGGCCGCCGCCCCCTTCCGATGGCACCATGGACCCCCGGCGACCCGCTCCCGGATCGCCATCGCCGACCCCCGCCGATGACCCAGCCCGACCCCACCCCCGCCCGCCGCGCCCGCGACTGGGGCCTGCCGTTCCCCGGCAGACCCGGCCCGCGCAACGCGATCGTCGACGTGCCCGGCGTTGCGGTGGGCACCTGGGAACACATCGACCAGCCCGACCCGGCCGAACCGGTGGCGCTGCACCCGGGCGCCGGCCCGGTGCGCACCGGCGTGACCGCGATCGTGCCGCTCGCCGACCGGGCCGGCCCGCTGATGGTCCGGGCAGGATTCCACGCGCTCAACGGCAACGGCGAGCTCACCGGCACCCACTGGATCGCCCACCACGGCGCATTCCTCGGCCCGGTACTGATCAGCAACACCCACGCGGTGGGCGCCTGCCACGAGGCGGCCGCCCGCTGGATGACCGAGCGCTGGCCCGGGCTGTTCCGGGACGACCACGCCTGGGCGATGCCGGTGGTCGCCGAGACCTACGACGGCTTCAGCAACGACATCCTGGGCTTCCACGTGCGGCCGGGGCACGCCCGCCAGGCGATCGAGCGGGCCCTGGCCGCCCACGCCGACGACGCCCGCGACCGGGCCGCCGGCCGCCCGCCGGCCCCGGTGCCCGAGGGCAATGCGGGCGGCGGCGCCGGCATGCAGAGCTTCGGACTCAAGGGCGGCAGCGGCACGGCCTCGCGCCGGGTCGGCCCGCACGTGCTGGGCGCCTGGGTGCAGTCGAACTTCGGCGTGCGCCGCCAGCTCACCGTGCTGGGGCGGCGCGTGGGCCCGCTGCTGGACCAGCCCGACCCGTTCGCCGGGCCGGCGCCGGCCGAGCTCGGCTCGATCATCGTGTTGCTCGCCACCGACGCGCCGCTGTCGGCGCTGCAGCTGCACCGCCTCGCGCAGCGCGGCGCGCTCGGCGTGGGCCGGCTCGGCGGCGTCGGCGGCAACGGGTCGGGCGACCTGATGCTGGCCTTCTCGGTGGCCGACCCGCCGCCGGCGCGCGGCACCGCCGCCGACCGGCCGCCGGTCGCGGTGGTCCGCGAACTCGACGAGGGTGGCCTGGACCCACTGTTCGAGGCTGCGATCGAGGCCACCGAGGAAGCGATCGTCAACGCGCTGTTCGCCGCCCGCAGCCTGTCCACGGTGAAGCCCGCCGGCGTGCTGCACGCGATCGACCGCGAGCGGGTGGCGGCGCTGCTGCGCCAGCCGCCGACCTGAGCCAGACCAGAACCGCCGACCCGTCGGGTGCGCCGGCGCCGGCCGGACACCACCCCGGGGCGCGAACCCGATCGGAACGGCGAGCATCGCGGTCGTTCCCCGGTCGCGGGCGCCGCCTGCAGTGATCGTGCCCGTCGCCGAACGGCGTCGTGTCACGCGTCGGCACGGGCTTTTCCGTACACTCGGGCCATCCGGGCGCCCCGCGCCCGCGGAGCACCCCCGATGAACGAGAACGCCCTCGCCCGCCTGCAACTGCCGCGCCGGACCATGGCGCTGGTCCTGGCCGGCGGCCGCGGCAGCCGCCTGCAGCAGCTCACCGACATCCGGGCCAAGCCGGCGGTGTACTTCGGCGGCAAGTTCCGGATCGTGGACTTCGCGCTGTCGAACTGCCTGAACTCGGGCGTGCGCCGGATGGCGGTGCTGGCCCAGTACAAGTCACACAGCCTGCTGCGCCACATCCAGCGCGGCTGGGGCTTCCTGAAGTCCGAGATGAACGAGTATGTCGACCTGCTGCCGGCGCAGCAGCGCATCGACGAGACCAACTGGTACCGGGGTACCGCCGACGCGGTGTTCCAGAACCTCGACATCATCCGCAGCACCCGGCCCGAGTACATCCTGGTGCTGGCCGGCGACCACGTCTACAAGATGGACTACACCCGGATGCTGGTCGACCACGTCGACAGCGGCGCGCCGTGTACCGTGGGCTGCATCGAGGTGCCGCTGGCCGAGGCGACCGCGTTCGGGGTGATGAAGGTCGACGCCCGCGACCGCATCCTCGAGTTCGCCGAGAAGCCGGCGCAGCCCGACCCGATGCCGGGCCGGCCCGACCGGGCACTCGCCAGCATGGGCATCTACCTGTTCGACGCCGAGTTCCTCTACGACGAGCTGCCCCGGCACATGACCGGCGTTCAGACCCGCCACGACTTCGGGCGCGACGTGATCCCCTCGCTGGTCACGCGCGGGCTGGCGGTGGCCCACCCGTTCTCGCGCAGCAGCGTGAACCTCCCGGGGCGCGAGTCCTACTGGCGCGACGTCGGCACGCTCGACGCCTACTGGGAGGCCAACATCGACCTCACCGCCACCGACCCGCAGCTGAACCTCTACGACCGCGACTGGCCCATCTGGACCTACCAGGAGCAGCTGCCCCCGGCCAAGTTCGTGCATAACGTGGGCGACCGCCGGGGCATCGCCATCGAGTCCATGGTGTCGGGCGGCTGCATCATCTCGGGCGAGCTGATCCGGTCGCTGCTGTTCTCCAGCTGCCGCATCCACTCCTACTCCAAGGTGCACTGGTCGGTGCTGCTGCCCGAGGTACAGGTGGGCCGCGGCGCGCGGCTGACCAACTGCATCGTCGACCGCGGCTGCGTGATCCCCGACGGGCTGGTGGTGGGCGAGGACGCGGCGGCCGACGCGGCCCGCTTCAGCTGCACCGAGCGCGGCATCACGCTGATCAACCGCGACATGCTGGCGCGGCTGGCCTGATGCCGGCATGAGCCCACCCGAGGCGCCGCTGCGGGTGCTGCACGTCGCGGCCGAGTGCTTTCCCCTGCTCAAGACCGGCGGCCTGGCCGACGTGGCCGGCGCGCTGCCCGTGGCGCAGCGCCGGCTCGGGCTGGACGCCCGGCTGCTGCTGCCTGGCCATCCCGCGTTGCGCGAGGGGCTGCACGACGCGGTCGAGGTGGCGCGCTTCGGGCCCGCATTCGGGGCGGCGCGCGTATCGCTGCTGGCCGGCGCACTGGGCCCCGCGGGGCTGCCGGCCTACCTGATCGACGCGCCCTGGCTGTACGAGCGCGAGGGCAGCCCCTACGTGGGCCCCGACGGCCGCGAGTGGTCCGACAACCACCTGCGCTTCGCGCTGCTGGGCTTCGTGGCGGCGCAGCTGGGCGCCGGCGCGCTCGACCCCCGCTGGTCGGCCCGCGTGGTGCACGCCCACGACTGGCATGCCGCGCTGGCGCCCGCCTACCTGGCTGCGCACGGCGCCGCACGCACCGGCGCGGCGCGGTCGCGCAGCGTGCTCACCGTGCACAACCTCGCCTACCAGGGCGCATTCCCCATGGACCGCTTCGCCGAGCTCGGACTGCCCGTCTGGATGTCCGGCCCGGCCGGCATCGAGTTCCACGGCGAGCTGCGCTTCCTGAAGGGCGGGCTGGTGCTGGCCGACCGGATCACCACCGTGAGCCCCACCTACGCGCGCGAGATCCTCACCCCGGCCGAGGGGCACCAGCTCGACGGCGTGCTGAGCCACCGGTCCGACGCGCTCACGGGCATCGTCAACGGCATCGACGACGCAGTCTGGAACCCCGCCGCCGACGCGGCACTCGCGGCCGCCTACAGTGCCGCCGATCCCGCCGGCAAGGCGGCCTGCAAGGCCGCGCTGCAGCGCGAGCTGGGCCTGCGGCCGGCGCCGCGCACGCCGCTGCTGGCGGTGGTGAGCCGGCTCACGCCGCAAAAGGGCCTCGATCTGCTGCTGTCGGCGCTGCCGCACTGGCTGGGCAAGGGCGGCCAGGTGGCGCTGCTCGGCGCCGGCGACCGCCCGCTCGAGAGCGCCTGGCGCGCAGCCGCCCAGGCCGCGCCCGAGGCGGTGGGCGTGCGGCTGGGCTACGACGAGGCACTGGCCCACCGGATCGTGGCCGGCAGCGACCTGATCGGCGTGCCCTCGCGCTTCGAGCCCTGCGGCCTCACGCAGCTCTACGGTCTGCGCTACGGCGCACTGCCGCTGGTGCACCGGGTGGGCGGGCTGGCCGACACCGTGACCGACGCCGACGAGGCGGCACTGCGCGCGGACCGGGCCACCGGCTTCGCGTTCGCCGGCGCCACCCGCGAGGCCCTGGCCTACGCGATGGACCGCGCGATGGCCCTCTGGGCCCGGCCGGCCGACTGGGCGCGCGTCGTGCGGCGCGCGATGGCGCAGGACACCTCCTGGCAGGCGCCGGCGGCGCGCTACGCGGCGCTGTATCGCGGGCTCGGCTAGGAGCGTGGGCGGCAGAGATCCAGCTCCGCGTTGGGCCGAGTTTGGGGCTCAGGCCAGGCGCCACCCGCAGCGGGCCGGTGCGCGGCCCGCCGCCGTTCAGGCGGGCGCAACCCCGGGTTGCAAGCGCTGTGCCAGTTCGCGCGCGGCGTGGTCGGCCGCGTCGTCGAACGGATTCAGGATCCATTGCACGCCTTCGACGTCGCCCAGCAGGCGGGCATGCTCGGCGTCGCGCACCACGGCCGCCACTTCGCCCCGATAGCCGGCAGCCCGCAGGGCGTGCAGCAGGGCGCGGTTCGACTCCCACTGCGGCAGCGTGCTGACCACCCAGCGCGCCTCCCCGAGCGGCAGCGACTCCAGGAACTCCGGATCCTCCCCGTCGCCGAAGCGCGCCGGCGCGTCCACGGCCAGCTTGCTGCGCACGACGTCCGGGTCGAAGTCGATGCCCAGCACCGGCACCCGGGCCTGCCGCAGCTGCGTGAACAGCCGGTTGCCGTAGCGGCCCAGGCCGACCACGATCACCTGGGGCGCCCGGTCGTCGCGCGGCCGCCCCTCCTCGGCCAGCTCCCGGAAAGGGTTCGTCCGCTCGAACGGCCGCAGCCACGGCCCGATGCGCTCGTACAGCGGCTGGGAGTACAGGATCATGTAGGTCGACAGCGTGATGGTGACGATGCCCACCAGCGTCACCAGGCTCAGCACGCCCGAGTCGACGTGCCCCAGCGTCATGCCCATCGCGACGAAGATGATCGAGAACTCGCTGATCTGCGCCACCGTGAGGCCGGCCATGAAGCCGGTGCGGCGGCGGTAGCCCATGTAGCCCATGATCGCCAGCACGATCAGCGGGTTGCCCACCAGCACGAACACCGACAGGATCGCCGCCGGCCAGAGCTGGTCGCCGAGCGTGGCCAGCTCCAGCTTGGCGCCCAGGTCGATGAAGAAGAACAGCAGCAGGAAGTCGCGCAGCCCGGTGAGGCGCGCGCCGATCGCCTCGCGGTAAGGTGTGGAGGCCAGCGAGAACCCGGCCAGGAACGCGCCCGCCTCCTTGCTGAAGCCGGTGTGCTCGCCCAGCGCCGCGAGCGCCGTGCCCCAGGCCACCGCGAACACCAGCAGCAGCTCGGTGGAGCGGGCCATCGCGGCCACCGCCCGCGGCAGCACCCAGCGCATCGCCACCCACAGCAGGACGGCGGCCGCCGCCAGGCGCAGCAGCAGGGCCGCCGCCTCCACCAGGGCACCGCCCTGGCCGGTGTCGCGCAGGCTGCCCATGGCCATCATCGCGAGCACCACCGCCAGGTCCTGCACGATCAGGAACCCCACCGCGATCCGCCCGTGCAGCGAATCGAGCTCGCGCTTGTCGGTGAGCAGCTTGACCACGATGATCGTGCTCGAGAAGGTGAGCGCCACCGCCACGTACAGCGCCTCGAGCCACCCGCGCCCCAGCGCCGTCACCAGCGCGAACCCGATCACGATGGTGAACCCCAGCTGCCCCAGCCCGGTGGCCAGGGCCACGGGGCCGATGTGCCGGACGTGCGTCAGGTCGAGCTTGAGCCCCACCACGAACAGGAACACGGTCACGCCGATCTGCGCCAGCAGTTCCACCTGTTCGTGCGCGGTGACCCAGTCGAGGCCGGCGGGGCTGACCGCCACGCCGATCACGATGTACGCGATCAGCACGGGCTGGCGCAGCGCCACCGCCAGGGCGCCCGCCAGGGCGGCGAGCAGCAGCAGCGCGGCGATCTGGGCAAAAGGCTCGGCGAGCATCGGCGGGTCGGTTCGCTGGAAGGCAGGCGGTGGCGGGCCCCGTGGATCCCCGGCAGCCCGGCGTCCGGCATCGCGGCTGCGGGATACCCGGCGCCGGTCGGAACGAAGGGCGCTCCCCCGATTGTCCTACGGACGGCCCGCCCTGGTGCATCCTGTCGGGTTCCGGCGCCGCGGGCAGCGTCTGCGCCCGCCCACCGCCGGCCCCTGTCCGACCGCGAACGGAGCCCCGCCATGACCGACGACCGCCTGCACCAACCGATCCGCCCGGGGCACCGGCGCCGCGTCGGCCTGATCGGCTTCGGCTACATCG
>Ga0169931_10014009_pt1 | contig 10893 bp, 10 predicted proteins | sample Kivu_15m_20L_FD_129675 | JGI IMG/M metagenome (GOLD analysis project Ga0169931, IMG submission 129675) | Freshwater microbial communities from Lake Kivu, Western Province, Rwanda to study Microbial Dark Matter (Phase II) - Kivu_15m_20L... | ecosystem: Environmental > Aquatic > Freshwater > Lake... | reverse complement strand
TCATACGGCCGCAGCCAGCTCCACAGGGCGAATGCTCCCGCCAGGGCCAAACCAATGACGAAAAACCGGGGAATTCTCCGCGGTTTCGGGCTCGGTACAGGACTGACGGAGCTGGCGATGGCCGGGAAATTCGGTGGTTTTGGCCCCGCCTCCAAGACTTTTGCTGGTGCATCATCCAGAAACCGGATGGGCCTAAGCTTGGATCGTTGCCATCGAAACCAACTTGATAACAGTTCATGTGAACAATCAATGAGCACTTTGCTGGCCTTAAATCTTAAAGGAAAAAAAATTCCGTTTTTTTTGTTTGACCAAGCAGTCAAGTTTTCTGAATTATCGAAATCGTGAAATCAGTCGGCCTTCGCCTGCGTCGGCCTCTCGTTTTTTCCTCCTTGACTCCGCCTACGATCTGACTTCAGGTCTCGCCCGACTCGCACCTGCACCACCCGCAAGTCTGAACAAATGACCCTTCGAACCCCCAACCTTTTCCTACCCCTATGGTTAGCTTTGTCCCTCGGTACAGTGGGGGCTCAAAGCAAACAGGAAGTCGAGCGCCTACAAAAGCGACTGGCAACCCTCGAGGCCAGACTGGCTGCCTTGGAGAAAAAGCCCAGAACCGGATCCGCCTCAGGCATGGGAGCATCTGCGGTCAACCCCGTTGCGATGGACATTATGGCGAAAACTGCTTGGCGAGACCTCCGTTGGACCGATGAGGGGCTATGGAAGCAGATCCGCCATGGGATGACTTCCAATGAGGTGGTTGCGCTGCTCGGCAGCCCGCCAAGATCGGTAAAGTCGATGAAGCCCAAAATTGATCTTGTGTATTTCTATGAAGCGAGTCTTCTGGACCGTCAATCGATGGTCAAAGGCAGGGTCTCCTTCAAGGACAACGCTGTCGTCGATTTCCTAGCACCAGATTTCCATTCCGTTCAGGGCTTCCGCAAGAAGCCATGAACGCATGGAAAACCAACGAAACCAAAAAAGAACGAAAACCACATAAATCAACACCAGCAAGCAACCCCAACAACCAACAACATGAAAAAACAAATCAGTATCGCATCCGCTTTCGTGGCGGCCTCGGGGCTCTCCCTCGGGGAAATCAAAGTGAATGAATACCTGTCCTTCGAGGGCTTTGTCGATGTAAGTTATGCAGAGGTCAACAGCAACCTCGGCACCCAGGATGAGTCAGACAACTTTCTGGGTGTGCAGGAAGTCGAGATTGACTGGCTTTTCAACTTCGATCGTGTCGGAGCCCGGGTGGATCTCCAACATGAAGACAACATCGATAGAAATTTTGTAGAGCAAGCATACATTACATATGAACTTTGCACCGGTAGCAACATCACGGCAGGCCGTTATGCAACCATGCTCGGCTACGATTCACTTGAACGTACCGGTCTTCACCAATGGTCCAACGCTTACTCGATCCACAACGCATTTATTGCCTCGCCTTTAACGGATTATTTCTTGGACAATTTGGCGATCACGCCGGCGTACAACCAAGGTCTGAAATACACCTACGAGTCGAACGGCAATTTCTTCGGTATTTCGATCCAAGACGGAGCCATCAGCGACAAATTGGGAAGCTACGACCCTGATCGTTTTGGTGGTGATAATCAAAGTTCCTACGGTTTGGAAATTGCTGGTGCGCTCCAACTGGCGCCAGGACTCCGCTGGTTCATTGGTGGTGCATACGAGGATACCGAGATCAATGATGCCGACAGCAATTACGTGCTTAACTCGCATCTCTCTTACGAGACTGGTTCTTGGAACTTCGGAGTTGAGTTGAATTACGGTGAAAGCGAGTCCGGCCTCTTTGCATTCCAGTATGTTGACGAGAAAGTCTTCCAAGCGATGGTCTCCGCCAACTATGCCTACAGCGATGCTGCCTCGATTACTGGTCGTATTTCTACGTTCAATCACGAGGAAGATATTGCCAACGGACGCGAATCCGATGGGTTGAAGTTCACGCTGGCTCACAAATATGCGTACACAGACAACCTTGCCCTTGTGAACGAAGTCAGCTATGTTGACGGTCAAGTCGATGACAATGACAACGATTACGACTCATTGCTCTTCGGCACTTCACTGCTCTTCAGCTTCTGATTAATTACAGAAACAGTTAATCATCAAGCAGCCCCTGTCCAATGGACAGGGGCTTTTTTATGTGCTCCCGGCCAGCGCGCACTCACTCGGCGGTTGAAGTCCGCCGTGCGTCCGACAAGGGGAAGTGCCAGCTGAAAGCACGACGTATGCTTCATGACGCGGTCAGGGTGTCCAGAAGTTAGCAGATGGCATCGTAGGGGCTGCTCCCGGATCTGAAAGCTCGAAGAGAGAGTAGAAGTCCACTGCCGTCTCGATGGAGTGGGGAGGTGCAGCACCTGTGGTCGAGATGCCGCCAGCAACCCACTGGGGAGGCGTGCGAAACTCGCCGGGTCGCGGAATTGCCGTGCCACAGCCCACGGTCGTGATGGAACCCGGTGTGAGTCCACATGAGAACGCAAGACAGAGAACAGAGAAAACGACTTCGCCGAGCTGATGCTCCGTCCCGTCTCGCTGGAGAACATGCTCACCGCATGGCAGGTCGTGAAACGTAGTTGAGCCGCCTCAATCCGCCAAAATGAGGAGAATTTTCGCGTATTTCCTTCATTCGCGCTTGCCACGTCGAGTTCTGTTCTTAGGTTGCCGCCAACGGACTTGGGGTATCCGTGCACGGAAAAAGTGCTGGACAGATTCTTCGGAAATGTTGATTTTCATTTTCACGAAATCAGTGCAGCGGCTTTTCGAAGCACGCGGGACGCACACTCCGCACCGTTCGACACTGCCCGAATCCACGGCGCAGCAAGGACAAAGCAGCAACCGAAAACCAAAACAACATCATGCAACACTACTGCAAAACCATTGGCGCCCTAGCCGCTGCCTCCGCTCTTGTGGCCGGCATCGCTACGGCGGAAGTCGAATATGAAATCAGCACGGGTTACTCCTCGATGTACCTGTGGCGCGGCCTCGACCTCGGTGACGACCTCGTCGAGACGAGCCTCGACGTCGCAACCGAGTACAACGGCCTCGACCTGAGCGCGGGTGCCTGGTACGGCAGCGCTGACAATCATCCGTATGCAGAAGACAATGAACTCGACCTCTACGGTGAAGTCGCCAAGGACCTCGGTTTCGCCACTGCCGGTCTTGGATACATTTTCTATCATCGCCCGGAAGAAGGTGGCACCGTGGACGACTCTCAAGAACTCTACGTCTCGCTCTCGCGCGACCTCGGCTTCGCTCAAGCAGCGCTTGCCTACTACTGGGATCTTGAAGGCGACAACGACGGCTACAGCTCGCTGAGACTCAGCCGTGGTTTCGAACTCAGCCAGTGCCTGACTCTCAACACGGGTGTCACCTACGGCTATCTCGTTGAGCATGGCCAATCGGCCCACCTCACTGCCCGCGTCGCTCTCGACTACGCCTTCCGTGAAAACGCCACCATCTCCCCGTTCATTGCCTACTCGACTGACCTCAATGGTGACATCGATACCCTCTATGGTGCTGACCCAGCATTTGGCTACGACGCCAAAAACTACGTCGTCGGTGGTGCGATGCTGAACGTTCGCTTCTAATCCATCCCTGCGAATTCACTCAATCCGGAGCGGCTGCGCGAGCAGCCGCTCCTTTTTTGTGCCCCGGTCGAGCCTGCCGGATGATGGCGATGTCGTAAAAGGCCTACTTTGGCATGGTGAGTGCTTTGCAGGGAATGAACGTGTAATCAGCCGGGTAGTGTCCGTGCGGATCAACACTTCGGAACCAACGAAAAACCATCATGAACAAGATTACAAAATTCGCATTCGTTTTAATCGCGGTGACGGCGGGGAATTGCGGTCGCTCTGCGGCAGAGGTCGCCTACGAAGCCCACGTCGGCTATGCCTCGATGTATCTCTGGCGTGGCCTCGACCTCGGTGACGACTTGGTCGAGACCGGGCTCGATGTTTCCGGTTCATGGCGTGGTTGCGATCTCAATGCCGGAGCTTGGTTTGGATCCTTCGACAATGCGCCTGCCGGCAATGACATGGAGCTCGACCTCTATGGCGGAATATCCCGGGATTTTGGTCCGTTCACCGGATCCATCGGCTACATCTTCTACCACTTCGGCAATGTGTCGCCCACCATCGATGCCCAAGAGGTCTGCTTCACCGCATCGCGTGACTTCGGCTTTCTGGAGGCCAGCGTGAATTGGTACTGGGACATCGAGACCGACAACGACGGATATTCCGACTTGGCGCTGTCGAAGGGATTCGAGTGCTCGGATTCACTGACGTTCCATGTGGAAAGCAGGTACGCATGGTTGGTCGAGCAGGGCATCGATGCGGCTTGGATGTCCCGTGCTTCTTTGGATTGGGAGTTTTGCGAGAAGATGGTGTTGTCCCCGTTCGTCACCGTGTCCCTGGCATTGAGTGACGACGCGGGATACACCGCTTCCGGGAATGAATGGGTTTCGGGGTTGTTGCTTTCATTCGGTGACTGAACCGGGGGGTGATGGATACCGAATGATCCCGAGCGGCCGCCGCAAGGCGGTCGCTCCACGTTTCGGGGTGATCCATTCGGCCATTCCTTCCGGCTTGGCAGGGTGGTCGCATCGCGGATGATCGGCCCATGGTGCTGGGACTGGATGTGTCGACGCAATCGATCACCGCGCTGGTGATGGATCCGGAGCGCGGATCGATTGTCGATCGCGAGTCGGTTTCATTCGGAGCCGATCTTCCGCAGTATCAGGCACCGCACGGGTTCATTGCGGGCGGGGCGGCTGGCGAGGTGCACGCGGATCCGCGGATGTGGCTCGACGCGCTGGACCTGATCTTCGCGCGTCTGGGGCGGTCGTTCGATCTCTCGCAACTCACGATGATCGCGGGGTCGGGTCAGCAACACGGATCGGTGTATCTCGATGCGGACTTCGAGGCGCGGCTGGCTTCGCTCGATCCGGCCGCGGGTCTTGCCGCACAAATCGCCCCGTCGCTCACGCGCCGCACCTCACCCATCTGGATGGACACCTCGACGACCGCCGAGTGTCGTGAAATCGCGGCGGCGGTCGGCGGGGATGACGAGCTGTGCCGACGCAGTGGTTCGGTGGCGATTGAGCGGTTCACCGGCCCGCAAATCCGGAGATTTTGGAAAGGTGATGGCGCCGGGTACGCGGCCACGCGGCACATGCATCTGGTGAGTTCATTCATCGCCTCGGTGCTGGCCGGGCGGTCCGCGCCCATCGATTTCGGCGATGCGGCCGGCATGAACCTGCTCGACCTCGCGGCCTTCGAGTGGGATCCGCGCTTGGTGGATGCGACCGCGCCGGGCTTGATGGAAAAACTGCCGCCGGTGATGCCGACCGCCACGGTGATCGGTGCGATTTCGCCGTACTGGGTCGAGCGGCATGGATGCTCTGCCGCTTGTCGTTGCGCGATGTTCACCGGCGACAACCCGGCGTCGTGGATCGGCATGGGGGCCGGGCGTCCGGGCGAGCGGGTGATTTCGCTGGGCACGAGTGACACGTTGTTCGCCGCGATCGACGAGCCGCGCACCGACCCGCAGGGGTTTGGTCATGTCTTTGGCAATCCGGCGGGCGGTTACTTGTCGCTGCTTTGTGTCCGCAACGGATCGCTGGCGCGCGAGGCGTTGCGCGACCGGCACGGGCTCGATTGGCAGGCATTCGATCGCGCGGCGCTCGATCGTACGCGGGATGCGGCGGGCGCGAACCTGATGCTGCCGTTCTTCGGTCCGGAGATCACGCCCCGCGGCGATGTTGGCGGACCGATCCTGCGTGGCAGTGCGGCATTCGAATCGGGCGGTCGGCCGGATCTGGAAGTGCGCGCGCTGCTCGAAGGGCAGTTCCTCAACATGCGTCTGCATGCGCAGTGGATGGGCCCTGCGGCGGAGAGGATCCTGCTCACCGGTGGTGCCTCGGCCAACGATGGCATCGCCGGGATCGTTGCCGACGTGTTCCAGGCACCGGTCGAGCGGTTGGAGACCGGCGACTCGGCGGCGTTGGGTGCGGCATTGCTTGCCGCTGCGGCGGCCGGGCACGACCTCGGCGGCTTGCAGGCGAAGTATTGCCGCCGCGACGTCGGTCCGCGCATCGAGCCCGATCGCTCGCTGGCACCGGTGTATGACGACGCACTCGTGCGATTCCGCCGATTGCTGGAGGAAACCCGGGGCATGCCCGGCAAGACTGCAGGCCAGTCCGCCGCGGGTTGACCGCCGCAGGGCGGGGGATTACGCTGGCCACCGATGTCGATTCTTTCGCATGCCAACCGGTTTGTTTGCGACCTCGTGGCCTACGAGCCGGGCAAACCGATCGATGAAACCGCCCGCGAGCTGGGTCTCGAGCCGTCGCAGATCGTCAAGCTCGCGTCGAATGAGAACCCGCTCGGCCCGTCGCCGCTTGCCAAGGAGGCGATGCGGCGCGAACTCGAGGAGGCGCACATCTACCCGGACGGCGGTGCCTTCCGCCTGCGCAGCGCGATCGCCGAAGCCAATGGTCTCGACCGCGCGAATGTCGTGATCGGCAACGGATCCAATGAGATCATCGAATTGCTCTGCCACAGTTTTCTCAACACGCGCACCTCGCTGATCGCCGCCGAGCATGCGTTCGTCGTCTACAAGCTGATGGCCACGCTCTTCGGTGCCCGCTACATCGAAGTGCCGGATCCCGGGTTCGTTCATGATCTCGACGCGATGGCCGCGGCGATCGACCACGACACCCGGCTCGTCTTCATCGCCAACCCGAACAACCCGACCGGAACGATGGTCGGGCAGCAGGCGATCGACCGCTTCATGGACCGCCTCCCTGATCAGGTGATCGCCGTTTTCGACGAGGCGTACTACGAATTTCCCGAGGAGAAGCCCGACACCCTGCGCTATGTGCGCGAAGGCCGCAACGTCTGCGTGCTGCGGACGTTTTCCAAGATCCACGGATTGGCGGCGCTGCGCGTCGGCTACGGTCTCGCTCCCGAATCGCTCGCCGGCATCCTGCAGAAGGCGCGTCAGCCATTCAACGTCAACGCGATCGCCCAGGCCGGCGCGCTCGCTGCGCTCGCCGATGGCGATCACCTCCGCGAAACGCTGCGTGTCAACCGCGAGGGCCTCGCGTTTTACGAGGAAGCCTTCCGCCGGCGCGGTCTCGAATTCGTGCCGAGCCACGCGAACTTCGTGTTGGTCCGGACGGGCGACGGCGACCGCGTGTTCCGCGAAATGCTCGCCCAAGGCGTGATCGTACGGGCGATGCGCGGCTACAAGCTGCCCGACTGGGTGCGCATCTCAGTGGGAACACCGCAGGAGAATCGTCGCTGCCTCGAAGTGCTCGACGCCGTGCTGCCCACCGCCGTCACTTGAGATGACGTCCGTCGTTCCCGAGTCCCGCACGACGATTGCCGCGATCGCCACGGCACCGGGCGTCGGCGCGCTGTCGTTGATCCGCCTGTCCGGTCCGGATGCGGTGCGTGTCGCCGACCTCGCCAGCGACGGCAGGGTTTCCGGACAACCCGCGCGGCATCTGCGGCATTGCGTGATTCGCGATGCCTCGGGCGGGACGATCGACGACGGCCTGATCGCGCGTTTCGAGGCAGAGCACAGCCAGACCGGCGAGGATGCGGTCGAATTCACCGGTCATGGCGGGATCCTGGTGACGCGCGAAGTGCTCCAGCGCATTCTCGAATGCGGTGCGCTGCCTGCGGGGCCGGGTGAGTTCACCCAGCGCGCGTTTCTCAACGGCCGCATCGACCTGACCCAGGCCGAAGGGGTGATGGACCTGATTTCCGCGCAGTCGCGGCTCGCGCTGCGCGCGGCGCGCAGCCAGATGGAGGGCGTGCTCGGCAAGCGCACCGCCGCCGCGCGCGACGCGCTGCTCGAAACGCTGGCACACCTCGAGGCATGGATTGATTTTCCGGAAGAGGACATCGACCCGAAAAGCGGCGCGCAACTGTGCTCGTCGGTGCGCGCCGTGCTCGACGAGGTTGACGCGCTGCTCGCCACCGCGGACCAAGGGCGCGTCCTGCGCGAGGGCGTGCGCACCGTCATCACCGGCGAGCCGAACGTCGGCAAGTCGAGCCTGCTCAACCGGCTGCTCGGCTGCGAGCGCGCCATCGTCAGTGAGACAGCCGGGACGACGCGCGACACGATCGAGGAAACGATCCACTTGCGTGGCATCCCGCTGCGTCTCGTCGACACCGCCGGCGTGCGCAACGCTGCGGATCAGGTCGAGGCCGAGGGGATTCGCCGCGCGCTGCACCAGATTGAGTCTGCCGATCTCGTTCTCGCCGTCGCTGACGCGAGTCGGCCCATGCCCGCGATGTCCGCTTTGCCGGAGACGGCCGCGAACCGGATCCTGGTGCTCAACAAATGCGACCTCGGCGAGGACGCGTCGTGGCAGGGTGTCGATGCCGTGCGTCTTTCCTGCGCCACCGGCGCGGGATTCGATGGGCTGTCCGACCGCATCCGTGACGCGCTGCATTTCGGCGAGGTCGACTGGGGTGAGCAAGCGGTGGCGGTGAATGCCCGCCATCGCGACAGCCTGATGCGCGCGCGTGGCGCGCTGCTTGCCGCACTGGGCCTGCTCGAATCCGGCGGACACGATCCGGAGTTGGCGGCGATTGATCTGCGCGACGCGCTCGACGCGCTCGGTGAGATTCCCGGCCGGGTCGACACCGAGGACTTGCTGGGCGTGATCTTCAGCCGCTTTTGCATCGGCAAGTGAATGCCCGCCTGTGCGTCACACCTTGCCGATGATGCGCGCGTGATCGAAATCGTAGGGCGTCATCTCGAGCAGCACGATGTCGTGTTCGCCAAGCACCACAAGATCCGCGACGCAGGCTTTCGACAGATGGGCGAGCACCCGCTTGCCGTTCGGCAATTCGACGAGGTAGAGCACGTCGTCACGGTGTTCGACGATCTTGCCTTGGGTGTGGACCGGCGTGTCTGGCATGGCGGGCACGGCGATTGCATCCGCCCGCGATACGGATGCCAATGCCGATGTGGTGCATCATCGAGCGGTGCGGGCTGCTCCGGCTGCTGATCACCTCCCGTCGAGCATCGCAAGATGCTGCCGGATCTGCGGATTTTCCCAGCATTGGAAAGGATTTGCCGGCGACCATCCGGATCCACGCTTGTCCTGCGGGGCTTGGGGACTATGATTGGTGCCGTTCCATGAACATCATCATCGTCGGCGCGGGCGAGATCGGCAGGCACCTCGCCTCCGTGCTGTCCCAGGAAAGCCATACGATCTCCGTGATCGAAAAAGACGAGGCGATCGCCCGCGATCTCGAGCAGTCGATCGATGCCAAGGTGATCCACGGCAACGGGTCGAGCGTGCAGGATCTGGTCGAGGCCGACATCGACGGGTGCGGTTTGTTTCTTTCGCTGACGTCCTCCAACACGGCCAACCTGATGTCGGCGTCGATCGCCAAGAGCATGGGGGTGTCGAAGGTGGTGAGCCGCGTGCACCCCGGACTGCAGCGCGAGGAATGGTTGTTCGATTTCAAAGGCCACTTCGGCATCGACCACTTGTTCAGCTCCGAGCGCCTCACCGCGATCGAGTTGGCGAAATACGTCCGCAACCCGGATTCGCTCGTGATCGAGGAACTCGCCCGCGGCCGGATCGAACTGCAACAGGTCAGGGTGGGGGAGAAATCCGACGCCCGCGGCAAATCGCTGAGACAACTGGCGGCGCCCAAGGGCATCCGCATCGCGATGCTCGTGCGCGGCGACAAGCCGAAGGTCCCCGATGCCGACACGGTTCTCGAGAGCGGCGATCTGGTGACGATCTTCGGCGAGCCGAACCGGCTCCGCGATTTCTCGGCGCGCATCCAGGGCGGCAGGCAGAAGCCCGACCGCCTCAAGGTCGTGATCTTCGGCGGCAATGAATACGGATTCTCGCTCGCCCAGATGCTCGAAAGCATCGACTGCGACGTGCGCATCTTCGAAAGTGATGCAAGACTCTGCTCACGGCTCACCGACCGCCTGATCAACACCACGGTGATCCACGCCGATGCGACGATGGTTGCCGAGCTGCAGGAAGAACAGGTCGGCGAGGCCGATTTCTTCATCGCGACGAGCGCCGACGACGAGGACAACGTGATGTCCTGCCTTCAGGCGCACACGCTTGGCACGAAAAACTGCCTCACCCTGATCCATCGCGCGGACTACGCGTCGGCGATCTCGGCCAGCGGCAGGCAGCTCGGCATCCGCGCGGCGGTGAGCCCGCGCGAGGCCACCCGTCGGGAGATCCAGCGCTTCATCACCGACCACCGGCATCATCTCGTCAAATCCTTCGACGGCATCGACCTGATCGAAACCGACGTCGCCAAAGGCTCGATCGCCGCGGGGCACATGGTCCATGAGGTGCGCTGGCCGCCGGGTGTCGTCCTCGTCGGGCAGATGCGCGGCATCCATGCCGAGGTGCCTGGCCCCGATGACGTGCTGATGGCCGGCGACCACTTGTACGCCGTGGTCGCGCGGGAATCGGTGAAGCCGTTCACGCGTTTGCTTGAGGCCTGATGCCCATTCGATCCCTCCCTTGAGATGAATCACCGCCTGGTCTGCCGAATCACGGGCATCCTGCTGCTGCTGGTGGCCGCGGCGATGGCCGCCTGCGGGGTGTTCGCCGTCTTCGATCCTGTGGGGGAGAACGCATCGGCGACGCGCGCCTTGTTTCAGTCTGCGCTGCTATCGGCGGCGGCCGGCTCACTGCTGGCGCTTGTCGGTGGTGTCGCGCGCTTTGGCCAACGCATTCCACGGCGTGAGGCGGTGGTGATCGTCGGGCTCGGCTGGTTGCTCAGCAGCGCCTTCGGCGGGCTGCCCTATCTCCTGTGTGCGCCCGGCATGAACCCGGCCGGCGCGTTTTTCGAGTCGGCCTCGGGATTC
>Ga0169931_10014007_pt1 | contig 10894 bp, 6 predicted proteins | sample Kivu_15m_20L_FD_129675 | JGI IMG/M metagenome (GOLD analysis project Ga0169931, IMG submission 129675) | Freshwater microbial communities from Lake Kivu, Western Province, Rwanda to study Microbial Dark Matter (Phase II) - Kivu_15m_20L... | ecosystem: Environmental > Aquatic > Freshwater > Lake ... | reverse complement strand
CCGAGCGATCCACCAGTCCTAGTAGAAAGTAACGATCTTCGATGCCCACCCAGGGCGATCGAACCAACACATCGGTGAGCTTGGCGCTCTCCGCGGCAGCCGTGGATTCCACTCCTTTTCCGGCCATGTAGACGATTTTTCGATCCGCTGGCTCGCCTTTTCCCGCCTTAAGCGGAGAGACAAGAGAAACAAAAGCGACTTTTGGTCTGGCGCCTTTAAAGCGAATCTTCCACGCAATGTCGGCGTAACCCTTCTCTGGGTTGACTTCGAGCTCACGATTCATCTCAATGAGCTCGTTTTGAAAGCTCCATTGCCACTGATTCTGAGACTGCGCGCTCAGTGCTCCGGTGGCGGCACTCAGAAATCCATAATCCGCATGATCGACGGTCAAATCCACTTGAGGAAGATCCGAAACAATCTGCTCAGAGTGGATCTCTTCTTGATGAGTCTTGAAAGTCCAGGACTCGATCGCCTTGGCACCATTCCCAATCACCAACTGGCCTTGAGACAACGAAAGGGTCTTCGTCTCCCGAGAAACTACGGCAGCAGTGACTGAAGGGCGCTCACTCTTCTTCTCGACTGGATTTAAGGCCGCCATGGGCGCCTCACCGGTCTGTGGTGCCTGCTGATATTTTTTTAAAACAAACTCCTGCCAGGCTAGAAAAATTCCGAAACTGATCAGGATTGCCAAGATTGTTTTGCGGTCCATGGGTTTGCCTTCTACTTCTGTTCACCAGGGGTGACAACTCAGGATCCGTAAAAGTCCCGCCCAGCCCCCGCGAAGAACGCCTCGCTCTTTGACCTGAGCCAAAGCAAACTCACTGCAGCTGGGAGAGTGCCGACAGCCCTGCATCGATCCGCCTCCTGCGAGTGTGTGCAGGATTGGGAAAATAACCACTCGATAAAAGCGCCAAAGGAGGTCCCAAACCCGATTCATTTTTTTTCGGGCCTTGGGCCTGCCTTTGAGACAACGGACTGGGGGGTTCGGCTCGAAAGCTCGCTCCCGATCTCCAGGGCCAGCCGCCTGGCAAATACACGCGCGGGCCTTTCGAGTTTTGAAACCACTACATTATAGTCAAATGAACCCAGTTTCGGAGCCTGAAGGCGCATGCTCTCTCTGACGCGTCGTCGGATGGCGTTTCTCTCCACCGAAGACATCCGAGCCTTGAAAGTCACTCCAAGACGAAAGTGATTGAGGATATTTTCTTTTCTGAAAACACTGCAGCCGCGAAGCCGATAAACCTGGCTCCCGGCAAAGAACTGAATGAACTCATGGCGGTGGTGCAGCCGACGGCTATAGGAGAGCGAAAACGGCTGTTTCAAATGCGCCGATGGGCTTGATTTATTTTCCGGCAACACTCGGAGTAAGACGCTTACGCCCTTTGGCGCGTCGGCTCTTTAATACAGTGCGTCCACCGGTGGTTTCCATGCGAGCGCGAAAACCATGACGGCGACGACGCTTAGTGCGGCTAGGCTGATACGTGCGTTTCATAAGGTGCTCGGGTGTATTCGATCCTTCCCCGCGTTGTCAAGCTCAGCAACCCGTGCTACCTCTGTTGCTCCTCAAAACGTCACTCTCAGCCCGAAAAGACCATGGCCCGAAACGCATTTGAAATCGACCCTTCTCAATTTCCCGAGCTCTGGAAGGCCGCCCTGCAGGTCATTCAACAACGGGTCACGCCCGAGCAGGTCAAGGCATGGATTTCTTCGCTCCGCTTTTTAGGGGCTCAAAACGACCAAGGGGCGTGGGCCATCCGGCTTGCTGCGAGTACCGAATGGCAGAAAAACTGGGTGGCAGAGCATCACGAAAAGGTGATTTCAGAGGCTTTTACTCAAATCCTAGGCGCTCCGGCCAGACTTTCTCTGGAGGTGAGTCCGAGCGAGGGCTCCGAGCCCGCCCCTTCTCAGGATTTCTCCCAGCCGCCTCCAAGCGCTCTTGAGACTTTGAGCGAGTCCCTCCCCCAGTCTTTTCCTGCGATGGATGCTGAGGTTTTTCCCTCCAACCGCTCCTCGCCTCAAATCGACCCCACACACACTTTTGATACTTATGTGGTGGGGGCCAGCAATCAGTTCGCCCATGCTTCTGCCATCGCAGTCGCCGAAAAGCCCGCCCAAGAGTACAATCCTTTGTTTCTCTACAGCCCTCCCGGATTGGGCAAAACCCATCTCCTCCATGCCATCGCCAATCATTTTAGGAGTCGAAATCCACAAGCCAAGATCGCCTATCTTTCGGCAGAGCAATTCGTAAATGAGATGGTTGAAGCTCTGAAGACTCAACAGATGACCCGGTTTCGAAATAAGTATCGAAACAGCTTCGATATGATCTTGATTGATGACATCCAGTTTCTTGCGGGCAAAGAGCGGAGCGAAGAGGAGTTCTTTCACACCTTTAATGCCCTCCACAGTTCCAAGCGTCAGATCGTGGTGACCAGCGATCGACCGCCCAAGGAAATTGAGAAACTTGAGGAGCGTGTAAAAACTCGTTTTCTTTGCGGTCTGGTCTCCGACATTCAGGCCCCTGAAATCGAAACACGAATCGCGATCCTTAAACAAAAGGCTGAGCGCGATGATGTCTATCTCCCGGATGAGGTCGCCACCTTTTTAGCCACCCACATTAAATCCAACGTGCGTGAGTTGGAGGGGACCCTGATTAAGCTCAAAGCTCAGGCCTCTTTGACGGGAGCAGAAATCTCCTTAGAAATGGCTCAAAAAGAGCTCCGAATCTCTGACGAGCAGCTCACTCCCGCGCTCACGGTCGAAACCATTCAGGCGGCGGTTGCCCGTCACTACCAACTCAAAATCCATGATCTTAAAGGGGCCAGCCGCGCGCGAAGCGTTGCCCGCCCCCGTCAAATCGCAATCTATCTGACTCGAAAATACACCGAGCTTGGCCTCAAGGAGATTGGCGCTCACTTTGGCGGTCGCGATCACTCGACTGTGCTCCATGCGTGCGAAACCATCGAAACTGGGCTTGAGGCTGATCCCAGTATTCGCGAAGCGGTTGAAGGAATCCAAAACCTCCTCTAGAGTCCGATCATTTGGGTCGGAAATTGTTTTCTGTGGATAATTCAAACTCGTTTTTGTGGATTGTGGCGCCGTTTGAGATCTGATTCGCTCCTCCCGCACACCTCCGCTCCCCTAGCGGCTCAGGAGCTCGTGCTATCTCATCGATCTCATGAGTCTCTTTCCACAATCTCAAGATTCCACATTATCCACAAACCGCAGTGAGAACAGGGCGTGAGGGCTCCGAATTCCCAAAAACGGGCTCCAGCCCTTTGTGGAAAGTGCGGATAACTTGGTAAATCACGCTCAAACGACACGCTATTCCTGAGTGTTTTAGTTTTCTACCGGGAGTTATCCACCCGTCTGTGCGGATCGTTCTGTGAATTCTTTGCTCCCTTCAACTTCGACTGAGTTTTCCCCAAAACGAGAGTTTTCAGGCATCCATTTTCAACGCATTTTGCACGGTGCAATTTGAAATACTTTTCATTACTTATGCCCACTTTCCACTTATCCACAGCCCCTACTATTGCTACGAATTTTATTTAAACTCTTATCCTTTTAAATCCTCACCGCCTATGCCATGACCTCAGGCACTGCATATGAAGTTTACCATTCATCGCGAACCGCTCTTTCAGGCTCTGCAGAAGACTCAATCGGTCGTAGAAAAAAAGAATACCGTTCAAATTCTTGGAAATGTTCTTTTGTCCGTTTCGGAGAACACACTCTCCCTCTCGGCTACCGATCTCGAGGTCGGGATTAAAATCAATCTTCCAGTTCAAAATACGCAGCCTGGAAAAGTGACCTTATCGGCGCGCCAATTTCTAGAGATCGTCAAAGAACTTCCTAATCGGGATCTCGTCATCTCAAAAAAAGAAAACAACTGGGTCGAGATCCTCTCCGGTAAATCCAAATTTAATCTCGTCAGCTTAGCAGCGGATGAATTTCCCGCCCTGCCTGCCTTTGAAGAGAAAAAATATTTTGATGCCAGGGTAGATGCACTCTCCGAGATGATTGATCGAACCGAATTTGCAGTCTCTTTGGATGCGACTCGTTATCATCTCAATGGCGTTTATTTTGAGGGGCTAGAAAATAACCTGATTCGCATGACGGCAACGGACGGTCACCGCTTGTCTTATGTTGATGGTGAAATTTTTCTGGCACCCCCTGAACTCAAGCGTGGCGTGATTATTCCTCGAAAAGGACTGCTCGAGTTTAGAAAAATGCTCGATCAAGGATCCACGGTCGTGGGTTTAGGTTTCGAACGTGGGTACTTATTTGTTCAGATGGGATCCACTTATCTGTTTATCCGCCTGATTGAAGGGGAGTATCCAGATTATCGACAAGTGGTCCCCAAGAGCGCAGATAAAGTTTTGAAAGTGAATCGCGAGGATCTCCACTCCGCGCTTAAAAGAGTGAGTTTACTTGCTCACGAAAAAAGCCGAGGAATTAAACTCTCCATTCAAGCGGGATCTCTCATCATCACCTCGAGCAACCCGGATCTCGGAGATGCGCGAGAGGAGTTAGATGTGGAGTTCTCGGGTGACCAGCTCGAAGTGGGCTTTAACGCCAAGTATCTGATGGATTGCCTTGATGTGGGCAAGTCCGAGCGGGTTCATTTAGCTCTCAAAGATAAACTGAGCCCTGGAATCGTATCAGGACAAGACGAAGGTCATCACACTTACGTCATCATGCCGATGCGGATTTAGATGCATCTCGAGCGGCTTAAAGTTTCGGCCTTCCGAAATCTAGCCAGTGTCGAAATTGAGCCTGCTCTCGGGATTAACTGGTTCATCGGTCAAAACGGGCAAGGAAAGACAGCTCTCTTAGAAGCGGTAGCAATCCTTGCGTCCTTAAAATCGTTTAGGGACTCCAAACCCAACGATTGGATTCAAAATCACCAGGATAGCTCCAATTTAGAGGCCTGGTTAATGCCCGCCTCTCAGCATCAGGATTGGAGGAGCCATTTTAGAGTCTCTCTGACCCGCTCCAGCGCCAAGGACCCCGTTTCTAAGGCCGCTGAGATCAATGGTAAGAGGGTGCGAACAGGCGCTGGCTTTCTCAAACAGAAATTTGGGTCCGCCGAACTCGCCTTTCACGTCATTAGCTTTAACCCGAGCGATCATGACTTAATCCGTGGGGATCCCGCTCAGCGCCGCGCCTATCTCGACCGTGTGATCTCAGCCGAGAATGCCGATTACTTGGAAAAGCTGGTTGGCTATTCAAAAACACTGGATCAGCGCAATGCGTTACTCAAAGACCCTCGGGGAAGGTACCGAGAAGTCCTACAGGAGTTCACTGAGCCTCTGATTCGCGCGGGGGCCTACCTCATCCGTGAGCGCCTGAAGTGGTTGGATCTCAACCTATTGGCACTTCAAAAAATGGCCGCTCGAATCAGCTCTCAGCTTCCCGAAGGCACAGCGGCTTTGGAGCTATCCTACTCCACAAAAATCGTTGAAAATGCAGCCCAGAAAATTGACCAAAAAAATAACGAAATCGGGATCTTAAATGGAGTTCATTTTGCTGGACACCATACTCTGCCTTCACTAGAAATAATTGAAAATTGGCTGCAAAACCGGTTTGAGGTTCAAGCCCAGGAGGAGCTCCGTCAAGGCGTGACTCTGCTTGGACCCCATCGGGATGACTGGATGATTTCAAGCCAAGGGTACCCCCTTAAGGGAAGGGGCTCCCAAGGAGAAGTTCGGACCGCCCTGTTAGCGCTCAAGCTGGCAGAGATTTCGAGCTTCAGACACGTCACGAGTCATCGGCCGGTTTTACTTCTGGATGATTTTTCGTCAGAGCTGGATCTCTCTCGCAGACAGTTTTTGATGGAGGCCATTCAAGAGACAGATCTTCAAGTTTTTGTCACAAGCACGGAATCAGCCGGCTTGCCTGGCAAAAAGTTTAAAGTCACGGAGGGAAAAATTTTTCCTGAGTGACCAGGCAAGTAAAGAACGAGGTTAACTCCAATGTCGGAACAGATGGGCTCGCAAGTCTCCACGGATTACTCAGCCGACAAGATCAAAGTTCTCGAAGGGCTTGAGGCCGTCCGTAAGCGCCCAGGGATGTACATTGGAGATACAGGTGTCCGAGGCCTGCACCATTGCGTGTATGAAATTGTCGACAACTCCGTCGACGAAGCGCTCGCTGGCCATGCCAAGTCAATTAACGTCCGCATTCATGTCGATAACAGTGTCACGGTAGAAGACGATGGCCGCGGGATCCCGGTTGGAATGCACGCCACCGGAATGTCGGCAGTCGAAGTCGTGATGACGAAGCTCCACGCTGGAGGAAAGTTCAACGAAGAAGGCGGCGCCTACAAAGTTTCAGGTGGCTTACACGGTGTAGGCGCAGCAGTTGTCAATGCACTCTCCGAGCAGCTTCATGTCGAAGTGAGACAAGGCGGGAAAGTCTACCGTCAGACCTATCGTCGCGGAACCCCTGAAGCACCGCTCAAAGAGACGGGCGTTACCGATAAGCGTGGCACTCAAACCACCTTCAAGCCCGACCCAGAGATCTTTGAGACCGTTGAGTTTAATGCGGATACGTTAGCTAACCGCTTTCGTGAGCTCGCCTTTTTGAACCCAGGTCTTCGCATCACAGTCACCGATGAACGTCCCGATCCGATTAAGACCTTTGATTTTCATTTTCAGGGCGGAATCATCCAATTTGTTGAGCACATCAACAAATCTAAGCAGAAGCTTCATGACAACATTGTCTACTTTGCCCATGAGAAAGATTGGCTCCGAGCCGAAATCGCTCTTCAGTGGAACGACTCCTACTCGGAGACGATTTCTTCGTATGTAAACAACATCAACACGATCGAAGGCGGCACGCATGTGTCGGGCTTTAGGACGGCGCTCACTCGTGTCGTGAATAAATATCTGGCCGAATCCGGGATCGGTAAGGACCTCAAAGAGGGGCTTACCGGTGAGGACATTCGCGAGGGCCTTGCTTGCGTTATCAGCACCAAGGTTCCTGAACCACAGTTTGAGGGTCAGACCAAAACCAAGCTCGGAAATAGCGAAGTCGAGGGCTTCGTGAACTCCATGGTGTTTGAGAAACTCACGAGCTATTTTGAGCAGAACCCTGGGGTTGCCAAAAAGATTGTCCAGAAGGCAGTGGACTCGGCTCTCGCTCGAATCGCTGCACGCAAGGCACGAGATCTGACGCGCAGAAAAACGGCACTCGATTGGTCGGGTCTTCCCGGCAAGATGGCCGACTGCCAAGAAAAAGATCCGGCGCTCTGCGAACTTTTTTTAGTTGAGGGCGATAGCGCCGGCGGATCTGCAAAGCAGGGACGTTCACGCAAAAATCAGGCGATCCTCCCTTTGAAGGGAAAGATCCTCAACGTGGAGAAAGCGCGCTTTGATAAGATGCTTTCTTTTGAGGAAATTAAAATCCTCATCACTGCGCTCGGCGCTGGAATCGGCAAGGACGACTTTGATATCGCCAAATTGCGTTATCACAAGATCGTCATCATGACGGATGCCGACGTCGACGGCTCGCACATTCGCACGTTGCTGCTCACGTTCTTTTATCGACAGATGCATGAGATTATCGAAAAGGGATACCTCTACATCGCTCAACCCCCGCTCTACAAAGTCAAGAAGGGGCAAAAAGAGCGTTATCTAAAAAACGAACAAGAACTCGGAGAGTATCTTCTCACTAGCGGCCTCGAAGGCGTGAACGTCACCGCTTCGGGCAAAACGCTGCCGGCTAGCCAAGTGGTTCCCGCCTTGAAGGCCGCGCACCGATTCAACAAGTCGATCGAGCGCCTGTCGCGACGGATTCATGCCGAGGTCTTGAGAGGGGTTCTCTATGCCGGGCTCACCACAGAGACTCTGGCTCGCGAAGACATGCTTAAAAAGCTCTTGGTCCAAGTTGCATCCGAGTGTCTCAAGACCGGGGTCTCTCTCCAGTTCCAGATTGCTAAAGACGCAGAACACAACGTCTGGTTCGCACAGCTGGAGAGCACACAGCACGGTGCAAAAAAGACCTTCGCGGTGAATCTGGGGATGGTCTCGAGCCCTGAATTTGAGGAACTCCAGAAACAACTGCAAGTGATGAGGACGCTGGGCGCAGCCCCATATTCTTTTTCGACGGGCGACAAGACCCCAGTAGAAGTCGCAGATGCGGAGGATTTAGCGATCGCATTAGTTGAGCAAAGCAAATTGGGTATGACGATTCAGCGCTATAAGGGCCTGGGCGAAATGAACCCCGAACAGCTCTGGGAAACCACCATGGATCCCGAAAAGCGCACCCTTTTAAAAGTGTCGGTCGAGGATGCCGTGGATGCAGACAGCATTTTTTCAGTCTTGATGGGCGATCAGGTGGAGCCTCGAAGACAGTTCATTGAAGAGAATGCGCTTCGCGTTCGAAACCTCGATGTTTGATTAGCGTCTCTAAGACCAAAAAAGTTAGGAATTTGTAAATGAGCGAGACCAATACAGCCGCTGGCGGAACACCCAACGAAAAAGGCATTGTCGTCGTTAAGATCGAAGATGAAATGAGAGGAGCGTATCTTGACTACGCCATGAGTGTGATCATCGGGCGCGCACTCCCCGATGTCCGCGACGGACTGAAACCCGTCCATCGCCGCGTACTCTATGCCATGTATGACTTAGGCAACGCGCACAATAAGCCCTATAAAAAATCAGCGCGTGTCGTCGGGGATGTGATTGGTAAGTATCATCCGCACGGGGACGTTGCCGTCTACGACACGATCGTCCGCATGGCGCAGGACTTTTCACTTCGATATCCCTTGGTGGATGGCCAGGGTAACTTTGGATCGATTGATGGCGATGCCCCTGCAGCCATGCGTTACACCGAAATCCGGATGGCCAAGATCACCGACGAACTCCTTGCTGATATCGACAAGGAGACAGTCGATCTGGGACCTAACTACGACGACAGTCTCACAGAGCCGCTCGTTCTGCCGACCCGAATCCCAAATCTCTTGGTTAACGGCTCCGCTGGTATCGCGGTCGGGATGGCCACGAGTATTCCGCCGCATAATCTTACCGAAATTTCAGATGCGACCGTTGCTCTCATCGAGGATCCTTCGCTCGACACGAACGCACTTCTGAAGTTTGTGAAGGGACCTGATTTTCCCACAGGCGCGTATGCGTTTGGGGGCGAAGAGCTCAAGGAGGCCTACCGCACAGGCCGGGGCACAGTTCGGATGAGAAGCAGAGCGGAGATTGAGACGTTCAAGGGTGATCGAGAACGGATCATCGTGACCTCGCTCCCCTATCAGGTCAACAAAGCCAAACTCATCGAAAAGATTGCAGAGCTGGTACGGGATAAAAAAATTGAGGGGATTTCAGATCTTCGCGACGAGTCCGACCGAACCGGAATGCGGGTCGTGATCGAGATCAAAAAAGGAGAGAATTCAAACGTCATCCTGAACCGGCTGTATAAGCTCACCCAGATGCAGGACAGCTTCAGCATCAACCTGCTGGCGATTCACAACAATCAACCCAAGGTTTTCAACCTGAGGGACATGCTCTGGGCGTTTATTGAACACCGCAAAGATGTCGTGGTGCGAAGAACGCTATTTGATCTTAAGAAAGCTGAGGCACGATCCCATATTTTGGAAGGCCTGAAGCGCGCCGTCGAAAATATTGATGAAGTGATTGCTCTGATCAAAAAGGCGAAAGCCCCAGAAGAGGCCCGCATCGGACTCATGGCGAAGTTCTCTTTTTCGGAGATCCAAGCCCAAGCCATCCTCGACATGAAGCTCCAGCGCCTCACCGGCCTTGAGCGAGACAAGATCATTGCGGAGTACCACGAGGTATTGAAGCTCATCGAAGAGCTCAGAAAAATTCTCGGCAGCGAGAAGCTTGTTTTTGAGATCATCAAAAACGAAGTGCTGGAAATTAAAGAGAGGTATGGCGATGAGCGCCGGACCGAGATTGTGCACGGAGCCTCCACCGAGTTTGAGGTAGAAGATCTCATCGCAGATGAGGAGACGCTCGTCTCCATCACTCACACGGGTTATGTAAAACGAAGTGATCCAGCCCAATTTAGAAGGCAGGGTCGCGGCGGAAAGGGAATTAAGGGCGTCGCAACGGCTGACGAGGACTTTGTTACTTCGATCTTTAGGACCAACACGCTCTCTTACTTGCTTTGCTTTACGGATCGGGGTCGGGCTTATTGGCTCAAAGTGTACAAGATCCCTGAGGCGAGCCGGGCTGCTAAAGGCAAGGCCATCGTGAATTTGATTGCGCTGCAGCCCAACGAAAAGATCAAGGCCATCATGCCCGTTCAGGAGTTTAGCGAGAACGAATACGTCGTGATGTTCACGCGGGCAGGCGTTATTAAAAAGACGGCCCTCAGCGAGTTCTCCAATGTTCGAACCGCTGGAGTGATTGCCATTGTCACCGACGAAGGGGATGAGCTTGTGGGGGCAAGGGTCACTAACGGCGCAAACCATCTCTTTCTCTGTTCCAAAGAGGGCATGAGCATTCGCTTTCCAGAAACCGATGTGCGCCCGATGGGACGTGCCACACGCGGAGTAATTGGAATGAGCCTGGATGATGGCGACCGCGTGGTCGCCATGGAGGTGCTCTCGTCCGAGGACCAGGCAAGCAGCTTTGAGTTGCTCACCATTACCGAAAATGGCTACGGCAAGCGGACCCCAGTCAACGAGTATCGAATCCAGAGCCGCGGCGGCAAGGGCGTCATCACGATGAAGTCCACCGACAAAAACGGCTCAGTCATGGGTTCGCGCCAAGTGATCCCGAGTAGCGACGTGATGTTGGTTTCCAATAAGGGCCAAATGATCCGCGTGCAGGTGGGGGGAATCAGCGAGCAGAGCCGAAACACCCAAGGCGTGCGCGTGATGACCATGGCGCTAGGAGAAAAAGTCGTTTCGTTTGAAGCGCTTCCT
>Ga0169931_10014006_pt1 | contig 10894 bp, 11 predicted proteins | sample Kivu_15m_20L_FD_129675 | JGI IMG/M metagenome (GOLD analysis project Ga0169931, IMG submission 129675) | Freshwater microbial communities from Lake Kivu, Western Province, Rwanda to study Microbial Dark Matter (Phase II) - Kivu_15m_20L... | ecosystem: Environmental > Aquatic > Freshwater > Lake... | reverse complement strand
TGAATTTTTTACATTTGTTGCTGCGCACAATTTATCAATCTCATTTTTAGCAATTTGGATTTTATCTTCATTCCAGTACTTTTCTGCTTTGTAGAAGCCATTTTGGTGAATTTCCTTCAGGATGAGATTTGTAGCCTGGTCGGGTCTTCCCACAAAAATTCTAAGTGCTTTTCTACGAGGTATTTCTAGTGTTTCTTTGATATTAGAAATCATATTTATAAGTTATAATCAGCGATAATTTTTGTCAAGTCTCCATTGGTTTTTACCTGCTTAGCTAAGCCTAATTTAATCTCATTCTGGAACATTTTAGGAGCGAACTTTCTGCACCAAAAAAAAGATACAATTCTTCTTTCGGCGGCTTGATGCACGATCGAACAATTTTCCGTAAAGTGCAAATGGGTAGATTTTAAAGTATTTTCTATTGGTTCTGATCCGGTTTGTAATTCAAAGTTTTTGGATCTTTTACAAAATTTAAAAAAGTATGGATCTTCGAATTTTTTAAAAAAAGGATCATGATCCCTTGGATGCATTCTCAAAACGACTTTTTTGGTTTTTATATCTTTAAGAAAATCGGTTACATTTTTTGGCACTTTGCTAGCCCATTGCAAAGAAACTAACACGTTTTTTGCCTGTTTGACTTTAGGGTATTTTTTAGATTGCAAAAGTATTACGTCACATGGGCTCTTTTTTAGATAATTTTTTGCGTTTTTTTGGTAGATGTAAAAACCGGTCGGCGCTAAATTTGATTTTATTTTAAATAAATTATGATTGTATGCAAAATGCGCAGGCGAAATGGATCCATGTTGAATATCCCATACCTTTTTCCTTTGACTCCGAAAGGCAAGGACAAATGGTAAAATTGATCTATCATAGTAACAAATAGTAATTAGGCTATCATACTGAGCTGACCAATCTTGTATTAATTCGGATTTTATTTTTGTATAAAAGAATAAATAAATATATCGTATAATTGCAGGATACTTGATATAAGTTTTTAATGTTTTTGAGTACCGCACTTCCAAAAATCCCCAGTATTTTAATTGCAAAAAAAGAAATTTTAAATTTCTGAAATCTTGCTTTTTAAACATTAGGCTCTTTATTACAATTTTTAAAAAATTTTTTTGTAGATTTTGTGAAGTTTGTTTTTTTAAAGTCTTTTTAAACTTTTTATTATAAGTTATTATTTTATATTTTTCTGATGGTTTTTTTTTTAAAAGGAACTCGATCTCTTGATTGACGTGTTTTTTATTTTTAAATAATGTTTTATGATCTGGATGAATTAAGATTAAGGTACTAGGTTTCATCTCGATCTATTGTGTTTTCTTGTAAGGGGGTTCCTTTTTTTACTTCTCTAAGTAATTTTGCCCCGACGAATTTATTATACATTTTTGGTGGAAGTCCGAATCCTGGTCGGATTCGGCGAATATCTGCTGGGCCAATGACATGCCCGGCGGGTAAATCTTTTGCAAAATATATAGACCTTCTAAAAATCTTGCTCCCCTCCTCCGCTTTTTCCCGACCAAAACCAGCACTGCCTAAAGCTGCCCAGGCCGCTTTTACTTCCTCGCAAAGTCGTTTGAGTTCTTGGGGTTCTAGCGAAAACTCACAATCCGGACCTTTATCCGCCCGACTTAAGGTAAAGTGCTTCTCAATAACGCAGGCCCCCAACGCCACAGCGGCTACCGCAGCAACCGTTCCCAAAGTATGGTCGGAGAGCCCTACAGGAACCTTAAATTTCGCGGCTAAAGCCGGCATTTGGCGAAGGTGGGCCTGTTCTATGGGGGTCGGATAACTGCTGATACAGTGAAGAAGAATTAGCTCCTTACAGCCTGCATAGCGGACGGTGTCGACTGCTTCTTGGATTTCCTGCTCAGAAGCCATTCCTGTGGAGAGAATCATCGGCTTGCCAGTCTTGGCCACATATTGAATTAAAGGAAGGTCGGTCAACTCAAAAGAGGCGATCTTATAAGCCGGGGTATTTAGGCTTTCCAAAAGATCTACCGCTGTCTCGTCAAAAGGGGTCGAAAACAGGGTAATCCCCTCTTTTTTTGCGTGCTCGAAAAGAGGCTTGTGCCATTCGTAAGGCGTCTGGGCCCATTTGTAGAGGTCATAAAGTTTGTATCCATCCCATGACCCGCCTTTGATGACGAAATCAGGCAGATCGCAGTCGATCGTCATGGTGTCAGCGGTATAGGTCTGGATCTTAACCGCGTCAGCCCCGCACTCCCTTGCGGCCGTAATTGTAGCCAAGGCCCGATCCAAGGATCCATTATGATTGGCGGAAAGTTCGGCGATTATAAAGGGACTGCCGGACTTTTTTCTTAAGAATGAAGCAAGCCTGGGGTTCATCTTCATTTGATCAGTTGATGACCGGGTTTTTTATGCGAGATGCCAGCCTTAAAAGAATAAGGCTTGGCAAGGTCTTTAATATTTTTTTTCTTTTAAAACCAATGGACTGTAAGACTTTTAAGGATTTTAGATTTGAGGTCTTAACTTTTGCATAGACAACCTGTTTTGGATTTATTTGACGAAACCATCTTAGGGCGTTTTCAAGCATGGGTTTTGCGAAGCCATGTCCCCGGTACTTGGGAGCCACGGTAAAGTGAATCTCCCAAGTGTTTTTTTTCTGAAATAAACGGGTAAATCGGATAACTCCTACACGTGCTCTTCCACTTTTGAGGCAAATTAAAACAGGATTGCGATTACGCTCTTTAAAAAGTTTGGTAAACCACTTTTTATGCTGGTGTTTCGTTATACTCGATCGATGAAAGGAGCTATTTCTTGTTTCTAAATCGTTTGCCCACTGAAAAAGGGCGAAATTATCCTGTTTTATTACTTGTCTTATGGAAAACGTATTATTTATCGGCAAAGCCTTGCTACAAGGGAGCTGATTTTTTTGTCTTGCCTGTTGATTTTTCGAAAACATCTCTTGGCCGCTTCAGGATCGTTCTTAAACGCAATTCTTAGGATGTTCATCCAGTTAAGATTATTATTAGCACGAACCTTTTCAATTTGATTTATTGTTTGGATATACTTTTTAAAATTCTCTTTTTTTGAACTTATCATTTTACTATTTTTTATGTTTTGATACGTATTTAACGAACTGCTATCCCATGCTTCTTTAAGGCTTTTTTTGCCTCCTTTGGGGTAGATTCAGTAAAATGAAATAGGCTTGCAGCCGCAACTGCTGATGCTCCGCTATTTTTGATGACATCAACCATATGCTGATAGTTCCCGGCGCCACCAGATGCAATCACCGGGATTTTGACATTATCTACCACACGGCGAGTCATTTCGATATCATATCCGGAGAACGTGCCATCTCGGTCAATTGAAGTCAGTAATATTTCACCCGCTCCGCAGGCTTCAACTTCTCGAGCCAGCTCGACCGGATCACGGCCTGTAGGTTTGGTGCCAGAATGTGTATAAACTTCATATCGCTCCGCGTTATGCTTTTTGAAGTCGATGGAAGCCACAATGCACTGAGAACCGAAGAGTTGTGCGCTTTCTGAAATTAATTTTGGAGTTTCAACAGCTGCAGTATTTATCACAACCTTGTCCGCGCCTACCTGCAAAAGCAGCCGGATATCATCTATTTTGTTGATACCACCGCCAACTGTGAGCGGCATAAAACACTCGTCAGCAAAATCGTCTACAAGTCGGAAGTCGGGAGTGCGCCCCTCCTTTGTCGCGGAGATATCCACCACAATCAACTCATCAACTTCTCTCAAATTGTACACCTTAATTTGTTGCATCAAGCTGCCGACACGCCTCCAACTATCAAAACCAACACCTTTGACCAGCGTTAAGTCCTTGTAAAGCATTGTAGGCATAATTCGAAGCTTGAGCATGGTTACTACCCTTTAAAGGGCGAGAAAACTCTTAAGAATCTGGAAACCAGCCTTCTGGCTTTTCTCAGGGTGAAATTGGACCCCGAAAATATTTTCTCTTGCAACAGCCGAGGTAAAACCCCCACAGTATGGCGTTGTCGACAAGATATCAGATTGGTCATTTACGACAAAGTGATAGCTGTGGACAAAGTAAAAGTCCTTGCCCGCCTCGATTCCGTCTAAGAGGGCCGATTTTTTGGCTGGCTCCACATTATTCCATCCGATGTGAGGGACTTTTTCGTCAGGCGAGGAAGGGATGAGGCGGGTAACCCTCCCATTGATCCAATTTAGCCCAGGCGTCTTAGCTGATTCCGTGCCGAGCGCAGCCAGAAACTGCATCCCAAGACAAATACCCAAGAAGGGGAGCTTTTTCACTTTTACCTGTGCGTGAAGCTCCTCTTCGTAGCCTCTTGTTCGAAGATTTTTCATTCCGACGGCGAATGAACCAACTCCCGGAAGAATTATATGGTTTACCTTTTTTAGATCTTTCGGGGACTCCGTCACGATTGGTTTTCCGCCGCAATATTCGACAGCTCTTGCAACAGAGTCTAAATTGCCTGCGCCATACTCAATTATTCCTACCACAGGCATAATAAAAAATGCCGATTATTAGTCGATGTTGTCGTCGTTGATTTTTGACAAGTTTCCATTTTGATCCTTAAGCAAATTCCCTCGCGAGTCGCACTTAAAGATTTTTTTGTTCGTGAAGCGGTCGCAGATGCGAATGAATTCTTCAAGATCAATATCGATTTGCTTGAGCACATCTTGTATTGGATGCCCGAGGTAAGACCATGGAAATTTCCCATCTCTTTTCTTAACAATGGCAATCGCCTGCTCGCGGGTCAAGCGACCTCGGCGAAGATGAAGGCAGGCCAAGTCTGTTACTCGACAAAATCCGAATTTTAAATATTTAAAGTAATCGTGGATGCCGGTTTGGATATTATCAATATTCTCGTAACTAACTAGCGACCCCTCGACTGCTTTTGGAAACGTTTCAAAGCCATAAGCCTGAGCAACGAGAGCATTTTGATATCCATCCCAGGGGAAATAGTACCCCATAAAGATTCCTGTGACACCAACGCGTTTCAGGTCATCGTCCGTGGGATAAGTAAATTGAATTAGTTCTTTTGCGCTAAGACCTTCTTGGCCAAGCAGATCAGTTACCCGGAGGCCAAGAAGCCCACCGAACTCCTCGAGCCAGCGCCGAGTAAGCACACTATTTTCAGCATCAGCAGCCGGGCCTCCGTATTCATTCTGGGAGTTCTCGCCCCAGATCATTAATGGAATCTTGAACTGGACAGCAATTCTTGGGGGAATCGTAAAAATAGTCAAATGCTCCGGCCATGAAATATCCCCAACTTCGCGCAAACCGATCCGGTTGACCTTTGCTCGGACAGTCGGGTTGATCGTAACTTCAACATAATCTACGCCCAGCCGCTTGAGGTTTTCGATATTTCTCCTTCCAATCTCAGATAGTTGGCAGGTTGTAGCCGTGACGCAAAGTGGGTTGTACCCGAGCTCAAGGAGTTTAACGACTTGGTAGGTGCTGTCCTTGCCGCCGCTCACCGGAATCATGCAATCATAGTTGCTATTATCATTGGAACGATAGCGATCGAGAATTCCCTTAAATTCTGCTTTGCGTTTTTCCCAATCGACGACTTTGCGGCTCTCGAATGAGCGGCAGGCGTTGCAAATACCATCCCCGTCGATCTTGAGGTCCGGCTTAGTTTCCGGCATCACGCAGCGCCGACAATACCTTATGTAGCGCGGTTCCATAGTTTAGTTGATTTTCAAAGCGGCGTAATTTTTAGCCACTGCCACTCGAAAACAATATTCCCAGCTATTTGCTTATCGCCTACGGCCCTTGTCACGGCGGACTGCTGGTCGCTGTATTCTGTGAATTCTTTGTTGATATTAATACCTTCAAACTTATCTTTAATAAGCTCAACGCCGAAATTCCCTTGTTGTCTTATGAAGGTATCAAGGAGGTTAAAACTATAGGTATTTTGGTGGACAAAATTCGTCGGGTTGTTATTTTCATCGAAATCGTCTGTATAGAGAAACCTATTTAAGTAGGTTTTGTCGCTGATAAGGGTACGAATGAAGAGATGCTTTTTCATCACTCTTAGAAGATTTCTGATTGGTATCCGAAAGTCCGGCAGATGAAGGAGAACGTTGCAGCAGAAAACGATGTCCGAGCTGAGGGTTGAATCTTTTAAATCAAATATGTCACCGTGTTCAAATCGAACATTAGTTTTATTTTTGAAATGTTTACGGGCAAATTCAATATACTTTAGTGTCGCATCAACGCCTGTGTAGGCGAGGTTAGGGTCTAGACGAGTAAGGCCATTATAGTAATGGCCAGCGGCACAACCAACGTCGAGTACTGACATTCTAGGTTTGTAAACTTGGCTGACGAGTTCGACAAGTTGCTTAGTCGACTCCATTTCAGGAAGCTCTCCCGTAGCGCGCTTATAGGTGCGCATCTCGACCTTATCGTCATTATTCCAAACGCGCCATGCTTTGTTTGCAATTAAATTTTTCATGATCAGTTTTCCGGGGATTTATTGTTCATTTATTTAGAAATTTTGCCCATGGGTATTTTTTAAAAAGCTTAACGATGTTATTAAGATTTATTATTTGATTAGTAGTGTTAAGGTTTTCGTAAATAAAGCACGCTAGAGCGTAGTCCGCCTCTTGGTCAATGGTTAACCTCAGGCCCTTGTACTCAGGCTTGCCTAAATCAAGGATGTTGACAGTGAAATTTTTCTGATTTCTATTTACATGAAGTGTGACATGTTCTCGCTCATCATTAAGACACACTCTCCGCTGTAAGCGGTCCAAGGCCTGAAAGGAAATAACTTCGAAATTCATTCCTTGGGGAAGGCCGACAGTCTTGGTGTATTCGGCTTTCGCTTTGCCATGTTTTTCAAGGCAGGAATTCAAAAGAGCAGGATCGACGAAGGGGTTATCAGCCGTGAGGCGGACTATCTGCGCAAGGCCATGAGCCACCGCTGCTTTGTGGAACCTTTCAAGTACGTCGTCTTCACTACCGCGAATCACTTCAGCTCCTGCTTTCCGGGCAACGGAGATAATGCTATTATTTTCAGGACGGAGCGAGGTTGCGACAATCACGGTATCGATCCTCGGAATAGTCAGCACGCGTTTAATTATGTTTTCAATGATCGATGTTCCGGATCCATAGGGCAAGCTGAGCAGGACTTTCCCGGGGAATCTTCGTGAATTAATTCGTGCTTGGATAACCGCACCAACTTTGCCTACCACGCTGTCCAACCCCCATCAACGACTAAGTTATGCCCGGTGACGAAGCTCGCCGCACGCGAGCTGAGGAAAACAAATGCGCCTTGCAACTCTTCTGGTTGCCCGATTCTCCCTAACGGCGTCTTGGCATTGAGCTGGGCGACAAATTCGGTATTGGCTTGGGTCTCTTTAGAGGGAAAGGCACCAGGGGTTACGCAGTTGACGTTGATTCCATAAGAGCCGAGGAGGACAGCGTAATAGCGTGTGAGCTGGATGACAGCGGCTTTTGCGGCACCATAGCAAGGTGTGCTACGTTGTTGACGACTTTTTTCGTATATCGAAAAGTTTGGCGATACGAGCCCGTACATCGAGGAGACATTAATGATCCGGCTATCCTTCTGCTCCTTGAGGTGTGGAATCGAGGCGCGGATGCTCCTGTGCACTGTGCCAAGCGTACCATCAAGACTGTAGGCCCAGTCTTCGTCGGAGATTACTTCGGGATCCGAGCCGCGGCAGTAGAACGCGTTATTGATGAGAACATTAAGCCCACCTGCAATTTTCTTCACATTCGCAAATGCTGTGTCGATGCTCAGGGAATGTCCGACATCACATTCCACAAAATGAACGGGTTGGTCACCTAGAGCGGCCTCGAACCGATCACGACTTCGGCCCAGTACGTATATGCTACCCCCATGCGATGCCAATCCCTTTGCAATCGCTGTGCCAAGCCAGCCATAGCCCCCAGTCAAGGCGATTACCCGTCCTTCTAGTGAAAAGAGCTTGGATTTCACAGTACTGCCTTAGGCCAGTTTACGGGCAGGAGAATCGATTCGTCGAGAAGTCCTAGTTCGCTCAGTTCATCGAGCGCCGGGGCGCAGGCGGAGCAGTGGTCGAAGGCTTCTAGGTTCTGCTGAAGATGCGCTTCACTATCGACGCCGATTACCACCCGATCAATTGCCGGCTCCAGCACCCCCATGGTCAAAAGGACGGTAGAAAGGGGCACACAGAGCCGGCGTGAGATCTCTTTTAAATGCTCAATACGAGATACGACAGGCGCAAAATAAGGTGGCAAGGTCCGCGGACACATAAAGAAAATTCCCTGTAGAAAAACGGATCGGACATGAATTTCAATGCCCGCGTCGCGAAGTCTTGGGAAAAGAGCCTTAAAGCGGGTATCCAGAATACTAAAGGGAACCTGGACGATCTCGATTGCGAACCCGCGCTCGAGAAGAGCTTCGAGCTCAGAGGGTCGGTAAACCGATACGCCGATTTTTAAAACAACACCGGTATCGCGCAAGCGACACAACTGCGTCCAATTGGCAGGGCAGCCGAAAAAGCCGGCAGTGTCATGCACCAATACTCCGTGAACCCGATCCATCTCCAGCAAGGCGAGGCTTTTTCGGAGCGAATGAGCGATTGCATCAGGAGTCTGAGCCTTAGGATCGATCTTAGTAATAACCTGGAAATCTTTTACGCCACAATTACCAAGGACTCGTTCCGAATCACCATAGCCAGAAGCAGTGTCAACTGTATCTATTCCGCCTGCACGAGCAGTCTCGACAATTCGTCTGACTTCCTGTGCCGAAATCTTACCCTTGGGGTTATTGATGCCATAATGCATTCCGAATTGGACTGTTCCTAGTGCAATCTTTTTTCGCCTTTTTTTCAGCTGAGCGACATTTGGTGCTGGTGCACAAAGTTTCATCTAAAAGTTTTTTTAAGCTCTCTAAGGGTTGTCAGGACAGCGCTTCTCCGCATTGCAGGATAGATCGGCAGGCTGATTTCGGATTGCTCAAACTTTTTTGCTTGGGGACAAGAAAAAAAATGTCTTTGACGGTGTTTTATATAAAAAGCAAGCTGCGGGACTGAAAGATAATGGAGATTTGCCAATATTCCCCCTGTGCGGAGCCGGTCCAGCACTGTATTCCGCATAGCTTCGCCACCGTACACGCAAACAGGATAAAGGTGCCAAGAGGAGCGAGATCCGGGCGTTAGTTGGGGAAGTTCCAAGGGTAGGTGTCCCAGTTTTTTTGTATAGGTTTGGGCAATTTTTTCTCTTTCCCTTTGAAAAGCCTTGATTTTCTTCAGCTGACTTCGGCCCAGCGCCGCCTGGATGTCGGTCATGCGGTAGTGATTGCCCAGTTCCAGTTTTTCATAGTACCACGGCTGTCTCCGGGCAGCTCGTCGATACCGCGGGTCCCGGGTGATGCCGTGGGTTCGGAGACGGCAAAGCTTCTCATATAGTTTCGGGGAATTTGTGGTGATCATTCCTCCTTCCCCAGTAGTGATGATCTTGACCGCGTGAAAGCTGAAAACGCAAAGATCAGACCAGCGGCAAGAACCAACCCTCTCACCCCTCAGTTCGGCACCCGTGGCATGGGCGGCGTCCTCCACCACCTTGAATCCGTAGCGCTTCCGGAGCCTGTCCAGAAACTCCATGTCCACGGGATTGCCGGCAAAATGAACAGGGGCCACCACTTTGGGCAGACGATTTTTTCGCGCGGCCTGCTTTAGACAGTCTTCCAAGAGGCCCAGATCCATGTTGTACGTACCCCACTCAATATCGATAAAATCAACATCTGCTCCACAACGAACGGCTGCATCGGCAGTCGCACAGAAAGTGTTGGGGGAGGTCCACCAGAGATCCCCCGGTCTCATCCCGAAAACCATGGCGGATAGATGGAGTCCCGCTGTGGCGGAACTGCAGGCCACCGCGTACTTGACCCCGCAAAACCTGGCGAACTCCTTCTCAAACTTTCCGATTTCCGGGCCTTGGGTGAGAAACGGACTTTTCAGAACCCGCACTACCGCCCGGATGTCAGATGCGTCCAGACACGGCCGACTATAGGGTATGGAACTCAGACGGGTTGGAAATGAGGATCCAAATGCTTTCGGATAAGTTCCTGTATTTCAGAGACTTTCAGAAACTGTTCATTTTGCCCGGAGCTGTAGCAGAATCCTTCTTTCACTTTCTTGCCTTTTTTCTTTTTCAAATATTCAGCCACCGTATGCCCTCCCCCGGTATTAAGAATGGCAAAATATTTTCCGAGGTCGACGGTGTTGAAGCTGTCGCTAGTGGTGATCATCTCTTCATGCACTTTTTCGCCAGGGCGAATGCCAATCACTTTTTGCCGACAGGATGGCCCAATGGCCTTAGCTAGGTCTGTAATCCGATAGGAGGGAATCTTTGGCACGAAGATTTCCCCTCCTAAGGCATTTTGAAGGGCCCATAAGACCATCTCAACCCCCTCCTTTAGGGTAATATTGAAACGGGTCATGGCCGGATCCGTGATTGGCAACTCTTTGGTTTTGGCCCTTTCGAGAAAAAAGGGAATGACAGAGCCGCGCGAGCCCATAACATTTCCATAGCGTACGACTGAGAAAACTGTGTCCTTCCCAATGTAGTTGTTGGCCGCCACAAAGAGTTTGTCGCTACAAAGCTTGGTGGCGCCGTAAAGATTAATGGGCGCGGCCGCTTTGTCGGTCGACAACGCCACCACCCGCTTCACACCCACATCGACACAGGCCTCCACCAGATTTTCTGCTCCAAGAACATTCGTGTGGATAAATTCCATGGGATTGTACTCTGCGGCCGGCACTTGCTTGAGCGCGGCTGCATGCACCACGGTGTCAATTCCTTCAAGTGCGCGACGCAAGCGAGCCCGATCCCGCACGTCCCCAATGAAAAATCGGATAAAATCAAATTTTGACTCAGGATACTTTTGGGCCATTTCGAACTGCTT
>Ga0169931_10014005_pt1 | contig 10894 bp, 8 predicted proteins | sample Kivu_15m_20L_FD_129675 | JGI IMG/M metagenome (GOLD analysis project Ga0169931, IMG submission 129675) | Freshwater microbial communities from Lake Kivu, Western Province, Rwanda to study Microbial Dark Matter (Phase II) - Kivu_15m_20L... | ecosystem: Environmental > Aquatic > Freshwater > Lake ... | reverse complement strand
GGGTGCTCGTCCACGTTCGCTGCGCGAACTAGCGCGGGAACCCTTGGCGGCGCCCGCCGAAGAACCTTGCAGAACAGGCGCTCCGACGTTTTCGCTACGCGGTTCATGAATAGGCCGGGCTAGTCGCCCCGGGAGCAGTTTCGGCGACGCGCGATACGTGACTCGTCGACCATGACAAGTAGGTCACCCTTGTCGACGGCGCTCGCACGGCGCGCATAGATCCGAAGCTCGCGTCGCCTCCCCCAACGACGCGCTCGTGCGTCCCCCTCCCCCCAAGCCGATCGCGGCCTCGCCGCGTGAGCGCCCGCGCTACGCCCTGGCAGCGCTGGTCTTGGGTGCGTTGGCGCTGCTGTTCCTGTGGACGCCGCTTTCGAGCGCCGGGCACAGCACGTTCCTCACGGTCGACGTGCTGCAGAACAACACGCTGACGCAACTGTGGGTCGATCACCGGCCTCGCAATCTGCTGCTCAGCGACCCGTTCACCCAGTTCGTGCCGTGGATCGAGTTCGCGCGTGTCGAGCTCACGAACGGTCGACTGCCGCTGTGGAATCCGTTCAACGGCGCAGGCGCACCGCTGCTCGCCAACTATCAGTCGGCGGTGTTCTCGGTCTTCACGCTGCCGTTCTACGTGTTCAGCTTGAAGGTCGCGCTGCTCGTCGCCGCGTTCGCGCGAGTGTTCCTCACGAGCTGGTTCACCTACTTGTTCCTGCGGCAGCTGCGCCTGCGCGAACTCGCGGCGCTCGGCGGAGCGGTGGCGTTCACCTACTGCGGCTACAACAGCCTGCTCATCTCCTATCCGCACACCGCGGTCGTCGCGTTCCTGCCGGCCGTGCTGTGGTGCGTCGAAATCATCCTGCGCCGCCGCCGAGCCGCGCGCGCGAGCGGCGTGAACGCGCGCACTGCCCACTGGCACGTCCTGCTGTGCGCGCTGCTCGCGGGACAGTGCTTCGCCGGTCATCCCGAGACGCTCTACTTCTGCCTCGTCATCACCGTGGTGTGGGTGCTCGCGAGATTGGGCGAGCTCACCAGGCGCGAGCGGCGTACACCGGGCGCCGTGCGAGCGTGGGCCTTGTGCGGCTTGCAACTGCTGGTAGCTGCGTTGTGCGCCGCCCTACTCGCTGCACCGCAGCTTGCGCCGTTCCTCGAGTACGTCGCGCACTCCACGCGCGGCACGGCAGCCGCCGCGGAGAAGTTGACGCCGCTCAGCGTCAGCTCGTGGCCGCGCTACGTGTTCCCCAATCTGCTCGGAATGCCGGTCGACGGCGGTCAACTCGAACCGCGCCTGCCCGCGCCCAACTACGAGATCGCGAACCTCGGCTACTGCGGCGCGACGGTGTTGCTGCTCGCGCTCTTCGCACTGCGGCGCGGGCTGCGCAACGCGCGAATCGCGCTTCTGGGTTCGCTGTTGATCGGCTGGGTGCTGTGGGCGCACCACGTTCCGCCCTTCCGTCAGCTCGGCCTGCTGCTGCCCGGCGGCGCGCAGGCGCCCGCGTACGTCAGTCAGGTGATCGGGCTGTTCTGCGTCAGCGTGCTCGCCGCTGTCGAGCTCGACTACGTGACGCGCAGCCACGCGCAACGGCGTTGGAAGGCCGCGTTCGCGCTCGTTCTAACGTGCGCTGCGCTGCTCGCGGTGTTTGCGCCCGCCGCGCTGCGCGAGGCCGCCGAAAAGGCCGCCGAGCACAATTCCGCGGCGCACGTTCTCGAAGCTTGCCGCGCGCACATCGTGAGCATGAGCGCGCTCGTGGTGGCGACGACCCTTGGACTGGCGGTCGCTATGGGCGCGCGCAGCGCATCCGTGCGGCGGGTCTGCATCGCGGCCGGCGTGCTCGGCATCTTCGCGCAAACCGGAGCGTTGTTCGCGAAGTACCAGACAACGTCGCCGGACGCGCTGGTCTACCCGGCGACTCGCGCGACGATCACGCTGCGGCGCCTGGTCGGCGACAGCACCTGGATCTCGATCACGCGCGAAGGTTTGCCCGCCACGGCGAACGTGATGTACGGGCTGCGCCAAGCCGCGAACTACGACGCGTTGTACGTGCGGCACTACGACAGCTGGCACGCGCACTCGTGCCGGCCGCTCGATCCGTGGCGCGCCGCGATGACCGCGAACGAACTCACGCTCAGCAGCCTGGGCGTCGAGTTCTGCGGCCTGCGCTTCCCTGGAATCGGTGCTCCCGATGAATAGAACGGCGTGCGCATGCCGCACTGGAGCGGCGGGTCCGAACAGCTACGTTTCGTGGGTCGCGCGGGTGGCCAGTTGATCCATCGCTTCCGGGGACACCACGACGGAGTGAGGAGCCTCGCGTACGCGCAGGTGTTCGAGGGCGACGACGCGAGTATCTCGCCGAGCGTGCTGCCGTCCGCGCGCGCACGAAACACACTGGCGCTCAGTGCGCCGCCGCCCGATGGTTTCGCGGTGCGGGCCGCGCCCGGCCCACGCCGCGCGGCTGCGCAGAAGTCCGAGGCCTCGACGTCCAACAGCGCCGCAGACGGCGGGCCCAACGTCGCCGACGCGCCGGCGCCGCAGGCGCCGCGCCCGCGAGCCGCGACGCAACGTGGAGGAATCGTGCGAGTCCTCGAGCGGTTGCCGATGCGCTGGCGGCTGCGCGTCCAACTCGACGAACCGCGCTACTTGCTGTTCAGCCAGGCGTGGTACCCGGGCTGGAAGGCGCGCGTCGACGGACGCGAAGTTCCGCTGGTGCGCGCCTACTACGCGTTTGCCGCACTCGACGCGCCCGCCGGAGAGCACGAGATCGAGCTCAGCTACGAGCCCGCTTCGTGGCGACTGGGCTTGGCGCTGGCTGTCTGCGGTGCGGTCGGCCTCATGGCGTTGTGGCTGGTGCTGGGCAGCAACGAAGCGCGGAGCGCAGCGGCATGAAGCGCACAGCTGTCGCCGTGTTGCTCGCTCTGCTCGTGTGCGTGCAGCTTTCGTGTTGGCGCCAGGATCCGGTTTTCGCCCCGGCTTCGCTCTTCGCCGACGGCATGGTGCTGCAGCGCGACGCGCGCGCGCCGATCTGGGGCCGCGCGCGGCCGGGACAAGTCGTGCGCCCCAGCGCGAGCTGGCTGGAGGACGAGTTCGCAACGGTGACCGATGTCGCCGGCGTTTGGGTGCTGCGCCTTCCGACGCCCGCCGCGGGCGGCCCGCACACGCTGACGCTGCACGGCGAGCGCGAAGTTGCGCTGCGCGACGTGTGGAGTGGCGATGTGTGGCTGTGCGCCGGCGGCGCCGACATGGAGTGGCGCGTCGCGCCGGGTGAACACGGCGGCGTGGTCGCGGACGGACGCGAGCTCGCGCCCACGGACGTTCCGCGGATCGCTCACTTCGAAGTGCGCAACACGTTGGCGGCGCGCGCTCAGGCCGACGTCGAGGGCGAGTGGATGCGCGCGACGCCGGAGAATGTCGGCCAGTTCTCGGCCACGGCCTGGTTCTTCGCGCTCGAGCTCGAGCGCGAGGCCGGCGTTCCGATCGGGATCGTGAACGCGACTAGCGGCGGAGCGCGCGCGCAGTCGTGGATCGGCGAGTTCCACGTGCGCGGCAACCTCGTGGATCCCGCGGAACTCACGCTCGTCGACGCGCTGCGCCAACGCGGCGTCGAGCGCGTCGACGAAAGCTTGTTGGCGACGGAACCGGCGCTGACGCCCAGCTCGCCAACTCTGCTCTACAACGGCATGGTCGTGCCGCTCGCACCGTACGCGATCCGCGGGGTCGTGTGGCGCCAGGGCGAGTCGGACCTCGACCGCTGCCACGCCCACGCGCGGTACCTGCGCACCCTGATCCAATGCTGGCGCGATCTGTGGTGCGAGCCCGAGTTGCCGTTCCTGCTCGTGCAGCTGCCGCCGCGCACGACCTTCGACGTGAGCGCCTCCGGCATCCCGCGCAACGCGCAACGGCTCGCCGCCCGCGAACAGCGCGTGGGTCTGGTGGTGGCGTCGGACCTGGGCCGCGACGACGGTCGCGCGCCGCGCAACGAACGCGAGATCGGGCGCAGACTCGCGCTGCAAGCTCTCGCTGTCGCCTACGAACGCACCGACGTCATGGCGAGCGGTCCGCTGCTGCGCGAGGCGCGCAGCGAAGGAAACGTGGTGCGCCTCGAGTTCGAACACGCGCAGGACTTGGCCGCGCTCGACGGCGCGTTGCGCGGGTTCGAAGTGTGCGGGCCCGACGGTGCGTTCTTCGTCGCGCAAGCGCGGGTCGAAGGGTCGCAGGTGGTCGTCAGCTGCCCGCAGGTCCCGGTTCCGCAGGTCGTGCGCTACGCGTTTGCCGATCCGTCCGCGGGGAATCTGAGCAACGCGTCGAAGCTTCCCGCAGCCAGTTTCGTCGTCGAGTTGACCACCAACAGGTCAACGTGGCCGGGCGTCGGCTGCGAACTTGCATTCTGTCGGTCGACGCTGGAAGAAGACCTTCGATCCCTGCGAGTGGGCCCCTGTCGCTTCTGTGCCCGGTCCCGCCCGCAGCCCTTGTCGGCTCGTGGCAGCACGCTGACAATCCGGTGCACAAGCTTCCCGCTCCATGGATTCGCAACCGCCCGCTCCGGGCCCGGATGCTTCGCCGCGTCCTGGCGCCCAACACTCTGACGCTTTCGCCCAAGCGCTTTACGCGCGGCTGCGCTCGCGCACGCCGACGGCGAGCCGTTACGCGATCGGCGGCGAGATCGGTCACGGCGGCATGGGACGCGTGTACGCGGCGCGCGATGAAGACCTGCAGCGCGACGTCGCGCTCAAGGTGATCCGCGAAGCGCCCGGCGAAGGCGACACGAGCGGCGGGCCGTCACCCAGTTCGCTGCGCTTGGCGCGTTTCCTCGAAGAAGCGCAGGTGACGGGCCAGCTCGACCACCCGGGCATCGTGCCGGTGCACGAGCTGGGCCTCGACGCGAGCGGTCGCCTGTACTTCGCGATGAAGCTCGTCCGCGGCGAGGACTTGAGCACCGTACTCAAGCGCGTCGGCAAGGACGCGGAGTGGACGCAGACGCGCGTAGTCGGCGTGCTGCAGAAGGTGTGCGAGGCGATGGCCTACGCGCACTCCAAACGCGTGATCCACCGCGATCTCAAGCCGTCGAACATCCGCATCGGACGCTTCGGAGCGGTGTACGTGATGGACTGGGGTTTGGCGCGCGTGCTCGACCGCCCGGACGAGCGCGACCTGCGCTTGCGGGCCGAGGACACGCCGACGCAGTCCGATCCGGTGCGCTCGGATCGGCAGCATGCGGGCGGGATGGCGCAACTGCTCCACACCGTCGACGGGACGCCGATCGGCACGCCGATGTTCATGTCGCCCGAGCAGGCGCTCGGCCGCGCCGAGTTGATGGGGCCGCAGACCGACGTCTACGGCGTCGGCGCGATCCTCTACATGCTGCTCACCGGCCAGATGCCGTACGTCTCGCCGTTTTCGACGGTCAACGCGGCGCAGGTGGTGCGCTGGATTCGCGAAGGGCCGCCGACGCCGATCCTCGAGCTCGCGCCCAAGGCGACGCCGCAGCTCATCGCCATCGCCGAGCGTGCGATGGCCCGCGATCCGGCGCAGCGTTACGCACACATGGGCGAACTCGCCGACGAGCTGCGCGCCTACCTCGAACTGCGCGTCGTGCGCGCCTACCGCACCGGCCCCGTCGCCGAGTTCGGCGCCTGGGTGCGCCGCAACCGCTCCGTCGCGACGCTGGCGGGCGCGCTGCTCGTGCTCGCCGTGTCGAGCGGCTTCGGCGTGGCTTGGCAGCGCAGCGTCGCGGCCCACGAGAGCGAGCGGAACTCCGATGCGTTCGAGGCGCAGGTGCTGTTCGACGAGCTGGAGTCGATCGCGCCGCTCGGCGCCACGGCGCAGACCGAACTCGCGGGCTGGATCGAGCGCGCCAATGCACTCACGCAACGGCACGCGGATTACGAGCGCGAGCTGCAACACCTGCTCGACAGCGCACGCGCCGAGGGGACCGTCGAGATCTCGCAGGGGCAGCACCCCATCGAACTGCGCTATCCATTGGAGGTCGCGCGCGCCGACCGCGAGCGCTTCGCGCGCGAACTTGCCGAGCCAAGGCTGCCTCCGACGCAGCAGGGCGCCGAAGAGCCCGCTGAGTACGTGCGCGACGTGCAAGCCATCGTGCCGGGCACGCTCGCGTACCTCGATGAACGCATCGCGGCGTTGAGTCGCTTCGGGGAGCCGCTGCTCAACGCGCGCTTTCCGTCTGCGGCTCTCCAGCAGCGCTTTGACCTCTTGCAAGCGCGCCTCGCGGACCTTGCGCGCGTCGAGCACGACGGCCGGCGCGAGGTAGAACGGCTGCGCGAACTCGCGGCGAGGCTGCAGGCGGTGACGGACGACGATTGGCGCCGCGCCTGGGATCGTTTCGAGAGCGATGTGCAGACCCCGCAAACGCGCGCGCCCTACGGCGTGTTGCGTTTCGCTCCGCGTCGCGACCTTGTGCCGCTTGGCCGCGCCCCGCGCAGCGGTCTGTGGGAGTTCTGGCACACGCCGAGCGGTGAGCGACCGCTCGAAGGTCCTGGTGGCTGGACGGTCGGCCCACAGTCAGGACTCGTGTTCGTGCTGCTGCCCGCAGCGCACGTGCTGAGCGGCGCAAGCACGCAACCCGGCGCAAAACGCGTGGACCCAAAGGCCAGGGATACCGAGTTCTTCAGCGAATGTGAGCTCGACGCGTTTTTGATCTCGAAGTACGAGCTGACCCAGGGCCAGTGGTTGCGACTGACCGGGACCAATCCGAGCCATCGGACTTCCGGCAATCATTACAAGTCTGGACGGCGCGTGAGCCTAACCCACCCCGTTGAGTGCGTATCGCACACGGAGTGTTCGTCGCTCTTGGCGCGCTTGGGGATGGCGCTGCCGACCGAGGCGCAGTTCGAGTACGCCGCGCGAGCTGGCAACGACCTACCGGCGCCGCCCAAGAACTCCGCGAACGGCTGGGGCACGGACGTGTCGGACCCTGACGGCGGCGATCGCTACGAAATTCACGCTCCCGTGGGCTTCATGCACCCCAACGGATTCGGGTTGCACGACATGCTCGGCAACGTGGCGGAGTGGTGTGCGGACTGGTACGTGCCCGAACCGCGTGAGCTCCAGATCCTCGCTGGGACGGGTGAGCGCGTCCCCGTGCGCGCCACTTTGCGTGCCGTGCGCGGTGGCGGTTTCGATTTGGGGGTCGAAGAGCTGCGGCACAGCCTACGTGAAGAGCAACATCCGGACGCGCACAGTCAGACCTTGGGTGCAAGGCCCGTGGTGCACCTGTTTTCCACACTAGAGAAGGCGCAGTGACCAACGTCGTGTCCAAAGATCCGCAGAACTCGAAATCTACGTTGCGCAGCTGCGCGCTGCCTCTGGGCGTGGGTGCAGTGGGCGCACTCGCACTGCTTGTTCCGTTGGTGCGGCTAGGCTGGCTCGAGTGGGTCGTCAGTACGCCGGTGTCCAACGCGCCCATCGTCGTGGTTCGGCGTCACCCGATCACATTGAGCGCGCGGACGTACGAACTGGAGCAGACGGTCACCGATCCGAAACGGCCGGAGGGCGCCGAGCTGAGGATCGACGTTTCGTTCGTGCCCGCAGCCGGCGCGCAGAACCTGCTGGTCAACCGGGTCAAGGCGCTGGAAGGGGCTGAGGCCATCACGGCCACCGACGTGGAGCGAACGTTCAAGGACGTAGACGGCGCCGACCGCAAATTGATCGTCTCGGCGTCGACCAAGCTGCTCTTGAAGTACGTCGACTCGGACAGTTTCCTGCTCACGCTGGATCAGGGTGTCGTGACGACGACTTTCGATCTGCCGGCCACGCGCGGCGACAGCTCAAGCGGCAAAGCACTGCCACTGAAGACGCGGGAACTGACGGATCTGCAGAACTACCGCGCAACAGAAGTCACGGTCGACATGCTGCAGCGCAAGGCCGTGTTCTACCTGTTCCACAACTGACGCGGTCTCCCAACTGATCCACGAGGAGGACTCTTCCAATGCCCGCCAACACGCCCGATCTCGGACAGCTGCCTTCGATCACCGAACGCAGGCGGCCCCTCGACGTTCGAGGTCTGCTTCTCGGCGTCGGCATTGGCGGAGGTCTGGTGGTCGGAGGCTTTCTCTTGGGACGCCTCGCGCCGCCAGTTCCGAGCCTCGTGGGCCCAGAACTAGGCCAGGGCACGGGTCCGCTCGAAAACACGCCGACCGGTAGCTCACCGATCCACGTCATCAAGAAGAAGCCGTTGGTAGCCATCGAAGCACTCGACGATCTTCGCGACCCGACCAAGCCGTTGATCTATCAGGTCACCTCCACGCGTCCAATAGCTATCTACATTGACTCGAACACGTCGCACTCCGATTCCATCCGACTCAAGGTCCCCAGCGATCTGCGGATCAGCCAGAAGAACGACGACCAAATCGAGATCGCGTTTGAGGAATTCGCGGGAAATTCGAAAAAGCTGAGCATCAACATCAATGGCACGAGTCCCAACCTCCTCGACGACGCCAACGCGGGAATCGCCTCCTTCAGCAAGACTTGGTTTGTCATGCCCGTTGACGTGCGCATCTCTGGCGCCGAAGGCACGTTCTACCTGTTTACGGACGGCGTCCCCGTTCAATGAGGCCCTCCCACGACGTCGAAGCCGGGCCGCGCGAGCTGTACAACTCGCGGTGTGAAGATCCCCACGGAAGAGCACCAGCTCAGCGTCGATTCCAGCCCGTTGCGCGTGCGCGTCTGCGCGCCGCGCGCGGCGGGCCGTTTTCCCGGCGTGCTGCTGTACTCCGAGATCTTCCAGCTGACCGGGCCGATCTGTCGCTCGATGGAACGGCTTGCGGGTCACGGCTTCGTCGTCGCGGCGCCTGAGATCTTCCACCGCGTCGAGCCGCTCGGTGCGGTGATTCCGTACGACGACGCCGGACGCGAGCGCGGGTTGGCCGCGGCCGGACGCACGCGCGCTGTCGAGCACGACCGCGACCGGAGCGCGGTGCTCGACTGGCTGCAGAACGACCCGCGCGTCGAGCCGACGCGCCTCTCGAGCATGGGCTTTTGCATCGGCGGGCACCTCGCGCTGCGCGCCGCACTCGACGCACGCATTGGCGCCGTAGTCGCCTGCTATCCCACTGGCGTACACAACGGCAAGCTCGGTCTCGACGCGGACGCGGGCACGCTCGCGCCGCTCGCGCGCACGCGGGCAGCGCTGCTGGTCGTGTTCGGTGACGCCGACCCGCACGTTCCGCCGGAGGGACGTGCGACCATCGCGAACGCACTTGCTCCGCTCGGCGCGCGTCTACGCATACGGGAGTTCCCAGCCGAACACGCCTTCATGCGCGACGAAGGTGCACGCTACGACCCGCGGGCGAGCGACGAGGTCTGGCGAAGCGCGGTGGAGCACCTGCACAACGTATTCGCCTGAGCTTGGGCAGCGCTGGTCGTCAGCGCTGGTCGTCAGCGCCGCCGACAACAAGCCGTGCGCGACGCTCCGCGAGCAGCAGGTCGACCATGCGTCCATAGCTGCGCACACCCTGCGACTGGCCCTGCGCTTTGAGGTAGGTGTCGTTCACCGCGCTCGACACTTCGCGCACCGCCTGCACTGCTTGACTCGGCGCCGCCCAGAAGTTCTGGATCGCCTTGATGTCGCGCAGCAAGCCAGGGGCGATGTCGGCGTGCAAAGTCAGACTGCGGCTGAAGTCAGCCGCGCTCAGACTGCTCCGCAGGTGCAAGAACGCCATCAGCGCCGCCGAGTACTCGAGCTCGCGGTCGCCGCTGTTCGCGCCAACCTTCACCGCCAAGTAGTTGGCTTCGTCCTCGCGCGCGAAGCCGCGTTCGTGCGCCACCTCGTGCAGCGCTGCGAAAATGCGCTGCGGCAGCGGTGCGAGCACGTTGACGTGCGGCTCACCCGTGAACGGCCAGTAGATGCCCGTGATGCCGGCCGCAGTCATCAGCCGCGAAGCGCTCGCCGCGCGCAGCACCGGCGACGGCCCGGCGAGGCGCGGATCGAGCTCTCCAGCGCGGGCCCACGCCTCCTCGATCGCTCGAGACTGCCGCTCGAAATCACCTGACAGCGCAGCGACGCCCAGCGTGTCTTCCGGCAGTTCTCCTCGCAGTCTCGTCGCGCGCTGCAACCACTCGCGCGCCGCCGCGTCCAGCTCGTCATCCGACGCCGCGCGGACATCCAGCCCAGTTCCATGCGCGTACGGCAAGCGCGCGTAGTTGTAGGCCCAGGCGCCCAGGTAGACCACGTAGATCCAGGTCCCCAGTAGCCCGACGAGGCAGAGTTCGCGCAAGGCGTATTCGAGTCGCGGCGCCTGCGGACGGCGCCAATGGCGAACGAACCGCATGCTGCGAACGAGCGCGGTGCTCACGAGTGCGACGAGCAGCAGCTCGCCGCAGGAGATCGGCGCCAGGCGACTCACGCTCGTCTGCAGGCGGTGGAGCCGTGGGTAAAGTCCGCGGGCGTACAGCGCCTCGGTCGCTTCAGGCCACTCCGCGGCGGCAACACGCAGGACCAGCGCAACGCCGAGAACCGTGAGCGTCACGATCCACGCACGACGCGAGCCCGCGGCGACGTGCCGAGCCGATTGTGCGATGTGCGAGAGGATTTGGCGCGGCCGCATGGGCCACAGAAGCTAACGCCCGCGCGCGACCCGCGTGTCGACTCGCAAGCACGGACTTTCGAGCGGGCCACGTGCGGCGGACGAGCTGCTTGGGTCGACGCCCACGCCGATGAGAGTCGGTTGTCAACACGCTCCGAGCTGCGCTGAGCGCGTCGCGCTGCACGGCGGACCACCCGGTCCTGCAACGTGCGCCGCAGTGCGCGCGCCGACCGCGCCAGGAGATATTGTCAAGAGTTGTGGACAGCAATCCGTGAACATCAAGCGGCGATCTCCTTGATGCCGTCGATGAATCGGACGCCGAGGATGACGTCCGCGAGTCGTTGATGTCCGTTGAGCTTGC
>Ga0169931_10014004_pt1 | contig 10895 bp, 14 predicted proteins | sample Kivu_15m_20L_FD_129675 | JGI IMG/M metagenome (GOLD analysis project Ga0169931, IMG submission 129675) | Freshwater microbial communities from Lake Kivu, Western Province, Rwanda to study Microbial Dark Matter (Phase II) - Kivu_15m_20L... | ecosystem: Environmental > Aquatic > Freshwater > Lake... | reverse complement strand
GCCGACGGCATACGACCGAGCAGCGTCGACACTTCCGAACCCGCCTGCACGAAGCGGAAGATGTTGTCGACGAACAGCAGCACGTCCTGGTTCTGAACGTCGCGGAAGTACTCGGCCATGGTGAGGGCCGAGAGGGCAACGCGCAGGCGCACGCCCGGTGGTTCGTCCATCTGGCCGAAGACCAAGGCGGCCTTTTCGAACACTCCGGACTCTTCCATTTCGAGACGAAGGTCGGTGCCTTCGCGGGTGCGCTCACCCACGCCGGCGAACACCGACACACCACCGTGCTTCGACGCCACGCGGTTGATCATCTCGGTGATGAGAACGGTCTTGCCCACGCCTGCACCACCGAAGAGGCCGATCTTGCCACCGGCGAGGTACGGGGTGAGAAGGTCGATGACCTTGATGCCCGTTTCAAACATGCGCTTCGAGGGCTCGAGGGTGTCGAACGCCGGAGCCGAACGGTGGATGTCCCAACGCTCGATGGACGCGAAGTCCTTGTTGTCACCGTCGAGAACCTCGCCCCATACGTTCCACACGTGACCGAGGGTGCTGTTGCCGACCGGCACCTGGATGCCGTGTCCGGTGTTGCGAACCGAGGTGCCGCGCTGCAGACCGTCGGTGGGCTTCAGGCACACCGCGCGGACGCGGCTGTCACCCAACTGCTGGGCGACCTCGGCGAGGATGATGTTCGGCTTGCCGTCGACCATCACGCTGAACTCAAGTGCAGAGTTCAACTCGGGCAGCGCACCGCGCTGGAATTCGACGTCGATCACCGGTCCGGCGATTGCGACGACCTTTCCGTCTTGTTTGGTCTCTGTCATGGACATGGTGTGTGTCTCCTGGTTACTAGCCCGCCGACAACGCCTCGGCACCGCCGACGATCTCCATGATCTCGGTGGTGATGGCGTCTTGACGGGCACGGTTCATGATGCGCGAGAGGTTCTTAATCAGTTCTTCTGCGTTGTCGGTGGCGGACTTCATGGCACGCTGGCGGAATGCGTGCTCGGACGCGGCCGCGTTGAGCAGTGCCGCATAGACGCGGGCCTCGACGTAGCGCGGAAGCAAGGTATCGAGGATAGCGCTGGGGTCGGGTTCGTACTCGTAGTCACCCGTTGCACCGGCGACGCCGTGACCCTGTTCGTCGGCGTCGGCGGTGCCGATGTCGCCACCCAGCGGGACGAGTGGACGACGCACGACTTCCTGGCGACCCGCCGATACGAAACGCGTGTAGACCAGTTCAACCCGGTCGACTTCACCGCGCAGGAACATGTCGACGACGAAGCGTCCGATTGCAACCGCATCCGTGATTGTTGGGTTGTCGGAGAATCCCGCGAACGGCTGCGTGATGTTGTAGCCGCGGAAGCGGAGGTAGCCCTCGGCCTTGCGACCAACCGGAACGATCATGTAGTTCTTGCCGGCCGCTGCGTCCTTGCGAACTTCACCCTCGGTTGCGCGCAAGACACCCGAGTTGTAGCCGCCGCACAGACCGCGATCCGCGGTGATTGCCACGTAGCAGGTGGTCTTCACCTCGCTACGTCCCTGGAGGAACGGCGACTGGCTGACTGCTCCGCCTTCCGACAGGTGCTTCACGACCTCGGTGATCTTCTCGCTGTAGGGAACGGCGGCCGCCACGCGCTGCTGCGCCTTCACGATGCGCGAAGCAGCGATGAGCTCCATCGCGCGCGTGATCTTCTTCGTGGCCTGCACCGAGCGGATACGCCCGCGCAGAATTCGTTCCTGACCGCCTGCCATCTAGATCACTCCGTCGCGAGGGTCTTTGCGGTGGTCGCTTCGCCGACCGGCTGGGCCGACGGGTCGGCCGAACCTGCGGCGGGTGCACTTGTCTTGAACTGTGCCTTGAAGGCGCTGACGACGTCGGCGAGATCCTTCGGCACGTCGGCCTTCGGATCTTGACGAATGCCCGCGATCATCGCACCGTGACGCGACTTCACATGCTCGAGCAATTCACTTTCGAAGCGACGCACGTCGGCCACCGGAATGTCGTCGAGGTAGCCCTTGGTGCCGGCGAAGATCGCAACGACCTGCTCTTCGACGGGCATCGGGCTGTTCAGCGACTGCTTCAGCAATTCGACGAGGCGGTAGCCGCGCTCGAGCTGGGCCTTCGACACGGCGTCGAGTTCCGAACCGAACGTGGCGAACGCCTCGAGTTCACGGAACTGCGCGAGGTCGAGCTTCAGGGTTCCCGACACGCTCTTCATGGCCTTGATCTGTGCTGCACTGCCCACGCGCGACACCGAGATGCCCACGTCGACCGCCGGACGCACGCCCGACTTGAAGAGGTTGTCCTGCAGGTACACCTGGCCGTCGGTGATCGAAATCACGTTGGTCGGAATGTACGCCGACACGTCGCCTGCCTTGGTTTCGATGACCGGCAATGCGGTCAGCGAACCTGCACCGTTTGCGTCGCTCAACTTTGCGGCGCGCTCGAGGAGGCGGCTGTGGAGATAGAAGACGTCGCCGGGGTACGCCTCGCGGCCCGGTGGGCGGCGCAGCAACAGCGACATCTGGCGGTAGGCCTCGGCCTGCTTCGACAGGTCGTCGTACACGACGAGCGCATGCTCGCCGTTCTCCATCCAGTGCTGGCCGAGTGCGCAACCTGCGTACGGGGCCAGGTACTTGAACGGTGCCGGGTCGGATGCCGGAGCGGCAACGACGACGGTGTAGTCGAGAGCGCCGGCTTGACGGAGGGTTTCGACGGTCTGCGCGACGGTCGAGCCCTTCTGGCCGATGGCGACGTAGATGCACTTCACGCCGAGGCCACGCTGGTTGATGATCGTGTCGATGGCGACGGTGGTCTTGCCGGTCTTGCGGTCACCGATGATGAGTTCGCGTTGACCGCGGCCGATCGGAATCATGGCGTCAATGGCCTTGATGCCGGTCTGCAGCGGCTCGTGCACGGGCTTGCGACCCATGATGCCGGGCGCCTGAACTTCGACGCGACGGATCGTCGCTCCAACGATGTCGCCCTTGCCGTCGATCGGCACACCGAGCGCGTTCACCACGCGGCCGAGCAGCGTGTCACCGACCGGCACGGAGAGGATGCGACCCGTGGCGCGCACGGTCTGTCCCTCTTCGATGCCGTCTGCATCGCCCAGCACCACGGCCCCGATGGAATCCTCGTCGAGGTTCAGCGCGAGTCCGATGGTGCCGTCCTCGAACTGGAGCAGTTCGTTGACCGCGCAACCGGGCAGGCCCGAGACGCGGGCGATGCCGTCGCCCACCTCGGACACATGACCGACTGTCTGCTGCTCGAGTGACGGGCTGAAGCCCTCGAGACCCTTCGTGATCGCAGATGCGATGTCATCGGCGGAGATCGTGATGTCTGCCATGTCTTGCTTCTTCTTCCCTGCTGCGGACTAGGACAACCGGGCCTTCACCCGGTCGAGATTCGTACGGACGGAACCGTCGATGACCTTGTCTCCGACGGTGGCGACGAGTCCGCCGACCACTGACGGGTCGACGATGACGCGGACGCTCACTTGGGTGCCGACGGCCTTCGCCAGCGCATCGGCGAGCCGGCGCTGTTGGTCCTCGGAGAGAGCCACGGCACTGCGCACCTCTGCAACCGTTCGGTCCTGGGCGGATGCCGAGGCGCGGGCAATCTGGGAGGAGATTGCCGCGAGATCGCGCGCCCGACCCGCGCCAACCACCATCGCCACGAGCTGGGCGGTGAGTGGGTGGGCACCCTTGCCGGCGAGCAACTGCTCGACCACTGACTGGCGACGCTCGACTGCGATGGCCTGGTCACCAATGGTGGAACGAAGTTGCTCGTTTGATTCGTAGGCGGCGGCAACAGCGGAGAACTCCGCGTCGACGCGCGCAAGAACGCCCTCTGCCTCGGCAATGCCGGCGAGTGCGCGTGCGTAGGCGGCGCTGCGTGCTTCGCTCATCGTGTTGCCCCCACCTTGCTGATGAAGTCCTCGACCATTGCCTGCTGTGCGGAGGCGTCCATGGCCGCCTTGACCACGCGCTCCACTGCAGCCGACGACAGGCGTGCGACTTCGCTCTTGATCTCGTCCTGGATGCGGCCCGCAGCCGCGGCAATGTCTGCGGCGGCCTTGGTCTCGAGGTCCTGGGCTTCGGCGACGATGCGTGCCCGCCCGTCGCGCAGCACCAGACCGGCCTGCTCGTCCGCGGCGGAGAGGATCTTCGAGCGCTCTGCCTCGATGTTGCCGAGCGCGGAACGGATCCTGGCCGCCTCGTCATGTGCGGATGCGAGCGCCGCGGCCGCGGCGTCCATCTCGGACTGGATGCGCGCTGTGCGGTCGGTAAACGCCTTCTTCGCCATCGGACCGGCCAACTTGAAGAGAAGCGAGAACACGAGGACGGACGCGATGCCGCCGTAGATGATCTCTGCCTTCTCGGGCCACAGCCAGTGATGGGTCTGTGTGGGATCGGCCACTTCGGCACCGATCAAGCGATAAAGGAGGTTCATCGACCTCACGCTCCCTTCAACACTGCGTTCACGGCGGTGCGCACCTCGTCAGCCGACGGACGACGACCTGTCGCCAGTTCCGCTGCCTTCGTGGCGACCTGGCCCACGGCATCGGCGATGCTGGAACTCGCTGCCTGGCGGGCGGCTGCAGCCTCCCGGTCGGCGGTGGCCCGCATGTCGGCGATGCGCGCGTTCACCTCGGTGAGACGCTGCGAGCGCTCGGAGTCGACGGTGCGACGGGCCGCCTCGACGCGCTCCGCGCCCTCTGCTCTCGCGGCGGCAAGTGCACGCTCGTAGGCCTCGACGTCGGCGCGCGCGTCGGCAGTTGCCTTCGCGGCCGCGTCGAGGTTCGAACGCACACCGTCGTACCTCGTCTTCATGCCCTTCTTGACCCGCGGGACGAGCACGAGCTGCATGAGGGCGAAGAACACGAGGAATGCCCCGGCGCCCCAGACGAGCTCTTTGCCCTCGGGTGCGATCGGGCTCGGGCCCTTCGGTTCCTGCCCGGTCTCGGCGCCGGCCTCTTCGGCGGCGAAGACGGACCTCCCGAGGTGCCCGAGCGACACCGCGGTGCCGTTGATGTGCGCGAATATCTGCATCGGTCCGTTCTCAGAGTCCGAGGAGAATGAAGACCACGAAGCCGATCAGGGCGAGCGCCTCAGTGAAGGCGATGCCAAGGAACATCGTGGTACGGACCATGCCTGCCGACTCGGGCTGACGCGCCATGGCCTCGATGGCCTTGCCGACGACGTAGCCGATGCCGACGCCTGGTCCGATGGCCGCGAGGCCGTACGCAAAGCCCGCACCGATGGCCGCCTGGGCGGCCTTCTGGTCGGCTGCGTCCAGTTCCGCGACGAGTTGTGCAATTGCTTCCATTGTTGTTTTCTCCTGTGGGTAGTAGTTGGGAGACCGTTGTGGCTGTGTCTCAGTGCTCCGGGTGCATCGCGCCAGCGATGTAGACGGCGGTGAGAATCGTGAAGATGTAGGCCTGCAGGAACCCGACGAGCACCTCGAACACCGTGAGGAACACGAGCATGAACATGGGGAGGATGCCCATGGGCACGAGGATCAGCTTGTGGGTGGTGGCCTGGAACATCGCCTCCGACAGGAGGGCAAACGTCACCAGCAACATGTGGCCGGCGAGCATGTTGGCGAAGAGTCGGATGGCGAGCGAGAAGGGCCGCACGATGATGGTGGACACCAACTCGATGGGGGTGAGCAGCAGGTAGATGGGCTTCGGAACTCCCGGAGGGAACATGATGCCCTTGAAGTAGTGCACCGGCCCCTGGCTGATCATGCCGACCGCGTTGTAGATGAGCCACACGACGACCGCGAGGAACAGCGGAATCGCCATGCGCCCGGTGGCCGGCATCTGGAAGATGGGGATGATTCCCGGAACGTTGCAGAGATAGACGAAGATGAACAGAGAGGTGAGGAACGGGGTCCACTTCAGGCCGTCATTGCCGATGGTCTGCATGACGATGTTGTTCTCGATGAAGTCGACGATCATCTCGGACAGGTTGCGGGCACCACGGGGCGACTTGGTGGGGTCGTAGTTCGACGCGAGGATAAAGATGACCGACCCGATGAGAGCGGCGAGCACGGCGATGAGCGAGATCTTGTTGAAGGACGTGAAGAGGTCCTTCCAGCGGATGACCTCGTTGATCGGTGGAAACTCGAGTCCGAGCACTGTCTTCTCCTTAGTCGCTGCCCGTCCGGCGCGGTTTCAGGCCGGGGTAAGCCAATGACACCGAGACGAACCTGATCTCCCACACGAGGAGCCCAAGATGCGTCACGAGCATAGTGGCACACAATGAATAGATCGAAATCCACCCTGCGTCACGCACGGGGTAGACGGTCGCAAAGAGGAACGCGAGACGGAAGAGGTAGCCGGCCATCACCGAGCCCATCAGCAACACCGGCGATCGAGGTGCGGTGTATGCGATTGTTCCTGCCGAACCCACGAAATTGATCGTGACGAGGGCAAGTCCGTACGCAGCCCCGACGAAACCGTTGACACCCCAGATGACGAACCCCACGGCAAGGAGGACCGGCGCCGCATATGCCGCGCGACGCACCATGTCCCACACCACCTCGACCTCGGGCTGGCTGCGGTCGGTGAGGACGCTCACGCGGGCTTCCCTGTGGATGCGCGCCGCCGTTCGACCTCGAGGACCTTCATTCGCGCCGAGTACGTGAAATACAGCTTCAGGAACTGGCCGACGGCCGCGAACAATGTGAGTCCGAGGGTGAATCCGGGTGCGGTGCCGAGCCATGAGTCAAGACCGAGACCGATCAACAGGAACACCGCCACCACTCCTGCCATCTCGGCGCCGTTCGACGACGAGTCACCCGACATCTTCTGCATGTTGGGCTTGGGGATCAGGCGCACTGGCTTCCTCGATGGGTTGGGGCACAACTTTGTGAACCGACGAATAATTGTAGGCGACCGTGCCGACAGGGCACCAAGGCCGCGTCGTGGACGAGGGTGTGCCATGCGCCAACCTGAACCGCGTCGTCGTTGCGGCCTGTGGACAACCTCAGGAGACGCTGGTGTCCTCGGGGTCCGCGGCCCGTCCCCCCTCGCGGTTGGTCCTGCGCAGGTCGGGATGGAGCACCGTGCAGAGAAAGAGGATGATGGGAGGTATCGCGAGCGGTGCAAGTTTGAAAGAACGGAATGATGCCGGGCACGTCGCAGAGATAGACGAACCGGAAGAGCGTGAGAAGGAACGGGGTCCAACCGATACCATCACGACCCATCGTTTGCATGATGACGCCGTTTTCGATGAACTCGACGGACGTCTCGGCATGGTTGCGCGCACCGCGTGGTGCCTTGCGCGCGTCGGCGCGTGCGGCCAACGTGAAGATCGTGCAGCCGATGATCGTTGCGAGCACGGCGATGATGGCGATCTTGTTGAACGACGGTGCGACGTCCTGCCAGCGCAGAATCGCGTTGATGGGTGGGAAATCGAGTGCGATCACGTCTGTTTTCTCACTCTCTCGTCCTGTGCTCTTTCGTTTTCGCGTACGTACGTCAGACGTGGTCTTGTGCGTGGGGGTTGGGCTGAGGCTTCGGACCCGGGAACGCCAGTGTTGCCGATACGTGGCGCAACTCCCAAAACAAGAGTCCGAGGTGCGTCACGATGATGGTGAATCCGAGCGCGGGAAGTGAAACCCAGCCCGCATCTCGCACGAGAATCACGGCAAGAAAAATGACACCGAGACGCAGCAGGTATCCGAAGAGGACAGCCCCCATCATGAGCGCGAGCGAGATGCGCGCGGTCAACGAAATCAACCCCGCCGCAAGCGCGAAATTCACGAAAACGAGGGCCATGCCGTAGAGGCACCCGAGCGCTCCGTCGGAACCCCAGATGAATCCGGCGATCGCCACCAGAACGGGAACCGCGAACGCACCACGCTTCAGCATGTGACGTGTGACCTCTGCCTCAGGTGCCGGACCCTCGAACCGGGTCGTCAGCGGATTCGCCGGAGCGTTCACGCGCGGCCCTCTCCGCCGGCGTGCTGGTGGGCGGTGGCACCGCGGGCACGGTCAGCTTCGAGATTGCGCATGCGGGCGTCGTACCCGTACCAGAGGCGCACGAACTGACCGATCGCGCAGAAGATCGTGAGGGCGATCGCGATTTCGGCGCCCTGACCCAATCCTTGGTCGGTGCCGGACGATGCAGCGGCACGGATGCGTTCGGGAAAGGGGAGAATTTTCATCGGCGGTGTCGACCGGTGCACGCAGCGGGGGTGGGCGGTCCACCTCCGCTTGTGAAACCTTTCGCAACCTAGGCGTTCGAGTCCGTAGCCGCCAAGTTGGAGCCGTCGTCTTCGTCACTTTCGGCATCGTCGTCGAGTTCCCGCCGGCGGCGCACGCTGGGGTGAAGGACCGTGTAGAGGCCCAGCGCCAGGGCCGCGACTCCGAAGGGTGCGATGTTCCCGCCCGAAGTCGAGATCGCCGGATACAAGGCCATGCCCGACAAAAGAGCGGTCCACAGCCAGAGGATCAGCACGCTGCGGCGCTGGCCGTGGCCGAGGTTCATCAAACGGTGGTGGAGGTGTCCCTTGTCGGCGGTCGCAAAGCTCTGGCGTTTGTACGCACGCCGCACGATCGCAAACAACACGTCGAAAATCGGCACACCGAGAATGAGCAATGGAATGAAGAGCGGCGCAAGGAAGAAATACGTCTGGCTGCTGTAGTCCTGGGTGGCGGGGTCGGCGCGACCTCCCACCACACTCGTCGAAATCGCGAGCATCAAGCCGAGCAGCAGCGCACCACTGTCGCCCATGAAGATCTTCGCTGGGTTGAAGTTGTGCGGCAGGAAACCCACGCACGCTCCGCACGTGATTGCGGCAATGAGCGGGCCGATATTGGGCTCGGCAAGCAAGCCGAGATCGCCGAGGTGCCGGCTGTACACGAAGAACGCAGCCGACGCGATCGCGACGATTCCCGCGGCGAGGCCGTCGAGGCCATCGATCAAATTGATCGCCTCGGTCATCACGAGCAACCACAGAATGGTCACGAGAGGAATCCAGTCGTTCGACAACACGAACACGTCGAAGTACGGAACGCGGAAGTAGAACATCGTCACGCCGGCCCACACGAGAACCACTCCGACAACAACCGTGCCGGCCACCTTCGCGGGTGCAGATATCTCGCGAATGTCGTCGAACAGTCCGAGACCGCAGATGAAAACGGCGGCGATGACGACACCGAGGGTTTCGGAGTTGCCACGGAACAATGGGTCGAACCTGTCCATCTGCCATGCGAGCAGGAGCGCAACGAGAATGCCAATGAGTAGCGCAATACCGCCGACGTCGGGTGTGGGCGTGGAGTGAACCTTGCGCGGGTCGGGCTGGGCCATCCACTGGCGCCGTTCGGCGATTCGCATCACGACCGGGGTCGCTGCAAACGTCGCGAGAGCCGCCGCAATCGCGACGACGACGAAGCCGGTGGTGTCGCCCATTCCCCTACGACACTAGAACTTTGCGTGCGTCAGTGGGTCGTTTCAGGCCGTTGCGTAGACGGGGAAACGAGCGCAGAGTGCCGCCACACGAGCGCGGACGTCGGCGATTGCCGCCGCATCGGTGCGCTTGCGCAGCGCCGTGGCGATGAGCTCGGCGATCTGCTCCATCTCGGCTTCCTTCATGCCCTGCGTCGTGACCGACGGGGTGCCGATGCGCACACCGGAGGTGACGAAGGGACTACGCGGGTCGTTCGGGATGGTGTTCTTGTTCAGGGTTATTCCTGCTTCGTCGAGAACGAGCTGCGCTTCCTTGCCGGTGAGGTCGGCATCGAACGGCGTGAGGTCGACGACCATCATGTGGTTGTCGGTGCCGCCGGAAACGAGACGGAATCCTTGACGTGCGAGAGCACCCGCGAGCGCGCTGGCGTTCTTCACGATCTGGTGCGCGTACTCACGGAACATCGGTGTGAGTGCCTCGCCGAATGCAATGGCCTTCGCGGCGATCGCGTTTTCGAGTGGCCCACCCTGCGTACCCGGGAAGATTCCCTTGTCGATCTTCTGGGCGTGCTCGGCCTTGCAGAGAATGCAGCCACCACGTGGACCACGCAGCGTTTTGTGCGTCGTGAAGGTCACGACGTCGGCGTACGGCACGGGATTCGGATGTGCCCCGCCCGCGACGAGGCCCGCCAAGTGTGCGATGTCGAACATGAGAAGCGCGCCGACTTCGTCGGCGATCTTCTTGAACGGCTCGGGCTCGAGTCGCCGCGTGTACGACGTGGTTCCGGCAACGATCATTTTTGGCCGGTGCTTCAAAGCAAGGTCACGCACCTCGTTCATGTCGATGCGCTCTTCGCCGCTGGACACTTTGTAGGAAACGAAGTTGTAGAGGATGCCGCTTGCGTTGACGGGAGAGCCGTGCGTGAGGTGGCCGCCGTGGTCGAGGCTGAGGCCAAGGACGGTGTCGCCGGGGTTCAGCAACGCCAGGTACACCGCCATGTTGGCGCTAGCACCCGAGTGGGGCTGCACGTTCGCATGCTCGGCACCGAACAACTGCTTGATGCGATCGATTGCGATCGACTCAATGTCGTCGACGACGGCGTTGCCGCCGTAGTAGCGCTTGCCCGGGTAACCCTCGGAGTACTTGTTCGTCAGCACCGAACCCGTTGCTCGCATGACCGCGGGTGACGTGAAGTTCTCGCTTGCGATGAGCTGCAGGCCGGTGATCTGGCGTTCGACTTCGCGATCGATGAGGTCGAACACGGGGTCGTCACCACCGAGTTCCGATGCCCAGTTCGCGGCGGCGGCATGGACGATTCCGCGCAGGCTCTTCTTCGTTTGCGACATGGGGGTTCCTTCGCGCCTTTCGGTCTCGACTCGTGCTATTTCGACTCTTGCTCTTCGATTTCGGCCAACTGCGCGACGCGCCGCTCGTGACGACCGCCTTCGAACGACGTCGCGAGGAACGT
>Ga0169931_10014003_pt1 | contig 10895 bp, 7 predicted proteins | sample Kivu_15m_20L_FD_129675 | JGI IMG/M metagenome (GOLD analysis project Ga0169931, IMG submission 129675) | Freshwater microbial communities from Lake Kivu, Western Province, Rwanda to study Microbial Dark Matter (Phase II) - Kivu_15m_20L... | ecosystem: Environmental > Aquatic > Freshwater > Lake ... | reverse complement strand
GCATTTCCAATTCCTTGTCAAGGAACTACACCGAGTCATTATGCCGGGTCGATTGGTCAGCTTCCATTGCATGAATCTACCCACCACTAAGGCCAGGGATGGCTTTATTGGCATCAAGGATTTTAGGGGTGAACTAATCAAGGCTTTCCAGAAGGAAGGATTTACCTTCCATAGCGAAGTATGTATTTGGAAAGATCCAGTAACCGCTATGCATCGCACGAAGGCCATAGGACTGCTACATAAACAAGTCAAAAAAGATTCTGCCCTATCGCGTCAAGGCATCCCCGATTACTTGGTCACCATGCGAAAACTGGGAGATAATCCAGAACCCATAAAGGGACCATTCACATATTATGCAGGGGATAATCCTCCAATTGATAAGGATTCGATCAATATCTGGCAACAATACGCTAGTCCAGTATGGATGGACATCAACCCCAGTGATACATTACAGTATCGATCGGCTAGGGATAACCACGATGAGCGTCATGTATGTCCTCTTCAGCTTCAGGTCATCGAGCGTGGCCTACAACTATGGACGAATCCAGGCGATGTAGTCTTAGATCCCTTCAATGGGATCGGGTCCACCGGCTATGTGTCGCTTAACTGTGGGCGAAAGTATGTTGGCATTGAATTAAAAGAGAGCTACTACAAAGCGGCTACTACGAACCTAATGAATTGTGCCAACAATCGACAGCAATCCTTATTTTATGCCTAGCGATTTTGGGCAAAACGGCTAGAAACTGCCTCGCTTTGTCGGGGCAGTTCTGCTGTTAGGCCATTTTGAGTAATTTGTAACCCATTGGGACCGTTTGTTATCTGGCCTTGATTTGCACGAATGATTTTCCGTAGCTGTATCGCAATTGCTTTTCTAGTATATTGACGCATGGTTACAATGGAATCATGGGATTTATACTGATTGCTTCTAGTTTACCAACTACCCCTGTCACTGGCACGGGGGGCGCTATAGCATCGCTAGGAACGGCTGTTATTAGCCCAGGGATACAGATTAACCTAACCAGTGTTGGGCCTGGTGTAGCGGGCACTACGACTGAGGTAACGCCTATTCTGGTAACTAATCCACCCGTGCCTGTCAACAATACAGTGACGGTATCGATTGGCACTCAGGAGCCAGTTGTAGCGGTAGTTGCCGACAGTCAAGTATTTACTTCAGCCATCAATCCAGCTTCACCTCGGCCAGGTGAATTTATTCAAAATCCTTACACCGGGGAAGTAATTCTTTATACCGCTATCGCGTTAACAACAGTAGCGGCTCAAACGTTATCAACAAGTCAGGTATTGTATCGACAACGGATACCAGGGCCACATCCTGATTGGTTTAGTCGGGTTCCGATAACAGGCCAGTTTCAGATCGGCCTAGCATTTGAACAACAACCAACTGGAGGATTCCAATTTCAGGTATTAGGTCGGGCCAACTTGCTAGCATTGTTGTCTGCTTTTCGACCGGATACTCGAATCCCGTTTTATGGCTATGGATTACGGGTAATCAATATTCAATTTGAACAAGACCAATTGAGTGAGCAACCAATTGGATTTTATACTATCTCTGCCAGCTTGGCAGGTGCTAACGAGTGGGAATTGATAGAACCAATTTCTATCGCTGACCTAACCAAAACGGAAGGGACTGGAATTCCTACCACCACCCAGCCCCGTAGCACTATTACGGTTACCGAATTAGGCGCTAAGGCAGGTATCACCATTAGTATGCCAGTTACTTCTATCAATATTGCTAAACGTAAGTCAAGCGAAACATTGACCGTTGATACTGAATTCAAGGCACGATTAAGGCATCAAGGGTTATTTGCAGACTATTGCGAAGATACATTGAAAGCCATCAATATTGATTCAGTTAATTTTTGGACCTATAGCGATGAAACAATTTTGGAGCCGCCCACAATTCAGTATTTAGGACGGCAAACTAAACAACAGCTAGGGTCTGTCACTATTTCAAGTAGCACCAAATCACCTGCCCCATTGCCAAACACCTTTGATTTGATTGGCAACTTTACCATTCAGAATGAAGATCCTGATTTAATTGGTAGGGCCAATGTATTTCCTGGCACTGAGATAACGGGTCGTTTTACTGGCGTGTACCCGTCCGAAGAACAAGAGGATAGGTTAGGCCAATCATTCTTGGATGCTAGGCCATCTTGGAAACGAAAACCAATCATCAGGATAACATTGGAAAAGGGGGACGTTAATCCAACGTCACCCCCTGACAATACCACAATCATTAAAACCACCAGCCTTAACTATACCAATAGTGGGCCGACTAAGGTTATTGAGTCCACAACGACTGAGAATGGATCGCCTGTAAGGGCAACAACAAAGGTATATGGTTTTGTATACCTGGCCAAAGATACTAATGTCGTTCAAAACTATCAAGATGCAGCCCAGTTACGCATTACTAACCCAGGCGCTTACTGGCAATTGGTAAAAGAAACTACAACAACTTGGGTCTATGACAATAATTACAATTACGAAGTAGGTACCATTACAACAGGTCGGGAATTGTTTGCTTTCCAGAATGAAAGCGATTCCCTTGAAACCTATACCCTTACTCGGCAAATTGCTGAGCTAAAGAATACAAACTTTAGTGCAGCAGCCGCCGTTAGCAACGTTCCAACGTCAACAATTATTAACGAAACTAATGAGCAAATTGCTAGAAAGATAAAGACGGCGATGAGCTATAACATCCAATGGAAAACTATTTATGAGGTTATGGGTCGTCGATTAAAGGCAATGTCTTCTGTCTACGATGACAGAAGCAACCTAAGCGGTAAGTACATTTACTTTAATTACGCTGGCCCAGATGGTAGCAATCAAGTTGGTCAAGTTGCTGACCCTAACTTTGCGCCGCCATATTTTGCTGAACAGGAGTGGAATTATCATAACTCCTTTGACTCAATGCCTAATCCAGAAAAGCCTCAAACTGTCATTGAGAATGGAGTATCCAAAAAGATACAAAAACCGCCACTAACAACGGGTCGGGAAACGATGAATCGTCGTGACATCAAAACTTATCCCGCCCCTGGCAATGCAGCCGATGGGACTCTAGCTTTTCGGTCGATTACAGTAACAACCAGTAATACTGAAATGCAGGCCGAATATTTCCAGAATGCAGGCCAGCGACAAGGAGAACCTAGTAGCATTCCAGACCGATACACTGAATTTGTATCTGAATTTTCAGCAGAAGGAGCCAACTATGACAATGCTGTCACCCGGACTACTTTTGAAGAACGGGTAGGGCGTCCTGGTGTAGCAGGTCGTAAGCCAGACGAATATGAACAAACTCCACCAGAGGGAGACAAGGTTACCCAAACCTTTGACAATCGTCAGCACATCGTTACTAGCCCCGGTTATGACATAGAGGTAAGGGAACAACAATCCTATCCCTACGCTATTACCTTGGATGATGCCAAACGAGCTGTTAGAACTGATGCGATTGTGGCAGAAATCAATAATCCTAGCCGTACTGTTGACATCACCATTCCCATCAACCTACAAATTAAGCCAGGTGACAAGGTAATGGCTACCCTTTCCGGCATCATTTATCGTTGTCGGGTATCACGTATTGACCATCAGGGCGAGATTCTAGGCGTCGTTGATGGCGCACTACAGATTGAAGGCATCACTCGCCTGCAATTGTCGCCTGACCGCGAACCAGACTACACATGGACCACTAGACCAAATCCCGCTGGCACCTCTCAAACATTTGTCGAAACACCAGCCGGGACTAGCATCATCTATGACGCTAGGTTGGACCCAGGGATTCTTAGTAGGAGGAATTTTTAACGACTATTCTTCCACCAAAGGGATGATGTCAATAATTGTTACCCCTTCTATATCACCCGAATCATCAGCCAAAAACTTAGCAAGTTCGACAGGCTTGATGATGTCTACCGTGTATTCAACAGGTTCATCTTCACTGACGATATGATTTACCCATCTTCCTGATGGCCAAGTTTGCGGCGGAGGATCTAAAGTGCCTATAATGTAGCGAATATTCTCAAACGTAAAACTAGCAGTTGATTCAGCATCATTATCTTCGTCTTCCAAGAAATTTACTATTTCACTAAATGGAGCGGTTAAGTAATATTCCTCGTCAACATGAATACCACGATTAATAATATTGGCGGCTGCTACCTTATGACGCCCGAAAAAGTTGGAATTAAAATTTAATCCACTCAATTGATTGCCAGGAATATTTTGACTAGGTTGAGTGTCACCTATTGGGCTAAGTAAATTCTCGAATGTTCGATTCATGCCGGTCAAGTATGCTTTCCATTCCTTAAAACCATATCGCAGTAAATTCAATTGTGCTAGATTTCTATTAGCACTATCTATAGTAGTGTCAATTGGCTGACTGTCAACTGATATGTCAACTATACTAGGGTCGCCAAACGAATCAACATTACCATCAGATTGAATTATTTTATATTCCTTATTTTGATAGTTAAAATTATTATCTCGAATATTGTTAATCAATTCCTCTGTCTTATTTTCATATTTGATAAAAAATACAGCACTCTTGCCTACCGATGATAAATAAGATTCTGCTGATTGTGCTGCATAAAACACCTGAGGCTGATTAGGCCCTGCCATATTCCTTCCATTAAATAATAATGGTGGCGAGACGGGAGACCTGCGGTAACTAAGTGGATGTCCTAATTGAGAGGTAAAAGGAACGATATCTGATGTTTGTTCGCCAGGGAAAAAGCTTTGCACTTTAACTGCACTACTTCCTTCATCAAAGGATAGTCGATTTGTTAAGTATGCTGAACCTGGATCTGTTTGACTATAGTCAATCAGGCCAACCGTATAATGACTGACTCCAGGTGGTACATTAATGTTTGCTGGAGCATATATTCTTGTATTGATATAAAGAAGATCATCTTTAGTAAGACCTTTTGATGTAATATTGGGACCAGGTTGCCATGTAAATTGAAAATAGTCTGGCCCATCTATCACTCTTTCGCTCGTAAATTCCCATAATGTTTGATTAACTCTAGTAAGATTGCCAGTAGTCCTGCTACTGAAAGCAGCAGGAAAGTTAAAATCTACTTTATAAGTTCCTCTTTGTATCATATCTAAAGGCGGATTAAATGAAACTTGTTGAAAACTGTTTTGAGCATAATCCCAGATCAAAGGTTGATTTGAATATACGCTATTAAAAAAATCAGATGTAGCACCTGTAATGAATTCGCCTGTAAACCTAGGCTTTAATCCTAAAGGAGTTGGCATTTTTATATGCTTTATTATTCCTAAAAGAAAACCAAAAAAACTATCGGCAGAATCGTAGGCGAAATACAAGAGAGAAGGATCGGGTATCAAGATGCGAGAATAGAAATCACCAATAGTTTCAATTCTTGTATTATTGCTAAATATTTCACCCTCGTATGGATAATGAATATCCCCCCATATCGCCAAATATTTTCCAGGAGGAAGTGGAGTAGTTACCTGTCTTACTTTATCTAGTGAAAAAACTTGCACTTCATAAGTATCTGTTGCTACCCAATATTCAACAACAGTTTCTTTTGAAACGCTATAAAAAATAGCATAACCAGGTTCAAGCTGATCTCTATCCTTCCTCCCCCTCCTGCTATTCTGCACTACTCTTGTGCTTGACTCTTGATTAATTCGTGGGGCATAGGCCATCCATGGAACTGAAGGATTTGACGTACCTTCCCCAAGTGGATTAATGAGGATGACAGGACCGGGAGGAATTGGCTGCTGACAAATGGCGACGATGCGATCTACCTTGATAACCTGACCTGGTTGACCACCATCACAGGTACCTAGATAGTATTGAGAATTCCATTTAATGTTAGTGCGAAGATTTGTGGCTTGCTGCGATGTAGTTGTAGGCTCAAAGTGTATGTTGTACTTTCGGCCCGACTGGGCCGCCATTAAAGCATTTAACGTATCTAACCACCAATCATCCATCTCAAATTCCAACTATTTCTACAAATCGTTTGGCAATTGATTCTGGTCGATAAGGTTCAACCATTTCCATTAATTTAGATTTGAACTTTTCATCATGAATAATTTGATACTGAATACTCCTTATGGATGCTGCTAATGAAACTGGTGAATGGTCGGAAAAAAAGAAACGGTATTTCCTATCATCCTTGTGCGGTATAATTTCTTCTGGCCCACCACTACCATAGATCGCGATTGGTGGTCTTCCATGGGCTAATGCTTCAATGACGGCTCTACCAAATGGTTCAAACTGACTTGGGATGATAACAACTCTAGAACGTTGATACAACCAGGATACCCGCCAATAGGGCAATGGACCATGAAAAGTAACGGTTGATGTCGGACCTGCATATCGAAAAGGTGAATCTAGTACACATGCCTTATTTGCAGAAGGATATCCTTTCCCTAGTAAAATATCCTCTTTCTCTTTACGAGAATAGGATGTATCTATTAATCGCAACGATTTTAATATCGGCGTAAAGTCTTCCAATACAGGACCAACTATATCTAAATGCCATTGATAATCTTCTAGGTGATGAAGAGTTTTCAATAACAATGGAATACCTTTTGACCGACAAACCCGACCTACATACAACAAACGTTTTTGAGTTAGCCCAATATTGAGATTGAAACAAGGAATCCTAACAGCATCAGGCAATACTGTCACAGCATATCCTAGCCATTCGTTTGCTACAAATTGACTACTCGCAAGCAAATGACCTGGTGACTCAAACTCAAATCGGGGAGTGATAGGTTTTGTTACATCCCGCCGAATCCATACAATTTTTCTACTATTCTCAACATTTGGCAATAGTTTAAGGTCATCTATAGAATCAACCGCATAATAGTCAGCATCAATAAATAAATTGTTGGTGTGAATTGCATTGACACCAATTTTATTTAAGCCATAAACCAATTCTTTAGTAGATCGATATTTGCCAGAGTAATGAGGTTCATTAGGTCGATGAATGAATGCTATACGGCAAACCATATTGACGCTCCCCCGTCACCAGCGATATACATGGTTGCTGAAGTAGTCCCATAGCCAGTACCCGTATAATCGATTAGGATTTGACCTCTATAATCTGCCGTAACTTCACCATTTGGATTCCCTGCTGCTGTTGTTCTGATGGGTGTTCCTGACACTGGAATCCATGATGCTGATGTTGTTCCACCATTTGCAAACCAAATTGTTTCTCGGGGCAGCGATCCGAATTGTCCGGATATGGTTTGAATAAATAAACTTTTTGGTGTTTGCGGAGTAATAGCATTTTTTGGCATTACAGCACTGTAATCTTGTACACCACTACCACCACCAGCGATAGTCAAACTTATATTATTGGTATTCGAGAATACGCCATTGCTGGCCATATGAGTAAGGGTAAGGGTATAAAATCCGGATAAGCTGCTTGCAGTTATCGAATAATATGCATAAACACTAGAATCACTTTCGCTAACAATAAACAGATAAGCTGGGGGAACCATCAGATCAAATATTATTTGCGAGATTGATTTACTATTGCGATCCGTGGCACTTAAAAATGCAGTATTCGCACCACTAAAAGAAGCATTATTTAGACGAAACTGACCCGCCGTTAAGCTAGTTGAGCTAGTTGAAGAGCTAAATGTATAGCGCAATGCAAATCCAGGCGTCGTTGATGCCGCAGAGCTACCCGGATCTCCTTTGGGTGACCAGCTAAGCACTACAGTACCGCTGAAAGTGCCATTACTAGCCAAATGAGTAACTGTTAATGTTCGATTAGTGCCATTATCCGCCTGGGCACTCATCGAGTAGTAGGCGTAATTAGCAGGATTGTTAGCCTGACTAATTAAAATAGTACTGCCATTGGGAATCGCTCCCAAAACCGCCGCAATAGCCGCATTATTCCTGTCAGTCTCACTAACATAGATAGCCGTCGCACTAGCTGGAGATGCATTGTTTAGCCGAAATTCACCCGATGGCGGGCTAGTGCTTGTACTACTATTGAAATTGAATTGTAATCCGAATGGACTTATGCCAGAACTAACACCAGAACTAACAACGAAGCTATTGTTTAGAACGGTTTCACCTGTAGCTACGTCGCCATCGGTGTATAGTCGTTTCAACGTTGCTTGAGTAGTGCCAGTTTTAGCCGTTACAGCGTAGGCCCCTTGTAATTGATTGGCTGTGCTATTGATAACGACAGTGCCCCCAACGGCCATACTACGGTTATCAGCCACGGCAATAGTAATGGTCCCATCAATAGCAGGTTGAGCAAAGCCACTGGTCAGGGAGGAATAGGGGACTGCTGTATTTAGTAGGTTACTAACTCCCTTTTCTAACACTGGCAAGGCAGGGGGGCTACCATGGTCAATTCGACTAACCTGATTACCATCAAAATAAAAGGCGGACCTTACCCTATAGTTGCCAGCCGGTAGACTGCCCCCTGTATTGGTAGGTGTAACACTAGCCGTACCAGGAACAAATAGCCCATGGTTAGCAGCGGCTTCTGCTGGAATACTAGCTACAGTCGTCCCAGCACTCCAATCACTAATGGCAAATACTTGACCAGTGCCAGCGACTACACTCTGCGAAAATCGCTTTATCTCGTTAGTCGTTTGATTTTCGACATAAATATAGACCGTGGGAGGATTAAAGGTAACGCTAGAGCTGGTATAGCTAGCTAGCTGACTATCGGGATAATCCGCTCTAATGGTGCCAACACCATCCGCCGTTGACGGGTAGGGGATAGTGACCTGTAACTGGCCTGTACTGCCTGCTATCGTCTGAACGTTAGAGAAGCTAGCAAGGGTACCTTGACCTGATACCGTGCTAACGATAGCTCGAATCGCCTCACTGCTAGGAATAGCACCAGCCCTTAAGAAAATAGCGCCATCGCCATTAAATGCAATCTGTTGGTTGCCAGTATTAGCCGTTAACCCGCCGACTGGAGTAACAGGATTATTGAGGAAACTATAAGAAGCGACCATCGCGCCGCCATCCATCGTTGTTACTGACAGTGCAGCACCAGGAACGACCCGCAGCCGTCCCCCATCTGAATAAATGACATCCCCTAGAAAATTACCTGCCTCGCTGTAATTACCAGATTGAGAGAATGGATACAGGAAAATACGAATCAGTGACGATATTCCTATCTCGTTTCGTAGCTCCCAAGCATTAAATTCAGGGTACACGCTCACCAAGTACCCACTACCCTGAGGTAATGCCTTTTGAAGGACCAATCCATTCTTTTCAGGCGTAAAACTAATGATTTCATTCACCCCCAGCATGGTCCCACCCTGACCATCGCTAGTATCAATGGTGCCATCGCTTAGGTTTACAAACCCTCTGAAGATTAGCTTTATCTTTCCCCTAAACAAGGATGACTTGTTAGCTTCGTTGACCAGTACGGCTAAGGTGAATCGTGTACCTTGAGGCAACGATACGCCATTCCCTTCATCGTGGTACCAGACCATATTGACAGGGATACCCGGTGCGCCATTAGCGGCATAGTCGGGTAAATCAACATCAGCATCGGGTATACTCCTGATGTCTCGATCACATCCACCGGGAGTAAGGGTTCTGTCTAGGATGTAAGTCGAATCATTTCCGACCTTCTCCCATCGTCCTGTTGCAGCCGATAAGACGGTCGTATTATTAACCGTTTTGGCAGATCGATTATTATATCGAAAGAAACTGGCTAGGCTAGTCACCGTTCTGACCATGCCATGCATTAGGTCTGACCCCGATGGCAAGCTGGCCGGAGTAGCTACACTCTGAGATAAGCCGATATGGGAATTGCGACTAAGGACAATGCTAGCCGGTAAGGTTGTTAGGGTGGTTTGGTCAATCTGATACCCTTCAATCCAGGCAACTGATTTAAGGGTTGAAGCTGAATTGGTCGCACTAGCTAAGATTTCCCATCGCCTAATGTCATCCCCTGTCCCTCGTGCTGTTGTAGGGACTTGAATGGTGATGCTATCACCAGCAGCATAAGTAGCCGTCACCAAGCTAGAAACTAATGTCCATCCGCCCCTAGTCCTGGCTTGGATGGCAAAGTAAAGAGTACCACCAGCGCTGAAGCTACCCCCTCCAGTATTGACAGTGACAACTGGAACCGGTTGAGGCTTGGCAGATGCGTACTGTGACCGTGATGGCATAGGTTCCCGTCCCTGGACTCCAAATTCTCGAACATGGCCAGATTCCTCAATCTGACCACCAGAGCCCAGAAACGGGCTTTCCCCGGCCACTGAGGGAGTAACCTGGGGGCAACTAAATCATATCAAATTATCCCTATTATTGCATTTTGATATATTGCTAAATTCCCTATACTTTGCTATAGTATAGAAAAGGTAATTTCTAGGAGGGATTGATATGCATTCGATGTCTTACTGCCGCTGTGAAAACACAGCAGATCAGCTAAAAGAATTCTTTGAGTGGTGGAAAGAAGACCCCGATGCGATGGAAACCCATTTAGCTGAGCGTCCTACCGAAAAACTTGGGATGGAAAAGATTATTGAACTTTCAAAGCAAATCCTCGAATTAGCTGAAGAGGTGGAACGATTGAGTGTGTGGCAGCGGCCCCAGATTACCTGTCACTTAGTAGCTGAGGATTTGGAATAATGACTAAAACTGAAAAACCCGCCGAACAGCATCAAGAAGATCAAGTGATCCGAATAGAGGCTGTCTTTATGGGAACGGTGCATAGCCGAACTTACCGTTTACGTCCGCTAAAACGCTAAAAACGAGGTAATCATGAGCAACAATAGTAATAGTATCGGCTACGATCCCCTTCCTGGAACCCTCCTCTGGAGGGCTATCGCTGGACAGTCCAGCGCTTCCAAGCTGGAAGAGGCCGGGTTGACTGGCCCGCTCACCACCGAGCAGGTGGCAGCTTGGTTTGTCAGCCGAT
>Ga0169931_10014002_pt1 | contig 10896 bp, 4 predicted proteins | sample Kivu_15m_20L_FD_129675 | JGI IMG/M metagenome (GOLD analysis project Ga0169931, IMG submission 129675) | Freshwater microbial communities from Lake Kivu, Western Province, Rwanda to study Microbial Dark Matter (Phase II) - Kivu_15m_20L... | ecosystem: Environmental > Aquatic > Freshwater > Lake ... | reverse complement strand
TTACTGTCATATCTTTGTTTGTTTATTGTATGACAATATATTTCTATTCTAATTGATTATTACTGTCATATCTTTGTTTGTTTATTGTATGACAATATATTTCTATTCTAATTGATTATTACTATCATATCTTTGTTTATTGTCAATCTAACGTATAATATTCAAAAATGAACACATCTTCTTTTCTATAGTCCGACCCGAGTTCTTTCCTCAGCTAGACCCAGACCGCGCTAAACAAACATCAATAACTCTACTAAAATCTTTACAAGTAATTTTCCACTTTGAGAACGCAGTATCGAAACACTAAACAATAAAATTTGGTTCTAAGTAGCACAGTTAATGGATTGACTGAGTAGAATGGGTTGCTCAGGGGCATGTTAGGAGGCAAGAAGGAAATGATTGTAAGGCTGAATGAGTAGGTGAGGAGGTGCAATGAGGAGATTAATAGATTGGAAGATTAGTTGCAGAAAGTGTAAGAAAGACTTGAAGAATCAGTATAGAGATAGGCTAAATCAAATGAAGTTAAAGAATAGTTAGAGATGCAGATCATTAGGTAAAGATAATAGAAGAATCAGATGATAAACTAAAGAGGCATATTGTAGCAAAAAATATGCTAGCTTTAAACTAAAATAAGCTAAAAAAGTACAATTAAAAAGAAATTAAGTTAAGAAAAGTAGACTAGTAATGTAGAGCTGATCATTAATAATCAGTTTTCACTCATGAACATTAAAAGCGATAATATTTCGATTGAAAATAATCTAAATCAACTAATCAATCATTATACGTAGACCTAAAAACAGTATAAAGTTCAAGAATAGTCACTTAGACAGAAATTAAGCTAATTTATTAAATAGATTGACAATAAAAAGGAAGAGAACGAGCAGCTAAGAATAAAAAATACAACTTTATAGACACAGCTAGAAGCATCTACCTAGCTTTTTCAACAACATGTATAGCACATCAAAACTCTTAAAAATTAGCTAAAACAACCTATAAAATCAGATTAATCTTAGCATCGATTCGATATATTATCAACCATTAACAGAAAACTTCTAAATATTCTCAGCAAATACTACATATAAGGTCACTCTGAGCCCCTAAACAAGCTTTAAAAGTGTCTTCACTAACCTCTCAACATGTTTTAAATATAACTCTTACTAAATTAACTATAACTCCAGTCTTAAAGTCAATACTCAAATCTTCAAAGAAAAAACTTCAACTAAAAACACAGCCAACAGCTATAACGCTCGCACAGATAACTCATCGACGACTTCTAACTCCTAAGACTCAAGCACGTAACTTTGTAAAGATAGTACAAAGAAGTTATGAATGACAATACAAGACTCATCAAACACAATAATCTTTCCAAGTTCAGAATGACCAGAAATTATACAAATTAAGTATAGGGCATAAAAATGACACAATCGAACAAACCGATTACTCAAACTAATGCCACCCGAACACCTATGAGCAAAATCAACTGTATGCCTTATGAATCAAACAAGGAGAATGACAGCTAAGGCATTAATAGGACTTCAAAATGATATAGCTCACAACTTGCATGTTTAACATCTTTATTAATACTTTAATTGTTTATTAGTCATGCTATGATTGTGATGATATTGCTGTATCGATGATGATTGCTGTATGTATCAGATGCGTTTAACGGTTGCGAAGGAGTAGAAGTAACGAGGTTTGTATACGCTGAGTCCGAAAAAGGTGACTGCGCCGAATACTCCGTACCAGATGCCCTAAGAAAGCTTTGCGTTGATTATTCTCATGATTATTATATATGAATCACCAACATAAGCATATATACTCGTATAAATAATGGCCTGAAACTCAGCTATTCTTACATATTACGATCTGAAACATCATTTTTTATGTTGTTATATTTGAAACTAATTTATGTTAAACTAGTAATCTATTTTATGATAAACCCAATCATTTCTTCTTCTTTTTAGGCTTCTCTTACTACTCCTCCTCCTACTAGTACTCCTCATCATCGTCGTCAAAATCTTACTCATCATCATCATCATCGAACTCTTCCTCATCATCATCGCCGTCAAATTCTTACTCTTCCTCCTCATCATCAGCCACCTACTGCCCATCCACATTCTTCCTGTCTAGCGTCTTCAAAGCAGGCAAACTAACTATAGAGATATATACCTGGCGAAGAGCTAGCGACGATAGCCTTAGTTCTCGGCCACTGGATTTTCTTCAAGTTAGACTTCAGCCAGTTACTTCAAGACTGATAGCTTGCGCACTTAATCCAGAGATGCGATGTTGTTCTTGGCCAGTAGTATCTGTGTCAGCGTAGGGATATTAGCCAAAAAAGAGATGACGCTATCATCAAGCCTACATATCTAAACTTGTACTGGTTATCGGTGAGTTCGATGGCGGTGAGTGGCCACTTGGGTAATCCCTGGAGGGAGGTCAATTTGCACTCAGAAATGACGAGAATGGTGACCTGTTTAAAGCCTTATAGCAGTTTGGCGATGTCCGGGTCGATGCGATCGATGGGTATGTTGTTGAGTTCGAGCAGGTTGGTCTTCTTGTCTTGAACCTTGAGTTGCTTCTTGACGGCCTACAGCGCGCTCATTTAAGATTTATAAACTGGATAACAACAACTATGATGTATACCGTCATTATATTGCATATTGGCCATTAACTACATATAACATAGTAAATATCATAAACAAAAATATATTAGAAATACAAATAATTGAGACTTAAAACAAGCAAAAATGCAAGAGTCTTTGGGACAAACCACAATCAGCAATCATTTAGGTATTTTGAGAATTCCTTCCCTCTTAGGCTTCGACGGCTAGTCTCTCTTAGTCCTCTTTCTTCCATTAGTTTCCTTCGCCGGCGTCTTTGCATTTTGTCTTTTCTTCGACTCATCATTTCTTGAATACCCCTCAACAAGCGTAAAATGCTTTCTATTCTGAGCTGTCCCATGCATCAAGCTATAATGTTCATCAAACTTCGCCTGGAAACAAACGCTCCTAAAATATTGTTGCTTATCTTGTTCGCCAATCGGATACTAGTTATCGGTCACCGATGCTGCTTTCAAACTGTGTATATGACTGGGAGCACTAGTCTGTGTTTTTTTAAACTCTTCATACTTGGACAAAAACGAAGCCTTCAGCGTTGCCATTATCTTGCTTTTCTATCGTTATAATCCGAGTTCTCTCATGGCCTATTGTACTGCAATACCCAGATTGCACTTTTTGATGATGTTTTCCATCTTATATTATAAAAACTCAACTAATTGAAAAGAGATAAGAAAGCGCTACTATATACTATATGTCCTCATCAAAATTTATAGAAATCACATGGGTTTTGTTTTGCCCTGTATGATCTGACTGGCCTATTTTTTAAATCTCTAGTCTTAGGCTGCCTTTGCCTTACGATAACTGGCTAGATTGTCAAGCACTCTGTTTATGGCTTTGTTTGGTAGATTGCTGCCCGAACCACCAAGTTTTTTCTGGAAATCGTTTTTCTTTTTCCACTCGTTAACTTTTATCAAGACCACCAGCAAGATAATGAGAACAAGAGCTACAGCTCCGATTATGAGAATAAGTAATCCAATACTATCGATCAAAGATTGAACCTAGTCAGTTACACAACTCTAGCATTGCCTCGTAATGATAACAACATCATTAAACCCCCAAAAATCTTGCACAGTACCAGAACTTGCAGACCGACTCGCCTTGAACTTAATCCTCAAATCTCTCCCGATAAAACTAATAATATTTGTGTCGATTTGAACGATAACACTCACATCTTTAGCACTAGAAGATATTGAAGGTAGATCCAGATAGTTGATTTAATTTTAAGTAAAATCTCCCAAAGCATATGTGCCTGCTAGATTGGAAAAAGTGTTGATTGTGTTCACAAATACAGGTTTTTAATTGATTTATATGTCTATGGTCACTTCCTTGATTACTGATAGAAAATTCATTTTGATTTATATCTGATCGATATCTCTGCTATAACTTAATGGCAAGATGACCTAAGTGTTCTATGAAAACAATCCGTACATATATGTCTGGTAGCCATCTTTCTTGCATAGTCCAACTATCTGCCCTGGTCCGAATGGCTGCTTGGTAGCTTGTATTCTGAAAAGTTCCATATTTTGTATAAGTGTATCGAGTTGCCAATCTCCTCCCAAACTTTTATAGCCGTAAGTGCTAAGACGGTTATCGAGGTCGCAAAATTTAGTTCTAAGGATGAATTGTGGCTCACAGCTTGCGCAAGAGTAAGAGGAGAGAGCATCGCAAGTAAGACATGTATTGTTGCATCTGTTAAGATTAGTACCTTGACTGCCCTGACAATCAGATTTAATTCGTTACCATACTGTGTCGTCATCAGTCTAGGTCACCGACATAGTAACAAACATTAAAATGAGTGCCACCCACAATCTTACACTAAGCATTTCCTTATACAAACTCAAAGTAATTATAAATTGAATCCGACCATTTAATAACAATGATCTAAACCACCCAATCCCGCAAACTCATCCAATCCTCAGGCCACATCCTCTAGATCTACCGCACAGCCAAAATCGCCCATCAACTAAAAACAATCCCACTCTAAAACTTCTTCGCAGCAGTGGCACCATGTAGTGGACCCATAGCCCTACTATATCGTAAATTATAATAAAAACAAATCAAATTACCATAAGGATATGCTAGCAGTATATTGTTTTTCAGTTGTAGAGGGGAACTTATGCGCAGTATTTCTTTTGATTTGAAGGAAAGGATTATATTTTTTGGGTTTACTCATGATTAGTATCTGTTGATAGTGTATGCAAATGGACATTATTTTGTTGCAGATCCGGCGACTGGAAGTATAAGATAGGGAGATTTTCTGGTACCAGAAGAAAAGAATTTTAGATGTGTAGGGGCTTAACTTTTGGGGAATTATTTAGTTATTCTTAGGGATAAAAGTATGAGTGTGGTAGAGGGACTTACTGGTACGTTAAAAGTGTATCCTGTGATGAAATTACACAGTTCTAGACCGATTTTTACAGCTAATATTAATGGCTAAGAATAGCTTGAGATAGTCTATTTAAACAAGGAAGCTGGAATATAAAAATTTAATCTAAAGTAGTTTAAAGATACAGCCAGTGGTATAAAGTTGTTGTATTAGAGTCCTTTTCTTAAATCTAACTGTCAATCGTTGGTCAATATAGCATACAGATAAAATTAATTAGTGCTTTTCTTTAGCGATTAATCACATCTTATCGATTTAAAAACGAATTTTGTAACTAAAATATCTCATGGTGCCTTCAAAATATAGTTAAGCGATGCCCTCTCTCGCACAAAGTTCAAAAACTATTACAAAAACTTTTACAAAGCAGGCTGGGTAGGCCCATTTCCCTATATCTATGACCGCAAAAAACTCATTTTTTTCACTGGAAAAACTGCATAATTTAGGTAACTTTCATACAACAACATTCTCAGCACAGGCAAAGACAGTCTTCGTCTAATAGACTAACATGTATACATATACCGATGCATCGACAGTCCGATCTACCATTTCAGCTCAGGCAGCACCATCGCAGCCTAGTACTTACTCAAAACCTCAGATTCTTAAGCCCTTCAGCTTTATTAGCTATTCGCTAAATGTTCGCAACTACATGAATGTGCCACCACTAAGTAACCGTTTTCTATCGATCTAGCTCACAGCATAAAAGATGATTTGCACAAAATATGGGCTTAACTTATATAAATCACCTGTCTTTTCCTTGATCCAGGAGAACAACTAAGATGCCTAAGACTCGCCAATTTCCTACAAACTTACTTCGGAATCGCCTAAGATTAAAAAACACGAGTCAATCGCATTACTCACTAACTTAGAACAGTAAATGCTCTAAGACACGAATGGATGAACAGATGGATCACTCACGGGTAATTCGTAGGGTTGAAATAGGAAGGCAACGATATGTTTTTGAAACTATTTTTGAGATACAATATGCATTTCGTTGCAGATATGGTGTTTTAAGATACGCATTCAAAAGCTGTTATTTTTGCGCACTGGGCTAGATGCAAGATATAAAAAGAGACCTAAAGTATAGCCTTAGATGAGATCAGAAGTCGCTATCTACTTATGAAAAATTATATAGGTAACGCGAGCATCTTTCCATAGCTAGCCAAGTACTGTCTCAGACATCGACATAAAAATTTGGCATAGTTAGCTAGAAGATTGATCTAATTTTAGCCAGATCAGGCTCGCAAGTGTATAGTCGTCTTGATTATATTTGCCTCTAGAAAAGATGCATAGAGTGTGCCTGATTTGCTAGATTGCGCTTAAAACTCAAAAAAACCTTAGATTATACACTAAGTTCTATCAACTCTGAGACGAATCTCTAGTTCTAGCGAATGGCTTGCAAAAACATGGATTTTACAGTTACAAAGACATCCGCTACTATAGCAGCATTATATACGTTTACTTAAATTACAGGGTTAAAAAGACTAGCTTCAATAGCACTACAAACATACTCAAAACTTAGCATAATTTGCACATATAGGTATAAGTAAATACATGAACTACAACCCTCGTGCGACCATGGACTAAGTCAAAGCTCTAATCCAGAAAGACTACATAAAAGCACTTCCAAGTTTAGGTCAAAGTTTAAACAAATGTAAACCTAATAATAGCATGCGTATTTTGCATACACTCAAGAACAAATCAACTCCTATTCTTGAATAGTAATTCCGATAGTTCAAATAAGATAGCTAACTATAAAGTTTAGCGTAATTATTGATACAAAAGGACAATAACTGGACCCTGGCAGTTGATGTTCTGCGTAGGATCAAGTCAGATAGGGTATATTTAGCTCTTATGAGGAAAAATAAAATATAGCATGCCATACAATAAGCTTTTGTTAGGAAAAATAAAGTAAAGCTAGAAGAACTTACGCAAAGAGCAGAAGGGGCAGTTGCTTAGAGAGGACTGCAGATGCTTAGATAGCTCGCAGGAAACAGATGATCTTTTGTTTTGTTTATTTTTCATATTTAAGCTAAGTTTTTAATATTGTTTTGAGTTACTTGTTGTAATAATATGAGTTTTAAACTAGCCTTTTAAGTCACTTTCTGGGCCCTGCTTGACATATAAAACGTAAAAGCCTAGGACTACTCCTCCAGTCTAAAACAACTCTCGAGCTTCAACGACTCCCAATAATTTTGGTAGTTCTTCCAATATCTCAAACCAACCAAAGAGATCCCCAGTAATTCTTTTATAAAACAGACTGCGATATGTACCTCTTCAGGTTCGGAGTAAAACCCTAGTGGTAGGACTAAAACAACGTGGGTGGAGGATGTTTCAAGATGAAGATAGAAAAGAAAAAAAGCAACAAATTGTGGTAGAATGCTATTTTCACGATGGTTAGCCCTAAAAATACGTGTGCGGATTTGATGAATGGAGTTAGAATTAAAATTAGAGAACATTTTGATGAGATTGAGATTTGGATGAATTCGGGTGCCACTGATTTGCAAAAATTGGATAGTCTCAAAGTCATTTTGAAGGAAAATTTGCAACTCAGCGATTAAAGGTGCTTCAATTATCTGTCTTTTGCCAAAAAATGATAGGAAAACGGATAATTATCAACAAAATTAAGCAATAGTCATACTTAAATACATATCTATCGATATTTGTAAATATAATTGATTAGAATAATGATCATTAGAGTGAAGTGGCAGTCTGAATTTATCTTTTACTCTATGCAGACATCGTAAGCATCTTCTACTTCTTTGTTGTTTGAATGTAATACAATATCTCTGAAACTTTCATCTCGTCGATATAATATTGCTGGCATGCGCTTCCACCCTTATAGTACTTCACCACCATTATGTCTTCCATCTTATCCAGAAGCAACTAGCACTAAGGCAACACTTCTATGAACATTTATAACTATTATATAGGCAATTCAGCGTACTAGTTTAGTATTGTTTTGATGTTATTAGTCAAATATACATAGGCGTTTATTATTTATGTTTTTAACACTCTGTAGAGATCGCTGAACAGGTCCAAGTACTCTTTAAAGTAGTATCTGCCTACGTTGTTGAAGGTTTAGGTAAGCACAGGCAAGGGCGAACTGAACTGATTTACTAACCTAAAAATATGAGTAAGACAGTCTTTAATTGGATTTTTTATGTAAATATTGTGAATATACGGTAGGATCTATGCCAGTGAGGGTAGTTTAGCAAGATAGGTCACATATTGTTTATAAAACTTGATGAACCATGAACACTCTTGTTGAATTTTGTTACTGAACTATTTACCAATAATCAGCTATAGATTTTATAGCCCTGAGAGCAACTCCGAACTGTAGTGATTGAGTACGATTCCTCGGTGTATGATCGTAAGGAACTTTACGCATTACTCCAGACTCTAAGCGGTCTACAATTTGCATATTAGTGCTTTCATTAGTTTTTATTGATGTGGTGTCTAAGCGAGAATGCGGGATAATCGAACAGTATAGTCTTATTTGAGCTGCCTTTTGCCTGTGATTCTGAGTTATGTTATGAGGTGGTCAGCCTGAGACTGGGCAGTTTGTCGGCTGCGAGGGGAAAGTAGCTAGATGAGAAAGTTCATTTAATATATAATTTTTATAGATATTTATAGAGTTGATTAAAAGATAGATTATTTCAGATAATGTTCATGTCAATCATATCATAACAAAATGGTAGCGCCGACGATGAGCGATTACTTGATATATGTTTGAGTTTACCTGATTTCTTTACGATTAGAGCACATCTCGCTATGATTCAGATCGTCGAGGCCTTTTTCCTTCAATAGACTCAGCATGTAGTACTTCAGGTTATCGGATCTCGCTTTGTTGCAATAAATTTGGGTCAGAGCCATTCAAAGGGCGTAGTTCTTCATTATATTGAGATGTGTTCGCATTCGAGTCTTGAATCGTATCGTTTTACGACATAGAATCTAGTAGTTCATCCATAAACTTGTTGTATTAAGTTTCGTAGTGCTTCCCTTACTGTTTGACGTGTTTAAAAGCTTTGAGTATTCTGGCACATTTTTACATGAAGGCCAACCTGTGTAACCTGTCTTTGAGCTCTTTTATTCTCCTCATCGTTATAGCCGAAATTGGTGAAAAATATTATTGACTATCGTCATTAATGTTGGGATTTATAGTATCCCTAGTTTCTTATGAGATCATTTTTATCGCAAACATCTACAAATTTTTAAAATTAATAATATGAATTTAAAAAAACAAAATATCTTCAACAAATCTACATAAATTATAAAAAAATAGGCGAATTATAATAAAAAAATATGATTATTTATATATTGGATTAAGGCTATGTTATTCAACGAGCTGTTTGAGGATTTTCCTGCTTGTTTGTTTTCATTTTAGTCTTACAGAACTTCTTCTTCTTGCCATTTACGCATCATTGTTTTTCTGTAATTTTAATATGGCTCTCTCTTGACCTCTTTAGAACATAGCTTTTACATCTGTTTTGATTCTTTAAACAAGCTACTCCAAATACGCTTCATCTTTTTCATCAAGTTAAATAAAGCCTTTTTTTCGTCGAAAATAGGCAATCTTTTGTTAAGTTTTTTATTAGTTTTGCTCGTTCCTGCCGGCATAAATAGTATCTAAAGTCTCTTCAAGATTCATTTTAATGACTTTATGCAACTATACAAATAAACTTACAATATATAGAAATCATAAAATATCGATTAAAAGGAACTGTTGACTTCACGGTCAAATCAAGTAAATCAAATATAAATTTCATTTTTAGTAATATCTAAAAAATGATAGCTAAAAACCAATCCAGAAAATAAAACTGTTTATATAGATAATAGTTAAAATATAATTTTTTAGTTGGAGGATCACATAGATATCATATAAGCAAGAAGTTGCTTTTTTAAGACCAAAATTAAATTCACTTGCCTGACTTCAGATGGGTTTTGAATGACTTCTTTGACAACTGTTTGTTATTAATCTTAAGTGATTTGTTTGACATAGGATTTGATATAGTGTCAGTTAACTTCTTTAGAACGGGCTTTTGGTTGGTATCGAATGATTTTTTAGGCAGAGATTTTGAGATGTTAGCCTTTATTTTTTTGGGCATACATTTTTGATTGCTTTAAACTGAATTTTTCGGCACAGACTGTTTATAGGTTTTAACTGACTTATTTGACACGGCTTTCTTCTTAGAAACAGACTTCAGGCATGTTTTTGCAGGCTTTTTTTGGTTACAAATTTTCAGCTGATTTCGGCAAACGATTTTTTTAATTTTTTGTTCGATATTATTCTTAACATTCATATTTGTTTTCTAGGTACCGGATATCTAAAGCTAACTTATGAGTATTTTATTATGAGGAATACTTGCCTGTTCGTTTTGTTTCACATCTTATTCCTGCTAAACAATCACTTATCTGATATTTTTTTACTGAGATTTTACTAGCTAGCTGTCCTCTTAAACATTATAGTCGAAAAAGTCAAATTATCTTAACTCTTAGTCTTCTTGATTCGAACCGAATTCATTATCCTAAGATATTTTCGTCTAATTTAAGTGTTACTAAGCCAAATACAACTCGAAGTATGCCATCTATCGAAAAAGTATCAACCATAATATTTTAAGCAAGTTCCTTCTTTGATCTAGCAAGCGCTTAAATGTTTTGCGTTCTCTTTTTGCCATTTTTTGCATATTTTATTGAAGCGATCGCACTGTTGCTAATTCTTTTTACATTAGCTATATCATCTTTGTGAACCCAATATCTTATGCATCAATTAACTTCGGATCTAAAACTCTTCTGATTTGTGCAGCAAAATTCTTGTGAAAATATGAATTCCAACCATTCGGTAGGGTTTGATTCGTTAAGGAATTAATTTTATTCTTTTATACGGATTCATGCAAC
>Ga0169931_10014000_pt1 | contig 10896 bp, 9 predicted proteins | sample Kivu_15m_20L_FD_129675 | JGI IMG/M metagenome (GOLD analysis project Ga0169931, IMG submission 129675) | Freshwater microbial communities from Lake Kivu, Western Province, Rwanda to study Microbial Dark Matter (Phase II) - Kivu_15m_20L... | ecosystem: Environmental > Aquatic > Freshwater > Lake ... | reverse complement strand
TTACTTAAATTTATTTGGATTTACTCATGCAGCGATCGCAGTGGATATCAGTTTTGACGGGCGTTATCGCCGTAGTATTGGGTTTGGGCTATTTAATTTTGGTACAAGTACTTGATTGGCGCGGCGGCGAAATGCTACCTGCTCCTGTTGATCTGTCGTTTCTTTTTTGATGCTCTTTCAGAGCGTCTCGAAGTGGCGATCTACATTTTAGAGAGAAGCGCAAAGCGCATCCCTCCAAGTTTTTTTGATGTTCATATAGAGCCTCACTTCGTGACGCTCTATATTTTAGAGAGAAGCGCAAAGCGCATCCCTCCATGTTTTTTTAGATGTTCATATAGAGCCTCACTTCGTGACGCTCTATATTTATAGGGAAGCGCTTTGCGCTTCCCTATAAATTAGGGGATTTTATGAAACTAACCAGAAAAGGTCATTACAGTGTGAAGGCGATGCTCGATCTGGTGGTTTGGGCAAAACGTAAACCCGCCTCAGTCCGCGAAATTAGCGATCGCCAGTCCATCCCTGCCCCATATTTAGAAAAAATTTTAATGGCTTTACGCCAAGCAGATTTAGTGGAATCGATCCGTGGTGTGCGGGGAGGCTACAAACTGAAGCGATCGCCCAAAGATATCTCTCTTGGCGAAATTTTATCGGCAGTTGGCGAAGACACTTATCCTCTGCCCAGACTTAAGCCACAGGAAAAACTTGCCTCTGATTGGGTCACATTTGCCCTATGGCAAAGACTTGATCGCAAGCTGAAGGATGCTCTTTACAGTATTTGTTTAGAAGATTTATATTACGATGCCCGCAGTTGGCAAGCATCCCAAGGACAAAGTGCAGGATTTATGGTTTAAATAAGCAAGCTTTGATTGCTTGTTTAAACTGATTTTGAGCGAATTTGGCGCATAAGGTTAGCCATCTCGATCGCTGCCATCCCAACTTCCCAACCTTTATTGCCTTTGATGCCCGCCCGCTCTAGCGCTTGCTGCATCGTGTCAGTAGTCAAGACACCAAAAATAATCGGTACACCAGTCTGAAAAGAGGTTGCTGCAACTCCCTTAGAAACCTCATTAGCCACATAGTCAAAATGGGGAGTGTCACCGCGAATAACAGCACCTAGGCAAATAATTGAATCATAGCGTCCTGAGTCTGCTAACTCCTTTGCTACCATTGATATCTCCAGACTTCCCGGAACCCATGCATAGTCAACTTGGCTACCAGTCTCCGAAACATCAATACCATGCCGCAACAGTGAATCTTGACATCCTTGGAGAAGCTTACCGACGATCAGGTCATTAAACCGAGCTACCACGATCGCAAAGCGCAAACTATCTGTATTGGTAAAGCTACCTTCAAAAACGGTCATAGGATTTTAAATGTTTGTAGCAATTTTCAAGTATTTAATCAAATTTAATCAAATTAAAAGTTTTAAAAAGCCTCGCTAAGCAAGGCTTTTTAAAACTTTTTGAGGACTTTATTTAGCTATATCTAAGCTACAAAAGCATTCAAAATGCCGATGACAATCACAAATGCTAACCAAATCAGAGAGCCAAGAAATAACAGAGGCTTTGTTTGGTTCCAAGAGCTAGGAGATGCGTAAGCAACAGGTACACCAATCACCAAAACAAAGGAAAACAATACAAAAGCTGCCAATAAAAGTTGGAATAGAATAGTCACTTTATTTAAACTCCGAATACTAAAACAAAATACTAAGACAAATCCTTTACACCAAGTTAGCAGAAAATGCGTCTCTCTTAAGGTTTGAAGCAAATGGTCAGCAATTCTCATTATGAAAACGATTTTGGTATATACAGCGCTCAAGGCGCTGGATACACCAAAATCGTTGTTTGCAAGCTCACCATCGGCGGGCTTGCAAACAACGATGTCTATAAAGCACCTGCGGCGGTGCGATCAAGCACACCTTCAGATAAATGCGTCGTAATATTTCCAGATTGCAAGATTGGTTTTCCCTGTGCGCCTTGAGGATAGTCAATCACGCTTACACCGCCATTGCCTTGCTTAAATACCCAAAACTGTTCGGGTGAAAATCCAAATAATAGACAAAGGATCGCTTTGTTGACAGCATCATGAGCAACAACTAGAGCCGTTTCTCCTGCGGGAACTGATTCGACAATCTTTTGCCAAATAACTGCTACACGATCCCAGACCTGTTGTAAATTCTCACCTTCAGGCATTTGCACAGTTTCAGGTTGAGCTTGCCACAGAGCTAGTTGGCCTGCAAATTCAGCTTCGATTTCATGCTCAAATTTACCTTCCCAGAGACCATGGGAAATTTCTTTGAGTTCATCAAATAATTCCAGCTTAATGTTGGGGTGCTTTTTCAAAATTTCTAAAGCCGTGTCTTTAGGACGCAACATTGGGCTGCTGAAGGCTTTATCGATTTTAACCTTTGCTAAAAATTCACTTGCCCGTCTTGCTTGGGCATGACCATTGTTATTCAACGGGACATCGATTTGTCCTTGAAAGCGTTTTTGGCGATTCCACTCGGTTTCACCATGACGGACTAATAATAAACGGGGACCATTGTGATTTTTCCTGACAGGCGGTAGTGGGGAACCTGAAATATCCGCAAGGTGGCTAGAGAGGTTGAGGGATTCAAGTTGTACGCCGTCGGCAATACTGGTGCCTTGAAAATTGAGCACACTTATGGCGCAGTTAACTTGCTGAATATTGTGATAGAGACTCACAGGAATACCGATCGCCGAACAAATTAGAGCACGATTAATACCGCTATGCCCCACCAACAAAATTGTTTTATCTTGATTTGCGACTAAAATCTCACTCCATAACGCTTTAGCTTGTTCAAATAAATCGATGATGGGGTAGCGATCGCCTAATTGAAATTTTTCTGGCTCATTTTGCCAAAAATGATATTTTTCAGGAAATTGCTTTTTAACGTCACTAGCGATCATTGATTCCCACTCACTGAGATCAATTTCGAGTAAGTCCTTAGTGGTAAATAACTCTGGAGGCTGAAAATTTTCAGCCAAAATAAGTTTTGCGGTATGTTGAGCGCGTACTAAAGGGCTAGCATAGGCAACATCAATATTGAGATTTGATAGCGCCTTTCCTGCGAGCTTAGCTTGCTGTTTACCCTTGTCGGTCAAGACGGACTGTAATTCTGGGCGATCATAATTGCCTCGTCCTTGAATTTTGCTTAAGATATTGAAATTACTTTCGCCGTGACGGACGATAACTACTCGCGTACTCAGAACTTTACCCTCGGTTTCTTGATTTTTAAAGTTGGAGGTACAGCGCAACCGAACCCCTAACATAATTATCAATATTAAAACACTATTAAGAAATTGTAACGCTCAACGCTGCGCTATAATACTACGATAGGCTTAAGCTGGCTGCTAGTTAAAATGCATCTAGCTGCTGGTTAAGTAATCGAGCTTACTAACCATAATCATAAACTTGAACCATCAAGTACGCTGTTTTACTTACAGGCTAAATGCTGTAGGCAAATGGTGTAAGCACCTTTTAAATAGTCTAATAAACGCCAGTCTAAGAAATAACTAATTCTTTTAACGAAATCCCACCAATTTTCCATACAAAGCAATATGTCTCGTTATCGTGATGTCAGAGCAGACACAGCAACCAGTTGCAAGCTTCGGTACATAGCTAAGTGACTGGTTGACGATATAGACAGCTTGCGATCGAAATTTTTTCTTGTTTTCGTTATTAGTATGTTCTGTTGTGAAGCCCCTAAGACTTTTTGAGTCTGTTTATTAAAGGGTTTGAAAGATATTTTTTTTAATATTTTTTATACGAAGTTTAGAAAAAATATTTTTCTGGTAGGTTCTTAGGCTGGCTCTTTTGAATCGAAGAAATTCTGAGGAAATTGAATGCCAAAGCAAATAATTATTGCCGAGCAGTATCGAATTGCTGCTGTTTTTAGTGAAGATCAAATTGAAGAAATTGTTGTGGCCGCAGGAACTCACCAAGTTGGGGACGTTTACTTGGGCGTTGTTGAAAATGTTTTAACTAGTATTGATGCGGCTTTTGTAAATATTGGCGATGGCGATCGCAATGGCTTTATTCACATTACGGATCTGGGACCTTTGAAAATGCGGCGATCGTCTGGCTCGATCAGCGATCTAGTCGTACCGCAACAGCGTGTGCTGGTGCAGGTGATGAAGGAGCCAACGGGAAATAAAGGGCCTAGACTGACAGGAAATATTTCGTTACCTGGACGTTATGTAGTCCTATTGCCCTTTGGTCGGGGGGTGAACCTATCTCGGCGGATTCGCAGTGAGGCTGAGCGTAACCGTCTTCGTGCCCTTGCCATTTTGGTTAAGCCTGCGGGTATGGGTATATTGGTGCGGACTGAAGCCGACGGAATGCCTGAGGAGCAGATCATTGAGGATCTCGATAATTTGCAGCGCCAATGGGAAGGTATTCAGCAGGATGTGGCAACTACACGCCAGCCCACTTTGCTAGATCGCGAGCGGGATTTTGTCCAACGAGTATTGCGTGACCTGTATAGCAGTGAAGTAAATCGTATTGTTACCGATACTAGTGACGGGTTACGCCGTATTAAGCAGCATTTATTGGGATGGGCGGATGGCAAGATTCCTAGTGGCTTGATGCTAGACCATCATCGTGAACGCACGTCAATTTTGGAATATTTTCGGGTAAATGCAGGTATCCGTGAAGCCCTTAAGCCTAGGGTCGATTTGCCCAGTGGTGGCTACATTATCATTGAGCCAACTGAAGCATTGACCGTTATTGACGTTAACTCTGGGTCATTTACTAAGTCTCAAACCTCTCGCGAGACTGTGTTGTGGACAAACTGCGAAGCAGCCGTGGAGATTGCTCGTCAAATTCGTCTGCGAAATATTGCTGGCGTAATCGTGGTGGACTTCATTGACATGGATACTCGCCGCGATCAACTGCAACTTTTAGAACATTTTAATAAAGCGCTGCGAGCAGATAAGTCCCGTCCTCAAATTGCTCAGCTTACTGAATTGGGTCTAGTTGAGCTTACCCGTAAGCGTCAAGGTCAAAGTATTTATGAATTGTTTGGTCGTCCTTGTTCAACCTGTGGTGGCTTAGGACATCTAATGCATTTGCCAGGGGAAGCAGCAGGGCAACCTGTTGATGCAACATCACGCACTTGGGAATCAAAGCAATCAAATCAGCTTGATTTTACATCTGAGTATGAAGATGGGGATTCTGATTTAGGTGGTGGACTTGAGCCTAATTTGGTGAATCATCCTAGCTATCAAGAACGAGGTAATCTTCGTAGACGCGGAAAACGAGCCATCCTCAACAAAGATGCGCGCGAGTCGCGTGAACCAGAAAAAATTATATCTACGGATGTACGATCGCGTTTCGAGCCAAGGATTGAACCCTCTATTGAGCCTCGTTTTGAGCCGCGCATTGAGCGCGAAATCGTTGCTGATCGGTCAGTACCAACTAAGTTATCTTTGCCAAACATTCCTACAGCTAAGGCGATCACTGAGCCTAGTGAAGAATTAGTTGAGGTGCTTGATGCTGCGCCTGTAGTCACTCCTGAGAGCCTACCTGAGCGTCCTAATAAGCGAGAAATTCGCACCAAAGTGATTGAGCCACCAGAGGTAATTGTGGTGGAAATGACGGAGGAAGAGCAAGATGTTTATTCTTTAATCGGCATTTCTCCCTTGGTATTACTAGATCGTGAAGTTAAAGATCCTCGCAATGTGATTGTGACTGTTGCTTTACCAGGTCAAGCGCCAAAAATTGCGAATAATATGGGAAGTCTGCGCTCAAGATCAGAGTCAGTGATGGAGACAAGATCGGATACAAGGTTTGAACCAAATACCGAAGTAAATATTTCGGTAGAAAGAGAAGAGCAATTTGCCGAAGAATTAGCTGCACCAGAAATCATTGAGCCTCCCACTGAACCTATTACTATTAATCCTGTAATTGATCCAGTAGTTACTCCAGTCAAAAATGGTAGTTCTAACGGTGTGATTTTGAGAGTAAATCGGGCACAGCCATCTGAGCCCTCAAACACTGAAGAAAATTTAGACTCAAGATCTGATTTATCAGAAATTTCTAAGGAATTTGTACCAATCCAATCTCCTGAAGCTTCAAGACGCAAGCGATCTTCAGCATCTCAACCATAAAAAAAGATAAGAGCAGGTGCGAAGCACCTGCTCTTATCTTTTTTTATGTCCTAATGTTTTTTGTTAGAAAACAAGGTCTATTTCTAGTTTTTTAAGATTAATGGTAGATATTTTGTAACCTGAACTATCAGAAATGGTGATCGCTAATAAGTTGATATCAATCGGTGCGATCGCTGTCACCTCACCATCAATAATCAAGTTATTAATATTATTACCCCGCAAATCTAACAACATCAAAATAGTCTGATACTCATTGTAACTAGCAGTAATCGCATAGCCCCAAGGGGTTGCTGTCATGATTAAGACTTCGTATTCTAAGGGAATTCGCACCAGCCGATAAGGCTTGATGTCCAGCAGATAGATATTTTTATGGTTACCAGCTTCTAGCAAAAGTAGGCGATCGCTGGTAAATGTCGCAATCCCAGAATCGATCGGTATGGGCAGAAATAGACGATACATAATATTGCAGCGCCGCGAGATCACGATCGCCCGACTTTCATTAGTTTCTGGCTTATTAGCGATCGCTAATAAATGATGTTGATCGAAGGCAATAATACAACTTAAGTCTCTAGTGGCAAACTCCAATCGCATGGCTCGACCGTAAACTAAATTTCGGATTTCTAATTGTTTACCAGTGGATATAGCAAACCAATCACCATGGGGAGAAATTGCCCATTTGAAGTCTTGAGAAGATTGATATAGAGATTTTGGCTTTCCTTGTCCGAACTGATAGATAGATCGCTTGGTAATCGCAAATAAGGTCTTACTTGCAAAAGCGATCGCCTCAATCTCATATTCAGATTTGGCTATTTGATCTGACTTATCTAGCGCCAGACTATGCCAATGTAAAAGAAAACTAGAAGTACTGTAAAAGCGTGATTTTTCAGCACCAACCAGTCCAATAATCTTTTCTGATGTAGTTTTTTGGGCAAAATGTTGGGATTTCTGAGCAAAAAGAATAGTCGGTACAATTTCACTATCAATCCCCATTTTAAGATGGCTAAAATCTTCAGAGCGGATGGCTTCAAGATCTTGGAGCATCTCAGAGGCTGAAGTATATCGACGTTTTGGTAATTTCTCTAGCGATCGCATAATGATCTTGGCAAGCGATCGGGGCAAGCTATCAGGAATAACAATACGATGATTTAAGTGAGCATTCATCAATTCTGTAGGCATTCCTGTAAATGGTCTCTTTCCAACCAAAAGCTCATACAAAATAATCCCCACTGCATAAATATCCGAGCCTGCTGAAAATTGTCCATAAAACCTTTCAGGAGCCATATAACCAGGTGATCCACTATTGTTGCTATCAGTACTGATTTCTTGACTGAGCTTAGCAATACCAAAATCGGAAATTTTGGCAAGCCATCCTGTAGGTGTAATCTTTAGCAGTATATTTTCAGGCTTAATATCACAATGAATAATATTTGCCCCATGAGCATGTTCTAAGCCCAGTAAAATATCATGAATTACATCAAACCATTGCTGTACTGATAGTTTTTTGCTATGGCTCATCAACTCTCGGAGTGTCCCCCCCTCACAGTAATCCATCACTAAATAGCGATAGTTTTGATGATGCATCAGCGCAGAGCAGGTAACAATATTTTTATGCTGTAAGGTCAATAAAAAGCGTAATTCTCGTAAAAGCTTACTAGTAGGGAATCGCTGATGTTCCAGTTCTTTGAGTGCAACCAATTTGCCAGTATCTCGCATCCTTGCACATGAAACTTTGCCAAATTGTCCTCTGCCAACTAAGCCTAAGATTCGATATTTAGAGAACTGCGAAGGGGATTTTTCACTCATACGGGCATAATCAAGTCTCAGGAAAATTAATCAAGAAAATTAAAACTAGTTCAAGCTAAGCTTACATCCTCTCTTAGCCCAAACGACCTTAAAGACTTCTCCATAGAGATTTTTGAAGGTACAGCTTCGCTGTACCTTCAAAAATCTGTTTCTTTATTAAATTGTAGAAACTTAAACTTATAGCTATAACTGTAGTCACTTGCATTAGTTCAAACCAAAACTCAAGAAGTGAGTGGCAGCGCTTTCCGCCACCACTCACTTCTTGAGTTTTATGCCCTAACATGTAGCAATTCTCATTATGAAACCGATTTTGGTGTTTCCAGCACCGAAGGTGCTGGAAACACCAAAATCGGTTTTTTGAAAGCCCGCCGTTGGCGGGCTTTCAAAAAACCGATTTTTATAATGAGAATTGCTGCCTAACATGACTGAATGTAACTATAACTGCCGTTAAGCTTAATAATATTCCCAAAAATTATGACGCTTAACATTTCGTTGCAAAACAACTAGAGAGAAGTCCTAAGATTGTCGATATCATGGTAGGAAGTGATATATAAAACGTAATATTTCTCAGCCAAATCCTTAGTCAAATTTATGAGTCAAGCTTCTGCATCCGCCGATGTCCCTAGCATGGGTCGTCGTCAATTTATGAACTTAATTTTAGGGGGGTCTGCGGCCGTAACCACCCTCGGAGCCGCCGGTCCTTTCCTTGCCTATTTTGTACCACCTTCTCGCGGAGGAACTGGCGGTGGCGTTGCTGCTAAGGACGCATTGGGTAACGATGTGATTGCTTCAAAATTCTTGGCAGATCATCAAGCAGGCGATCGCGTACTTGCTCAAGGACTCAAAGGCGACCCAACCTATATTGTTGTTACTGACAACAAAGAAATCGCATCCTACGGACTAAATGCAGTTTGTACTCACCTTGGTTGTGTCGTACCTTGGAACGTTGCCGAAAACAAATTTATGTGTCCTTGTCACGGCTCTCAGTACAACGCTGAAGGTAAAGTTGTACGTGGACCTGCGCCATTGTCACTTGCGCTTGCCCATGCCACAGTGAGTGATGATGTGGTGCAATTTAGTACATGGACAGAAACTGACTTCCGCACTAATGAAGCACCTTGGTGGGCTTAAAATAAAGGGTTAAGGATAGATGGCGAGGAGCACAGCCTATCCTTGACTTATCGAAATTGGTATTTTAATTACATTTGAACTTATACATGAAAAAAGCTTTGTTCCGTGCCAAACGTTTGATTGTGGGTGTCAGTCTATGTGTCCTCGCAAGTTTAACTTTACTTTTTGGGCTTAATGCGCCCTCTGCTTTTGCCTATCCTTATTTTGCTCAAGAAGCCTATAAAAATCCTCGCGAAGCTACAGGTCGCATCGTCTGCGCTAACTGCCACCTCGCTCAAAAGGGTATCGAGTTAGAATTGCCTCAAGCAGTGCTACCCGACTCTGTATTTGAAGCCGTTGTTAAACTTCCCTATGACCACACCAAACAACAGGTGAGCGCTGATGGCAGCAAAACAGGTTTGAATGTTGGTGCAGTTTTAGTATTGCCTGAAGGATTTAAAATTGCTCCTGAAGAACGCTTATCTGAAGAACTAAAGGAAAAAACTAAGGATACCTACTACCAGCCCTACAGCGATACTCAAGAAAATATTGTCTTAGTTGGCCCAGTATCTGGTGATGATTATTCAGAAATTGTTTTCCCTGTTCTTGCGCCTGATCCTGCTAAAGACAAGAATATTCACTTCCTGAAATATGCTGTCCATGCTGGCGGCAACCGTGGTCGTGGTCAAGTTTATCCCACTGGCGAAAAGAGCAATAACAACGAATATACGTCTTCAGTTTCTGGTCTAGTTACTCAAATTAGCCCAATCACACCAAATGAAGATGAAGGTATCTACGGTGGTTATGAAATTTCGGTTCAAACTACAGATGGCAGTATTGCTGTTGAGAAGGTTCCTGCTGGTGCTGAACTAGTTGTAGAACCTGGTAGTGATGTGAAAGTTGGTTCTCCTCTAACCACAAATCCTAATGTTGGCGGTTTTGGTCAGCATGATGGTGAAATCGTCCTTCAAGATCCTCGCCGCATTCAGTGGTTGCTAGCATTCTTTGCCTCTGTCATCGTTACCCAAATTTTGTTGGTACTGAAGAAGAAACAAGTCGAAAAAGTCCAAGCTGTAGAAATGAATTTCTAAGTCAGGAAAATTCACATCAGCTCAAGTTTTGTCTTATAGACAAAAAACAGTTAGCTAGTACAAACCAAACCAAAAACAAGAAGATGAGTTATAGCGCTTTGCTCAACAACTCATCTTCTTGTTTTTAGAGGTTGCACTTCACAAGTTTCTGAACAAGAGAAGAAAACATCATCATCCCAATCCCACCCATCAAATGATCGATACATATATATGCATATGGGAGACTGGCTAGGGAAATATTTTGAGCATTTTGTGTGTCATTCATAAACTCTGGATATGTCCTCCAGTCATCATTTTGAGGATGATACCAACCAACTTCAGCCGCAAATTTTTTCCATGATGTAGAAGTGTATTTCTCCACTTCACCCCCACATTCTAGCAACAATTTTTTCTGGACACTAAAGCCAAACTTGTTATTACTGTTATCAACCCATAGTTGATCAAGCATTAGTAGATCTTCGCAAGGTAAAGCATCAATATGTTCTGTACTTAGCCAACCTTCTTTTTCTCGCTTTGTAACTTGACACATGAGCTTAGCCGTTAGTTGGTCGGCCTTAACCCATTCATTGGCTTTTAGTAGTTGCTCTAATTCTTTTACTTTTAATATTTTTTCTAGTTCACGATAATTAATACCCTTCATACTCTTTAATTTCACAGTTTTTCTAAACAGTTATTTAAATAAACGTCAGTTCGACGAAAGTGAAAAATGGTAAGAATCGCTAAGCGATTCTTACCATTTTTCGCCATTTGCGCCGCGCTTC
>Ga0169931_10013999_pt1 | contig 10896 bp, 14 predicted proteins | sample Kivu_15m_20L_FD_129675 | JGI IMG/M metagenome (GOLD analysis project Ga0169931, IMG submission 129675) | Freshwater microbial communities from Lake Kivu, Western Province, Rwanda to study Microbial Dark Matter (Phase II) - Kivu_15m_20L... | ecosystem: Environmental > Aquatic > Freshwater > Lake... | reverse complement strand
ATTTCTTTTAAAAATCTTCCTGATTTCATAAATGGACTTCTGACAAATGAAATTCTTAAATCATTTGTGTCTTTGAAATGATTAGATGAATGCTTTTCTAGTGTGTGTTCTGTTAGACAAGAATTCGAGCAAAATTTAAATCCACATTTACTGCAGGGATAAGAGTTTCTAATTACTTTCATACATTCTGAATTTGTACAGTTCATTATAGTTAATTATGAAATAAATTAAAATAAATATTTCGTTATTTTCATTCTTACTAATCTAATAAAGAAATATTAAATATTTTTTAAAATAAAACAATCTCTATTAGTTTATTATGCAAATAAATTTTAAAGAAATAAGGTGAATAAAGAAAACTTTTCATTAATTTTATAATTTTAATTAAAACTGGTTATTATCATAGGCTTGTTTTATCTTATCTAAAATATAATTCTGCATAAAATCGAGAAGCTCGCTATAATTATCAAGATTCACTTGCTTTACTACGAAATATTCTGAATTTTTAATTAGATAATCTTGAATGGTTTTAAATTTATCCATGTAATTCTTTATTCTTATTCTTGATTTTTCTTCATTCTCCTAAATTGATATTAATTAAAATGTAAAAAATTATACATTATGGAAAATATTCTCTCCTTGGAAAAATAATCCATTATTCTTTAATAAATATCGTTGGTCTTTCTCTGTTGTTGTCAAAAGAAAAGGAACAATAATTCCTTTTTGAACGATTCTGTTCATTTCCTGCCTCACCATTTTTTCTCTGTCAGTTTCATCTTTTTTGTCTGGTTCAGGCGTGCAGATGTAAATATTCCCGTTTGAATCTTTGTCTATATAAAGCGAGGGGATGATATGATGTCCCTCGATGATAATTGCCTTGCCCTCAAGAAAGCCTTTTTGAATATCATAATTCGCCCCTTTTCTGATTATTCTGGATTCGTCTTCATATCTTCTGATTAGTTCGTCATCTGATGTAATAGTATCGTCCATGTAAAAAGGTTTGAAAGAGTGGTTGTTATTAACCCCTTCTAAATTTTCCATTACATCAGAAATTGTCTTCGTTTGCAGCATGTTTGAGATGTTCATTCTTTCAGAAAGTTTGGTTGCAATAGTCGATTTACCTATGTAAACAGTTCCAGATATAAGTATAATTAAAGGATGCCTCTTCGTGTAAAATTGATTCATCATCTTGTATCTGTCTATATGTAATTCGTTGTAGTTGTATCGCTTTAAAATTTCAAATACATATTTCTGAAAGTCTCGTTGCTGTATTTCAAGTAAATTATTTTCAACGAAAAATTTTTTGAGGTCGGAGCTGATTTTCTGGGCGTCTCTATTTGATATCTAGAAATGTGTGATTAATTCTTTTTCATTTACCTTAATTACTCTTAAGACGTTAGCAAGGATGTACCTACTAAAAACGAAAAAATGTTGATCTAAATGAACAGTTACCTTAACTATATCGTATTTGGAAATTTTTGTTTTTTTCCTTTTTTCTTTTTCCATCAAATTATTGAATTTTAATTTATATTACAAACACTCGAATTAAATTATTTTTATTAATATTTTAGAATTAAAAATGAATGCTGAAGACCTGATAAACTTAAATACAAAAATACATTTTTCAAAGCTTATTTTGTTCTCAATTTTTAACGAAAATAATTTCAAATTATTAAATGAAAAAGATAAAAATGAAATTAATAATTTAAAAGGAACATTTGATAATATTTTGATAGGAGGTATCTTAATGTCCTCATTGTCTTACTTTTGTTTCGATCGATTAATCTTGAGTAACTCAAAACTTTCGTTTATTTTTAATAAAAGAATTAAAATTATGAAGTCTTGCATTGATTTTATTTTCATATCGGGAATTAGTTTGGGAATGAGTACATTAAACAATCGCTATATAAATGACAAGGTTTTATTAAGATTGAAAAGAATACAGAGAGACAACAGATATTTAATAAAAAATTGTATAGTAACTGATACTAATAATATTAACGAAAATAAAATAAATACAGGAAATTGGATTAGAAGATTACATAAATATGAATATTGCAAAGTTTATTTTTTTAATTTACTTTTTGTTAGATTATTAATTTAAGATTTCTACTATACATTTATAAATACAAATTGTATATATAAAATAAATTAGTGAAGTAATTTTTAACAAGCTACCTATATTTTATGAACTTGATTGGAGTTATATATTCAATCATAATAAATGATCTATTGTAATTTTAAAAATTACAATCTCTAGAGTTAATCTTCTAAGCATTTAAGATTAATAAATTTTTTAGATGATCATAAAAATGTTAATTTAAAAATAAATCCTGTAATTTAATTTAATTACACACAAATATAAAATTTTCATCATCTTCGAGGGTGATATATAATTTAATGTGATAATCGATTATTAATAAATTGCGTTTTTATTTTTATTTTTTATTTATCATAGAGAATATTTTAATAATGAAAGTCACTGAAAAAGCCCTACCCTTTCCATAACCTGCCATACCATACCTTAATTTCGAAAACTTGCAGATCTATAATTTCTGCTTTTTAAACAGATGATGTTTCTAAGGAGATTTAATATATATATATATATATCAATCATTTTATAAAACACTTAAATATCTGATAAAAACTCTTTTTTAAACAATTAAAATAATTTATTTTAAATAATTGTTTGAGTTTTTTAAAGTATATCAAAATTACTTTTATTTAAATTTTTCTAATTTCAAAAGAAGTATTTCTAGGGTCAACAAGATCCTGTGTTATGGTGTTTCCCATTAGATCGTCATAATGCTTTTCAAATGCGTTAAAGATGTAATTAACAAAGAAATTATATAGAACAAAAATTCCTAGATAGAGATAAAATCCGATAAACCTTCCCAGTGGTAAATCAATTCCATGTCTGGAATAAAAATCTCTTACATTGATATAATATATGCCTTCTAGAATAAATAAAACAATATAATTAATTGCTAAAACAAGTAGCAGTCCAGTATGCACAATCAGTAATACCCCTGCAACTTTTCTTGAGTTTACGAATGCAAAAACAGTTATTACAATCATAACAATTAAGGTAAGGAAGCTTAGTATGTAGAATATTATCAGTAAAATTGCTTTTGGAAAAATTAAGATATTAACAATAGATAAGATAAGTGAGATTATTGTAAGCAAAATAAATAAAATTCTGAAGTTCAAACAGTCTAGAATTGATCTTGTAGGTTTTGTATCAATAATAAATAAATATTTCATTTTTATAATTAAAGATTGATATTTGATTAAATATAAATTAAAAATTAATTTATTAAAATAAAAAAAAATTTCAGAATATTATTTTGTAAATAAATAATTCATATTTCAAGTAAACTTTTTAAAGAAAAGTGTCTTTCGATTTCTGAATAAATAAATAACTGAAATATTATGATAAATTAATACATTAAATTATATACAAGTATTGAGTCATTTATTTTTGATCATTTGAATTGATTCAATTAAATCAACGATGCAATGTTTCGATTTGATAAAATAAATTAATTATAAATTTAGGATTAGAAAATTAAATGTTTCTTATAGGAAGTTTTTACTCAGATTTAATATTTTATCTAGCTAATTTATGGCATTTTATTCCTGTACAAATTGACCAGATCCATGCTATTATTAAAGGGGCAAGTAGAATTTGCAATAATTCATAGCAAACCCATTTACCACAGAATTTACTCTTACATCCCATTATAATTGTTCCTATTCCTGGGATGAGAATATTTATAATAAGTATGACCACAGCAAGAGATTTTCCCAATACTGGATAAAAATGGTTAGAATTAACTTCGTTTGAATTCTTTGTTTCGTTGAGAGCAGTTTTATCGGGCATTGGTAATTATAATTATTATTGATTTAAATATTGAATCTTTATTGAATTGCGATAATTTTATTTTTCTCAAAAATAAAATGAATTTGTACAAATTTAATTGATAAATCATAAAATTAAATTTTTCAAATCGAAATTAAACATTAAATTTTATATTTTTATCTTAATTTATTTGTATAACTTACTATCAACAATAGATTTATACTAAATTTATGTAAAATATTTTGATAAAATTAAGGCAATAGATCGATTTTTTACAATCAATCAAGAAAAATTTTAACTTAAGCTTAAATGTATTTATTTTGCTAATTTGTGACATTTGATTCCCGTACAAATTGCCCATATCCATCCAATTATTAAGGGAGCAAGTAAACTTTGCAATAATCCATAGCAAAACCATTTTCCACACGATTCACTACTACATCCCATTATCATTGTACCTAATCCTGGGAAAAAAATATTGAGAATAAGAATGATCAATGCAAGAGTTTTTCCAAGTATTGGATAATCATTTTTAGAATTAACTTCAATCGTACTTTTTGTTTCACTGAGAGCAGTTCTTTTAGGCATAAGAATTTATTATTGATTTAAGACTAATTCAATTATTAAATCTTAATAAATTTTTAATTATTTTATAATTTAGAAAGAAAAATAAACTTAATTTATTTAATTTTTTTAAGAAATGTCAAAATTTTAGTTTAATTTTTTCTCAACAATAAAATTTTTAAAAAACACCTACTGAATCTTAGAATGAAAATTTTCTTTGCAACTAAAATATTCATCCTTTTAATATAATATAAGTTTTCTTTTCTATATTTAAAATCCTTGATTTTATTTATATCTTACTAAATGTATTCTTATAGTAATACGATTTATTTGAATAAACAATATTTAAGATTTTAATAAATATTCATGAAGGATTTATGATTTATTCAGGTTATATATGATCATTTATAAAATTTCATTAAATATTTATTTTTTAATTTGACTAATATTTAAATATTAGTAGCAATAAAATATGAAAAATAAAACTGTAAATGATAAAAAAAGATCAGTATCTGCAAATAAGTTAAATAATAACAAAGTGAGGGATATATCCACCACTCAGAACATTCAACAACAATATTTTTCAGAAAATCCTGATATTTTAAAGGAATTCCAAAGAGGAAGCGATTTTATAAACTCTTTAATTCACGAATACTTATTGAAGAGAAATTATCTTCAAACATTAGACACGTTCCAAGAAGAAATAAATCAAAAAATAAAAGCCAAACAATATTTCTCAACAAAATTTACACAAAATTCTAATCAACTACAATTAGAAGCTTACTTCCTATCTGGAAAAAAATCAGAATTTTTTAAATTGTGGAACAGAATAATCCCAAGCCATCTTAAATCAAAAGAAATTTTACTAGAAAAATTAGAATTTTTTCTGCAGATTTACTTTGGAGTGTTTCCAATTCTGGGAGATAAAAAAAATTTAAAAGAGCAAAATTTCAAAGAAATGAAACAGAGAATGGCTGCGTTCAAGGAATATCTAGAATCGAAAGAAGTAGAAATGTCGAAAACAACAGAGTATCTTGCTTATTATGCACTACCTTATATACAGAATCCTAGAGAACATCCGACTTATAAACAAATCTTCAATGCTGAATGGATCAAGGATCTTAAAGATAAACTCAAAGATTGCCTTGTAAGCTATCTTCCTAATGGAAAATATCCCTTGCTATATGATATGTTTATGCTTTGTGAATCAGTCAGCGTGGAAAATAAACTAAATGCAAAGGCGAAGCCCTTGTATAATTTTTTGGAAAACTTTTGCAGCAATTTCGAAAGAAAGGAGGAATTTTATTCAAATCAAGAGTTTATAGAAGATAAAAATAATTTTTCTAAAAATAAGGGTAAATCCAACAATGTTAACAATTCAGAGATAAGAATTTCTGATCTTGATTACAATCAATTATTAGAAAATTATAATAGGCTTAAGAAAAAAGAAGAAAATACGAAAATTATGCTAATTGATTCCCAGAAGAAATGGACGAATTTGTCTAGCGAAATTCTAAAAATCTCCTTTGAGTTAATCGCTAGGTATACCCAACTTTTTCCTGAAGAAACAAAATCTGATCAAATTATTGAAACTGCTCAGAAGAAATTATCTAAATACGATTCGTTTTTGAAAAAGAACGCAGAAGAGTTAGAAAGAAATCAATCGTTTAATAAAGAAAAGGACAAATCATCTTTTATAAGAGACAATTCAAAGGAAAAATTACACAACCAACAAAACATGAATAACAAATCAAATTTAAATAACATCAATTCGATCAATAACAATAATATATCTCAGCATCCATCAGATAATGACATCAGTCTATATAATAAAACAGAATTAATCAACAACAGTATTCACATCAATTACGATCCAAATTTCAATCTAGAAATGGCTTTAATTAGAGCAGATCTAGCAAAAGTAGGCTCAGTCGCTTTTAACTATCCAGAATTTTATGATAAACTAAATTTTATCATCCGCGAGATAAGATTGAGGATATCCAGGAGAAAATATATAAAGATAAAACAGAATACGTTATGCTCTGTTATTATGCATGATTTATTCGGAACAAGAAGCAAACATGTGAAGATCTACATGAATCTCCTTAACAATCATAAGACTATTTTAGAGACAATCAAGCTAATCAACGCGATTACGAATGAGAATAAAGGCAGGACATACATGCTCACAAAGCCGAGCATAATTGATGAGATTGTTAAGATCATGATGAGCCAACAGGGTGACACTGAGATAAGGCAAAATTGTTTAGGAATAATTCAAAAATTTACACTTCGCTCGGAGCCACAGAAGAGATTAATTGATTTGGACGTAATTATGTGGATTACTAATCTTATTTTAACTGAGTCTAATTCTTTGTCTGAATACACGCTTGAATACGGCCTCGCTTTGATTATGAATCTTTCATTAAAATCAAACGGAAGAGAAAAATGTGAAAAAATTTCTGTAAGTATTTATAAAAATATAATACATAGACTAAACTCCTTAAGATAATGATTGCAAACTTATCCAGCGAAAGTATTCAGGTAAGGACCTGTGTCAACGGCACCTTGTATTCCATCTTAAAGAGGAAGAAAATTAAAAGCGAAGCAAGAGCAATTGGGCTTGAGCAAATGTTAAGCTCACAGCTGTCAAATCCAAATGAGCAGATGAAGAAACAAATACAATATATTCTGGAAGAGCTAAACAGTGAAGAAGAGCTTGAGGAAAAGAACGACGAAGAATTTGAAGAAGACATAGAAACAAACGAGGAAGAAACAGCTGAAGATGAATATGTAAAATAATAGGGATTATAAAAAATTGTAATTTAGTGTGAGGAAGATTCGATAAATGATGATATGATAAGGCTACATTTTCACTATCTAGGGTTGTACATTATTAAAGATCCGCAAGAAAATATTGTTGAAACTCAGAAGATAAATGAATTCGTAAATGACCTTGCATCTAATATGAGAAAGAATAAAAATATAATGAACAGCATTGTTTCTTCAAGCGTTAAAAGAGAGGAATTTGATCGACCTTTGCGAAGACCTACTACGCCTATGACGAATCTTAGCTCAACTTCAAATTCTCAGATATTTGGTGCAGGTAAATATCCTTAATACATCTCAAATAATTTTTAGAAAGAAAATCTTTAGCTTCTAAATTAAAAGCGAATTTAAAAGGCATAAATGTAAAAGTCGACTATAATGAAAATTCTAATCTTCCACATCATAATTATTTTTCAGAAAATCTCCCTCTGTATAACCAAGCAAAAGAAGTGGAGAAAATTGTAATTAATACCACAGAAAATGTGGAAAAGGTAGAGAAAATAGACAGAAAAGAAGGAGAGAAGGTAAAATATATTTTTCTTAAAATGTTAATAAGATTTTCCAAAATTCTGTTTTGGCCTTTGAGAAAAAAGATAAAATTCCAAGAACTCCAAAGAAAATTGAAGAAAATTAAAAAATTTATAATGAATTAATAAAGAAGATTAATTATCATTTTTTTCTTTTTTAGACATAATATTTTATTTTATAAAAAGTAAAAAATTTAAATTTGAAATTAATGGAGGTAAATCAAGGCAGCAACAAGAGAAAAACATTTCCAGATGATAAAAAATTGAGAAAAGAAAATGAATCAATAGGAGAAGAAACTCAAAAATTATTTAAGAAATTAGATGATGAACCAAATTTATTCACAGAGATTATAACCCAAGAAAAGATTCCTGATAAAAAACCATCGAAAAAAAAACGAAAACTAAAAGAAATTTCCTCTAATACTGACGAATCCGAGGATGACGAATCAATCGAAATCAACAGGAAGCCGAAGTCAGGCAAAACCAAAAAGACAACCAGCCTAGAACTGGATGAAAGGGATAAAAAAGGAAAGGATACAAGAAGATCCCTCACAAAAGAAAAAGAGAAAATTTCTAAAAATAAAAAACAAGATGGTAAAGAAACGAAAGACCGCACTGCAAATCAAAAGAAGCTATCAGACAAAGAGGCCACAACAATGATACAAAACTACATGATAAAAGTAAAATTTAAATAAATTTAGCAAAACAGACCATATTCTGTTCAAAATGTAATGGATAATCTTGCTGGCCAAATAAAAAAAGCCCAGTGTCAAAAAATTTTAGACACTCTAGTCGACCAAGGAATTCTTATAGTAAAAGAATATAACGTAAAGATTTACCTTGCTAATCAAAATCAATTCGAAAAAGTAGATCAAAAGGATTTAAATGATTTAGACTCTAAAATTGAAAAGAGCATCGCTAATATAAATGAACTCAAAGAAAATAATAGTAAATTGTCTACAGAATTCAAATCATTAAATGAAATATTGTCAAACGAGGAATTAGATAGGAGACTCGCATACAAATCGAAACAATTGGAGGAATTAGGGAAAAATCTTGAAAAATTTAGTGCGAATAGAATGCCTGAGATTCTAGATGATAAAATCAAAGAAGCTGAAAAAATATATGAAGAAAATAAAATGATGTACAAGAAAACGAGAAAACTATGTATGGGAGTCATGGATTATTTATGTGAAAACATGGACATTTCAAGAAAGCAATTTATGGTAATTATATCATCATCTTCTTATAATATTAAAAATTTCTTTTCGTTTATAGGAACTTGTCGGAATCGAAGAAGATTCAGAAATGATAAGCAAATTGAAAATCGTGTTAAACTGATTATATTATTATTATGAATCAAATTGTTTTAATGTATATGATGTTTTAATTAATATTATAAGAAATAAAATTATAAATGATAAAAATGCTCAAGTTTATCAAATTTCATAATCATAACAATTTAAGTAACATTTACAGAGTATATTTTTGTGAGATGCATACATTTGCTATTCCTAAAAGAGATTTTAAATCTAGTTCTTTTAACGGTATAAATTTCAAAATAGTCAGATCTGATTTAGACATTAATTTAGATTTCTTGAAAAACATTAAAACTTATAGTTATGAGCTTGTTAGGAATTCAAATGAAAATAAAATCCCGAATCTTGAAGAAATTTTTTTTAACATTAAACACCATATCTTTCAATTCGAGTTCCAACGAGAAAAAAAATTAAACAATTTTTTTCATGCTTTATTAGAAATCATCACAAATTCTTCAGTGATACAAAAACAAATTTTAGGTAGAAACAAAAATTTAAAAGACATTCTGATGAATCTTTTATCTGTAGAAAATTTAAGGATCTTAGACACAAAATCGATAATATCTATCTTAATTCTCATAAATCTGAAGATAATAGATTCAGAGGAAATAAAATTCTTAATACAATCTGGAATCTCCGAGGAATCTTATATTTTGAAAATTCTTAAATACGGACGTAGTTTGTTAAAATTAAATATGAATGAAAATTTTATACGACAACTTTTCATTAAAGTTTCTCAAGTAGACAATACGAAATTTCTTTCTAAAATTTCAATCGATGATAATTTATTGGAATATATAATCTTCGCAAAATATTTAGATAAAAATAGAAAGGATGATTATTATAGATACATAGAACGATGCATATTAAAATTAGAAAAAGAAATAGAGTCAGACGTAGCAATTTCTAAAGAAGATGTTCATAAACGACTTTTGGTTCTTAAATCTTCAATAGATAATCTAAACTTCAAAAAAGAAAATCCTAACTTGAAAATAATATCTGACATTCTTCTTGCTTTCATAAGAGAGTATAAAAAGTTTTTGGATTCAGATCATTTAATATTTTTTTATTCCATTTTATCTTCTGATAAATTTTTAACGCAATATGATATAAACTTGTTCAAAGAAAAATTTGAAGAAGAACTCTTAGCGCTTATTGATAGTGAAAATTTTCCTAATAAAGAGAATTATCTTATTTCAATTCTTGAATTATTTTACTATGTTGATAGATTATATTCTTTTGATGATTTTTATTTTCAGAAATTTTCTGAAAAGATTTTAGCAAAAACTAAAAAAATTTGTCTGTTAGAAAAAGCATCTTGTCTTTTTAATGATGAAGAAATTCTTCATTTATTGGAATTGTATATATCAGATTCGGCAAATTATTTCAACACTTTTAACTTGAACTTTTCGGAATTTTCTAGTACAAAAGATTTAAAAGGTTTTCTAAAAAAATTGAACTCTTATAATGAACATGATGATTGTTTAATTGCGAGAATAAAGAGAATTCTAAAATTCAAAGTTTTCTTCAAATTAGAAAAGAAATTCAAAAAAGAAAATTCTTTGTTTATAAGGAATATAAAAGAAATGATTGAAAACCAAGAGCTTATATCGCTTACTAAAAACTGCTTAGAACTATATTATTTTATAGAGAATAATTTGACTTCTAATTAGAACGTTGCTATTTAAAATATTACTAGTATGTGTACATTTTATTTAAAAGATTAACTAACCCTTGTTATCATTTATATCTTATCAAAATTTCTACAATGATAAAATAATTATATCAGATATTT
>Ga0169931_10013998_pt1 | contig 10896 bp, 7 predicted proteins | sample Kivu_15m_20L_FD_129675 | JGI IMG/M metagenome (GOLD analysis project Ga0169931, IMG submission 129675) | Freshwater microbial communities from Lake Kivu, Western Province, Rwanda to study Microbial Dark Matter (Phase II) - Kivu_15m_20L... | ecosystem: Environmental > Aquatic > Freshwater > Lake ... | reverse complement strand
GCGCGCCGTCGAGGTGTTCTCGTCGACCTTCAGCACCTGCACCCGCGCCTTGCCGGGGATCAGCTCGCCGCTCGATGGGTTGAACTGGATGGAGGCGGGCGAGTCGTAGACGTCGAACGTCATACCGGGCTGCACGCGCTGCTTGGAGCCGATCGACAGGAACACCTCGCCGTTCTGGCTGCCCACGTCGATGATGCGGCCGTCAGCGAGGCTTGCGGCGTTCTCCGGCTTGATGCGGTACTGGTCGACGGACTTCTCGAGCTCCCCGACGCGCGTCTGAAGCGTGGCCTTGGAGACGCTCTCGGCGTTGATCTTCTCCTGGAGCTCGGCGACCTCGGTGCGGCGCCGCTGGTCGATCTCGTCCTGCAGCTTGCTGATCGAGTCGACGGTGCTCTTGACGTCGGTCTCGTACTTCTGGACCGAGGTGCGGTAGGTGCCGAGGTCCGCGTCGACGCGCTTGGACGCGGCGCTCGCGGCGGCGGCGGACTTCTCTGCCTCGGTGCGGGCGGCGTCCGCGGCGGCGTCCGCCGCGGCGACCTGCGCCTTGAGGTTCTGGTTGTCCTGCTTGAGCTGCTCGCGCTCGCTGCGGAGCGTGTCGAGCTCGCCCTTCAGGTTCGCGACGTCCTCGGCGGCAAGCGACTTCTTGATGTTGGCCAGGGCGTCCTCGCCGGGCGTGACGTCGGCGTCGCCGACCACGAAGTTCGCGAGCTGCTTGTAGGCGGCGTCCGCCTTGCCCGACGCCGACACCGCCGCCGAGCGGGCGTCCTCGGCCTGCTTCTTCACTCCCAGCGCGGATTGCGCCTCGAGGTGGAAGTAGATCGTGCTGGCGAGCAGCCCGACGGTGAGGATGACGAAGGTGACGAGGCCCACCACGAGGCCGGTCGTGCGCTGATTCATGGTCTGACGGACCTCCAAGGCGAGGCGTGGGCGGGGTGCCCGCGCCGGGTGAACGCGATAGTGTCCGGAAACCGGGCATCCGCGTCAAGTGGAGACTACGCATCCATGGGGGCGGGCGGTTGCCGCGACCCGGTGCGCGCGGCGGGTTATCCGAACGCGCACGGGCTTGCTCCGGATGAGGGCAGGGCCACGCTCCGGCGGGTCGGTTGCCGTCGGCGGCGGATCGTGGCATACTGTGCGGCTCGACCGAACCCCAAGGAAGCACGTGCCGAACACCGAATCCGCCAAGAAGCGCGTCCGACAGAACGCCAAGCGCAACGCCCTCAACAACTGGCGCAAGCGCCGGGTCAAGGACCAGATCAAGGCCTTCGACAAGGCGGTCCATGACCGCGACGCGAAGGCGGCCGAGGCCGAGCTCCGCAAGGTGGCCGCCGTGCTCGACAAGGTTTCGTCGACCTCGACCATGCACCGCAACACCGCGGCGCGCAAGAAGAGCCGCCTGGCCAAGCGCCTGAAGGCGCTGCAGGGCGCCGCGAAGTGAACGTCGCCGGGCACGCCGCGGGCATCCGCGTGCTGTGCCTCGACGTCGACGGGGTGCTGACCGACGGCACCGTGGCCCTTGATGACATGGGTCACGAGACCAAGCGCTTCAACGTGAAGGACGGTCTGGGGATCGCCGTGTGGCGCCGCCTCGGCGGCGACGTCGCGGTCATCACCGGCCGCGCAGGGCTTGCCGTCCGGCATCGACTCGAGGAGCTCGGCGTCCGACGGCTGCACGCGGGGGTCGCCGACAAGGCCGCGGCGATCGCCGAGGTGGCCCGGGAGGCGGGATGCCCGCTGTCCCAGGTCGCGTTCGTGGGCGACGACCTGCCCGACCTCGCGGCCATGCGGCGCTGTGGCTACCCTGTGGCCGTGCACGATGCCGCGCCCGAGGTGCGCGCGGCGGCGGCGTACGTGACCTCCGCCCATGGCGGTCACGGCGCGGTGCGCGAGGTGGTCGAGCACCTTCTCCGAAGCCAGGACCGATGGAACGACGCGCTGGCCATGTTCGACCCTGCAGCCGGCCCCGGACGTGCGCCGGAGGCCGGGAGTGACCGGCCCCGCAGCGCCTGACGCCGGGACGGGGCCGCGCCCCGACCCGGATGCCGAGCGCCGCTGGGAACGCCGCCGGCGGAAGCCGTACGTCTGGACCGCGTTCGCCGTGCTCGGGTCGATCGCGATCGTTGGCGTGGCATGGCTCTACGACTCGCGTTCCGCCGGGCCGACGCGCACCTCGCGCCGGCATGCGGCTCCCGTGACGGAGCTGGTGATCCCGACGCCCCTCTCCGCGCAGGAGCGCTCGGGCTCAGGGCCCAAGTTCGGTTCGCAGGAATCGGTGCGCCTCACGGAGGGCGCGTGGGTGCAGGTGGCCGACGCCAAGGGCAACCTGAAGCAGCAGTACACCGCCGCGCGCATCGACCCGCTTCCCGACAAGCGGCTTTCGATGGATGCGCCGCGCGCCGTGCTCTACGGCGACGGCGGGCGCATCGTCACCATGCGCGGCGACGCCATGACCGCGCGCGTGCCGCGGCGCGAGCTCGAGAGCGGGCGGCTCGTCGGCAACGTCGTCATCAGGATCTATCGCCCGCGCGACGGGAAGCCGGTCGATCTTCGGAGCGATGCGCCCGAGGTGGTGGTCGAGTGCCCGGAGGCCTCGTTCGACGCCGAGAGCGGCGAGGTCCGTTGCGACCGCCAGGTGCGGATCCTCGGCAACAGCGTGTCGTTCGACGGCGAGGGGCTCTCGATGACGCTCTCGCCGGGAGGGGGGTCCATCGAGCGGCTGGTGGTGGACCGTGCGCTCTCCCCGCTGCGGATCAACCGGACCGCGGCGGGCCTGGGCAAGGGGCGCCGCGCCGCGGCGGGCGCGCCCGCGTGGGGCGCATCGGCGCTGCACGGCGGCTGGGTGCCCGCGGTGGCGCTTGCATCGGCCCCGCCCGCCAAGGACGCGGGGCGGCTCTTCGAACTCACGATGGATGGCGGCGTGTCGGTGACGAGCTGGGAGCGAACGCGCGTCTCGACCGTCACGGGCGACGCGGTGCGCGCGGTGTTCCGCATGCGCGAGGGCGGCGGGCTCGGCGTGGCCGGCACGTGGCCTGCGTCGTTCGGCGGGCCGTCGGCGATCGCCGTCGCGGCGGGCGGGGCCGGCTCGCCGCGCGCGCAGCTGGCGGTCGCGGCGCTCGGCGCGGGTGCGCGTGCCGATGACGAGGACCTCGTCGAGATCGAGTTCAAGGGTCGGCTGGTGATGGTGCCTGCCGACGCGTCGACGCCGGCCCTCGGTGCGCCGGACGCCGTGCGCGTGACCGTCACCGGCACGCCCGCGCGCATCGAGGACTCGCTGTCCGAGACGGTGATCGTGGCGCGGCGCGCCACGTTCGAATCGGTGGTCGAGCGGATGGAGCTCGAGGGCACGCTCGAGGAGCCGGCATCGGTGCGCAACCCCGACTTCACGCTCGATGCGGCGCGGTTCGCGCTCGACCGCGCGGCCGGCACGGGTTCGAGCGAGGGGCCCGGGACGATCGTGATGGGCGGCGCGGGGTCGAAGCCGCTCCTCGTCTCGTGGGCGCGCCGCATGGCGCTACGGCTCGCCCCCGGAACCGGCGACGCCGAGGGATCGTTCCGCGGGGCGGACTTCGAGGGCGACGTCGATGCGCGGGGCACGGACTTCGAGCTCGAGTCGGGTTCGCTCACGGTGGAGGCACGTCCCGAGGGCCGCAAGGACGTCCCGCGCCGGATCGCGGCCGCGGGCGGCGTGCGCGCGCGCGGGCTCGGGGAGTCGCGCGGGCGCTTCGAGGCGCAGCAGGTGGAGATCGCGCTCAGCCCGAACGCGGCTGGAGACGCCCAGCCGCGCACGCTGGTGGCGACCGGAGGCGTGATGGCGGCCGACGATGCGCAGACGCTGTGGGCCTCGAGCCTGCGCGCCACCTTCGTCGAGCCGAAGCCGGGCGCGGCGGCGCCGGCGGACGGCTCGATGCGCAGCGACGTGGGCGAGGTGGTCGCGGAGGGACCGGTGGAGCTGGCGCTCTCGGACGGTTCGCGCGTCTTCGCGACCCGGCTCGAGGGTGACGGTGCGGGCCGTTCGGCGCGCCTGGTCGGGCCCGACGTGATGGTGATCCGGGGGAACCTGGTGCTCGACCAGCTCGCCGAGGTGAACGTGCAGGAGATGCCCGCGCGGCTCGGTGCGCTCGGCCCCGGGCGCGCCAGCGGCTTCCGGGACGAGGTGCTGCCGCGCGCCGAAGGTCGCGTGGGCCGTCCCCGCGTCGGCGGGGTCCCGAGGATGCAGGCGACGTGGCGCGAGTCGCTTGCCTACGCCGACGGCGCGGTGAAGTCGCGCGACGGGACGCCTGACCGCGGGCTGCTCCTCCTCCAGGGCGGGGTGCGGGTGCGCGCCTCGCGCGAGGCGCGCGAGGCCGAGGCGCTCGACGCCGACGAGGTGCAGATCGAGCTGCTTCCGCGCGGCGGGGCGTCACGCCCCGCGGCGGCGCCGGGCGCCGGCGACGCGCAGGCGATCGGCACGATGCGCGCGGTCGGCAACGTCCGGCTCGAGGCGCGCCAGTGGGCCGATGAACGCCGCGAGGGCGACCCGCGGCTCTTCCGCATGAACGCGCCGAACGTGTCCTACGACGGCCCGTCCGGCGGCGCGTCGGTCGACGGGGCGGGCACGCTGCTGGTGTTCGACCCGCCGCCGCCCGCCGAGCCCGCGCGCGCGGACGCGCCCAAGAGCCCGTTCAGCCCCCACGGCACCACGCGCTTCTCGTGGAAGCGCTCGCTCTCGCTTGAGCGCATGGCCGACCGCACGTCGCGCATCACCCTCGAGCGCGACGTGGTGATGGACCACCTCGGCGAGTCGTCGGCCGCCACGGGCACCATGAACGCCGACCGCATGATCGCCACCGTGCGCGGCGTCGAGGCCGGCAACGCCCCGCGCGCGGCCGACGGCGGTCTGTCGCTCGGCGGTCCGGCGGAGCTGACGCGCGTCCGCGCGGACGGTCGCGTGGCCGTGCGCACCGGCGACGTCGACGTCGAGGCCAACGAGTTCGACCTCGACGTCCCGACCCAGGTCGGGTTCGCGCGCGGCGGCGACGGGAGGCTGGCGACCGTGGTGCGGCGCGGGACCGCGGCGCCGGCGCGCGCCCACGCGTTCCGGTGGGACCTCGCGAAGGGCACGCTCACGGTCGAGGGCGCGCGCGGCACGATCGGGCGGTGATTGGCCGGCGCGTGCGGCGCCGCCCCGACCCGGAAACACACGAACACCCTGCACGGACACCGATGACCAAGACCCCCATCACCTACGGCAGCTACCTGCGCATCCCCGAGCTCCTCTCGATCCAGCGGCCGGTGTCGGACGGCCCCGAGCACGACGAGATGCTCTTCATCGTGATCCACCAGGTCTACGAGCTGTGGTTCAAGCAGCAGATCCACGAGGGCCGCCGGTTGCGCGAGGCGCTCGCGGCGAACGACCTGCCGGCCGCCGGCGGGACGCTCCGGCGGATGCTGGTCATCCTGAAGACCATGGTGGGGCAGGTGGACGTCCTCGAGACCATGACGCCGGTCCAGTTCCTGAGCTTCCGCTCGTTCCTCGAGAGCGCGTCGGGCTTCCAGAGCTGGCAGTTCCGCGCGTTCGAGTTCCTGCTCGGCAAGAAGAACCCGCGGGTGATCGCCATCCAGGCCGAGGGGTCGCCCGAGCGCGCTGAGCTCGAGCGCGCGTTCGGCGAGCCCACCGTGTGGGACGCGTTCCTGAGGATGCTCGCCGCGAACGGCGTGGCGGTCCCCGCCGCGGCGCTCGCGCGCGACGTCACGCAGCCGATCGCGGCCGACGCGGACGTGCAGGCCGCGCTGGTGCGCGTGTACCGCGACCTCCCGCACGTGCGCACCACCTGCGAGCGGCTCATCGACCTCGACGAGGGTCTCCAGGAGTGGCGCTACCGCCACGTGAAGATGGTGGAGCGCACCATCGGGTTCAAGCAGGGGACCGGGGGTTCCGCGGGCGCGGAGTACCTGAGGAGCACGCTGTTCGCGCCGATGTACCCGGACCTGTGGGCGATCCGCACCGTGCTGTGACGGCGGCGGGCGTCAGGCCATGGCCGCCGCGCGCAGCCCCGTGGCGGCCGGGCCGACGGGGTCGGGCAGGCCTTCCTCCGCGCACATCAGCCGCGAGGTGATCTCGGCCGAGAGGAAGATGACGGGGAGGCCGCTGCCCGGGTGCGTGCCGCCGCCCACGAGCCACAGGTTGTCCATGCCCTGCACCCGGTGGTGCGGGCGCCGGTGGAGCATCTGGCCCAGGTTGTGCGCCATGTTGAAGGTGGCGCCGTGCGCGATGCGCTCGGACTGCCAGTCGGCGGGGGTGACGAGGTGCTCCGCGCGGATGCGCGAGCGGATGTCGCGGAGGCCGAACACGTCCTCGAGCTGGCGCAGGGTGCGCTCGCGGAGCTCGCCGCGCGCCCAGTGCCAGTCGACCTTGCACTCGCCCGCCTTGTTGTTGGGCGTGGGCACCAGCACGTAGAGCGACGAGTGGCCGGGGGGCGCCAGCGTCGGGTCGATGCGCGACGGGTTGCAGACGTACGTCGACGGGTCGTCGCTGAGCGTGCCGTTGCGCGAGATGTCCTGCAGGTTGCGCACGTACGAGCGGGACGTGTAGATCGTGTGGTGCGGCAGGTCGACGGTTCCCTCGAGGCCGAGGTACATCATGAACGTGCTGCAACTGAACCGCTTCGCGTCGAGGGCCTCGTCCTTCAGGGCGCGCGGGCGCACCTCGGCCGGGACCAGGTTCTTGAGCGCCCACGCCGCGTCAGCGTTCACCACGACGTGGTCGTGCCGCTCGTGGCGTCCGGCGACGCGCACGCCGCAGGCGCGCTTGCCCTGGAAGAGCACCTGCTCGACGGGCTCGCCGCAGCGCACGTCCACGCCCATCTCGGTGCAGGCATCGGCCATGGCACGCATGAGCGCGCTGCATCCGCCGATCGGGTGCCAGACGCCGTACTCGTACTCGATGAAGGGAAGGATCGAGAAGAGCTCGGGGCACTCGAACGGGCTCATCCCGAGGTACTTGCTCTGGAAGCTCATCGCCAGGCGCACGCCCTCGTGGCGGAAGTAGCCCTTGAGGTGGTCGTACAGGGACTGCCACGGGCGGAGGGCCGGGCCGGCGCGCATCGCGTCGAGCGAGATGAGGTCGCGGAGGCCGCGGATCGGGCGGCGCAGCAGCGGGGTCATCACCTCGAGCTTGCGCCGGTTGTCGCGGATGAAGCGCTCGAACGCGGGACCGTCCGAGGGCTCGATCGCCGAGAGCTGCTTCGCCATCCTGGCGATGTCCTGGGTCGTGTCGATGACGACGGGGTCGCCCGAGGGCTGGCCGATGAGCAGCCGGTACATCGGGTCGAGCCGGCGGAGCTCGGCGTAGTCGGAGAGCCTCCGCCCGGTGGCCTCGAAGATCTCCTCGAGCACCCACGGCATCATGAAGAACGTGGGGCCGCAGTCGAATCGGTAGGGCCCGACCTCGAGCTGCCGCGTTCGGCCGCCGACCGTGGCATGCGCCTCGTAGACGGTGACCCGCCATCCGGCATGCGCCAGGAGCATGGCCGTGGAGAGGCCGCCCGGGCCCGCGCCGACGATGGCGACGGAGCGACCCTCGTCCCGGCCGGCGTCGGGATGCACAGGCGGGGTGGCGGCCGCGGTGCGGGGCCACGGGGCGGTCGCGACGGTGCCGGGGGTGGGCTGGGTCACCATGGTTCTCCGGCGGGTTCGACCCCACGCGGGTCGCGGATTCGGGAAGATATCCAGTCGCGGACCCCGTGGTCCGGATTCCGAATCCGCATTCGCACGATTCCCGAAGCCTCCACCGACCGCATGCCCGCCGCCGTCCCGCACGAACCTCGCATCGCCCGCGCGATGCCCGAACTGCGTGCCCGGCTCGACTGGTGCCAGGCCTTCGAGGCTGCGATCGTCGCCCACGAGGCAGAGCTTGTCCGGCTCGTCGGCGAGGAGATCGGCAAGTCCGCCTGGGACTGCGCCACGCAGGAGGTTATGCCGCTGGTGGCGAGCCTGCGCTGGCACGCCGAGCACGTCCCGGCGCTGCTGGCGCCGAGGCGGATCGGCGGGGCGCCGTGGTGGATGATGGGGCAGCGGCACGAGGGGGTGCGCGTCCCGGCGGGAAGCGTGCTGGTGATCGCGACGTGGAACTACCCGCTGCAGCTCCTGGGGATCCAGCTGGTTCAGGCGGTGATGGCGGGCAATCGCGTGACCGTCAAGCCGAGCGAGCGGTCGCCACGGTCGCAGGCGAAGCTCGTGGACCTCGCCGCGCGGTGCGCCCTCGCGGCCGGCCTGCCCGATGACACGGTGCGATGCGCCGCGGCCTCTCGCGAGGAAGGCCGGCGGCTGGTCGAGGGGGGCGGGTGGGATCACGTGGTGTTCACGGGCTCGACCGCGGTCGGGCGCGAGATCGCCGCCGCGTGCGCACGCGCGCTCTGCCCGACGACGCTGGAGCTCTCCGGCCGCGACAGCGCGATCGTGCTGGCGGACGCCGACCTTCGCGCGGCCGCCGACGGCATCTGGTTCGCGTCGACGATGAACGCCGGGCAGACCTGCATGGCCCCGCGGCGCGTGCTGGTCGAGCGTTCGGTGGCGCGCGCGTTCGAGGCCGCGATCGCACGCCGGTTCGAGCACGGCCGCCGGGTGCGGCTGACCGACCGCGCGATGGCCGAGCGGTGCGTCGGGTTGGCGCGCGCCGCCGTCGCGGCAGGGGGCCGGGCCATCGGCTCCATCGAGGACGCGGACGGCGCCTCGATGCTCCCCGTGTGCGTGGCCGCGTGCCCGCGTGACGCGGAACTCGCGGCCGGCGACCACTTCGGCCCGGCGCTCGCGCTGGTCGAGGTGGACGGGATCGCGGACGCGCTGGCGGTCCACCGTGCCGCGGGGCAGCACCTGGCCACGGCCGTGTTCACGCGGAACGCACGCGCGCTGCGCGAGGACCCCGGGTTCCTGGCCGCGCTCGGCTCGTCCGTCGTCACCTTCAACGACGCGGTCCTCCCGACCGCCCATCCGGGCACCGCCATCGAGGGCCACGGGCCGAGCGGTTGGGGGCCGAGCCGCGGCGCGGCGGGCCTGCTCGCGCTGACCCGCGAGGTCACGGTCTCGACGACGGGGTCGATGTTCCGCACGCCCGTCGACGAGCCCGGCGCGCGCGCCAAGGACTGGCTGCGGCGGCTCGCGTACGGCGGACGTGCGCGCGCCCGGACACCCACGGATCACCAACGAAACGGAGCAATGCAATGACCACCACGGCAATCGTCATCGGAGGCGGGCTCGCGGGCCTCGCCGCGGCCACGGAACTCGCGGGGCGCGGCCTCCGCGTCACCGTCGTCGAGCGCAACCACCACCTCGGGGGCAAGATGAACGTGCTCTCGGAGCAGGGGTTCACCTTCGACATGGGGCCCACGATCCTGACCATGCCGAACGTGGCGCGCGGCATCATCCAGCGCACGGGCCGCAACGTCGCCGACTACATCGACTTCGTCCGCCTCGACCCGCAATGGCGCTGCATGTACGAGGACGGCACGGTCATCGACCTGCTCGAGCGCCCGGAGGAGATGGCCGCCGCGATGGACCGGCAGTTCCCGGGGACGGGCGCGGGCCGAGGCTGGAAGGAGCTGGTCGAGTACAGCCGGCGCATGTACCGGCTGAGCGACAAGGTCTTCTTCTTCAAGGACCTCGGCGGGGTGGTCGACCTCATGCGCAAGCCGCCGACGAACGACCCCGGCCTGCTGCGGGACGTGCTGGCCATGCGGCTGCACTCCACGGTGGGCGGCACGATCGAGAAGCACCTCCATGAGCCGCACCTGCGCCAGCTGGCCGAGCACTTCCTGCAGTATGTGGGATCGAGCCCGTTCCTGGCGCCCGCGATCCTCACGCTGATCGCGTCGGCGCAGGTGGACGAGGGGTGCTGGTACTCGATGGGCGGAACGCGCAAGGTCGCGCAGGCGCTCGAGCGCATCCTGCGCGAGGAGGGTGCCCAGCTGCTGACGGGCTGCACCGTCAAGCGCCTGCTCTCGGACGGCCCGCGCGTGCGGGGCGTTGAGCTCGAGGACGGCCGCACGCTCGAGGCCGACGTGGTCGTCTCGAACTGCGACGTGCAGCGCACCTACCGCGACCTCGACGGGACGGCCGCGGGCATGGCCGAGCAGCGGCGCATCGGCGGCGACTACGTCCCCGCGTGCAGCGGCGTCGTCCTCTACCTGGGGCTCGACCGCCAGTACGACCACCTGCTGCACCACTGCTTCCTCTTCTCGAAGGACTCCGAGCACGAGTTCGATGACATCTACCGGCAGGGCATCCCCGCGCGCGACCCGACCATCTACCTGTGCGCGCCGAGCCGCACGGACCCGTCGCAGGCGCCCGAGGGATGCGAGGCGTTCTACGCGCTGATCCACACCCCGTACATGCGCCCCGGCCAGCGCTGGGAGGGACCGGGCGGCATGATGGAGCAGTACCGCCCGGTGCTGATCGACAAGCTGAAGCGCATGGGCATGGAGGACATCGAGCGGCACATCGTCGTCGAGCGCCACCTCACGCCGCAGGGCATCGAGCGCTGGTACAACGCCGAGGGCGGGGCGATCTACGGCCTCGCGAGCCACGGCCGTCTGAAGGGCGGGTTCAAGCCGCGCAACCGCAGCCGCGTCTACCGCAACCTGTACCTCGCCGGCGGGAGCGCGAACCCCGGTCCGGGCGTGCCCATGGTGCTCATGAGCGGCGTCACGGCCGCGGACGCCGTGTGCGAGGACCTCGGCATCGCCCGCACGCCGCACGGGACGCCCGGGTTCGGGCGCGACACCGGTTCGCGGCTCCTGAAGGGACGCCACGCATGGCAGCCGGTCGGGGCGAGCTGATCCCCGGCCACGACACCCCGTGGTTCCGGCGCGCGTTCGTGCGCTGGATGCGCGGCTTCGTCGGGCGTCGCTTCCATGCCGTCCG
>Ga0169931_10013997_pt1 | contig 10897 bp, 6 predicted proteins | sample Kivu_15m_20L_FD_129675 | JGI IMG/M metagenome (GOLD analysis project Ga0169931, IMG submission 129675) | Freshwater microbial communities from Lake Kivu, Western Province, Rwanda to study Microbial Dark Matter (Phase II) - Kivu_15m_20L... | ecosystem: Environmental > Aquatic > Freshwater > Lake ... | reverse complement strand
TAAGAGTATTAAAGAACCTTAATTTATAAAATATTTAAGTATTAACATCAAATATAAATGTTTATTCTATCACTATTCACATAAAATATAAAATATCATTACCATTCCATGTATTCTTCATCTATTTCCCCTATTTTTCCAAGGCTTCTAGTTCTAATATTGATGTCGATTGTGCTCCAAGAATCAAAAAATGTTTGGAGATTATTAGTTAAGCTCTTCGTTCGCAAAAAAACTATTTTAGTCAATAATTTTATCATAGGTTTCTTCAGGCAAAGCTTCTTCCATCTCATTTGTATGTTCCTCTATTGCGTGGTGGTTGCTAGCTGCGGCTTCTTTTAAGCTAGAATTATCTATAAGAATCGCTATATTTTTTTAGCTAATTGTGCTTTCCTGACTTTTTTTATGTGAAAAATTAAGTTTATTTTCTGCTTCTTTTATGTTTTTTACTTATCCGGCGCAAAACGAACTCCTTCGTATCAAATATTTTTAACAGAAAATGAGAAATTATAATAAATGTTAATCGAATAATATTCCGCCTACAAACTTAAGTTATCTGAGTAATTTAATATAATATTTTTTCTGTTATTTTTCAATTATTTTAATATAGATCATTCTAAATTTATCTTTTTAATAAAATTATTTTTATAGTTGTATCAAAATTCTTGTTAAACTATATACATACAGATCAATTAAAGAAATATTCTTCTTCTGAAAAAATGAGGCTATTAAACAAATAAGTTTATGGCAGGCCCATGACTTACGGCTATTTTAATTGCATTAAGCCATAATCTTAGCTATTACTATTAGCATGTCGCGATAATGTTGGAAATGACTACAAATCATTAAAAAAATTTGAAATTTAATTTTTGATGGCAGGTAAACTGCTTTGTTGGTCGATGTTTTCAGAATCACAAACCAGTACAGACATTAGTTTCTATGCCTTTTTCAAGGCTATTTCAGCACTCATCTTCTTCTATTTATTTTTGAATATTCCATCAGAGTTCGAAGATTAGCTAATGAATTCTTGGGCTTTGATTTTAGGCGATTCTTCAGTTTTAATGTGCATACTATCATTTAGATTGTACTAGCTAAATTAAGATTTATAACTTTTGTCACTATTTTTTTTTTAACTGCTCTAAGATTGTTAGGATTATTCATGACTTGACTTAAAAACTTAACTAAATAGCAAAATTCATACTTAATAGCTTTTAATTTGTGTAAAGCCTATTTAATTTAATTCTAATTATGCTAAAAATTCCTTTCTTCTCTTAAAATATGGTCGACAATAACACATCTAATAAACATGAATTCGCTAAAACTTGCTATATTAGTCAGGGATTCAGGAATTTGATTGTAATTTAGGGGTATATCATCATCTTTTCTATCAAATCCATAAATAAATATCTGTGAAATTGTTAAAGCTTTTATATTATTTTTTATATAGTCTTTTGGTAGCTTTGCTAGTTTCGCCAGCTTTCTCAGTGATTTTTTCACAATAGTGAAAAAATGGTTTTTGCAGGCGTTGGCAGATCCAATTATAATCAGCTTTACCTATTTGGAAAATATTATTTAATTTTGATCCACTGACCCCTTAAAATTGCGTGGCGGTTAAGCAGCTATTTCTGTTATTCAAGGTTCCAGACTGCTTTATTAGCTGAGCAAGACAAATGCTCGAGCCATCGTTAGCGACACTGCTTGCTATTCCTCTTAATTGGGCTTAATTTAGCCAGTTATTTGGCAGCTTCACTCCAATCTATATGATCTCCCATTTTTTCTATTATTTCTGTAAGCAAATTGTCTTCCTAAATAAAAGGGGTGATACTTCAGTGCTCCATTTTTAGTATTTTCTGCTCATTTATATAATTTTTATAGTATTAGTTACAACAGTAATGATTTATGCATAAAATATCATATAAAATCTGATAAAATCTGGTAATTTATACGCTTAATTATTTATAATATATCAAAATACATTTCTAAATTAACTTAAATTTCAATGTAAGCAAGAAATTAGTTTTATTCATTATTCGAATTATGACTAAAATAATTTTATAATTTACATTTTTAAATATCTTTTGAATAAAATCAAGTCCAATAGTCACCGTTTTTTCCGTACTTTCCATGTATTTCAGAAGGATATTTTCCATACAAATTTCGTATAAAGTTGGATTATTACAAAAGCTTCGAGAAGTCTTAATCAAGATCCATTAGAGAATTCTGCGTTGATTATTAATTTTGATGTTCGATTTAAAATTTAGGCGAAAATTCTTCAATGATTGGATCTGTATAACTCTTTTCTTATTTATTTTTCAAAGGTGTGGTCGATTATAGGAAAAGATTATCTTTTATCTAGTAGACTTGCTTATTGTTTATGCCGACCTTAGTATTTTGATCGTTTTAAAGATCAAAAGACTTTTTAGCTTAATATTTTAAATCTTTAAGCTAATATAAAGATTCTTTAGCTTAATTTTTAGACTCTTTAACTTTATACTTTAAATTTATGCTTGCTGCTAAGCTGCTAGGTCTGCATTTTATCGATATTTCTTTGTGACTACAACTTTATTTAGGAACTTCAGATTATTATTGTTGAAAAACAGGTCTTTTACATGGAAAACTATTATCTTCTCTTTTAGATATATGATGACTATCTCCTTTTTCATTATCATCTTTTATAAAGTATTTTTATTTAATTTTTTCTTAAACAGGCTTTTTCTCGTTATTAAAAAGCTCACTAAATAAAATAATTTATACTTGATCGATTTTATCCGACGTAAAGCATATTTAACTTACGAAATTTAATATTGAAATGGCTTTTCCTAGATTAGAATATAGTCCATTATAATATTTCTTACAGCGGTCAGGGCCTATAGATTTGCCCTGCTAAATAGATCTTAAGGAATACGATTTCTTTTAGATTGACTAGCATGGCTCAAATCGGTAAGTCCTACCCACATTATATCCGATTTTGTTCGGAAATTTACATCCTTCATGTAGTCACGTGGGAGCTTAGCAATTCTAACTAGACCCTCAAAAACCTTTCTAATAATGTTGTAAAAACAATTTTTGACAGAAGTGGCAGATCTAAATATCTAAATTTTTACCTATTTTCGAAGCGTTTTTTCATTTTAGTCCAACTTCCGCAATGCGTTACATGTATATGCATAAGTTGCTTCTGTTATTAATAAGTCCAGGGCTCTTCAGATTTACTTTCACCAAGATGCTACGACCATCTTTAAGAGCATTGCTTGGGTTTTCTTGTCGTTTGACTGATTTCATTAAATCTTTATGATATGAGTTTCCAGTTGTAGGGTTCATTTGAGTTCTCAACCAGCTATTTTAGAACATGGATTTCCTAAATAAATATAAAAGTACTTGGCTTGTCCAATAGCGATTTCTTTTAGTCTTTCTTAGCATTTCTTTACAAAAAATATTTTATAAGAACCGGCAATAATTAAAGACCTATTTTAATTCTTCTGTTTAATTCTGAAGAAGAAAAATAAATCATGAAATATCTGCAGTTTTAGAGCTATAATCTTTCAAAAAAAAATTAGGTCTTAAGAAAATCTTTCTGACAACACAATATCTTACGAAATTTTTTAACAAATATTGTCAAGGGCGAGAAGATAAGTATCGATGTAAAATTATATTTGTGATATAAATAAAAATGACATCAAATAAATATCAAAAAGTATATTAAATTATAAAAAAATGAAACGTACGAAGAAATATTTATGCAAGAAATCGTGTTAAAAGTAATCGATTTTAACATCAAACAAGGTCATTTTGAAAGAAGGTTCTTATTGGTTTAATTATTAAACCATACTAGTTAATCTTATATCTAAAATATTTTTTGATTGATATTCTATATTTACTTTTAATTACATGCTATCTACGTTAAAAAAATGATACGTCGCTATTAGATCAATTAGATGTTTTTTAGAGAAGTTCTTTTCTTTTGATTTTTATTAAAAATTAGAGAAAATCATGAATTTTTAATATATTTTTTAGATAACAAAAAATAACTTAATATCATTTATAAATTATGCGATTATCTCGTTTAAATGTCAAAAATTTGCCTAACTTATCTTAAGGACTATCTAATCTCGATACATTTAATCATGATCGATAAAGTAAAAGATTTGGAAATAAAAAACTCAAAAATAAAAATTGATTTAAACAGACCCAAACAGCTCAAAAAAGAAGATTAGAACATGATTAAATATTGATATCCTTGATTGATTTTTTTTGTTTACCTGAATATTAAATCTACCAATAAAAACTATTGGGTGTTAATTCAAATATGGTTGTGGATATGTTCGTGTTGAAACCAGATTTCAATAAAAATTATCCATGTCAAGAATCCTCAATCAAGGCGTTACCACCACTGCTGCCCCCTATGAAACTCAACTCATTGGAGGCTATGCCGGCATTAATCCTGCCTACAGAACTGCTGCCCCTGTTCTAGTCGACGGCAGAACTACCATTGCTGAACCCGTCTACTCTACTGGAGTCGTTGGCCCTGCCTACACTACAGGTTCAGGTGTTGCCTACACTACCGGATCTGGAGTTGTTGGTCCCGCTTATACTGCTGGAGGATCCTATGCAGTTGGCCCAGCCACCTCAACCTACGTTGCTGGCGGTGCCTCCGCAGTTTACGGAGGAGCTTTTCAAAGCAGAGTTGCCGCTGAGCAGATCCCAACTGAAAGCAGAATCGAATACATTCCTTTCGAGAAGAAGTTCACTGAATACGAACAAGTTGAGAGAATCTACCACGTTCCATTCGAGACTGAATATATCGAATACGACGAGGTCGTCCATACTGATAGAGTACCCTATGAGAGAACCATCACCGACTACTATGCAGTTGAGACTCAGGTGGAATACATCCAGAGAGCCATTGAGGATACCATTATGGAAGAACAGGCTGTTGAGAGAGTTTACGAGAGAGTTCAATATACTCCCGTTGAGACTCAGGTTGTTCACTATCCCTAGAGAGAAAGCTATGTGCCTGCTAAGACCACCTACAGAACTGAATACATGGGTGTCGTTGAAGGCGGTCGTGTTTACGGTGAGGTTGTCGGCCCTGCTGTCCCAGGAGTCGTCAATGGACAAAAAGTGATTGCTGGAGGAAGCGGTGTAGTTGGCCCTGCCTACACCACTGGAGCCACCGTTGTTGGACCCGCTTATACTACTGGAGCTACTTACGCTACCGGATACGCTGCCCCTGCTACCTACGCAACTGGAACCTACACTACTGGCTACGCTGCCCCTGCCACATATGCTACTCAATATGCTACTGGATACGGAGCTCCTCTTACTTATGGAACTTCTACCTACGTGACTGGTGGAAGCGGAAGCAGAGTCGGAGTGCCTGTTGTGACCAGCGGAAGCAGAGTTGGAACTACTACTGTTGTTGGAGGACAGACTGTTGTTGGAGGACAGCCTCTTATCAGACAGGTGGCACCCAACGTTATCTACTGATCGTTCATGTCGATTCATAACACCATATTTTCCTATTCATTTAATAAATTAAGAGTATCATTATCAAAAGCTCTTTCAAGAGAAAATAATTAATGCTATCTTTTTTTTGATTAAGATTCTTAACTAAGCTCATAACTACTTGTTTAAAATTAGCACCGCTCCTATAATATTCAAAAATGCATCATTATAAACCGTCCCACGCCTCTCCACCTCTACCCAACTCTCCTCATCATCTCTCAGATAGCTTAGATTCAAATTCTATCACGCCACAATCGCCACCGCAAACCGCTTACTAACTCACTTTCAAAAAGCAAGTCGTAGGATCATCCATTAATGCCAAACAGCCTCGACAACTTTTCACATAGAACAAATTTCTTAAATATGTGAAAAGACCAATTTAAGAATATCTTGGGGCTTCGATGGGCTAACTCACAGACATACCCTATGCTTAACTCTATGGACTCGAGCTTAGTGACACTCAAACTAACAAAATCAAGCTGATTGGTGATATTTTATAGGTAAAACGACTGAGATTGAAAGTCAGAAGCGCCAATTTAAACTTAGTTTGTCTCAGCTCTAAATAATCATTAGAGTATGAATAGAAACACAGAGTGATGCTGCTCAGTCAGCTATGGAAGCAACTTAATAAAAAATTATTCATATAGGAACTCAGACTGAACTGGGCAATCAATAGACAAGTGGCGGCTGAAAAGTAAGAAAGTGTAAAAATTAAATGGAATAATAGACTTTCTTAGGCATAAGAGTAAGAGTAGTAGGAAGAGAAAGAGCGTTAGTGGGATAGAGAAAAACCGTGCTATGAAGAGTAGTAATAAAATTATAGAGAACAGCTATCACATTCACAATAATAGTAGTAAAGATAGTAGCAAGGCTAGACTAATTGGTGGCAAAAAGGTCATCAATCCAATCACAGTCTCAGCCAAGATTAATCCTAGCAGTAGTAACCTAACGGGAGATTAGTAATATTCACTCAAACTCTAAGCTCACTTATATATAAAAAAATGTTCATTTGCTTCAATCAGCTGTGCAGCCTGCCGCCTAGAATTACCTAAGATTAGCATGTAAGAAATAGCTTACATTTATAGCAATAAGAGGAGTCTTCAAGTGTGGTGCCGTAATCTCAATTTGAGCAATTGCTTGAGTACATATAATAGTTGCATTAAGAAGCTGCATATTCGAAAAATATTCAGCAAAAATATTTTTTGAGGTGGCGGGCAGTTTTCATGTAAGGAATCGCTTAAAACATTTTAGCCAAACAGCAACGTATGCAACAGTAAGACTTGGAATAAGGCGACAATAACATGTAATATGAAGATTAATAGCGCTCTTAAAATCCTTAGCAACCTTCCCTGACACCATAAAACATTCATTTAGATATATAAGATGATGACTGGTCTCACTCTGAGCTTAGCAGGGGTGCTTCTAAAACAAGTTTATAGCATTTTTCTATCAAAGAAGCTAAATCTATGCTAAAAAATTATCTAAATTTCAACTCTGTAGGTTCATTTTTCAAAAAATTAAAACATCATTACTAAGTAAATCGTATAAATTCGATTTGTTAGAATCTTCATCATGGAGTATTGCTGCGACAATCTTTCGAGCAGTGGAAATAGTGGCTGATCACTAATCTCTAATAAAAAAGATACTAACATTATTACTAAAAAATAAGCTAAGAACAGATATAGGATAGCATGGCTTCTTAAATTTTTCATAAAACTAACCTTCTTTTTAAATCATTCTAGAGTTTTAAAAACAACAAAAGATACGAAAAAATGTATAGGGCTCTTAATCCAGTTGTGATGAGAATAACTTTCGGAAAAATTATGGTATATTCGAGCAGGTAGCTACAACATAGAATTAAACTTGACAAATGTTTGCAGCTCAAATAACAAAGAATGTTGTTTAAATCATTCAAAGTGTGGGCTATACAAACAAGAAAAAATAATGCGCATTACCCAAGGGTAAAGGCCTACCTTCAAATAAAAGATACATAGATTCTTAAACAATTTTTCTCAATACTGCTTTACCAATACAAAACAGGCCTTCTTAAGCAAGCCAAAGCTTAGAGACATTATTCTCTTAGACTTAAAAACAAATATTTTGAAAAACTTAATATAGTTACATAAGATCATCGCCAATTTCATCATTTACAGGACGAGTTAGAGATGGTGCTTAACGTGGGACGAGTCAGACGATTCATGGACTGTTTCAAGGTGTTTTATATCGACTACTTGGAGTATCAGAGATTCAGCATCAAGCAAGAAAAGCTTCAGAAGACTATTATGAAATATAGAGCTCTTAAAGGTTTGAAATCTTGGCGAGCCTCTTTGTTGAGAAAATAGACATACAACGCTATTGAAGCCAGATTGAAAAGGCTAAGAGATAGAGAAAGAAAAGAGTAGATTTTTGAGTTGTGGAGAAACAGAACTTCATAAATCTTAGGAGAATAAAGATATGACTAGCATAAGGAGTGGTTGCTAAGGTACTATAGCAAATTATGCACTTCTGGGCAACAGTGACAAATATTCTTTTGTGATTTTAAAATATTAAACATTTTTCTATCTATTTCTATTGATATAATTTTGATAGTACCCTTGAGCTCAGTTATATAGTTAATTTAAGTTTAAGCAAATGCTAACTGAGTAATCCCTGCGTTCTTAAGTGCTCTCCTATCTATCCCGACATTATTCGTTCCGTCTCCATTTACCAGCCTCCAAGTATGCACATTTCCGCCATCAAATATCCCTCAAACTCTACCCATCTCCCCTCGGTGATCCTCTATCTTAAAACCGATACAAAATACTGATACAACTGACTTAAGATTTGCTCAAAAGAAACATTGTTAACACATAGAAAATAAGATAGTTTGGTTAGGGATTTTTCAGAACAGTATAGCAAGACATAATGGTGCTCAGAAATAACTAGTAAATAAGAAAGAATTTTACACAAGTTAGATAACAAATCGGATACAGGATGGAAGCTTTATTAGGTCAGCAAGGCAAATTGGAAGAGTAATGCAGGAGTATTGCAGAAAGATAGGATATTTTAACATTTTTATAGGGAAGTTTTAAGAATTATCTAGATGATGCCAGGGTGGTTATCGATAACTATGATGCAGTGCATAATGTGCAAGTTTACACGACTATCAATATCGATTCGATTTATAACTAGAAATTAGCGAATTAGGAAGATTATTTTCAGCATTATTAGCCTTTGTTGGAAGTTATGGAAAGATTAAAATCGAATATGCTCAAATTGTACGATTAACTCAATAGCTGCTAGTACTATTAACTGCCCCTAAAAAGCGTAAATTTCCTCGCAAACTGCAAAAATCTACTAAATTAGCTTTAACCTTTTCTGATTAGACCTGACTGCGTGTTCAACCGATTGATTTTTTATGTGGCCCGAAGCCAGCAATAAAACAACAAGTTCATCAACAAAACTTTTAAACTGAACCTAGGGTTTACGAATGACATGGTAAGCGACATTTTCAAATCTTTTCATCTCTAATACATTTTCCAGGACTATTTCGGCAACTACCACGATCGCCTAAGAAAGCAAAAATAATAGCTAATCTCTGCATTTTAAAACAAAATGGTAAATTACTAAAATTTCAGTGGGACCCTCAACCGATGTTAAAGAAACGTAGGTGATTGGAACGGGTAATTATAAAACATGCGGATGATAGTTGGTACTGGCAAAGATCGTATAATGCGTTAATATTTGGGTAGCAAATAATGTATAAAAAATAAATAGATTGACGAAATGGTAGGTAGTAATAATCGGATAAGATCTTTAGCTAAGAAAATGATGGAATTGTTGAAATACAATTCAAAAGTTCAACATCTTCAGGAAAAATTGAGTGATACTTAAAATAGTGTTAAAAAAACATTATTGTAGATATTTTAAGCCAAGGAAAACGCGCTCAATCAGTATCCCAGTACAGTGACTCCTAAAATGCATCAACAAGAGTTATAATAAAGACTGAAGAGATCATTTCTGATGATCCAGGAAGGATTGGTCTCGTTAGCTTATCTCGAGCACGCTTTATCATAGTCAAGATCATAAGAAACTTAGTAATATTTTGAGACGAATTACTATCCCAAACAAAAAACTGTCCTCGATGACATATATCAAAAATACACTCAACTTTAAACTTCAATGCTGAATGGCTATCAAAAACTGCGTTAATAAAAATCATAGCGTTTCCAGTAAGCCAAAAAATAATTGAATTCTCTGCTGGAATAAATGAATGACTACCTCGACCAGAAAATAAGTGTTTAGATCGGTTTCTAGATAACAAACTAAGATTAGCAGTGCTAATTTGTCAAAGATCAGATAGTTAAAGTTCAGAAGGTTTAATTCATGATATAAAATTATGGATAGGAAGGGGGCAAAAAAGAAGAAATGGAAAAATTGGGGTTCTATAAGAGTAATCTGGAGTGGTTGTTGCAAGTTTTTTAAGGGAGTATGGATTAAAAAATATTTTAATCTTTTTTGGGAAAACTTAATTTTGAGATTAACGATTGGAAGACACAAGTCAGCAAAGTCAAGTAACTGACTAAATAACTCAATAGATATACTAATCTATTGAAAGGTATTGTCCGCAGTGGAGTTCAAAAAGTCCATCCAAAAGTGCTCAAACTTGTCAAAAACAGGATTCAATTATACTAGATAATCCAGGATATGTACTAATAGTTTGTCGTTGTATACGAGAACTCAAAGTCCAACAATCAGCTTAATATATCAGACCATGGCCTTAAAATATTTGATGAGGCTACCTACAAGTACGTACTAATGCTCTATCAGTATCGAAATAGACTTAAAGCCTAGAGCGAATAGCTTAGAGACTTGCTTTTGCCTCGAAAAACACTAAATTACCTTTTGGACTAAATCTACTAGCCTTTTGTATCATATTTTTCAGATTACATCGGATACTCATAATAATAGCTGCTAACATTCACCAGATTACTTTAGCAAGCTCTAAATTTCAAAGCCAGTCAAGTACCAACAATAAAATTACTATAAACTACTCTTTCCAAGCCATATAGCAAAGATCTTTTTCCTTCTATCCTTAAACTTGCATCTTAGATCGTTGAATAAGACTAGAAGAATAAAAAAGTTTTGGAGCTAGAGAACTAAGAAGTAGTGATATATAATCTAAATTAGTACCGTAAATTATTAGAAAGTATGAAGGAATATGTAAGTTTCTGTAAATTGTTAGCCAGGGAAATCGAAAACGAGGATCTACGCTTGGATGTGTAATTGCAAAATGAAACTCTGAGGAAACTAAGAACAAAATTACTTAAAGATTGGTAGATGTATTCTTTGGAGCTCAATAGAAGTATAGGACGATCTAGTTCCAGACCACTTTCACAACGGCAGTGATATGATTATG
>Ga0169931_10013996_pt1 | contig 10897 bp, 11 predicted proteins | sample Kivu_15m_20L_FD_129675 | JGI IMG/M metagenome (GOLD analysis project Ga0169931, IMG submission 129675) | Freshwater microbial communities from Lake Kivu, Western Province, Rwanda to study Microbial Dark Matter (Phase II) - Kivu_15m_20L... | ecosystem: Environmental > Aquatic > Freshwater > Lake... | reverse complement strand
TCTCACGCAAAGCTGCTGCAAGTCCTGCAACGGGAAGTCTTCATGTTCATGAAGAAGAGCAGAAAGCTTTAATAGCTGAAGCATTTGCGCGTTAATTATCTTGCGCGTTTAATCCTTCGAACCACTCGCCCGCGAATCTCATGTGCCGGGATGTAGCCCCAACTCCTTGAATCCTTAACTAGCTCTTCAATACCCGGTTCGCGATTGTCGCCTTCGACCCAATATGCGCCGCCATGTGATTTCTGAATCCGTTTTATGAAGAACACTCCTGGCATTTCTTCCCGTTCGATAACTACGACAGCAGTGAGCGGTAGTTCGGGTGCGATTTCTGGGAACCATCTCACAAGCAAGATATCGCTATCTTTATAGGTTGGCGCCATGGAGTTTCCGGCAACTCTCACGCGACGAAGCCCCAGAAAGCCATTTTTCGTCATGACGGGTAGTCTTCCACTAACACGAACGTCTTACGAAGTGAGGATTCATATGCTGACAGTTCATGCACATTGCGATCTACCTTGCGGCGTCTACGATCCCGCACAAGCGAAGATTGAGGCTCAATCGGTTAAAGCTTGTATGGAGAAGTACGCAGCTTCATCAGATCCAGATTTCAAAGCTCGCGCCGTTTCAATCAAAGAAGCGCGTTCTAATATGGTCAAGGAACATCTCTGGGTTTTGTGGACTGATTACTTCAAGCCCAACCATTTCGAAGCTCACCCACAACTTCATGGCCTTTTCAATGAAGCAACCAAACTTGCGGGTGCTGCTGGCACAAAGGGAACTGTTGATGTTGCCGTTGCAGATAAATTGATTGCCAAGATTGACGAAATCGCAGAAATTTTCTGGGCAACTAAGAAGTAGGACAATGTTTGTTTACTCGACCCGGTAACTCTTAACCACCGGGTCGGGGGTTCGAGTCCCTCACAACCTACATTGATGATATTACTTGGTATGGAAACTGACGAACGCATCAATCTAAGGGTGCTTATTACTTTTTCGAAATTCTAGAACTTGTTAATTTCTATAAATCAGGGCCTAAGGCAAAACAATTTATGTCCAGATTCTTGATACGTTAAATTTGTTTTGAGTTAACAAAAAAATCCTATAATTTTAATTAGGAATTAGCAGCTTATCTCTCAGCTTGATGCAGTAGTGATATTATTCCCTAATGAAAGAATTGCTTTTGAAATACTACCGCATAATTAAGCTTGCAATATTCAAAATTCAAACTAGCCAACATTTTAACTACGAAGGTTTTCAAATTATCTTGCCATCAAAACATTCCATAAGCACATTACTTAGATTAGAACCGTTTAGAAACTCAGTGTTGCGCAGCGCTTCAGAATTTGTCCTGACTAGTGAACGTAACCATGTTGTAGACGTGGGGGCAAATATAGGCGATACAGCGCTCACGATATTTAAAGCTAGTCGTGTGCCTACCAAATTCACTTTAGTGGAACCTAGTGAATTTTTTCGGGATTTCCTGATTCAGAATTCAAGATATTTGCTCGATTACGAGATCATTCCGAAATTTGTCTCACCGCACTTTCCGATAGAGGATATTGCGGGGGATTTCCTCCACTGGGGGGGGACGGCCCAAATTGTAAAGTCCAAAAACTCGATTATTTCGTCCAAAAGACAAATACTTCTTCATGATGTTGTTAGAGGCGATACTGGGTTAATCAAAATTGATTGCGATGGTCAAGATGCGACAATTCTTAAAATATTTCTAGAGAACTCAAATTTTCACCCAGCAATTTATTTTGAAAATACGATTACGGATGCGCCAAGTTTAAATAATTCATGTCAAACAATAAATTTAGCTTTTTCTAAAGGGTATGAATATGCAGTCATTTCGCGCAGCGATGGTCTTGTTATTTGGGCTGGACAAATCGGTACAACACACTTAATTGATATTTTTTGGCTTCAGCTAAATATTAGAAGAATGGATCGACCCGAACTTATGTATCACACAGACATACTTCTCGTGCACAAAGACAACAAAGATGGCTTTAATAGAATTATCAAGAACATTCGAGACGACCAACAGAATGTGGCTTGACACAGTCTACACTAAACTCTTATTCATCATATCATTTCTTTAATCTTAGTTTTGCAGATGAATTGAGTGAAATTACAGTCGCAATCAAACAATAAAATATCGTAGAGTTCCCAGGATTAATTAAAATTGGATTTGCAAAGCTTGAAGCAAGTGCAATATTCACGGCCGCCAACATTGCAAGCAAAACTCGACGCAAATCTGAGTCTTTATCCAGCAAGCACAATGTTTTTAAAGTACTACAATTCAAAAATATAGGAATTATCAAAAACAGAGACAAGAAGAAAAGTCCTCCACAAAGCGTCAAAGTTATGTAATCATTGTGTACAGGTAATTGATATGTTTGATTATCAAGGACTACAGCCTGTACTGTTGCTGAGCCTCGGAAGAAGCTCCCAAAAATCAGATTTTGTCTAATTTCTGACAAGGCAGCTTCAATGAGCGCTGTGCGGTAATCGCTATTGTTTGCTTTACCAACAAAAGTAAAATATACAGAAGTAGAATCAAAAATAATTTTTGAATAAAAAATCGAGATAATTACGGAAGTCAAATACAGGCAACTTGTTAGAATTCGAACTATTCTCAGTTGCAGTTTGTTAGCAATTAAGTAAGTTCCTCCTGCAACAGCAACCGCGAGCGGCAAAGTAGCTGCAGGATAAAGACCAAAAGCAATTAAAATCAACATGCTGCTTATTAATACGAGTAACTTACTACGTATAGAAATTGCAAGCAGCAGCCCCAAAAGAATTATAAAAGATTGTTCATGACTAAATACCAAAAGTGCTTTTTTCGGTAAAATCTCAAGGCGCACGAGAATTACTTCTAAATTAATTAGTAAACAAACCACAATAATTATTATTGTTCCTTTCCGAAAATTAAAATCAAGGACCGTCGATGGGAATCGCATTAACAAAATTATCATTGGGATTGCAATAGGGAGTGCTCCAGTAAGCTCACCATCGTTAATTCGACCAAATAAACTGCCAGATACAGAGATACATACCAACACTTGTATGACAAGGCCTAATCTTCTGGAGTAATCCAGAATCCTAATTGATCCATTTATCACAAGAAGTGCTAACATACAGACAAGGGTTCCTATATATCTTATATTACCTCCGGTATTCAATTTCGCTTGAAAGTCAATGAAAACAAAAAACAAACAGACAATTAAGGGTACTGCCCAAGAAATACCAGCTCCGTCCGTGAACATTGCGTGTTTAGCTATAACCAATAGCGGGAAACATATAATGATTAGTAAAACGAATAACGTTAATTCTTGCACAGAAAAATTGAATAAACTCATTTGCTTAGTTCCACCAGTTTTATTTCAGATCACTTATCAAGTGAAGTCTTTCTGGTGTTTCAAAATATTTCTTTGCCAAAACACTTAACATCAAAGTTAGTGAAGCGTACATAAATTTAACAATTTCGTGTTCAACAAAATTAATCAGGAAAATTCCAAGACTCCAATACAACAAGTGAGTAGAATAACTAAAATTACCCAAAGGATACAAAAATCTCACATACCTGCTCTGAGCAATCCTGGTACTTCTAAATATAAATAAATAGATCGTTAAACTATAAAACGGGACACGATAAACAAAAGAATACATTGTGTCAAAAAACGGGCTACTAAATTCCAGAATCAAAATCATGAACAGAGCAGTAAAAAATCTAGAGATTGTAACTCTACTAATGCTAACAATATTTCTTGGCATCTTTACACCTCGTCCAAATTCGATACACAACATAATCTAAACTTAATTTGCTGAAAATTAGGTTATCAATCAAGTACCTTTTCCAAAGCCTACGTGGTTCATTTGCCAGTCTAAAAAGCCATTCAAAACCAGTGCCTTGTAACCAATTTGGTGCTTCTGCTTTGGTTTTAGCTATGAATTCAAAGGCCGCACCAACAGCGAAATATTTAGCACGATAGTCTCTAGCGAGCAAATTTATAAAATAGTCTTGCTGCGGAGATGAAAGCGCAACGAATATGAATTCCGGCTTGAGTTCAAAAAGAATTTTAGAAGTTTGATTTACTTTTTCCTCTACTGAATCGCTGAAGGAAGGTGAATAAAAACCAATAACATTGATTTCTTTGTTAAGGAGTTGCAATTTATCTTTGAGTAAATTCAGCACTAAAGGTGTACTGCCAACGAGTAATACTCTTTCTCCTAGAACTGAAGTTTCAAAGAATTTTCGTGTAAAAGTTGTTCCCCGAATGGCAGCATTCCGATTTCCCGTTAAAGTTAAAGCTAATGGAGTGCTGTCGGCAATCGCAAAACCTGAGGAAATTATCTCTGCCAATTTAATGTCGCGGGAAGCCCGCGCGATAGTAGAGGCACTGCAGAAATGAAAATTTCCAGTTTCTATTTTCCGTGAGAAATTTACTAAGCTTTCAATTGAATCAAAACTAGTTTGAAATTTCATTTGAGCAATACCAGTATGACGTTTGCTCATTTTATTTCTCATGTATTCTTTCAGATTGCCATTCATTTACAACTTGTTTGTAGCTCGAAATATATTTGTTAATCCAATTTTCATAATTATGAAACTTTCTTGAATATTCCCTAGCATTTGTTGCAAACGACGTGTAATTGATTCCTATTATATTTAAGGCAAGAGATAGATCAAGCGTAGAGAAATCAGATGGCAATACCACTCCAAAATTACCATCGCGCACTGCATCTGCAACCGTGTTGTGGTCAGTTGTTATTATGGGTAATCCCGATGCAAGACTTTCAAGTACAACTAATGGCAGGGCGCTTTCTGGAGAAGAACTACAGAATACTAATGCTCGATAACTTGGTAGCACTTTAATTACATCTTCACGAGGAATACTACCGTAGAATTTTATTTTCTCGCTACTTGCATATTGATTTTTGTTCAAATCACCTTCGCCAATTACATCAATATGAAAATCATTCGACCACATATCCAGAATTCGTTCAATGCCTTTCTCAGAGGATAGTCGACCAACAAACACGTATTTTTCAGTTTTTTTGCCATAATTCACCTTTGGTATATCAACGGCATGAGGAACAACTTCCCATTTGTCGTTTGCAATACCGGCAGCTGTAAAAAGAGTGAGCGCACGTTTTGATGGAACATATACTCTTTGAAATCTTTTAAGGTTTCTCTCTTGAATTCGAAATAGTCGCGAAATGTAAAGTGGGAATGTCGCTAGTCTTGAATCTTTATAACAACTATAGCGCATAGAAGAGGTAGGTTTATGCACACATAAATCGCAAAATTTTCCATCTCTGCTTAGGGTTCCAGCAGCACATATAGCGCGGTAATTATGGACTGTTATTACCTTGGGAAAACTTGTACTTCTCAACCAGTACGATTCAAAATTTGGAAATAAATTATTAACATGGACTATATCTGGGTCAAAATCTACAATTTTTCTAGTGGGATTATTTGAACCCTTCCCAAATATTACATTGAATGCAGAGCGAATTCGGAACAGAAAACTCTTAACTTCTTCATCAGTCTCTATAGTTATTGCTGAGATTTGGACTCCTAATTTTTTAAGTCCGGACATCAACTGTTTAAAGTTTTCATTTTCTCCGCTTGGCGTCGACCTAGAATAATATGAATTAATCAGCGTTACTTTCATTGTTTTTTACTTCGATTCATATCCCATATTTGAATCAGAATTAGTAACTCATACACTGCTAGCAAAGTCGCTAGGACAAGCCCGTGTGATCCATCTTTAAAGCCTCTTCTTATAAAATATTTTCCAAGAAATTTTCTTAGCGGAAACATGAATAAATGATAAAGCTTAAGGTTATACACTCGTTCCATAGATTCGGTTGCAGAATATCGCAAAAGAGTTCGATCAATGAATTGGCTTACAGATTGGTAATCTTCATGTAACATGTGGGCTTTTGTTTTAGGTATTTCCAAAATCGCTCCTAGAACTGGTACCTGCGAATGCATCTTACAATCCCAGTTATGGTCCCAACTTGAAGCTTTAAAAAAACCTAATCGATTGCTCTGGAACCATCCACCATGTCTCAGAGCTTTGCCAAAAATTATATTGGATCTTGCAAATCGGACTCCATCGTGAATGTTTAAATCATGAATTCTTTTTAACTCAACGGCTAATTCTGGAGTAAGCCTCTCATCCGCGTCCATCCTCAAAATCCATCCTTGTCTAACAGCTTGAAACCCTTGCTTATCCATTAGGTCAATATGACCGTTATGAACCAATGCGGGTATTACCAAAGCCCCGTACTTGTGTGCAATTTCAACAGTTTTATCTGTACTAAAGTCATCAACAACTATAACGGAGTCAGCAAAGCTTTTTACACTATCTAGCATTTTCGGGATGTTATGTTCTTCGTTCTTACATTTTACGACGACCGTTATCACTTACCCACTCCTAGGTTTTTTCTAAAGATACTTTCTCTGAAAAGTTCAATTATTATGGCACGCAGAATTCTCATGCGCTTAACTTGGAATTCCAAACCGATCTCGTATAAGTACTTACATGATTGAATAAAACTAGGAATTTCACTTTTCATCTTTCCATAATCGCCAGAAAACAGAGATTTATTCTCTAAAAGTGCTTTATCATTAAATTCAATTTGTGTATTTGTTTTCTTGTTTTGAAATGTTGATTTAGTAATTTGTGAAACTTTAGAAATCTCGCATACATAACTGTCTATACTGAACTCCTTTAAATACTCGATTGGTGCACAATCCCAAGTTAAATCAAAAATATAGATAATTCTCATACCACTCGTAGCAGCTTCGAATATTGTGTTGCCATAAGTTTCACCAATTCGACTGTACAAGATGTATGTATCATAAATTTGATAGTACTCCTCAATGTTTTTAACATAATCAACACATTCAATATTCACTTTCTTCGCCTTTGCAATTTCTGCAATCTGCATTGGAGCTCCGACTAAAGTCAACTTTGCAGAATTAGATGATTCGGATTCAAAAATTCTGTCAAAAATCTCAATCTCTAACGTGGTCCATTTATTCATATCAGGACGCCCGGCACGCAAAACCAATAATTCATAGCCATTAGTAGAACTTTTTTTTAAGTCACGTTCTAATGTAGTTTTCACCCACCATGGAAAGTTGGGCAAAATAATTAATTTTTTTTGTTTATTACCCACAAAAAAACTTCTTAAACTGTACCTGAAGGCTCCATCTTTACTCATTACGATCATATGGTAATTCGGATGGATCGGTCGGTGCTTGCTCGGTAGTGCAAATACGTTCTTCTCAAGCAAAATAACCCCGCGATCAAGAAGTGCTCCTGCCCAAAAACCGTATTCTGCACTCAATCTACCCTCTTCCTGAATAAAAACGACATCGCCGTAGATAGCATTCTCAATAATTTTCTCGGCCGATGCGAACATACTTTTAATCCCTAGTTCGCGTAGAAAAGAATTCAAAGATCTATACTCAAATTCCACTCCGCCGGGATTTAGTTTTTCAGCAGTTTTAATTAAATATATCATTGGATTTTCGACCTACTCCTTTTGCGGAAATTAAAAAAATGGCAAACATTACATATCCTGCGTACGAGGCAAAAACGCCGAACATGGGATTAATGAAATAGGTGATAAAGATACCAACTATGCCACCAATTGATACAGAAAGTATCTGGTAGTTTGATTTTTTTAATATTTGCAGAATAATCGAAAATAGATTGCTCAGTCCAATGAAAAATATGCAGCAGAAACTAAGAACAAATAAATCCCAAAGGCCTACGTTTTGAATAATGTATTTGTAATTATCTGAATATTGAGTAAAGATTGCTGCAAGAAGCAAGGTTATCATAGCGCCAAGGATCGAGATAAGAAATATTCGTGATCCAAATCTAAGCATTTTAGTTCGAAGATTTGCTGATGTTTTAATCTGAGCCATTTGCTTAAACTCAATCTGCGACACTAGCGAAGCCAGGATAATTCCTGGGTTACTTAAACTGAAAATTAAGCCATAGGAAATCAATTGCTCGTCTGAGTAGCGAACGCTCAGTACATACATTATGGCGTAAGAAAACAACCCTATCCTTATAATTGTTGATAATCCAAATTGTAGATTTTTGAGAATTATTCTGAAAACCTCAGTAATATAGGAAAATGACTGACAAACATACCTTAAGGTCTTTAACTGTGTTGCCAAATAGCCGATAGAAATGGAAATTAGAACCTCAGCTGGTCGAAAAACATCAGCTAAGACACAGATTGACAGCCCTAACAAAACTAAAGTAAGGAGAAATACAGCTTCAATTATATTTTGCATATGTTGTTTGGTATCAATTTGATAATTTCTTCTCAAAGAATAAGCTGTTACCAATAAAACGAGTGCTAAGCTAGACGCAATATTTGATATCAAATCTTCACTCATTTGATTTAGTGAAATAGTCAACAGAATCACGCTTGGGTAGATCAGAACTGTACGAATTATATTTATATCTAACTCATTCATAACTACACCCTTATTGGCGTTAAATGAAACTCTAACTGGATTCACCAATATTTCACTTAGAATTGCAACAAAACTCCAAAGTACAGTCCAGCTGACAATAAAGTCGGCAAGGTTTTTGTCTGTAAGAAATCCGAATGCAATTAGAGAACTAATGGTTGAAACTCCACTCAACAAGCCTTGTTCAACAGCAACCAAATAGTAAGTACGCATTAAACCCTTGCTGAGTTTCAATCTCAAGTTATAAACCTAACTTTTGAACCAGGTAGGAATTGAGTAATAGAGTTCTCGAAAATAGTTTCCATTTGACATTTTCAGAAATATTCGAAATAACTTAACTCTCAATTTAGGTTTTATTAGTGCAGGATTACGATTCAACCCATGTTTTTCCTGAAGTAAGCTAAACTCATGATGATCTTCACTTTCAGGCTTATTGGTCACTTGATTAGAATGGATTGCAAAAGTACTTAATGCTTCTTTCAAATACTCGAATCTTAGATTATCAATTTGTAAATACATGTCCCAGTCCATACATCTTTTGAATTGAACATCAAAGCGGAAATTTGCCAATGATTCAGCTTTGAAAAAAGTTGAGCAGCTAGGAATGTAACATCCAAGGTGTCTGAGGATAGTTCTATTGAACTTATGATTGCTGTACAGTCTAATTCTATTTAGATTTTCATCAACAAAAAAACAATCGCCATACAGAACATCTGCATTAGTACGTTCAAAAATTTCATGTACTTTTTGCAACGTACCAGGAAGATAGGTTTCGTCGGAATTCAGCCATCCGATGTACTTTCCAGTTGCTCGATCTAAGAGTTTATTAAGTGCGTCCGATTGGCCATCATCTGTCTCGGAAACCGACTTCACGTGCACATTTAAGTTGCTAAAGTTATCTATTATTCTCATTGTTGAATCTGAAGATTTTGCATCTTGTATCAAATGTTCCATATCAAAATCTTGATTCTTGACTGATTCTAAACATCTGGTTATAAACATTTCGGAGTTTCTTACCGGAGTTAGAATAGAAAATTTGGGCATATGTTGTTCCTCTCTAATAAGAATAATTCTCCGAATAGATAGGATACTTTAACTGCACCTAAAATTTAGGATAATTAAGATTGATATTCATTGATAGATTTGTTGCTTGCCCTGATACTGATGAAATCTGCAAAAATGCCGCAAAAACCGAGTGTGACAGTTTATCTGGAGTGAGTGCTGGGCCATAACCTTAGTGCCAATCTATTGGAGAATAATGTCCACCGCCTTCAAAGCACGCATCCTCGTTGCAAAGGTTGAAGAGTTCACCCTCAACCTGCTCCGCGAGGTTCTGACTGCGGTAATTTTCAGATAGAGCGAGGCATTAACTTCACACGCCTCAACAGCCCTGGCAATTCCAAATGGGATGGAACTGCCTGCTGGTGTTTCTTCCTATGTGAAATCCGCAATTAAATAAATATTAGATCGGATCCAAGTAGCAAAACTCTTCAACTAAAGTCAAGCTTTTAACTTCTAGCAATCCTCTAGGAAATCAGAAATTTATCCATCAGAAGTACTCTAATTGTTCTTAAAACCGTAAGAATTCGGTCATGAATTATGGAAGGCTATCGGTTTCACGCCTTTTACCCAAAATTGAGTTAACATCTATCTTACTAGGGAGACTATGCAAAAATTTATGGCTGATTTAATTAGGTATCTCAAACAAGACAACAAATTTCTAATTGTCTCGGTACTGGTGTTTTCAGATTTAATTGCCGCCTCAATTTCAGCAATTACCGCATTTCAATTTAGATTTCCTCAAAATACCGTGGATTCAGGTTCTAATCCCGCAATAGCGCAATTTGACTACAGAGTTATTTTAGTATCGATTATTTTCAGCTGGTTATTATTGTTTCTACTTACGGGGATATACAATTTTGAGCATGCCAATTTGTTTGTATTGAATCTTCAGTTAGTTATTAAGCAATCTGTATACTTTTTTTTCTTTTTGGGTTTTATCTCTTTTATTCTTAAGGCATCTTTTTCACGTATTGTCTTCGCCGTAATGTTAGTCTCTGGATTGCTTTTCTTAACTATAGGACGTCTAATAACTTACTTTCTTATTCTTCAACCTTTGATATTAAAAAAGAAATTGATTTCAAAAATGATGATTGTCGGTCGCAGCATGCGCGAATCCCAACAATATAGTGATTGGATCATCAAGAATCGGTTGTTAGGTTACGCAGTCGTTTCAAGAATGGAATGTAATGCGATTAGCAGTACCTGGCTCGATGAGTTCGATAGGATTCTCAAATTCACTCCCATTGATGAAATATTGCTACTACCTGGAATGGAAAGTGACAAGAATTTCTCTAGATTTATTCATTACTGTGAGGACCT
>Ga0169931_10013995_pt1 | contig 10897 bp, 13 predicted proteins | sample Kivu_15m_20L_FD_129675 | JGI IMG/M metagenome (GOLD analysis project Ga0169931, IMG submission 129675) | Freshwater microbial communities from Lake Kivu, Western Province, Rwanda to study Microbial Dark Matter (Phase II) - Kivu_15m_20L... | ecosystem: Environmental > Aquatic > Freshwater > Lake... | reverse complement strand
CACCATCTCTGGTGACACCACGTTGCCCGCCATGATGATCTTGTCTGGGTATTCGGATCTTATCCTTTTCACGAAATCCACGAACTGCTCATGATAGGCATTGGCCACGTCTATCGTGATGGCGGGTATGTCGGGAAATGCCGACATCACTTGTTTCAGTGTCAGATAATCTGCTGCTGCTTCATCCCATATGGCACCGGTGCCCACACAGGCAGAGACGTATTTGAATTTCAATCCTGATCCTGCTGTGTTTTTCCAGTCATTGAATGTGTAATGTTTGCGGATCACAGTGAGCATTTTATAATCTTGTAATACCCTGGCCATGCTGAATGTGCCCACACCATCCATGTTGGATGCCATGATGGGAGTGTAGGACAATTGTTTGCGGCTGTTTCTGAATGTGAAATCGCGAGTCATCTCAACATCTCTGCGAGAGTTAAGTGTGGATCTCTTGGGTTTCAGTAACACATCCGAGTAATCAAGATGTAGATTATAATCAATTCTCACGTGTCTCTTCCTCTCTGCTCCTGCACATCTTTAATATATTTTGATAATGCTCCCAGGCCTGTTTAAGTGCGGGATATTTTTCATGCAGTTCGAACTCATAGTTTCTCAGAGCTGTTGAGCTCCATCCATCATATGAAACTGTATATGAAGTTGACGCGGTGCCGCTGCCCACTCCCTGTGGCAAGATTGAATTTGCTTGTACTGAAAAAATACCAGGAACGTTTACCGCTCCTGTTTTTGGATCAAGATATCCTGGAGACTTTTGATTTTCCAATTCGGGAAACAGAGGACAGGTGCTGACAGTTGAGCTATTAGCCATTGGGACCACACTGAGTTTCTTGTAATTGAATGTTGTGCATGAACTCGTTCTTCAATCCGGGATCTGTCTTCAATAGGCCTTTCAACACCGTGGTCTGTGTGCTGGAGTCTGCGCTCCTTATGCCTCTGTTCTCACAGCAGCCATGCCTCGCCCTGATGTACACTCCCACCGCTGGACTCTCTGTGAGCTGTGCTATCTTGTATGCTATCTTCTCTGTCAATTCTTCCTGTAGATGTCCCCTGGCCGCCTGATGCTGTGCTATCCTTGTGTACTTGCTCAAACCGATCAGTCTCTTGCCCGGGAGGCAGCCGATGTAGCACACGCCCGTCATGGGCTGGTGGTGATGCGAGCACATGCTCTTGATGTCTGATCTTATCACTATCAATTGGTCGTACCTGCCGTCTTCGTTGGGGAATGTTGTGACTTCAGGTGGCGGATTGTACCTGCCACTCATTATCTCCGTGATGTACATCTTGGCCAATCTCCTGCCTGTGCCTGAGCTGTTGGGATCATTGGTCCTGTCAATCACCAGGCTGTCTAATACTGATTCAAACCTCACAGTCAATTCATCGACGAGTTTTTCTCTCTCTCCTTCTTCGATATATCTGCTGATGTTATCTGCCGCGAAGAATCTCTCTCCTGCCTTGACGATTCTTTCTCGTATCTGTTGGCTCACGGGTTTGTTCTTGTCGGTCCAGGTGTCTATCAAACCTTGTACTACGGGATCTTTATTGATATCGCTCATTAATTTAAACCTTTTTTGTTGATCTTACTATACCATTTTACAGCAGTCTGCACTATGTTGTCAATGGAACTATGCTTGGGTTCCCAACCCAATTCCGTTTTTGCACGTGTGGTACTGGCCACCAACACCGGGGGATCTCCTGCTCTGCGATCCATTTCCGCGATCTTTATGTTGCCCACATATTTTTTAATGGTTTCTAACAGCTGTCTATTGCTGGTGCTGACGCCAGATCCCAAATTGTATCTCTCGCAGATCACATTGCCCGATGCACGTTGTAGAGATAATACATGCGCATTGGCAAGATCAGTCACATGCACATAATCTCTCACACAGGTTCCATCTGGTGTGTCAAAATCAGTGCCAAACAACTTGAATTCTCTGTTTTGATATGCTGCTTCTATTGCTAATGGTATGATGTGTGTCTCATCCTCTCTCAATTCGCCTATCTCGCTGTCCGCATCGGCTCCTGCGGCATTGAAATATCTTAGGCTCACACTGCTCAATCCATAGGCCACATAATAATCTTTCAGGATATTTTCCACCATCAACTTGCTCCGGCCATATGGGTTGATCGGCTGCGGGTTGGTCTCGTCATCGTCGGCTATGCCATTTCGAGGCACGCCATAAACGGCTGCGCTGGATGAGAACACGAACTTGTTCACTCCCACTTCTCTCAATCGGTCCAATAATTGCACAGTCATTATCACGTTGTTCTTGTAATATTTAGATGGATCTCGTACAGATTCTCCCACTTGTGTGTGTGCGGCAAAATGTATACAGGAATCTATGTTGTACCTGTTTATGATCTCTTTGAGGAAATCCGTATCTCTAGGCAGATGGCATTCAAATGCTGGACCATACTGTGTGGCCCATGGTTTGGTCTTTATATCCCTGTCTACCACCACTGGGGTGAAACCATTTTTTGTTAGTGCTTTGGCAGTGTGAGAACCTATGTAACCGGCTCCTCCTACGACCAGCACTGCCTTATTCATGCCTTTAATATTTGCTTTCGGATGCGGTGTTTCTATAATGCCTGCCATCTCTCCTCCACTGCTCGCCTATGCCGGTCATGATGTCGATCATCCTATCAATGGTGCCATCGGTCCAATCAGATATCTGACCCATGTTGGCGGATGGTCGAGACAACAATGTTTTCAGTTTCTCCATTGCATCTCTGCCACTCCATGGCACGTACATCCTGGTTTCGTCGTTGGCAAAAGTTTCTGGAAATGATCGATATGCTGGGAACAGCACATTGCAGCCCAGTGTGTCGGCTTCAGACACTGTGTTGCTCACCCAATCTTGCAGGGCACAGTTGAACAACACTCTGGTGTCATTCAATAATTCATAGTAATCATTCTTTTTAAGATTTTCGTATATCTTTAATGCGCCTGCCTCGGCCATCATTCTTGCTCGATTTACATACGCAGGATTGTTGGATCTCAGAGGTCCTCCACAGAATATGGCAAATTCTATTGCGGGCAAAGTTTTGTTTGCATGCCAGTGTTCTATTAGATCCATGAAGAATCCAGGCTGTTTCTCTTGATCCCATCTCGCAGCAAACCCAACTCTTCTAGCTCTCTGTTCAAATGGTTTGATCTTTTTAACTCGTTCCAGCACTTCTGCTTTGCCATAACTCAATCCAGATATGTTATAGATGGGAGCCCGCCAATTCGCTATCCTCATGTGAGCCACCATCTCTTCATTGGTTGCGAGAATATGCACATTGGGTATCTCATTACACATCTGTTCATATAGGCTCATCCATCCACTCATGCCCCATACATGTACGAAATCGTCTGGATCTATGGCCTGTGCCAAACATCTTAAATAGATCCTTGGTCTATATTGTTCTGGAGATTGTTGTATGATATAAGGCAGAGATTCCATTCCTGGTTGGAACATGTCTTCAAAAAATATCACGTCATCTGATGTGATCTCTCCTGCTTTCATCATGCGAACCAAATTCATCATCTGGCTCATGCCAAAATAACTTCTTCCATGTGCGTCAAGCACCTGTCCTGTCACTATTGCCTTGGAATTATCTATAGTTGTTCCCGGCACGATCACATAGTCTATGCCACGTCTTTTATAAACTCTTTCGGTCCAATCTGTCAACTGTAGGGTGTAACGACCTTCATAGGGTTCTAAACCCATGTAAAATATTTTCATTCTTAAAAAAACTCGTTGTATAATTTTGGAAATATTATTTTGCTGTCTATGTTTCTCCTTTTATCGAGCATCTTTAAGTTATTATATGTGCTTTTTAGATTTTTGTCAAAAGGTTCATCAAGGTATTTTAAAATATTTTCATAACTATTCTGCAAAATAAATCCTGGTTTTTTATCAATTTCCTCAATAAATCTTTTTTTAAGATCTTGAATAGTGTTATCTGGCAGATTTAAAATATTGAAATAGATAGGAGTGTACAAGGGACCAATAACAAAACTGTTATTATGGAATCCCAAATTTTTAAAATAGTAGACACAATCAAATAAAGAATCATGATTTAGTATAAAATACAACATGTTAAAACTAATTTTATGATTGGTATTAGATTGTATTGATTTTAAATTATCTAAAAATTTTTTCCAATTCCCTCCAAATCGTATGTATTCATACTGCTGTTCCGTTGATTCTACACTCACTGTCCAGTGTACATTTTTAAATTTTTGTATCAGTTCAAAAACTCCTGTATTGGTATGGCTTAGATTGGTATTGATCCTTAAATGCACATCGCTATTTTCTTCCAATAGTAAATTTAAAAGCTCTTTGTTCTCATTCATCAACAGAGGTTCTCCCCCGGCCATGTAAATGTTTTTGAGATTTTTTACATTATCAAATACATATTTTTTTAATCTGTCTCTTTGTTTCTTATCTGAACTAATATTTGTATCTAGCTCTCTAGCCCACTTACTGCTATAATCACTACCACAATAGACACAGGCCTGATTACATCGGTTGGACCATCTTAGATCTATGTGCCTTAATTCAAAATTTTCTTTATTATCCAATAGATTGTGGGAAATATGAGGACCAATTTCTTTGGCATAATACATTCTACTACTAATATCATTGTAATTTTTACCTCTGTGTTTTTCTTGAAAATAACAACCTTCGCAATTGCTGGGATATGTTCCTTCCAGCATGTCTTGTTTAATTTCTAGAGCTTTATTGTTTTTTAATATTTCTTCAATACTGTAATCTTTTATGTTTCCAAGTTTGTCTTTGGAGATGATGCAATTTTTAATGTTGCCATTTGGTTCCAATTCAAGACCAGACCATGGTATGACACAAAAGTTGTTGTCGAGCAATTTTCTTGACATTTCATCGAGCAATCTTTGTTAATTTAACACCACCATCACTGGTGTGTTTGATATCATAATCACATTTTGCTCGGAGATGCAACCAAGTTTTAATTTTTTCATCCCGAACATATAGAGTCACTGTATCTTCCATATCATCGTTGTAGCCGTGATATGCCCAAATAAAATCCTTGCCATAGGTATAACCAGCACTGCCCATCATGGTGCATACGTTGGCCACGGCATCCACGAAAGTGTAATTGGCATTTAGAGCTCCGCCGCCTATGAGAAGATGACCTTTCCTCTTGGTCAGTGTTTTCACTGGTATGTTGACTTCTATGTTAACCTCTTGGGTATTCTGCTTTCGAGCCATTTTCTCCATCCTCTGATACTTCTATTGAAACTCTCCTGCCTGGATAACGTTCTATGATCGCGAGATACAAGTCATCTGATATCATCTCGCAACTCTTATAGTCCAACGCCAATGTCTTCTCTGTGTATAATTTCTCCAACCATCTCTTGAACTGTATAAACTCGATATCTCGATCATCATGAAATACTTCTATTGCTACATGGAAATGGAACATGTGTCTGTGGGGATAGCCTAGGAAACTTACATCATACTCATCACCAGTTTTTAATTTTGGATCTGTCAATGCTGCGGGATATTTGTGAGTGCCTTCCTTGTGGAAAGTCACCCAGATCATCTTTGAGCTTTGACCTAACTTTTCTTTCAATGCTTGTTCCCTCTGTGCTTCCATCATTTCACGATCTCATCTTTGCTGTATTGATCCCAATCTGTGAATCCTGACTTGTCTTTGAAATCTCGCATGCTCATGGTCCACACGCCCGGATTGCTGTGCCTGAAAGTGACATCGTCGATCTTGAAATGTAACTGCTTGTCGTCATCGCTGTCCTTGAATATGATCGAGCAGAACGGTATGAACTTGGGCTCGTTCCATATCAGTGCAAATCTTTTTTTAACTTCCTCATGATCTGCATAGGGGTAATCAATTGTGACATAGTATCCGTTGTCCAATAATTTTTTCATTTGGAAAACATGTGTGCCTATGTTGTATTGGAATGTTCTGTTGGCACCATAATACACTGCTTCACAACCATGTAGTGTTGCAAGTTCTAACACTTCATCTGTATCCAATTCATTGGTAGCCAAGAACAATGTTCTCTTGCCATAGGCCATGGTGTGTTCAATTTCCAGACCCGTGAATACCTTTACTTCGGTATTGTCAAAGTGTCCTGAATTATAATCTCTGTGCATGTTGTGTAATTGTAACATGATAATTTAAATTGTCAAAGCTATTCACTCTTTACCAGTTGTTTTTCCAGTTCTGCGATCTGATCCTTAAGGGCTAATTTTTCTTTCTTTAATCGCATCAATATGGTTTTGCTCTCTATGCTTCTGTCATGTAGCCTTAGTTCTGTGACTTCTGCTACCTTTCTATTTAGGTAATCGTGATGCAGTTGTAATTTTTTTAGTTGTTTGTTTTTGTTTGCCATTTTATGCTCCTAGGTTGTTATATATCTCATCAAATTTTTTTTCGGAAAAATTAGTCTTGTATTGGTCAAAATATAATTGTCCTATTTTATTGCTCAAATATACGAGGTCGTTTTTTGTTTCATGTTCTTGTAATATTTCTTTTTGTCCTTGGAAAAAAATATCATGATATTCAATAATAGTTTTTTCTTTTATTGTAATCTTAAGTTCGTTAAATATTTTAGAAAAATTTTTTATCCATTGTTCAGTATTTTCCAAAAACCACGAAAATTTAATTTCGAGATTACCTTCTTTATAAATTTTTTTAAAATGATTATTTGTGTCTAATAAAAGACATTTATAAATGGCCATGGCATAAATTTCATTATTTTTATTATTAGGATATGTTTTTTTAGACTGTTCTAACAAATGACCTTTAACTTTTGTCCATTTATTACGATTAATTAAATCAATATCTAGATTGGTATATGTTATTTTTGTAACATGTCCTTCTATTTCTTCTTCGCTTATAAGATGATGATCGCCTCGATATTTTTCTGTAAATGTTGGAGATTGTCCATGTGCATTATAAGATAAACTAGGAACAGTCTTAAATTGATTCAAAAATCTAAAAGTAAATTCTCCATAACATCCTGCGGCATATAATAACGTAGTTTTATTCACTTTCAAATAGAGTACTGAAATTGTTTTTGCCCTTGCCACCACCTGTGGCCCTCTGCCATCTAGTGCCTCTGAGATCCGCCAGGAATGATGTGGCAGAACTAATCAATTCCATTGGTCGTTCAGATTCAAACACTTCCTTGACGAATGTGTTGAAATATAGAATATTACGGGGAACGAAATCACTCATTTGATCTGTGTTGTCTGAATCCTTGATCTTCCTCCAGTGTTTGGCCTCGGGTTGGTGTTTGATGGATTCGATGTCATTTATGTCATTGGCAATCTGCACTGCCCTGATATGATTGTACACATTGTGTGCCATCATTAGCACATAACTGAAACTGTCCCAGGCAGTCTTGCCTTCTTTGTTGTTTTTGTTTAGGTCGCCCTCGCCATACCAACAAACATCTCCCATGTTCAATCTATTGCCTATGGCAGATTTGAATGGGAATGGTATGGTGCTGCCTTTCAATCTCTTGTCATCTGGCGCTTTCTCCATGATGTAGCTCCATCTCTTGGGAGTGAATAAGTTGTGTGTGTAAACCAATCCATTGGCCGTGCTCAAGAAAGCAGATGCGGAATCAAAACTGATCGTGACATCTGGGTTCACATGCTTTCTCAATTGTCTCTGTATCTGTGTCAAGAAACAGGCCCAGTCCAGTTGTGATGTGCCCAGCACGTGTATCCAATTCTTTTTATCCAATTTCTTCTCATCTCTCATTATGATTAATCTTTTTAACAGCACTTCCATGTCGCACATGTTGATGCCGCCCATTGCCCAGCCCTCAAACTCAAAATCCTTGATGGCATCATACCATATTTGTGCTGTGTCCCAATCGTCGCCTTGTAGAACATTTAAAAATTTAGTTTGTCCTAATCGATTTTTTTGAAAAAATTTGTTGTTGTAGATAGTGCCATTTAGAGTGTCTTGGAAACTCTTTAAACCTGTTTTGGGTGAATTTAATTCATCGGCCGCCCATGTCGGCACGTCCAGAGTCATGGACCAATCTGCAGTCAGTTCCAACCAATTTAAAATATCAGATCGAGTTTTATTAGCTTTGGTGCCTTCGAAATCCTTCCAATCAAAATTAATGACACCTTTGCCTATCTGATATCCACCCGAATCTCCCACTATGGTGGAGAACTTTCTATCTCTCTGCACACACATGCTGTCGGCCACGGGCGCTTTCTCCACATCCAGGCAGGCATGTCCTGCCGAGTATAGGCCCACATCATAGGTGAAGTAGCCTTTTTCTGGATTGAGGAAATTTAAACCTTCCACATCGTTCTCGAAACCTGCGGGTATTCTTTCTTTTGGTATGTGATCACCTTTCGCTCTCTGTTTGCTGACGAAAGTGTTATAGAAGTTGGATATCGCTGGCAAGAACTTGGCAAAGTCCCTGTTCAAAGGTCCCAGATGCTCCTGCCTATGATCTGACATTATTGTGCCTGTGCTGGTATGATGTAACGATATACACCCACTCCCGAATCCACTGTCACTTGCATTGCACCTTCATTGGAGAAATGCAGAGTGACCTTGGCAGAATCACTCAGTTTCAATATCTGTAGCACCTGTGCCACCGGCCAGCTCCAGCCTTTGTTGAGAGTGCCCTTGACGCCTGTGGCGAAAGTGAACTCTCCACCGTGTGATGCCTGATCACCAAACGTGAATATCAAATTGCCATTGTCTGTTCTCACAACGAATGTGTTGTGTTCTGTGTTCGCCACTGATTGGAAGTTGAATCTTTGCACGCCTGCCACTGTGGGTTCAATCTCCACGTCCCATTTGACGCCCTTGAACTTGATCGTTTTCAATTTTTCATTGATGATCTCGGCATTCATGAAGCGATAATCGTTCTTGAAATCACCTTTTTCATTCTCAAAGTGTATGCCCACGGGAACCTCGGCGCCATTACGATTGCCTCGGATCACTGTGATATTGGCTTTGTCCTTGTATTCGGGACACTTCAAGTGAATATCTAACTTGTTCAATTGTGGCATTCCAAATGTGCCCACCAATCCTGCCTGTGCTTGTTTGAATGTGCCTTGCAGTATCACTGAACGATCCTCTGCCATGGAATCGATCGCAGTCTCATCTGCCGTGCCTGTGATCTTGACCAGATCCAGGAAGCCCAAACCGTATGTGTGTTTGACTATGTCTCTCAATATGTCTATCATGTTTTGCCTGTTCTCTAAAGTTTAAAATCTAATTGTATAAGATATTTAGATAGAAATCAAGTGTTAAATTATTTTCCTGCTGGAATTTCTATCACTTTGTACAGCACCGGATTATCTTTACCAGGTTTTTGAAATATGGCATAGTTGGCTCCCGGGGCAAATTGATCAATTTCTATCACATCATAGCCGTTTTCTCGGATTATTTTTTCCATTGCGGCTTTGGTGTTGTAGTTCCAATAACCCCGCTTGGCCTCGTTGAGGTCAAGATCATACTCACAGTTGGCATAGTGAATGAACACATAACCACCTGGTAACACCACCCTGAACAAGTCTCTGAGATATTCTTTAATGTGTTCCTGTGTGAAGAAGGTAAAGGTGTCCCAGCTGAAAACAAAATTCACAGCGTGGTTTGGTATCTCGGGACAGGCGGTCCTGTTAGTAGTGTAGAACCTTATATACTTGTGCTGCTCGGGTCTAAACAATTTCTCAATCTTGCTCTTACAGTGTGGCAACAGATCCACATAAAAATTCAGCCTCCATGCCAGGAACAACCTGCTGAACCTACCATAACCCGGCCCAATCTCAAGACTGTTGTAGAGTGCGGAACTGGCTCCCATCTTGGCGAACTGGCCGATCTTGCTCTCTATCTTGGCATGCAATAACTTGTCATAGAGACTTTCTCTTCTCTCGTGTCTCCATTCCATGTCTTTTGCGTACCAGTCCTTAGTTTTGTCCAATCGATCTATCTGATCCTGATTGTTTATGTCCACCGCTATGGCCAAATCTTTTAATATTTTAAGATTGTCATTGATCAGTTTTTGGAAGTCGTGTCCTTTGATCTTTTCTAATTTCTCGATGAGTAATTTTATTTCTTCTATGCTCAACATGTCATGCCAATTCAAATAATTTATTGAATGTGTTGGAGCTCTCCGTGGATCTCACGTCCCATTCCAGCACGCCGATCAAGTTCTCGATCTTGCCATCCAGCACGCTCTCTTCCATGCCATCAGAATCAAATGGCAACTGCTTGAACCATTCTGGCAATCTCTGCTCGTCCACAGGATATGCTATGGAAGTGTAGCCCAGCGGATTGTTCTTCAGCTTGCACACAATCACTTTGGCTCCGTCTGTGATGGACATGCTGTACCGATCCCCATACATTTCTCTGCAGGTGTTCCAATTGATGCTGGCTCTCACATGTCCTGGCATGTTGGTCTTGCCTTTCTTCTTTTCTTCCTCATGATATTCCGTGATGTTGTTGGCACGCTTGGGGGAACCTTTCTCCCAGCCCGGCCTGGATTTGAATTCTGCTCGAAATTGCTTAATCTTGTCCAATACCTCTGTCTCGGTCTTGCCCACCAACACTAGATATAGTATCTCACTGAGGAAATCCTGCACGAATACCGGAGTGTCCGAACGTTTGAGATCCAGTCCCATGGCCTTCACTTTGCCTTCCTTGCCTGCTGTGTCCACACGCTCGCCTTCCTTGTCAAAATATAATAATGCATATCTTTTTTTGGTTATGAACAAGCCTTTGCTTGCCACCAATTCTCTGCCTGCTCTGATCACATCACCTCGGGTCTTGGGACAATGGAATGCCTTTGTCATGAATGATGTAAATGTTTCATTCACTTCTTCGGCTATACGATCATAGAGAGCAATGATGT
>Ga0169931_10013994_pt1 | contig 10898 bp, 8 predicted proteins | sample Kivu_15m_20L_FD_129675 | JGI IMG/M metagenome (GOLD analysis project Ga0169931, IMG submission 129675) | Freshwater microbial communities from Lake Kivu, Western Province, Rwanda to study Microbial Dark Matter (Phase II) - Kivu_15m_20L... | ecosystem: Environmental > Aquatic > Freshwater > Lake ... | reverse complement strand
TAACCAATTCGGTGGTCAGTGATCCTGCTTTGAGGGTAATTGTAGGTTCTGATTTTTGCAGAGCGGTCACCTGTGCTCACCATCGTTTTTCTCCGTTTAGATACCTCTTCCATCCGCTTATTATACTCCATGTCATAAAGCTTGGTGCGCAACATTTGCAAGGCCGTTTCCCGGTTGGCGTGCTGTGAACGAGCCACCTGACAGGCAATCATTATTCCTGTTGGCTTATGAAATAATTGAACTTTGGTTTCCACCTTGTTTACATTTTGACCCCCAGCTCCGCTGCTTCGGGCCGTTTGATATTCTAGGTCAGCTGGATTTATTTCTACATCCAGTTCGTCGGCCTCAGGAAGCACCACTACACTTGCTGCAGATGTATGCACTCTACCCTGGGTTTCGGTTTGTGGAACCCTTTGAACCCTGTGCACTCCTGATTCATACTTCATAATACCATAGGCACCATCGCCGTTTACTTCAAAAACTAATTCCTTATAACCACCAACGGTTCCTTCACTAACATCGACTACCTCAATTTTCCACCCTCTGTTTTCGCAATAGCGTTGGTACATTCGGAAAAGTTCACCTGCAAAAATACTGGCCTCGTCTCCACCTGTACCTGCCCTAATTTCCATAACGGCATTCTTAGAATCTTCCGGATCTTTCGGAATCATCATAATACGAATTTCCTCTTCCAGTTGAAGTTTTCGCTCCTCCAATTCATCTGATTCTGCTTTGGCAAGGGCTCTAAACTCCTCATCCTTTTCGTTGGCCATAATATCCCTGGCCCCCTCTATGTTCTTTACTATGGTTTCATATTCCTTTCCAGCAAAAACAATAGGGTCTAAATCCTTATATTCTTTGTTGATTTTAACAAAACGTTTCATATCTGCACTCACAGCAGGATCATTCAATTGCTCTTGTAGAGTGAGGAATCGATTTTCTATGGCTTTTAATTTATCTAACATGACTAGAGGACAAAGGTAGACAAGGAAACGGGATTTGAAAGGACGATGGAGGTCGGATTTTACCTACAACCAGAATTTCCTAAAATAATTTTAGCTTCTTCATTGCCCATTTTTTTTGACTTTTTCCAATCTTCACAAGCGGCTTTATCGTCACCTAATCCTTTTTTAGCCCAGCCTCTATTGTTGTAAGCCTCTTGATTTTCGGGATCTAATTCCAATGCTTTATTAAAATCCGATATGGCTTCCTGAAAGCGCTTAAGCTTGTTTAATGCGCTTCCCCTGCTAATGTAGGCCCAAAGAAATCCTGGTTTCAACTCCAGGACACGGGTATAATCGATATAGGCCTTTTCGAATTCATTTAGTCTCGCATAACAAAATCCCCTCTGGTACAACGCATCCGCTTTGTCTTTGTCGATAGCAATGGCTTTATCGTACAAACCGATAGCTTCATTTAGCAATCCGTTTCGCCGTTTGGTTTCGGCCGTATTAAAAAACTCGTCCGCTGATTGTGCATAGCCGACACCACTTATTAGCACCGCTGTTAGGCAATATAGTAGTACTTTCATTTTTTGTGAATTAATCTGTTTTTGTTTCAACTTTCTTCTGTTGGCTAAACAAAGATACAAAATCCAATTATAGCAGAATATTGACTTACTTTGCTCTATAGAATTTTTATGAAAAACAGGTCTTTTCTTTTGATTGCCCTTTTTTTGAACCTTCAAAACCTTCAGGCACAGGTTGACCAGGCTATAAAATATGCAGGCTCTATTTCTCTTTCTGATTTAAAAAAACACATGTATGTATTGGCTTCTGATAGCCTTGAGGGGAGAGAAACTGGAAAGCCGGGCTTAGAAAAAGCAGCAAATTACATTGCCGGAGAATTCAAAAGATATGGTATCCCTCCGCTGAATGGTTCCTACTTTCAAAAGTATGTCCTCGACGAAAGAAAGCCAAACGGAGTAGGGATTTCGACCCCTAAATCTTCCTTTGGTTTTCTAACCGATTTTTACTTTTTCCCCGGGTTTGGGGACCAGGAAATTAATTCCAAAGATCTTCTTTTTTTAGGGTATGGCATTGATGACTCCCTTTACAGCGATTACAAAGGTGTAGACGTGAGAGATAAGGTTATAGTTATTTTAAACGGAGAGCCTTTTGGTTCAGATGGCAATTCCGTTTTGACCGGAAAAAGAAAACCTTCACTTTGGACTACCTGGAAAAGGAAAAAAGCAGAAGCGGCAAGAGAAAAAGGAGTAAAAGCTGTTTTGATTATCGATGATTCTTTCGAAAAAAATGTATTGGAACAAACCCACAACATTCTAACACCAACCTTAAAATTAGAAAACGAACCGGATGAGTCCAAAACACCGGTCTTTTTTATCTCCCCATCCATGGCCGATAGATTATTAAAAAAACCGGGATTATTTAACCAATGGAAATCACAGATGGATGAGACTGGCAAATCGGTTCACAAAAAAATCAAAACCAAAATAAAATTCTCCATCAAGAGGCAAGTCAACAAACTAAATGCTTGCAATGTGCTGGGTTTTATCGAAGGAAAAAGCAAAAAAGAAGAAGTTATTGTATTAACAGCTCATTTTGACCACCTGGGTAAACATGAAGGAAAGATTTTTTATGGTGCTGATGATGATGCAAGCGGAACAACAGCTCTAATTTCGATTGCTAAGGCTTTCTCTGAAGCAAAAAAAGACGGAAACGGCCCTGAAAGAAGCATTTTGATCATGCCCGTTTCAGGAGAGGAAAAAGGACTTCTGGGCTCCTCCTATTATGTGGAACATCCCCTTTTCCCTTTAGCTAATACTGTTGCTGATTTAAATATTGACATGATTGGAAGGGTTGATACGCTGCATAAAGATGGAAACTATATTTACCTCATTGGTAGCGATAAAATTAGCTCCGAATTGCGTCAGGTCAGCGAAACAACAAATCATCAGTGCTGCAGACTGGATTTGGATTACCGCTACGATAGCCCTAAAGATCCAAATCGTTTTTACTACCGAAGTGATCATTATAATTTTGCAAAAAACCGTATTCCAGTCATCTTCTACTTCAACGGCGTTCATGCCGACTACCATCAGGCGAGCGACTCGAAGGAGAAAATAGACTTTACAAAGATGGAGAAGATATCGAATCTGGTGTTTTTTACTGCCTGGGAATTAGCTAATCGCCCAGAAAGAATTAAAATTGATAAATGATAGCCTGCCGAGTATTTGTATTGAATCTCCTCTTTTTGTCTATTCTTTTGGCAGGGTGCTTTCCAAATCACAGACAGAAATGGGCAAGTCAGGTAGATAGCCTGAGGGCAGAAAACAATAACCTGACTAAATCAATCCAAAATTCTGCTTTGCGTGAAGGATTAAATACAATAAAAATAGAATCTGGATCCAGGTTAATTTTATTGGACCGCTATCAGGAGGTACTGATTATTGATAGCACCGTAGCACCCATTCTGCGCTATGCCGTTATTCATAAAGAGGCGCAGTCCTTGGATGACCATTTGGACTTTTTAGCCAAAACATTGCTAGAAAGATCGAATGCCCTAAAAAACTTACGGACCGATATTGAATCAGGAGCCTGGAAAAAGGATAGTATTTTCGGATTTATTGACCGAGAGAAAAATCTGGAAAAAAATCTGCACGCCAAAGTGGAAAAAGCATTGGAAAAGGCAATTGATTTGAATATTGATTTCAAGGCTCTGCATCCAAAAATTGTCCATTACACCGATTCATTGCTTCAAATCCGAATGTAATGCTGGCAATTGATAAATATGTCTTATTGAATACAGCTAGACTGCCTTTGGTTTACAAATGGATAATGCCCAAAGCGCTGCACCGATTGGATTCAGAAAAAAAGCAGGTTTTTATCACCTTCGACGACGGTCCTACTCCCGGAGTAAGCGATAAAGCCCTTGATCTATTAGACCATTATCAAGCAAAAGCAACTTTTTTCTGCCTTGGTCAAAATGCAGAAAAACATCCAGAGCTTTTTAATAAAATTCAAACCGCAGGACATACCATAGGGAACCATTCATTTTCCCATCCTGATGGATGGAAAACGAATAACAAAGCCTATTTTTTGGATATTGAAAAGGCTGAAAAAACAATCAGCAGCCAATTATTTCGGCCGCCCTACGGAAAATTAACCCTAAGCCAATATCATCATTTAAAAAAGAAATTTACTCTGGTTTTATGGGATACCTTAAGCCTTGACTATAACCAAAATGTGGATGCCGGATTTTGCTGGGAAATAATTAAGAAAAACACCCGACCCGGAAGTATTATTGTATTTCACGATAGCATAAAGGCAGCGCCCCGAATGATTCCCGTGCTGGAGAAAACCTTAAAATGGCTTAGTGAATCAGGTTTTGAAATGAAGGCACTTAGCAGTAAACCAATGTCCCACTCATGAACAAAGCCTTGCTATCAGGCGAATTTTTAACCAACTCTTAACACATTTTAGATAAACATTACCAACTTTAAATAATTTTGGCAAGGTATTTGGCAATACATTTGTCAACTCAAATTATTAAGCACACCACTATTAATCTATCAAAAATGAAAAAAGTATTTTTAACGCTCTTAGCTGCTATTGGAACCTTAACTATTTCTCTTGCTCAAGAAATTAAATTTGACAAAATGGAGCATGATTTTGGAACTTTAAAGCAAGATGCGCCTTGTCAGGTAGATTTTAAATTCACCAATACCGGTAAAGCTCCGTTGATCCTAGCTGAGGCTAAACCAAGTTGTGGATGTACAACACCAGAATTTCCGAAAGACCCTATTGCGCCAGGAAAATCAGCGAAAATTACAGTAAAATATGATAGTCACAGGGTAGGTGCCTTCGACAAAACAGTAACTGTTAAATCAAATGGATTAAGCACTGGAGAAACAGTAATCAAAATAAAAGGAAGCATTGATGCTGTGCCTACAGATAATGCAGGAGAGAAAAAAACTATTGAGTTAGGTAAATAAGCAAAATATTCAACCTCTTTCATCTAAAAGCCTGTCTACAACCGTTGACAGGCTTTCTTTTTTGAGTTCCTCTTCAGAAACAGGAAAAGTAGCCCTTTGCGAATGGTGTAGATTATTTTTTAGTGAAATAGTATTCGAATCGCTCCAGTTTTTTCAATCCTGGTTTTGGAGATTGAATCCTGCCCTTACATTTTAGTAAAACATGAAGATCTTTTTGCTAAGCATCGGACTTTTTTGGTCAATTTACCTGACTTGTTTCGGACAAAGACAGTCGGCGAACTTTTCTCTAAGCATCTATGGGGAAATTAAGGCCTCTGAAGTTGAGCGTAGCCCAAACGATTTTCATTTATCTGGAAAAGTGCGAAAAGTCATTGAATCGACCATAGAAGGCGATAGTAGCTTTTTCTAAAATCTGTAAAAAGATGAATGTTAAAATAATCCTTGTAAATGGTAGAATTTATAAGGAGTTGGAGAAGTAATCAAAAAATTGGCTGAAACTTCTATTCTATGTTTTCTCTAATGAATATTTTTTATTTAATTCATTATTAATGTTTTAACATTTATTTTGTATTGATAGTTGTTATTCTATTGGTTTACAACATTACATTTGATTTATAAAATGCTTTACAAACTTTTACCACGAAAACTTTTTTTTATATTCATTTTTTATTTTCCATTATTTTCATTTTCTCAGATTGTTATAAATGAAGTACAGATGCAACCGGCAGGGAGTTCGACTGGAACTAATCCTCAAAACATGGCCGATTGCGCTCCCAATAACGGATCAGAATACATTGAGTTGTATAATTCGGACCCTTGCCAGGCAGTAGATATTGGATGTTACATCCTGGCTTGCAATATTGCCGGAACTTCGGCGGCTTCACATGGTGCATTTCGTTTCCCGGCTGGTACTATGATTATGCCATTAGGATTTATCTCAATTGGCGGCACGAATTCCGGTGCTAGCTTTGTACTTAACAATTATTGCGGAACAGCTAATTTGAATATTAATCCTGCAGGACGGTGGTATATGCCAAACGGGGATGGTTACATGATATTGTATGATGCCTCGGGAGCTCCTGTTGACGCTGTATACTGGACTTTAGGTGCCGGTGAAGCGGGCAAATGGGGAACAGATACGGATATTAACACCAACCCAAGCCGGATTCCGGCTGGCACTGGAGCCTGTCCTGTTGTTAGTTCCTTATCCGGTCCAGCTAATTTGCCAATTAGTGCAGCTGAATATGCCGGACAATCTTCTGGAAACGGTCTTTCTACAGCCCGTCAAACCGATGGAAGCAGCACCTGGGTTAGAAATGTTGCCGGTACTATCAATGCCTGCAACGGCGCTTGTGTTATTGCATCTCCTTTCCAGATCTCTGCCACAGTAACAAGCCCATCCTGTAACTCTTCCAACGGGGCTATAACCATTACACCAACGCCCACAGGAACTTACACATATACCTGGAATCCGAACGTGTCATCCACTAATACCGCTGGTGGACTGGCTTCAGGTTCGTATCAGATTTCAATTGTTTCCAATGGCTGCCAGAAAGACACGACCATTGTTTTAAGTAGTTCGGCCGGGCCAACAGCCATTCAAACAACACCAACCAATACCAGCTGTGGCTTAAGCAATGGCTCGGTGAACCTTGGCTCAGTGACCGGAGGAACCCCGCCTTATACTTACAATTTCAACAATCAGGGATATTCTACATCCATCAGCTACTCAGGTTTGGCAGCCGGAAATTATAGCTTATTGGTAAACGATGCTTCCGGTTGTATTTATAATGCACCATCAATAATAATTGGCCCATCTTCGTCCCCAACTGCCATCCAGGTAAATACAACAAATCCATCATGTAGTCAGTTGAACGGGATAGTTACATTAGGTGCAGTTTCTGGTGGTACTTCTCCATTTTCTTACAATTTTAACAATTAGGGTAATTCATCTAACACGGCCTATTCAAATTTATCAGCCGGAAATTACTCGTTGGTAATAACAGATGCCTCAGGGTGCAGCTACACGGCCCCTACTATTGTACTTTCATCAACAGCCGGTCCAACCGCCATTTCAGTTTCTACAATAAACCCTGCCTGTGGACAATCAAACGGAACCATAAATTTAGGGGCTGTAACAGGTGGAACCAGTCCGTTTACCTATAATTTCAACAACCTGGGATACACGACTGCAGTCTCCTTTAATAACTTGGCAGCCGGCAATTATACCCTGGATGTACAGGATGCCAATGGTTGTATTTATTCAGCACCGGCCATTGTTTTAAATAGTTCTAATGGCCCAACAGCGATTACGGTAAATACGGTAGATCCATCCTGCGGACAATCGGATGGAACGATAAGTTTAGGCACAGTGACCGGTGGTACAGGCCCATATACCTATAATTTTAATAACAGCGGATTTTCAGGAACCACGGTATATCCAAACCTGGCAGCCGGAAGTTTTTCTTTAGATGTACAGGATGCTAATGGTTGCTTGTTTTCTGCTCCTTCAATTGCATTAACCAATTTAAATGGCCCAACTTCTATTCAAATTAGCACTACCAACGAATCCTGTGGTCTGGTCAATGGCTCCATAACCTTAGGCACAGTGAATGGAGGAACTCCACCTTACACCTATAACTTTAACAATCAGGGCTATTCTTCCCTCACTAATTTTTCAAATTTACAAGCCGGAAATTATTCAGTAGTGGTTCAGGATGCAGTTGGTTGTATTTACACCGCACCTATTACTGCCATTGCCGGCACAAACGGACCTACTGCCATTCTGGTAAATTCTTCAAATCCTACCTGTGGGCAAACCAACGGAACGATTAGCTTAGGGCAAGTTACTGGAGGAACTGCGCCTTATTCCTTTGATTTTAATAATCAGGGACCAGGCACAACGACTAGTTTTTCAAACTTATCTTCAGGAAATTACTCTTTAGTAGTTGCCGATGCCAATGGATGTACTTACAACGCACCCGCCATAAACCTCAACTCATCAAATGGCCCAACAGCCATTGTAGTATCAACAACCGATCCAACATGCAACCAGTCAAACGGCACCATACTTCTTGGCGCAGTGAGTGGAGGTACGGCCCCCTACACCTATAATCTGAATGGACAGGGTTTTTCAGGAAACACCAATTACACCAATCTTTCTTCCGGAACTTATACCTTGCAAATAAGTGATGCTTCCGGTTGCACTTTCAACACCCCTAATGTGGTATTATCTTCAGCCAATGGCCCTTTAGGGGTTGCGGTGACTGTTACTTCAACAAGTTGCGGTGAAACAAATGGAGCAATAGATTTAGGCCTTGTAAGCGGAGGACAATCGCCATATTCATACAGTATCGATAATCAACCCTTTTCTTCCTTTACCTCTTTTACAGCCTTAGGTTCAGGCACTCATACTCTGTCAATCAGGGATGCAAACGGTTGTCAATACGATACAACCATCTCCATTCTTCCTTCAACCGGCATTTCAAACGCAACCATAAACATACAACCTTCTATATGCATCCAAAGTAATGGAACTATCTCAATAGATTCTGTTTTTGGAGGTGCTGCGCCCTATCAATATCAATTAAATAGTTTAGGATTTGTATCTTCAGCTGATTTTCAAAACTTAAATACAGGTTTGTATACCATAACAATCCAGGATAACAATGGTTGTCAATGGTCTATTCAGAAGCTTGTTTTTCAAGATTTTTCGTCCGGACCACAAAAAGTCAATTACGTGATTAATCCTCCGGATTGTGAAGGAATTAATGGGAGTTTAGCGCTTGAAAATATTGTTGGAGGAACAGCCCCATATTCTCTTTCTATTAATGGTTTAACCACAAATCCGGACACCCTATTTTCCAATTTGGATACGGGAAGATATTCCATTTTAGTGATTGATGCCAATGGTTGTGAATTGATAGATTCTATTCAAATTAAACAAAAAGGACTGGGAGATGTATTTATTCCTAATAGCTTTACGCCGAATAAAGACAATAAAAATGAGCTTTGGACAATAAAAGGATATTGCATTAAACACTTTGAATGTATAATTTTTAATCGGTGGGGGGAATTTATTGGAAGAATAGATGATTTGTACAATCCTGCCTGGGATGGACTTTACAAAGGATTACAAGTGCAGCAAGGTGTTTATATTTATTCGGCCTTTGTAACCTTTGAATCAAACGACACAAAAACCTATTTAGGTCAGCTTAATATTACCTATTAAATTACATATTTTTGATAACATGAAAGTTAGAAATCTGATTTATTCATTTCTATTTTAACCATTCACCCTTTTATTTATGCCTATTCCCAAGGTAATGTTGGGGGTGGTACCACTTCGCCTGATTTATCGGCAGCATTGGATATTAGTTCTCAAAACAAGGGCTTATTGGTGCCTAGATTAAACACCTTGCAGCGATTGGCTATTTCAAATCCAGCAAATGGTTTATTGGTTTACGATACGGATGATAGTTGTTTTTATTTTTACAATACGTTAATCTGGCAATCATTATGTCAACCGATTAGTGGAAATGGAAGCACGGGCGTAACAGGACCCACCGGCGCAACCGGAAGTGCGGGTATAACGGGTCCTACAGGGCCTATTGGTGCAACAGGATTGGTTGGTCCAACCGGGGTAACAGGCTTGTCTGGCCCTACAGGAGCAACTGGTGCTAATGGAAGTACAGGCGCCACCGGTGTTACAGGCCTTTCCGGAGCGGATGGAGTTACAGGAGTTACAGGTCCGTCAGGTGCCGATGGTGTTACAGGGAATAATGGTGCTACCGGCGCTACAGGGCCATCGGGCGCTGATGGGGCTACGGGGCAGGCAGACAGTGGTCAAAGCAATTATGTATTGATGTTAGGATATAGCAGCACTGATTTAGCAACCAATTCAACCTATGTTTCAGGTATTTTTTGGAATTCTCAGGCACTTACCTTGTTTAATGACAGGCCATCACGAAGAGCAATTGTTCCTAAAACCGGACAAATAATTAGTGTTCAGGTGATGGCAGCAGTTGCAGGAATATTGGCTGGCGTTTCGAATGATAATATAACAATAAAGGTAAGAAATGTTACTCAGGCTACAGAAAGTATATTAACTACAACATACGGTTTAAGTTCAGGGAATTTGAGTGGGGTTTCACGGATTGATAATTTTATTTTGTCCACCCCATTAAATGTTGCGGCCGGAGACCAAATTCAAATTCGCCTTGATACACCAAACTGGATAACTTCACCCACCCAGGTGAGTCAAATTTTTAATGTATATATTGAAAAGTGGTCTGTTGCTTTGAAAAGGCAAACAACTTTTAGTTATTGGATTGGTGGGATATAAAAAACCAAAGCCCCGAAAGTTGGGGTAGAATTAGACTTTCAGGGGCTAGGAGGTTTATGATTGGGGCGTAAATAGGGTCTACTAAAAAACACGTAGTAAATTCATTTTAAATCATTTAACTTACTATTCAAGTTCTATATATGCAAGGATTTCAAATAGAATATCCAGATTCCTTTGCATTTTTATTTTATTAAAAACCACAGTTGTTTGTTAGTCAGAAATACAGCTTCATCTCTGCGCCTGCCATCTACTGCATTTCTTGCTTTTTAGTCAGATCCTAATTCATCAAAGAGGAATGGCTCCCTTATTGATTTTCGGATTGCTTCTTTTCCTTAATGAGAGCTATTTGGGGAGACTTTTTAAAAATTCCAATGTGTTAACCCCATCAGCAAAATGGTTTAGACCCGGGGTTTGAGAACTTCCAAATGGAATACTTGCCTCTATATTAATCTTATTTGAAAGCCTGCACTGTATAAACGCTGATTGTTTATTTAATTTTTCTTCCAGGTCCAACTGGTTCTGATAAGTCTCGAAATGGAGGAGTCCAGCCGGAGTGAAAAGTTTCGAATCTTCTGTTAGCAATAAAAATCCATTGTCGAG
>Ga0169931_10013990_pt1 | contig 10899 bp, 10 predicted proteins | sample Kivu_15m_20L_FD_129675 | JGI IMG/M metagenome (GOLD analysis project Ga0169931, IMG submission 129675) | Freshwater microbial communities from Lake Kivu, Western Province, Rwanda to study Microbial Dark Matter (Phase II) - Kivu_15m_20L... | ecosystem: Environmental > Aquatic > Freshwater > Lake... | reverse complement strand
CGCGCCGACGCGAAACAGGAGCACGGCCTGCAAGCCGACTTGAAGGTGAAGGCGCTGGATGTCCGCACGCCCTGGGGCGGCGGGCGGAACGCGAACTTCTCCGCGCGCATCCTCCAGCCGCCCGGCACCAACGGCGCGGCCAGCGCGGACTTCCGCCTCGAGGCCGACCGCGTGCGCGGCACCAACGCAAACGTCGCGGTCAGCGCCGAGCGGGCGTTGCTCACCGCGCGACTCAACCGCGCCTCCGCGCGCACCAACGACTGGGACGTTGCGTGGGAAATCAGCCTGCGCGACGGCAAAACCAAGTGGGCCGAGGCCGCGACCTTCCGGCTGTCCGGCCAGACCGCGCCGCGCCCGCTCGCCCCGGACGAATTGCGCGCCAGCCTCACGCTGCGCACGACTGCGTTGAAGTCCGAGTGGGGCCAACTGACCGAAGGCCGGTTGTCCGGCAACGCGACTTTCGCGCCCGCGCGCAGGCAACTGCTCGCCGCCGACGTGGAAACGCAGCTCACCGTGCCCAAGACAAAGTGGGGCGAGGCGAAGCAGGCCCGCGTGTCCGCGAAAGTCTCCCGTGTTGGAGCGCCGGCCTCCGGCCCGGCGCGTTCCGCAACTTCAATGCCGAGCAACGCCGGGTCGGAGACCGGCGCTCCGCCCGAGTGGGGTTTCTGGACCAACCTCGTGCCGTGGCAGGTCGAGACCACCATCGCCCTCGACGCCGTGACATCGGACTGGAAGCCGCTCGAAGTCGCGCGGCTCAACTTTGCCGCCCACTGGCGCGCGCCGCACCTCAGCCTCACCAACCTCCACGCCGAACTCTACGGCGGCGTGCTCGACACCCACGCGCGCCTCGACGTGGACAGCCGACAGCTCGTCGCGGCGGGCGGCTTCGACTTCGACGTGTATCGCATCCAGCACCTGCTGCACACGAACACGCAGCGCGAGTTGTCGCGCTTCACGTTCAACGCCCTGCCCAAGGCTCGGGCGACGGTTGCGGTGGAATTGCCCGCGTGGACGAACCGCGCTCCCGACTGGAAGGCCGTCGGCGACTCCGTTTCCCTCGCGGCCCATGTGGACAGCCCCGGCGGCACGTATCGCGACGCAACTTATCTCGAAGCCAACACCGACCTCACACTCACCAACGGCGTGCTCCGCCTGCCGAACCTCTGGGCACGCCGGCCCGAAGGCGAAGTGCGGCTCGCCTACACGGTCAATCCACGCACGCGCCAGTATCACTGGGCCGGGCGCGCCAACGTCTTTCCCCAGGCCATCGAACCGCTGCTCGAGCGGCCCGAGGAGAAGCGCATCCTCACCAACTTCACCTTCACCGCCGTCCCGCCGGTCGTCGAGGGCGAGGTCTGGGGCCGCTGGCGGGCGCGCGAGGAGACCGGTTTCCGGGCGGTGCTGGCGGCGACCAACTTCACGCTGCGCGGCGAGCAGGTGGACGTGCTCAACGGCCGCGTGGGCTTCACCAACGAGCTGTTCGCCATCGCGGACGTGTATGCGCGGTGCGGCACCGGCGTGGTCACCACGCCGGACGTGCGCATTGACGCGCGGCTCCAGCGGCTCTGGGTCACGAACGCCCACAGCACGCTGGACCCCTACGCCTTCACGCGCGTCATCGGCCCGCAGACGGCCAAGGCGGTGCTGCCCTACCAGTTCAGCAACGCGCCGACCGTGCGCGTCCACGGCTCGGTGCCGTTCCGCGAGAGCGAGACGACGGATCTGCACTTCGACATCGCGGGCGGGCCGTTCCGCTGGTCGTTCTTCCACCTGCCGCAGGTCACGGCGCAGGTCCACTGGGTCACGAACACGGTGGGCATCTCGAACCTCGCCAGCGCGTTCCACGGCGGCGGGCTGCACGGGAACCTCGGCTTCGACCTCGCGCCGGTGCGGAGCGCGGACTTCAACTTCGCGCTGCAGTTCACCAACGCGAGCCTGCCCGGCTTCATCGCGGACGTGACGGGCAGGACGAACAGGCTCGAAGGCACCGTGGACGGGACGGTCATGGTGACCAACGCGAACACGGCGGACTGGCAGAGCTGGCAGGGCCACGGCAGCGTGCGGCTCACCGACGGGCTGCTGTGGGACATCCCGATTTTTGGCCTGTTCTCGCCGGTGTTGAACGCCGTCAACAACGGCCTGGGCAGCAGCCGCGCGAAGGAGGCGAAGGGGGCGTTCATCCTGACCAACAGCGTCATCTACACGAAGGACTTGGAAATCCTCTCGCCGCCCGCGCGGCTGCACTACGACGGCACGGTGGACTTCGCCGGGCAGGTGAACGCGAACGTCGAGGCCGAGATGTTCCGCGACACTTTCCTCGTCGGCCCGCTGTTGAGCTTCCTCACCTCGCCGATGACGAAGGTCTTCGAGTATCGCGTGACCGGCTCGCTGGGGAATCCAAAGAGCGAGCCACGCTTCATCCCAAAGTTCCTCCTGCTGCCGCTGCGCCCGTTCCAGACCATCCGGGAGTTTCTCGCGCCGGACAAACCCGAGCCGGAAAAAAAATAGCGGCGGACCGGAGTCCGCCGTTGGCGAAAAGGGTGACGAACAATTACCGGCGCGTGCGGCGCTTGACGTTGAGCTGCGTGAGCGAGTGAAGCAGCGCGGCTTGGACGGTGGCGGTTTCCTCGTCGGTGAGCTTCTCGGCGAGGCGGGCTTCGGCCTTCTTACGGGCTTCTTCGGCCTTCGCCTCGTCAATGTCGTCGGCCTTGATGGCCATGTCCGTGAGGATGGCCACGCGGTCGCCGGTGATCTGCACGAAGCCCTCGCCGGTGGCGAGGTAGTGGTCCACGCCGCCCTTGCGCGCGATGATCTCGCCGTGGGCGATCTGCGTCATCAGCGGGATGTGCATCGGGTAGATGCCCATCTCGCCCTCGACGCCGGGGAGCGTGACCATGTCCACGTCCTCGGAGTAGATCTTCGCCTCCGGGGTGACGATTTCGAGTTTCAGCGTGGCCATCGCAGTTGAGAGTTTTGTGAGTTGAGAGTTGAGAGTCGCGCCCGTCGAGAGGGAGATTGCTCTCAACTCTCAACTTTCATCGCTCAACTACTTCTTAATGTCGTCAATGCCGCCCTTCATGTAGAACTCGTTCTCACCCACGGCGTCGTGCTTGCCTTCGAGGATTTCCTTGAAGCCGCGCACGGTCTCGGCCACGGGCACCTGCTTGCCGGCGTGGCCGGTGAACACCTCGGCCACCGAGAAGGGCTGGCTGAGGAACTTCTGGATCTTGCGCGCGCGGAAGACGGTCTGCTTGTCCTCGGGGGAAAGCTCGTCCATGCCCAGAATCGCGATGATGTCCTGCAGGTCCTTGTAGCGCTGGAGCACCTTCTGGACGCCGCGGGCGACCGCGTAGTGCTCGTCGCCGACGATGTCGGGCGTGAGCGCACGGGAGTTCGAGGCGAGCGGGTCCACAGCGGGATAGATGCCGAGTTCCGCGATGGAGCGTTCGAGCACGATGGTCGCATCCAGGTGCGCGAACGTCGTGGCGGGCGCGGGGTCGGTCAAGTCGTCGGCCGGCACATACACGGCCTGGAACGAGGTGATGGAACCCTTCTTGGTCGAGGTGATGCGTTCCTGGAGGTTGCCCATCTCCGCCGCGAGCGTCGGCTGATAACCGACGGCGCTCGGCGTGCGGCCAAGGAGCGCGGACACCTCGGAGCCGGCCTGCGAGAAGCGGAAGATGTTGTCCACGAAGAGAAGCACGTCCTGGTTGTGTTCGTCGCGAAAGTATTCGGTCACGGCCAGCGCGGAGAGCGCGACGCGGAGACGCGCGCCGGGCGGCTCGTTCATCTGGCCGAACACGAGGCCGATCTTCGAGCCTTCGTCGAGGACGGGCAGGCCGTTGGAGCCGATGAGCGGATGGCCCTTGGCGTCCTTCTTGGTCTTGATGACGTTCGCCTCGACCATCTCGTTGTAGAGGTCGTTGCCCTCGCGGGTGCGCTCGCCGACGCCCGCGAACATCGAGACGCCGCCGTGCAGCTTCGCGATGTTGTTGATCAGCTCCATGATGACGACGGTCTTGCCGACGCCGGCGCCGCCGAACGCGCCGACCTTGCCGCCCTTGAGGAACGGGCAGATCAAGTCAATGACCTTGATGCCGGTGGTGAGCACCTGCGGGTTGGTGGACTGGTCCACGAGCGGCGGGGCGGAGCGGTGGATGGAGTTGTATTTGTCCGCCTGCACCGGGCCCTGCTCGTCCACGGCGTCGCCGGTGACGTTGAAGACGCGGCCCATGACGGCGTTGCCGACGGGCATGGAGATGGGCGCGCCGGTGTCGGTGATGGTCATGCCGCGCTTGAGACCCTCGGTGGTGCTCATGGCGACGGCGCGGACCCAGTTGCCGCCGAGGTGCTGCTGCACCTCGAGCGTCAGCTTGGTCTTGCCCTGGCCGGGGAGGTCGTATTCCACGGTCAGCGCGTTGAAGATGGCGGGGAGGCGGTCCGTGAACTCAATGTCCAGGACCGGGCCGATGATTTGAACTATTTTGCCTGTGTTCATCGTTCTAGAATTTGTCTGTCGCAAAAACTTCAACCGTCATTCGTCCACCGGCTCGTAAATCACCGGCGCGTTTCGCGCTCCATGCCAGAAGCGCAGAATGTGAACCAACTGCCGTTCTTCATCCACCCGGTAAACAATCCGGTATGGCCGGAGAATCAGCTCCCGCCAGTCCCGCTCCGCGCGCTCCGGCACCAACCGGCCCCGGTGCGGCAGGACTTGCAGTGATTCCGCTTTCTCAATGAGCTTGTAGGCCGTTCGCTCGGCAGCCGCCGGATTGTCCCGCGCGATGTGGCGGACAATCCCGGCCAAGTCGCCTATCGCCGGCCCCGTGATGATGACTCGGAAATCCATTGCGGAATCATTGCCCGGACTTCCTCAATCGGTTTCACGTCCCCGCGCTCGATCGCGTCCGCGCCCACCTGGCACGCGGCGAGAAACTCCAGTTCCTCGAGGATAAACTTGCCAAAAGCATCCTGCTTGGGCTCCGGCAACCGCGCCGCTTCGGCGAAGGCTTTTTCCAAGGTTGCTGTCATGTTCGGAGTCTAGCACAAATCGTTCGCCGCCGGCCATCAGTTCCCCATCGCCATCTGGGCGGTGGTGATTTCCAAAAGTTCCTTCGTGATGTTGGCCTGGCGCAGCTTGTTGTATTCGAGCGTCAGGTCCTTGATGATCTGCTTGGCGTTGTCGGTCGCGTTCTTCATGGCGACCATGCGGGCGGACTGCTCGGAGGCCTTCGCCTCCTGCAGGAACTGGAACACCTGGTAGTTCAGGTAGTGCGGCAGCAAATTGCCGAGCACCGTGGCGGCGACCGGCTCGAAGAGGTATTCGCGCGTGGCCTCGCCGAGCTTCTCGCCCTGACTCTCGCCGGTCAGGTCGGCTTCGAGCGCCTTGATTTCGCCCAACGGGAGCAACTGCCGCGACTCCGGCTTCTGCACCAGCGTGTTGATGAAGTTCGTGTAGAGCACGTCCACGGCGTCCACCTTGCCTTCGAGGAACAAATCCTGCGCGAACTTGGAGATCGCGCGCGCCTCGGCGAACTGCGGCGTGTCCTTGTAGCTGAACTCGGCGGCCAGCTCGCGCTTGAGGCGGCCCGCCCACTGCGCGCCCTTCTTGCCGGCGCAGATGAAGACGGTCGTGTCCTTGTCCCACTTCGCGGCTTCGCGGAGGAGGTTGGTGTTGTGCGCGCCGCAGAGGCCCTTGTCCGTGGTGATGAGGATGAGGGCGCGCTTCTTGACGACGGCGCGCTTCTCCATCAGCGGGTGCGTGAATTCACCCGCGCCCGCCGTGGCGGCCGCGAGCACCTCGTTCATCAGCATGGCGTAAGGCCGGCCCGCGAGCGCGGCCTGCTGCGCGCGGCGCATCTTGGCCGACGCGACCATCTGCATCGCCTTGGTGATCTGGGCGGTGTTCTTGACCGACTTGATGCGCCGGCGGATGTCGCGTGTGCTGGGCATGAAGGACTTAGGATTTTGAAATCACAATCTGTGACATCAAGTTCTCTTATCGGTAGCTGGACTTGAACTCGGTCAGCGCGGCCTTCAACTCGCCGGCGAGGGCGTCGCTGATGGCCTTCTCCGTGCGAATCTTCACGAGCAGCGCCTCTTTGCGCGTGCTGAGGAAGTCGGTGAGCTTGCCTTGGAAGTCCTTGATCTTCTCCACCGACACGTCGTCGAGGAAGTTGTTCTGCATGGACCACAGCACGGCGGCCTGCACCTCGACGGGAATCGGGTTGTATTGGAGCTGCTTGAACAGCTCGACGATGCGCTTGCCGCGCTCGAGCGTGGCCTGCGTCTTGGCGTCGAGGTCGGAGCCGAACTGCGCGAAGGCGGCGAGTTCGCGATACTGCGCCAGCTCCAGCTTGATCTTGCCGGCGACCTGCTTCATCGCCTTGATCTGCGCGGCTGAACCGACGCGCGACACGGAGAGACCGACCGAGATGGCCGGGCGGATGCCTTGATAGAACAGGTCGGTTTCCAAGTAAATCTGGCCGTCCGTGATGGAAATCACGTTCGTCGGGATGTAGGCGGACACGTCGCCGGCCTGCGTCTCGATGATGGGCAGCGCGGTGAGCGAGCCGTTGCCGTTCTTCTCGTTGACGCGCGCGGAGCGCTCCAGCAGGCGCGAGTGGAGATAGAACACGTCACCGGGATACGCCTCGCGGCCGGAGGGGCGCTTGAGCACGAGCGACACCTGGCGGTAGGCGACGGCCTGCTTGGAGAGGTCATCGTAAATGATGAGCGCGTCCATGCCGTTGTCCATGAACCACTCGCCCATCGCCGCGCCGGCGAACGGCGCAAGATACTGCGCGGCCGCGGGGGCGTCCGCGCCCGCCGCGACGATGATGGTGTCTTCCAGCGCGCCTGCTTTGTCGAGTTCCGCGATGACGCGGGCGATGTTCGACTGCTTCTGGCCGACGGCGACGTAGATGTTATAGACCGGGCGGAAGCTGGCGTCGCCGGAGGCGCGGCCCTGCTTGTTGATGCGCGATTGGTTGATCATCGTGTCCACGCCAATCGTGGTCTTGCCCGTCGAGCGGTCGCCGATGATGAGTTCGCGCTGGCCGCGGCCGATGGGAATCATCGCGTCCACGGACATGATGCCGGTCTGGAGCGGCTGGCTGACGGATTTGCGCTTCACGATGCCGGGCGCGATTTTCTCAACCGGATACTGCGCGGTGGCGGTGATGGGGCCTTTGCCATCCACGGGGCGGCCGAGCGTGTCCACCACGCGGCCCAGCAGGCCCTTGCCCACCGGGACGGAGAGGAGCTTGCCGGTGGTCTTGACCTCGGAGCCTTCGCGGATTTCGAGGTAGTCGCCGAGCACGACGACGCCGACCTCGGTCTCCTCAAGGTTCAGCGCGATGCCGATGACGCCGTTGCCGAAGTCGAGCATCTCGTTGAGCATGGCGTCGGTGAGGCCCTCGACCTTGGCCACGCCGTCGGAGATTTCGCGGACGGTGCCGACGTTCTGGCGCGAGACGCTGGTCTTGATGCCGGAAATCTGGGCTTCGATGTCTTGCAGGATGGAGCTCATAGCAATTCGTTAAGTCGGAAAATCAAAGAGAGTCGTTCAAGGCCGCGAGGCGTCCCGCCACGCTGCCGTCGTAAATGTCGCTGCCGGCCTTCACCTTCACGCCGCCGAGCAGCGCGGGGTTGACCCAGAAACTCACGTTCATGCCGGGGCCGTATTTCTGCGCCAGCGCGGCCTTGATGGCGTCCATCTGCGCGGGCGTGGACTCGACGGCGTTCTCGACGCGCGCGGTGCGGCGGTCGAGGTCCAGCTTCACCAGCCGTTGCAGGTGGGTCAGCGTGCCCGCGTAGCCGCGCGGCTTCTGCGCGATGACGGCGGTCACGGTCTGGCGCACCTTGGCCTCGTCGAGGATGCCGTTGACGCAGCAGGCGTTGAACAACGTCTTGCCATCGCGGCGGGCTTGTTTGCTGACTTTCATTCGAATGCGGAATTCGGAATGCGGAATCAGGCGGCCAACTGACGCACCGCATCATCGGCAAGGCGGCCCTTCTGGTCGGCGTTGAGAATGTCGCCGGTCGCGCGGCTGGCGGCGGCCACCACGAGGCGGCCGAACTCCTGACGCAACTCGCCCTTCATGCGGGCCAACTCGGCGTCGTTGGATTCCTTGGCCTTCGCAATGATGCTCGCGGCGTCCGCAATGGCCTTCTGACGCTCCTGCTCGGCGACGCGCGCGGCGGCAGCGCGGGATTCTTCGATGATCTTCTGCGCCTGCGCGCTGGCCTGGCCGATGACTTCCTGGGCCTTGGCCTGGGCGTTGGCGAGTTCAGATTTGATCTTGTCCGCGTTGGCCAGGCTCTCGGCGATGCGCGTGCGGCGCTGCTCCAGCATCTCCAGGATCGGCCCGTAGGCGAACTTCTTCAGGGCGAAGGCGACAATGCCGAAGAGGATGATCTGCGAGATCAGCAACTGCCAGGTGACGCCGAACTGGTGCGCGATGTCACCAATCGGGTTGCCGGTCGGCGCGGCGGCGGCGAGGAGGGCGAGCGAATTCATAAGTCAGCGCGGAAAGAGGGGCGCGGAGCCTTGCGGCCCCGCGCCACAGTGTTACTTGGCCAGGAAGATGGCGAAGAAGACCACGCCTTCCGCAAGGGCGGCGAAGATGATCGCCTGATTGCGGATGGCGCCGGCAGCGCCCGGATTGCGTCCGGTCGCTTCGGCGGCCTTCATGCCGATGATGCCCACGCCAATGGCCGACCCGAGGGCCGCCAAACCGATGTGAAGACTACCAGTCATGTTAGTTGCCTTTCCTGTTGTGTTTCTCAGCCGCCTCCGCAGGTTGCCCACGGTCCGGCGGCCGAAATTGGTTCAATGTGCGTGCTTGTGCTCGCCGTGGCCGTGGTCGTCGCCATGACCCTCGTCATGGTGGGCGCACATCAGCGCGGTGAAAACCGAGGTGAGCAGCGCGAAAACGAGCGCCTGCACCAGCCCGACGAGCAGTTCGAGAAAGTAAAACGGCAGCGGCAGCAGCCAGCCCAGCCACGGGATGAGCACCATCATGGATTCGAGGATGTTCTCGCCCGCGAAAATGTTGCCGTAGAGACGGAAACTGAGGGACACCGGGCGGAACGCGATGGAGATGACCTCGATGATGCCGACGAAGAAGAAGATGCCCATCATGAACAGCGCCATGAAGCCCTTGCCATTGTCCCCGCCGCTGAACAGGTGCTTCGCGATGCCGCCGGGGCCGAGTGCCTGCAGCGACCACACCGTCCACAGCACGAAGAACGTCAGCGACATCGCCAGCGTCATGTTCAGGTCCGCGTTGCCGCCGCGCAGGAAAGGCTTGGTCAGGTGGAAATGCCCCTGCGCGTCCGCCGTGCCGTAGCCGACTGTGCCCACGCCCGGGATGAGGCCGATCCAGTTGGTGAACAGGATGAAGATGAACAGCGTGCAGAAGAACCAGAAGGTCTTTTTGACCAGCTCCTTGCCCAGAATCTCCGTAAAGAAGTCATACATCCCCTCGACCAGCCACTCGGCGAAGTTTTGCAGGCCACTCGGCACCATCTGGATGTTCCGCGTCGCCATCTGGGCGAAGATGATGAGTCCGAGGGCGACAATCCAAGTGATGACCGTCGAGCTGGTGAATTGTAGCGGGCCGAGGCTGAACACCGGCGCAGCCGCCGGCAGGCCGTGATGCTCCGCCGCCGCATGGGCATCCTTCGCCGCACCTTCGACCGCCTTGGCGACTGATTGCGGGGAAACTTCCGCCGCCGAAAGAACCGCCGGCAGCAGGGCCAAAAGCGCCGCCGCCAAAAATGCTTTGAACACGTTTTTCACTTCGATGGACACCGCGCGCGGAGACACTTCAACCCCTGCGCCGGGGACGAAACGGCGGGCAGGTTGCCGCGACGTGAAATCTTTCACAAGGGGTTTTTTCGCCGGCGGGAGCAGTTGAAGATTTCCCCATCCACGCGAGGAAGCCCGCTAATCACCAGCCACCCCGTAGGAGACGACGTGGGGAGTCTCACTTCAAACTCGGAACGCGGAACCCGGAACGTGGAACTTAAATCAGCGACTCCTCACGTCGTCTCCTACCCGGCCGGGGCGAACTCCTCCGCGTGGTAACTGCTGCGCACCATCGGGCCGCTGGCGACATGGACGAAGCCCATCGCCTCCGCCCGCGCGCCGAGTTCCGCGAACTTGTCCGGGTGGATGAACTCCACGACCGGCAAGTGCTTCAAGCTGGGCTGAAGGTATTGACCGAGCGTGAGGATGTCGCATTGCGCGCGGCGCAAGTCCGCCATCGCCGTGAGCACTTCCGCCTCCGTCTCGCCCAGGCCGAGCATGATGCCGGACTTGGTGAAGACATCCGGGCGACGCGCCTTCACCTTTGCCAGCACGGAGAGCGACCGGCCGTAAGTCGCGCGATGACGCACGCTCGGCGTGAGGCGGCGGACGGTTTCGAGGTTGTGGTTGTAAATCTCCGGGTTCGCCGCAAGCACGGTTTCGATGCAGTCGTCCTGGTCGAGGAAGTCCGGCACCAGCACCTCGATGACGATGCCGGGGTTCGCCGCGCGCGTGGCCTCAATGGTCTGCCGAAAATGCTCCGCGCCGCCGTCCGCGAGGTCATCGCGCGCCACCGCCGTGATGACGACGTGCTTGAGGCCCATGCGCTTGGTCGCCTCGGCCACGCGCTGCGGTTCGTCGGCTTCGAGCGCGAGGGGCTTGGCGGTGGAGACGGCGCAGAAGCCGCACGCGCGCGTGCAGCGGTCGCCGGCGATCATGAACGTGGCCGTGCCCTTGCTCCAGCACTCCCAATGGTTCGGGCACTTCGCGCTCTCGCAGACCGTGTGCAGCTTGAGGTCGTTGAGCAGCTCGCGCGTCTTCGTGAACGCACTGCTGGTCGGCAGCGAGAGGCGCAGCCACTCGGG
>Ga0169931_10013989_pt1 | contig 10899 bp, 11 predicted proteins | sample Kivu_15m_20L_FD_129675 | JGI IMG/M metagenome (GOLD analysis project Ga0169931, IMG submission 129675) | Freshwater microbial communities from Lake Kivu, Western Province, Rwanda to study Microbial Dark Matter (Phase II) - Kivu_15m_20L... | ecosystem: Environmental > Aquatic > Freshwater > Lake... | reverse complement strand
CCCTCGCCTGCGCTCTGATCCTGTGCACGCCTGTCCGCGCCCAGGAGCCGCAGATTGCGGACGTACCGCAGGAGGCGCCCCTCACTCTCATCAGCGACCTCGCAGAGATACTCGGCCGCGCCCATGCCGTACGAACACTGTGTAACGGCGATCAGGACGTCACGTGGCGCAATTACATGGTCAACATGATGTCCTATGAAGCGCCCTCCGGCCCGCGGCGTGCTTCGGTAACCGAGGCGTTCAACCGCGGCTACCGCTCGCAGACCCGGGAGACGCCAGCCTGCTCGAACGCCTCAGCTCAGATTGAAGCCGGTATCGCCGTTCGCGGGAAGGCTCTGGCCGACGAGATTGCGCGCATCTACATGCAGTAAGGCCCGACGCGGCGGGATACCCCGCCGCCCCTGTTGAGTCTGATCGAGGACCTGTCGGCAGGCAGCCGCGCAGGTTGCCGGGCGGATGATGCGGCCCGGTCCGGGTGCGATCAGGCCGCTCATGGACACAACCATCCGTCAGACAACCATCCGTTACACAACCATCCGTTACACAACGATCAGGCGACTTTCGCCGTCTGTCCGGTAAGCCTGAAAAGATTGCTTCGGCCCTCAGTCATCTCAAACGCTCCGGACCGCCCGGCAATCGTTTCAGCACCGCCCAGCATCAGAAAACCGCCGGGCGTTACAGCGCCGGCCAGGCGCTCAAGAACCGCCGCCTGCGTGGGCCCGTCAAAGCCAACGAGGACATTACGGCACAGGATGATATCGAACTCACCCAGGCGGTAGACGGGATCCATCAGGTTCATCTTCCTGAAACTCACCATCTGGCGAAGCCTTTCGGATATCCGCCAGTGATCACCCTGCTGGGTGAAGTAATGCATCAGCATCTGGATCGGCAGACCGCGCTGAACTTCAAACTGCGTGAAGAGCCCCTGGCGCGCACGGTCCAGACAGCTTTCCGAAAGATCGCTCGCCACAATCTCAACAGGCGCGCCGCCGGTGAGGCCACGGTCCTGATCCAGAAGCATGGCGATGGAGTAGGCTTCCTGTCCCGTCGAGCAGCCGGCAGACCATATTCGGATACGGCCTCCGCGACGCGCCTGCCCGAGACCCGGGAGAATTACCTCTCTGATATGGGCAAATGCAGCGCGGTCACGAAAGAAGGATGTCTCATGTGTCGTCATGGCGTCGATGAGGTGAGCGATCAGGCGCTCGTCGCGCCGCGAACGGACAACGGTGATCAGGTCATCGATTGAGGGCAGCCCCTCCTTGCGCGCTACAGGGGCGAGCCGGTTTTCCATCAGATAGAGCTTGTCCGCGGTCAGGACGATACCTGCACGTTGATGGAGAAGCTGGACGACGAATTCAAAATCCTGGCTGTTCAAACAGCGTCTCCACTGATCACCCGCTCCGAATGACACCTGCGGCTGCTCGCTCCCGCGCCCCCCCGGCCCGGACCTGCGCAAGGGTCATGTAGATAAGCGGGCTTTTGCATCGGCTTCAGACAAGTCCAACTTCCGAGAACTTCGCCTCGATGATCTCAGAGTCAAAAGGCTTCATGATGTATTCGTTGGCTCCCGAACGCATGGCTTCCGCGATATGACTGAGATCGTTCTCAGTGGTGCAGAAGACAACAATGGGCCGATGACCACCCGGTTCACGCCGCAGAGCGCGCAGAAAATCGATGCCGTTCATGACAGGCATGTTCCAGTCCAGGAGAACTGCATCAGGCATCGACCTGCGACATGTATCGAGCGCCTGCTGCCCGTCAGCGGCTTCGTCGGCCTCAAATCGAAGGTCCTCAACGATCCGGCGCGCGACCTTCCGAACGACCCGGCTATCATCCACGATCAGGCAGCGCTTCATCGTCTTCTCCAGCCCGGACGGACACAGCCACGTCGCAGACGTCCGCCTCACAGCAGCTGATCCCGACAGGCCCGGGCCGAACACCTCAGGCGTACGCTCATCATCCCGCGTTAAGGTTAACGCTTTTTTGACGCCTGACGGCGCGGCCCCTTCGCCCACCGACCCAGGGCCGTGACCTTAAGGCGCGGCTCGTCGCCAATGGAACCAAGAGAGCTGTTTTATTTATTTTTTTGATCGACCCGATCGCCCCGGGGGCCACCTCAGCCGGCCGGAAGGGGGCCAGTCGCGCTGAGGCCAGCAGCCTGTGGGGCGCTACGCGTCTCGAGACTGAAGCCCGCCTCCTCGGCGAGGACGCGGGTGAAGTAAGGCTGGATAGCACCCCCGCCCCACCCACCGCCCGGCTCCCGGCCGGCCAGCGCATCAAGCACTTCCTGCTTGAAGTTAGAGAACTGGCCCCTGGCCTCCACGTCGAGGACAAGCCGGTCGCCCTGCTCAGTGGCCGAGACGACACATTTTCCGCGCGCCGCCGGCTCGATCATGATGAGGGTCATGTTCATAAGCAGACGCATCTGCTGGTTGGTTATGCGCTGGGTGGCGACCTGCCAGACAAGCTCGGTACGTGAGTTGGTTGCGAACAGCTTGACGAACAGGTCGCGGGCCTCGCTGACGCTGCTGAGATTGGAATTGATTGAAACGATCTGACTGCCCAGGGCGAAGCGCGTGAAACGCAGCTTAGCCTCCAGCGTCGCAAGGCCCGTCCGGAGGGCCTTTTCGCCTTCCGCTTTCATCATGCCGTTCATGCTGTCGTCAAAGAGCAGCTCCATGCTCTGCAGCATCGAGGTGAGAGGTGAGGCCACATCATGACAGATGCGCGAGGCGACATAGGACGCCAGCCTGGATGATTCCATCATAAGAAGAGCTCTCCCGCCCTGAACAGACCCGACGAGTCGGCACGCTAGCTGATTTGCAGGGGCTTCCCCAAGCGGGAATTAGGCCTCATCCGACCCCTGTTCACGTCCCACACGCTCGTCATGGCCCGAGCGGGAGCTGTGAAACAGCAAAGCGAACAGCCCGACACTGAGAAGAACCGTCGCCGTCGCTCCAAGACCGAAGGCGATGACGAAATGAGCATTTCCGAAGGCCGGCCCAATCCAGCCGGTGGCCGCGCCCAGGGTCATCAGGCCGACCGGTATGAGAACGCAGGCAAGGATAAAAAGGGTTTTCCAGCTCATGAGGCCTATCATGGCCCATACGCGTCAAAACGCCAGCGGCTTTCTGTCCCGAGGGGCGACACTCGCGGCGCAGCCCTGTTTATGGCTTCCTGACCCACGGATCGTCGGGGCCGGGTTTCAGCATCTGGCCCGGGGCGGCCCGGCCGAAGAGTTTCTCACCCATACCGATGCCGACATCAGCCAGCGCCACGCCGGTCCTGTCTGAGATATCCTTATACTGCGCCAGGCGTCCGTTATTGATGCGGTCGATCTGGCGCTGAAGATCAGGGGTCACACGCGCCGCATCAACGACGCCAAGATAGCCGTCATATTTCTCGCCGATGATCCCCTGCGCCTTGGCGGCGTCAATCAGGGGATCAGCCGCAGCAGTCATCAGCGTCGCGGCCGCAAACAGGGCGGCTATCCAGGTGAGGATCGTCTTCAGCATACTCATCACAGTCTTCCTTTCCCTGCCTAGAACAGATCAGGATTTGCAGCGATAGCGTCTTCAAGATCCTTATCGATCCTGTAGCGGACCTCCTGATCAATCTTGACGTTGAGATTGATCGTGATCGGCTTGTCAGCAGCCAGCTGGATCGTTGGCGTGCAGGCTGTCAGCCCGACGGCGGCCGCAAGGGCTCCGGCGGTCAGCCATCCACCTCCCGACCGAACGCCGCCGCCTGGCCGACCGGAGCTTCCGGACCCGTTTCGCGATGTGAGCATGCCAAACTCCCTGACCCCGGACGCGCCCGGGCGAGGCTCTCTGTTCATGACCGTGAGGCTTGCCTGCGCAGGACGCTCCGTCAACTGATACGTCATGGCGACCTCTCCTGAAGCGTGGCCGGGCCGGGACCGGCGGGATCCGCGCCCGGCCCCAGCGGGGGGCGGGCGTCCGGGGCAAGCGTGCCGAGCAGCCGGGACAAATAGCTGTCGATGCTGACGCCAAGCGCAATCGTCCTGCCGCCCATCACGGCCGGGTTACGACCGAGCAGATTCAGAGTGAGCATCATCTTACCCGCCAGGTTTCCATCCAGTCCGATCTCCAGAACATCAAACCGGAAATCTTTCAGCGCATCCATCACGATTGCAGCAGCCGGTTCGCTGTCGACCACTGACTGACTGACCGCCCCGCCATAATGAATCACGCCAGGACCGCCAGAGGTGAGCACAGCATTGCGGATCTCGGCTGAACCAGCGCTGAATAGGATGGGGAAGGCCCCGCCAACAGAACCCTCAAGACTGAGGTCTGAGAGGTTCAGCTGCTGGCCAAGCCTTGCAAGGCTCCAGTCGATCGCCTGTATCTGTATCCGGTTCTCGCCTGTACTGGCGAAAACAAAGTCCGCCGGCAGGACCCTGATGTATCCGTCCAGAAAGGGCCACTGAGCGCCCTCAATGCGTACTCTGTCGTAGCCGTCGAGCTGAAAGCTTATGCGGCCATCCTCAATAGGCAGCCCGAATGTCACCTTGTCGATGCTGAGCGTCTGCCCCGGCTGCGAGTGCAGACTGAAGAGATCAGAAATCTCAATACGCCCTGATACTCCTTCAAAGACGCCTGCAGCCGCAAGAGCGAACCCCACATCCATCAGATCCAGCGTAGCGCTTGCGCGAAGATCATCCTGCCCCCATGAGGCCTCCCCGCTGATGTCAACGCGGCCGCTGACACGGGCCGGGCCTGTCAACAGCCGCGAGAGATGCGATGGCTGAAGCGTCCTTCGGGAAAACTGAAGCGGCGTCCGGTTGAATGTCAGCGACCCCGAGTTATCGGCAAGGCTGTGACGCCCCGTCACATGGGCGAGCTCCACACGCGGACTGACGAGCCGCAGGCGTCCGTCAAACTCAACCAGCCCGCCCGCCAGCCGCGCGCGTCCCAAAAAATCCGCCGGCGAAAAACGTGCGTCCGCCTCCGGACGGGCGTCTGCTATCCGGCTTGTGACGTCACTCAGGCTTCCAGTGATATCATCCGACCCGCCCTCCAGATCGAAGCGAGCCGCCAGGTCTGACACCCGGACAGCCTCCGACGTGACGAGGCCGCCAGACAGTGAGCCGGTCAGCCGCCAGCCATCTGCCAGGATGAGATCGCCTGCAATATCCGCAACAGCGATCTCAAGAGCGTCTGCATCGAGACGCAGAGCAGCGAGCGCCTGCCGCATCTCAAAGGCTGCATGGACCTCCTGCTCCGCGCGCCAGGCAATGCTGGCCGCGCCAGGCCTCAGGCCAAGGCTGAGGCTGCCTGCAGCAAGGCTGAGGCCTGCGGTGCTGAGCTCGCCGTGACCAGTAAAGCCCCCGGGGCCGCCATCCGCCAGAAGCCCGTCCGGCTGGTAGACGACAGCCCCGGCGCCAAGACGCGCATCTGCATAAGCTGCATCCGTCCAGGCGATCTCTACGCCTGCCGGCGCTCTCAGAACCACGGCGTCGCCATCACCAGCGGCGCTGATATCTGCGCGGGCCTCAAGCCCGCTCCATCGGCCTCCGGCCAGAGCCCCATCGAGCCTGAGACGAACCTGAGCCGCAGCGCGCGCCTGGCTGCTGCTGGTCTCTACACTCAGGCCCCGCAGCGAGGCGCTGAGCCTGTCGCCATCAGCCGTCGCAGCGGACAGATCAAGCTCGCCGTCCATGGCGAATCTTCCACCGCCTTCAGTGAGCCCGGCCAGATGGAGATGAAGGTCAGGCGCCCCTCCGCCGGACAGGTAGACATCCCCGGCGCCGGTCCACTGCGCCTGGCCGTCGCCGCCCACAGATAGTCCGCTCGTCGTGTCCGCCGCCGGAAGGATGCGCGCCCTCAGACCGCTTGCTGCGACAAGTACGGCCTCGTCCGTCAGGTCCAGACGGAGCTGTGCATGGGATGCAGAGGCTCTCCATGAAGAGGTGACGTCGAACCCCTCTGCAGCGCGCACAACCGCGCGGCCCGCCGCATCTGAAAACTTCGGAAAGAGCGGCCGGAGAGGTTCTGTGAGCGCCGCCCTGAGGGAGGCCGTCTGCTCGCCCGACAGGACCAGCTGTCGCGCCTGCGCCCGCACTGACGCGGAAACTGTATGCTCGCTTGCCACAACCTCTCCGGTTACATCAACGGCTGCGGCGACGATCTGATTGGCCTTCACTCCTTCAAGATGAATTGCAAATGGCCCGCCCGTGTCATGCGCTCCGGTGGGCTGCAGGCGCCCGTGGGCCTCGACGGTGGTCCACGAAAGCCCTTCAGCAGTCCCCGCACCTGCGCGCGCTGAGATCTTCAGGCTGTCGACGCGCGACAGCAACCGCCCGACAGCAGACGGCCAGAACCCACCCGCCTCATCGCCGGACAGAGGCGACTTTCCGGCCGGAAGCACGGCCTGCCCTGCCTCGGGCGCCGCTACCGCTGCAGCCGCATCCGATGCGAAGATGTCCTGCTCAAGTACAAGCTCGAGAATAAGATCGGATACATGCGAGGCGCCCTGCTCAAGCTCTGACAGGTTAAGCGTCATCGTGGCGAGAAGCGCTTTGTCCTTAAGGCTGGCCGACACCTCGCCCCGCGCCAGCATCGTCGTGAGACCCTCTCCCGCCAGCTGGCCGCCGCGGATGGATGCATCAAGGCTGATGACGGCCTGCTCGTCGCTCGCGATCCGGGCGTCGGCGATGAGCTCGCCCCAGCGCGTCTGTGCAGTTATGGCGATATCCTGAAAATCAAGGAGCGGCGGAGGGGCTGAGGAGCCGGGTGAACCCTGCATCAGCGTCCTGACAGCCCTGTCCAGATCTCCGGCGATGGGACCGCCTCCTGTAAGATCCAGACGCAACGCAAGCGTGTCGCCCGACAGGTCGGCCGCCCGAACGGAAAGAGGTCCCTCCCACGCCAGCCCGACTGTGATGGTCCCGGCGCGCAGGGCCGCTTCCGTGGCGCCGGGCGCGCGCACGTCAACGCTGGTTAATGTCAAGCCGCTGAAGTCGAGGCGCGTCACGCTCAGCCTGCAGGACAGACCCTGTTCCTGGCAGGCCTGTTGCAGAAACATTTCCAGTATGGACTGGCGCGTCAGCCAGAGAACAACCGCCGGAATCCCCAATAAGGCGACAAAAAGGCGGATTAACGGCCAGAGCCGGTACGTTTTCCTCGAAGCTGAAAGTTTTTCTTCAGTCATGACCGGGCATAAGCTGGCTTTGTTCTTGCAGACTAACAGCTGAACATTTTTATTTGCTATCCTGGAAGGGCGTTTTCCTCTTGTATGTCCGGCGCGATCTGCCGGCGTAGGTTAACATCGGCTGAAGGCCGTCAGGCCTCTTGGATACGGAGCGCCTATGAAGAACACCTGGATTGACTGGGTCGCAGGCGTCGCTGCAGCGGCTCTGATGGCGGCCGGGTTCATCTATGTGGATGCTGGCGCACGCCTGACCGGGGCTGGCGCCAGCCATGACAGGCCCGATCCGCGCCAGGAGGTTGCAAGCTACACGAGCGCCATCGACGCGTACGCCAGCTCCCGGGAGATGAAGCGCGTTTCTGTGCTGCGTAATGAAACCCTCTCAGCCGTGCTCGACCGCATAGGCGCCCCACGCGAGGAGGCCAACAGTGCTGTTCTCGCCGCAAGCCGCCTCTATGACCTTCGCGGCATGCGGCCGGGCGATGATGTAACCGCATGGCTGGAGACCCGGTCGGACGGCGACGTGCGCCTCGTCGGTCTCTCGATGCGTCCCGAAGCTGACAGACAGGTGCTCGTCTCGCGGGCCTGGGATGGCTCATGGTCCTCGCACCAGCTGATGGCCAAGCTCAGCCCCGGCATGAACTATGTCGAGGGCGCGGTTGAGCAGTCAATTTATCAGACAGCCACAGCGCAGGGCGCCGGCGATCAGCAGGTTGTCGATTTCGCTGAGATCTTTGGCTACGATATCGACTTCCAGCGTGAAGTGCAGGCAGGCGACCGCTTCGGCATGCTGTATGAAACCTTCGAGGACGAACGCGGCGGTCAGGTGAAGACAGGCGCGGTCCTGATGGCGGAGATGGATGGAGCCAGCCTCAGCAAGACATTCTATCGCTTCACCCCCTCTGACGACGGCGTTGTCGATTACTTTGATGAACAGGGACAAAGCGCAAAAAAGTTTCTCATGAAGACGCCGATCAACGGCGCCCGCCTGTCATCGGGTTTCGGTAACCGGCGTCACCCGATCCTCGGCTACACGAAGCTGCACAAAGGAACGGATTTCGCCGCGCCTACCGGGACCCCTATCTATGCTGCAGGCAATGGCAGGATTGTCAGCTACGGGCCCTACTCCACCTACGGCAATTATGCGCGTATCGAACACGCAAACGGTTATACGACGGCCTACGCTCACATGAGCCGTTACGCCAAGGGGCTGAGGCGCGGCAGCTATGTCAGACAGGGTCAGGTTATCGGATATGTCGGCTCAACTGGCGCATCGACGGGACCTCACCTTCACTATGAGGTCTATATCAACAACCGGCCCGTCAATGCGATGACGCTGAAACTGCCGACTGGCCGCAAGCTGGAGGGTGAACAGCTTGAAGCCTTTAATGCCGAACGGCTGCGCATCGAAGGCCTGCGCGATCAGGAGCGCGTCGAACAGCAACTCCTGGCCTCAGCCTCTCAACGGGCGGGTAAGTCGGGCTATGCGGCCGTGCCTATCGCCGCGCCCGCGCCAGCCGAAACCCGCGTCTCCATCAGCGAGTAGTGTGAGACCAACTCAGGCGGCTGATCGGACATGGACAGGCTGTCAGACAGGCCGGCGGCGACAGGCGATCGGCAGGCCGGGGGTGGCGGTGCTGGCCCGCCAGCGGCCATGACGGGCGCCTGCCTATGCTTGTCGCCTGCCGGCAAACTGCGCTAGCACATCATAAATTCGCTATCAGGAGCGCCCATCGTGATCCGCATTGTGTCTGCCGCTCTGTCTGCCGCCGCGCTCGCCACCCTGGTGACAGGCTGCGCAAGCAACCCGCCGCCGCGGGACCTTGGGAGGCTGGCTTTCATGGTCGGCTGCTGGACCTCTCCGCCGCCTGCGCCTGCCGGAGAGACGGTTAATCTTGAAGTCTGGTCACCATCCGAGAACGGTATCATGTTCGGTTATGCGACGTCGACGCGGGACGGGACGCTCGTGACGTGGGAGCAGTCACGCATTTCACTCGTGACTCAGCCGGCGACCTACACTGCTTCGCCTGAAGGGCAGCGACCGGTCATCTTCGTTGAGGCGCCTCAGCCGCCGCCCGCGGAGGGCATGCCTGCCCCGCCTCCGTCCGTCGTCTTTGAAAACGGCGATCATGACTACCCCCAGCGGATCCGCTATTACCGAACAGAGAAAGGATTATCCGCGACCATCTCCAAGCTCGATGGCTCGCGGGCCCTTGATTACACTTGGGTGCGCTGCAAATCCTGACAGCAAGCTTCGGTGCGATCTAAGTGAAGTGTCTGGCGCCGGCCTGGGGACGCCTGCGTGTGACGTAATCTGGAGTGGGGATGATGGCGCATTTCATCAGCAGGACCGCACTGGCTCTGGCCGCCGCAGCAATTGTCGCAAGCGCCCACGCTCAGACACGGGCCGGCTATGGAACGCCGCGTACAAGCTGGGGAGCGCCAGACCTTGGAGGCTTCTGGACGAACACATCACTGACAACCATGCAACGCCCCTCTGGCGCCGACAAGCTTGTGCTGAACGACACAGAGGCAGCCGAGCTTGCACGCCGTAACGTCTATTCGTCAGCCGCCCGCGAGGAAGCCGGCGCATCAAAGGTTGACGAGGCATCCTCCCGACAGCTTCTGTCAGACGCTAATCCCTCCCGCGCTTACAACCGGTTCTGGATGGACCCGGGTCAGAGCTACGCAAAAGTCAGAGGCGAGTATCGCTCCTCCTGGATAACGGATCCGGCCGACGGTCGCATTCCTTACGCGGAAGCAGGCATACAGGCCAATACGCGCGCGACGGGTTTTGATGATGTTGAAATTCGCCCGCTGGCAGAACGGTGCATCTGGAGTTTTACGGGCGGCGCCGGCCCGGTCATGAACAACGGAATGTACAACAACACCTATCAGATCGTGCAGACGCCAGATACGGTGATGATCCTTACGGAAATGGTGCACGACGTGCGGGTCATCCCGCTGGGCGGAAGACACGGCCCGAAGGACATTCCCCGGTGGGGCGGCGATTCTGTCGGCTGGTATGAAGGCGACACGCTTGTGGTCGAGACGATCAATCCGCATCCGCGTCAGCGGTCCTTCATCTCCCGCAGCGGTAAAGTGACAGAACGCTTCACCCCGTGGTCAGAAGATGAAATCGTCTATGCGTTTCGTGTCGAGGATCCCATCCTTTACACACGCCCCTGGGGCGGAGAGATGGCGCTGCGCATATCGGCTGAGCCCCTGTATGAATACGCCTGCCATGAGGGCAATCATGCTCTTCCGGGCGTGCTGGCTGGGGCCAGACAGCTCGAACGGGAGGGGCGGCCTCACCCGATCGAAAAGCCGATATTTGCGGGCGTCGATACCTCCGATGGCGAGTAAGCCGATCACGGCCAAAGCCCTCATGGGGCCCCTCTGAGCTCAAGCCGCGGGGCTGGGGGCAAGAAGACGCTCACGTCCGGGCGCTCAGGAGCATGAATTGTAGGTCCACGCCTTTTTTCCTTTTGGTTCAGGTCCTTGACCCCGTTTCGACGGTATTGAAACCGCACTTGCGTAGCTCTGGGGCCGCATATACAACCTGCCGCTCGCAACAGGCGGCGCCCGTAGCTCAGCTGGATAGAGCACCAGACTACGAATCTGGGGGTCAGGAGTTCGAATCTCTTCGGGCGCGCCAGAAACTTCAATAAAATCAGATGACGATTGAAGGCTGACCGCCTGCGGGCGAAGGGTCAGCATCGGATT
>Ga0169931_10013988_pt1 | contig 10899 bp, 9 predicted proteins | sample Kivu_15m_20L_FD_129675 | JGI IMG/M metagenome (GOLD analysis project Ga0169931, IMG submission 129675) | Freshwater microbial communities from Lake Kivu, Western Province, Rwanda to study Microbial Dark Matter (Phase II) - Kivu_15m_20L... | ecosystem: Environmental > Aquatic > Freshwater > Lake ... | reverse complement strand
GTTGGGATCGTCGAGATTCGGTGATGCCAACAAAAGCCCTGGGGCCAACGGATCGTCGGTCACGGGCGTGCTCCGGTGAGAGGGCCGCGCATGTATTCAGGGTAGCAGGTTGGCTCGCCACATGTTCAGTGAAATCTGTGGCACGCAGCCGGTGGGCGGATTAGATTTTCAGCGAAACCGGGGGATTTTCCGAAATGCGGCAACTCGTCAAAGCTTTGCAAGCTGTTGGAATAACGCTGGCGTTGGCCTTGCCTTCTGCATGCGCCTACCAGCAAACGGCGGCGGTCTCGCAAAACTCGGACGAAGGTCCGGGCGCCCCGATGTACCAGATCCCGGCGCTCAATCCCGAGGGCAGCCTCTACGTGATGTCGCTTGGCGTGGAGCAACTGCAGGTCGACGGTGGTGCGCCTTTCATGCATCTGCGTCTCGCGGCGTTCAATGAACGCGGCACCTTGCCCTGGAACATCGAGGCCCGAGAGCTGGGGCTTTCCTTCTCGGGTATTTCGCAGCCGGTGGGCGCGCAGTATGCGCAGGGCTCCGGTCCAACCTCGCCGCTTGTGGTTGCGCCGGGCCAGAAGGCGAATCTGGATCTCTGGTTTCCCCTGCCCAAGGGCGCGGATCCCGGTCAGGCCACGCTCGGGTGGCGTGTGTCGCGGACGGGGACGGTGCTGGCGGAACAACAGACGGTCTTCCAGCGCGGTCAGGATGTCGAGACGCAGGTCGTTTATTACCGGCCGGTCGTCTCACCTTACTTCAGCATGAGCTGGGGTCCCGGTTGGTGGTGGGGCCCTAATTTCGGATGGGGCTGGGGCGGCGGCTGGTACGGCGGGTATTACCCCTACGGTTACGGCTGGGGCGGCTACGGCGGTTGGGGCTATGGATACGGATATCGCGGTTACGGTGGGGGCTACGGCGGTGGGTTCAGCGGCGGCTCGCGCTCGGGTGGTGTTGGGCGTGGGTTTATTGGAGGCGGCGGTGGAGGCGGTGGTCGCTCATCCGGTGGTGGAGGTGGGGGCAGTTTCCGGGGTCGACCTGCCGGACGGTGATGTTCGTCGCGCCCGCGTGAAAGATCGCTGTCTTTCGCGCTTGAAACGAACGGGTGAGCGGGGTTAGGAAGGATGCCATGTCGTCCGGCCACTCGATTTTCCAGCGTCATCCCGAAAACCCGATCGTTGTACCCGGGCAGCAGCCCTGGCGTCGCTGTGTCGTCTTCAACCCCGGGGTGATCTACGAAAACGGCAAGTTCTACATGTATGAGCGTGCCGCCGGCAGCATTCGCCCGTTCATCTGCACGGTCGGCATGCTCGAGAGCCACGATGGCGTTCACTTCGAGCTGTCACGCCCCGATCCGGTGTTCACACCCGAGATGTGCGGCAGCAAGCTGGGCAGCGTGCAGGATCCGCGCGTCGTCAAGATCGATGATACGTACTACATGACCTTTGCCTACAGGCCTTACGCCTGGATGTCCAATCCAACCGGCATTGGCGTCCCTCAGTCGCATCAGCCCGAGGTGCCGGGCTGGGACGGCAACCCGCGCAACAATCAGACGCGCTCGGGCCTTGCCACCTCGAAGAACCTCTACGACTGGCAGTTCCACTCCTGGATCACCTCGCCCGAAATCGACGATCGCGATGTCATCCTCTTCCCCGAGAAGATCAACGGAAAGTACGTCGTCTTGCGCCGCCCCTTGCCCTTCGTCGAGACGAGCCACAAGGGCCCGATGCGCGGCACGATTCAGATGAGCTTCTCGGACGATCTGAAGACCTGGACCGATCCGGAGATCATCGTCGAGCCGGAATTCGCCTGGGAGAACAACCGCATCGGTGGCTCGACGCCACCCATCAAGACGCCGGACGGCTGGCTGGTGGTCTATCACGGTGTCGAGACGGTCGATCCCGAGGTCAAGACGGTGATCTATCGCGCTGGCCTGTTGATGCTGGATCTGAACGATCCGCGCAAGGTCATCGCGCGCCTGCCCGACTTCGTCATGGAGCCCGAGTTCTATTACGAGAAGTTCGGCACTTACATCCCGAACGTCGTGTTCCCGACCGGCAACGTCGTCAAGGACGGAATCGTTTACATGTACTACGGCTGCTGCGATACCTCGATTGCGCTGGCGACCGCGCCGCTGCAGACGCTCGTCGATCTGGTGATGGGCCGCACGCGATAAGCAAGGCGACAGGATCACGACAGAAATGTCGTGACCGGGGGACACGGGCGCGCGCTTTGCCGGAACATCCGGCGAAAACGGCTGAAATGACGGCGATTTACTCGGCACGGGCCTTGCTTTAGGTTTGGCCCATGACGAAACCGGAACGATGTCTGGGTGAGTTCAAGATGCGCCCCTGGGTATTGGTGGGATTGATGGCTGGCCTGCTCGCTGGGTGCAGCGGCGGGGTGGATGGCGTTGCGGGGGGACGCAACGACGATTCGGACGGAAACCTCAACAACGGTAAAGGCAATTCCCCATCGAACCCCAAGGATCCGTCTTCTTCCGGAACCGGTGGCAGCTCGGGCGCCATACCACAGCCGCCGGCCGAAAAAGAGGAAAAACGCGACTTCGAGTCACCGCAGGCGGGCGAGCGTTTTGTGTTCGTGGCCAATACGGCGCGTGACACGGTTGCCGCCATCGATTCGACCAACCTGACGATTCGAACGATCGAGGTGGGCGATGCCCCGGCGCGACTCGCGACGGTACCCGGAAAGGATGTGGCGCTGGTCATCAACGTGGGGTCACGCGATCTCAGCGTGGTCCGCGCCGGTGTGACCGATTCGCGGGTGACGACCTTGCCGGTGGTCCCCGGGGTCAACCGTATTTCGATTTCGCCCTCCGGCAGCCACGCGATTGTCTGGTTCGATGCCGAAAACGACAACGGCTTCACGGGCATCGGCAGCTTTCAGGACGTGACACTCGTGCGTCTTGGTGGGGCACCCGGTGTGGCCGACGAGGCGTTTGCGCTTACGGTTGGATTCAAGCCGGTGGATGTCACGTTCAGCACGGATGGCACGAAGGCCTTCGTCGTGACCGAGGATGGTGTCTCGGTCATCGCGCTTGCGAGCGTGACCTCCCCACGACGTCTGCCTCTCGTCCCGCTCGGCCCCGCAGGGCAGGGCACGGCGCGCGACGCCTCGATTACACCGGACGGCCGCTACGCGCTTGCGCGTGAAGAAGGCAAGAGCAAGGTGACGCTGGTCGATCTGACGACCGGCAAGCTCTCGGACCTCGATTTGCTGGGCAGTGTCAGCGATCTGGATCTCTCCCCCGATGCGTCCTTTGCGGTCGCCGTGGTCCCGAGCAGGAATGAGGTGGTACGCATCGCGCTGCCGATGGGTTTCGCGGAAGCGAGCAGCCGAAAGGTGCTCACCTTTCCAGGCGAGACGCTGGGCTCAGCCAGCCTCACGGGTGACAGCAAGCGCGTCCTGCTTTATTCCACGGCGCAAAACATCGAACGGTTGTTGATCGCCGACATGGACGGCGTGATGCCTGTCTTGCCAGTGCGTCTGCGCAAGACCGTACGCAGCGTGACGATCTCGGCCGACAATCTCTCTGCGATCATCGTGCATCGCAAGGCGAACGGTAACCCGGACGAGGAGGGCATCGATGTCGAAACCAAGATCGATCGCTCGATGGGTTATTCGGTGGTCGGACTCGCGGATGGCTTTGCCAAGCTGCAGCTCACCGCGGCCGAGCCGGGCGCGATGGCCGTGACGCCGGATTCGACCAAGCTCTTCGTATTGCTGAGCAACGAGCAGACCTCGCTGCGCGTCGCCCAGCGGGTGGATCTGGCGAGCTTTCTCGTGGATGACTTCCTGCTTGGCAGCGCGCCGGTGACGGTCTCTGCCTTGCCCACCGCCATCGGGCGGGTCTTCATCAGCCAGGATCATCCGTCGGGTCGCATCAGCTTTATCAACTGGATGACGGGCGAAACGGCCTCGGTCACTGGCTTCGAGTTGAATGGGAGGATCGTACAGTGAAACGCTTGCTGCTTGGATTGTTGGTGTCCGGTACGCTCTTCGCCTGCACCGAGTGGAAGGAAGGGCGCACGCCGCCCACATCGGAGGTGCCAGCCGGTGTTGGTGACGCGGTGGCGCTGCCTTCGGCGCTCGCGTTTGTCGAGAAGTCGGTCGGTTTCGTGCACTTGGTGGATGCGCCCGCCGGCGTGCCCCGCTCCCGTGCCGTCCAGATTGGCCGAAATCCGGTGACCTGGCAGGCCGATCGTGCTGCGGTTGCCGGTACCGCAACGGATCGCATGCTGGCGTTGTGTGTCGGTGAGATTGATGGTCCGGACGTCGACGCCGAGGGGGCGACCTTTTGGCTCGTACCTGCCAACGGAGCCCAACCCACCAAATACGAGCTGCCATCGCGCTGGAATCGCATCACGCAATCGCCGAACGGCCGCTACGTGATCCTCTCGTTCTCTCCGTCCGGCCCCAGCCGGCTGGTCAGCGACAGCGTCTTTTCTCCGAATCAAATCGCGGTGCTGGACCTGAATACCCCCGGCGCCAAACCGATGATTCGAACGCTCCGCGCGCTCAACGATATTCCGCGTGATTTCTTCTTCTCGCAACCCCTCAACATGGCGGACGGCTTGCGCGATCTGCTGGTGGTGGCGTCGGATGGTTATGTCACGCTGGTGGATCTCAAGTTCGACGGCAGCGACGCGGCTTTGCGCCCGCTGCGCAGCGAGATCACGGTGCCGCTTTCGCTCGCCGATGATCCGCGCAGGCTGCGCGCGGCCCAGGTGTTGTTCGATCCAGGTGCCCCGGCGGATCCGACGACCATGACGCCGCGTCGTGATCCGGTGGTGTATCTGCGAGCCACGGAGTCTTCCGACATCATCGCGCTCAGCCTCACGCCGGTGCCGGCGTCGGAGATCGTGGCGGGGAAGAACGACTTCTTGCCCTCGTTGAGCCAGCTCGCGGTTGGCGGCAATCCCCAAGATATGGTGCTGTATCCGGAATCAGAGCCCGTCGTCGGTCAGCCCGACAAGAAGGTGGTACGGATGCGCCTCCTGGTCTCGGACGGTGGGTCAAACATCGCGGTGCTGCACCTCGATTCCAGCCGAAGTCTGTCCATCCCGATGGTACACATCGCCAATCGCATCTTGCTGTGGGAGGGCCCGTCGCCCGACGAGGCCGAGAGTCGTCCGCGCGCGCTCTTGTTCAGCACGCGGGGCGGCGCCAAGGCCACCTTTGTGGATTTGAATCGGCTTTCCGATTTCAAGACACGCAACCTCAGGCCAATCGATCTCGCGCCGGTCAACGATGTGCTGCCGCTTTTGAATTCGGGTATCGTGTTCGTCAAACACGGTGATTCGCGGTTGAGTGTGCTCAACCTGGCAACGCGCACGCTCTCGGGCTTGAACTTTGCGCTGTCGTTCCAGTCCATTCGCAGGCCGACTGGGCAGTCTGATCTGTGGGTGGTGGGTAGCGAGGCGGACAACAAGGGGCGCTACCCCTTGCCAAGGCTCAACCCCGTGAACCTCAGCACCGCCGAGGCCAGGCTGGATGCGATGGCCGCGGAGATCGTGATATTGCCAGCGGCCCCCGGCGCGAAGCAGTGGATGCTGGTCGCTCATCCGGGACCCGAGGGTTATGTGACAGCCCTGGATGCGGCGACGCTTGACCGCGAGACTGCCCATTCCTTGCAAGGGATTGTCGCAGTCGATCTGCAGGATCGCCTTTCACGCGTGTTGCCGGGAGATAAGCAATGAAAATCTGGAAAGTTGGGGTGTTGATTTCTGTGCTACAGATTCCGGTGGCCACCGCGCAGGCGCAGGAGCAGCCAGAGGAAAACGCGTCGGGCGCGGGTGCGCCAGCGCCGGCGGTCGAGGCATCGGAGCCGTCATCGGAGCCTGTATCGGCGTCCTCGTCGGCGCCGGCAACCTCGGTCGCAGAGAACCCCGCGCCGTCTTCCGCGACGCAGGCTCCTCTGAACCCACCTCCGCAATATTCGACCGTGGCGAATGCGTCTGCGGTCGCGGTACCGGATCTGCCGCGAAAGACGCGCTACTTCGCGGCGCTGGTCATGCAGAACACGCGTCTGCAGGACCGGGGGGCACAGTTGTTCTCAAACGAGCAGGATGTATCAGGCGCGGGGCTGCTGTTGCTGGCGCAGGTGCGGGAACTCGCGCCGAAATGGATGCTGTCGGTCGGCGGCGAATGGCAACATTTGCAGACCGAGGGCGCCTGGACCTTCGGTGAGACCTCCATGCGCAGCAACACCTTGGCCGCCACTGCTGTGTTGCGGTACGAACATGCCTCGTGGCTTCGTCCCTTCGCGCGCGTCGCCGCGGGTGGAAGAAGCAGCCATTACAAGCTGGGCGGGTTGGACCCTTCCTTCTCCGACTCGGGGTGGGCGCCATTTGGCAGCGTGTCGGCGGGTGTCGGCATCATGCGCGCGGCGCGGGACTCGATGCCGGTGGGCTTTTCCTTTGATCTCGAAGGGGGGCTCGCCGGCGCCGGGGAGGTCAGCGTGAAGGCCTCCGCGCGCGGCTCACAGAAGGACGGTATCATTGCCGTGTCCGGCCCGACTGTCGGCGAGCAGGGGGGACTCACGCCGATGTTTCGTCTGGTATTCGGTCTGCACTTCTAGGCGCCCCGTGCAGTAGTATTGGGGCCGTGAACGGGGCCAAACTGCTGATCGCATCGATTGCGCTGCATGGAATTGCATGCGGCTCTGCTTGCACGCGCGGTGCGGACACCCCGGCCGCCGTGCAAAAGCTCCGCGTGCGCGTCGAGGCGACCCACCCGCACGATCCGGAGGCCTTCACGCAGGGTCTCGAATGGGCAGGGGGTCAGGTGCTCGAGAGCACGGGGGTCCTTGGTCGTTCAACTGTACGACGGGTTGCCCTGCAGACCGGCGTGGTCGAGCAGATGGTGGCCTTGCCAAACGAGCTCTTCGGGGAGGGCCTGACCCGCGTGGGTCGCAACCTGATTCAACTCTCGTGGCAAAACGGCCGCGCCATTGTCTGGGACATGACGTCTCTCGTGGCGGTCGCCGAGTTCAAGTACGAGGGCGAGGGATGGGGTCTGTGTTACGACGGCAATCGACTGGTGATGAGCAACGGCAGCGACCGGCTTGGCTTTCGCGATCCAAAGACCTTCGAGAAGACGGGTGAGGTCGCGGTGACCTTAGATGGGGTGGCGCTCGCGGCGCTCAACGAGCTGGAGTGTGTCGATGGCGAGGTCTACGCGAACATCTGGCAGACCGACAACATCGCCCGCATTGACCCCAAGACCGGGCGGGTCACGGCCATGATCGACGCGTCGGGACTGCTCTCCGCATCGGAGCGGGCCGGCGCCGATGTACTCAACGGCATCGCCCACATGCGCGAGCGACAGCGTTTCCTTGTCACCGGGAAATATTGGCCCAAGTTGTTCGAGGTGACCTTTGTTCCCGTGGAATAGCCCATGCTAAATGTGTTGCGAATCGCTCTGATTGTCGGCTTCTGTTTGCTCGGTCCTGGCATCGCTGCAGCGCAACCGGGGGCCGATGTCGCGGCGCCGCCGGTCAGCGCCGAGGTGCCGGACACGCTGCGGGTTCACGTTTTGACGCTGGGGCCGGGCTTGCATCCGTTTTTCAAGTTCGGACACAACGCCATCTGGATACAGGACTCGGCGCCGGGGACCTACGGAGAGGGCCGGGTCTACAACTTTGGGACCTTCGCCTTTGATACCCCCGGACTCATCCCCAAGTTCATGTCGGGCCGTTTCACCTACTGGCTCTCGGTGCAGGATATCGAGAGCACAATTGCGGCCTATCGTGATTCGGATCGCACGATTGTCGCGCAGGAATTGAACCTCACGCCGGCGGAAAAACGCGAACTGAAGCGGCGGCTGGATGAAAACGCCCTGCCGCAGAATCGCGACTATCTGTACGACTATTTCCGGGACAACTGCTCGACCCGTGTGCGCGACGCGATCGACAAATCCGTGGGCGGTCAGATCAAGGCCGCCTTGCAGATGCCGTCGCAGCAAAGCTATCGACAGCACGCGCTGCGACTCACGGCGGATCTGACCTGGGAATATGTGGCGCTCTATTTCGCGCTGGCGGGATATTCGGATGAAACCCGAACGCGCTACGACGAGTCCTTTGTGCCGGAGATCTTCCGCCGGTCCATCCGCGAGATGCAAATCGAAGGCGAGGGCGGCAAGCGACCGCTCGTGCGTACCGAGCGGGTACTCTACAAATCCACGCGTCCACCACCGCTCGAATCGCCGCCCCAGCGCGGTTGGACCTTCTTGATGTGGGGGCTCGCCTCGGGCTTGTTCCTCCTCGCACTGTGTGAGCTGGCCCGTCATGCAGCTGTGGTACGGATACTGCTCGGCGCGCTGCTCTCGCTGCAGGGGCTCGTATTCGGATTGCTCTCGCTCATCCTGTTGTTGCTCTGGTTGTTCACGGACCACAGGGCGGCGTACGGGAACCTCAACCTATTCCTGATGCCACCCTGGCTCATCGCCCAGACGGTGTTCGGGGTCGGCATCGCGCTGCGTCGGGAGCAGGCGACGCGCCGGGCGGCGAAGATGATTTTGGCCACCGTCGTTAGCTCTATCCTTCTGATTGTATTGAAGATTTTCCCGTTCTCCGGGCAGGACAACGGGGTCTTCATTGCTTTCTTCTTGCCCCTGTGGGCCCTGCTCGCGATTGGAACGCGCCGCCTTGCAAGCTATATCGGTTCGATATAAGTATCGTATCGATCAGCATGAGCAGCTCGACAGGAACAAGGGTGGCGCTCGTCACGGGCGGTGCCAAGGGCATCGGCGCCGCGACGGTGGGCCGTTTTTTGAAGGCCGGCTTTCGCGTCACGGTCGTGGACCGCGATCAAGACGCACTGAAAACGTTTTGCGATAGCCTCGGCAGCCAGCGCTCCGAGGTCTTGCCCATCGTTTGTGACGTGGTGGATCGGCCCGCCGTGGATCGCGCCGTCGCCGACACGGTCGCGGCCTTCGGACGGCTGGATGTGATCGTGAACAACGCCGGTGCCAACCGTGCGATGCGCTTCGAGGAGCACACGGACGACGACTGGGACAGCCTCGTGCGTCTCAACCTCACGAGCGCCTTCTATTTCATTCGCGCGGCCTTGCCTGAGCTGCGAAAGCACAAGGGCAACGTCGTCAACGTCTCGTCGATGACGGGCCTTGTGGGTCAACCGCGGGGCGCGGCCTATGCGGCAGCCAAGGGCGGTCTGATCGCCTTCACACGCACGCTCGCGCTTGAGCTTGGACCCGAGGGGATTCGCATCAACTGCGTATGTCCCGCCGGAGTGGACACGCCTCTCATGCAGGCCTGGGCCCAGACGCAGCCCGATCCAGCCGCCGTGATTCGTGGTCAGGCGAACATGCATTTGTTGGGACGGCTCGCCTCGTCGGAGGAGATCGCCAACACCATCCACTACCTCGCGAGCGACGAAGCCTCCTTCGCGACCGGTGTGATCTTCGAGGTCGAGGGCGGCGCCACGCTGGGTTACCGACGCGCACAATAAAAGGAATCACCATGTCTCCACGCTTTGCCAACAAGACAGTTCTGATAACCGGTGCAGGCTCAGGTATTGGTCGCGCAACCGCACTGCGATTCGCCAGTGAGGGCGCGCGCGTTGGTGTCATCGATCGGCGTCAGGCACAGGCCGATGCAGTTGTGGCCGAGATCAAGGCCGCTGGCGGTCAGGCCATCGCGGGCGCCGCCGATGTGACCCAGGCCGGTGACTGCGCCCGCGCCGTGGAGGCGGTAATCGCTGCCTTTGGTCCGATCAACATCCTCGTCAACAACGCGGGCATCGGGCACTCCGGCACGATCCTCGAAACCGATGAACCGATCTGGGACGCGGTGATGGATGTGAACGTCAAGGGTATGTTCCTGATGACCAAGGTGGTCTTGCCAGCCATGATCGCTCGCGGCGCTGGCGTCATCGTCAACACCGCCTCGGTGGCGGGTGTGAAGGCGGTCCCTGATCGTCTCGTCTACACGACTTCAAAGTTCGCGGTGGTTGGTTTCACCCGCGCGATGGCGCTGGATCACGTTCGCCAGGGCATTCGCGTTAACTGCGTCTGTCCGGGGACGACGGAGACACCCTGGATCGACGAGCGCCTCGCGCAGAGTGCGGACGCCGAGAAGGCACGCGCGGCCCTGATCTCGCGCCAGCCGATGGGTCGCATGGGCAAGGCCGAGGAGATGGCCGGTGCCATCGCCTATCTCGCCAGTGACGATGCCGCGTTTGCCACCGGCACCGCTCTCGTCATCGACGGGGGCCTCGCCGCGTGAAACGTCGCGCGGTGTGCGCGGCGCTCGCGTGTTGCATGCTAGCCGTGGGCGGGTGCAAGCCACGCAAAAAAGGTGCACCCGGGGCCAGGGTGTTGCAGATCGCTGTCATACCCAAGGGCACCTCGCACGACTTCTGGAAGAGCATTCATGCCGGCGCCCGTGCCGGCGCGGCGGCAATCTCGGCGCAGTTCGCGGCGGAAAAACCTGCGGGTATCGTCGGCGTCGAGATCTTCTGGAAGGGCCCTCTGCGTGAGGACGATCGCGAGCAGCAAATCCAGGTCGTTGAAGGATTCACCGCGCAAGAAGTCGACGGCATCGTACTCGCGCCGCTTGATGCGCGTGCGTTGATCCGCCCCGTCGAGGAAGCGCTGCGCCTGAATATTCCCACCGTCGTCATCGATTCCGCGCTCGACTACAAGGACATCGCGAGCCAGGTCTCCACGAACAACTTTCTTGGCGGCGAGCTTGCCGCCGAACAGCTCGGCAAGAAGCTCGGCGGCAAGGGCAAGGCGATCATGCTGCGCTATCAGCAAGGCTCGGCCAGCACCGAGGAGCGCGAGGCCGGGTTTCTCTCAAAGCTCAAGCGGGATTTCCCCGGCGTGCAGTTGATCTCTGACGATCAACACGCGGGTCCAAGT
>Ga0169931_10013987_pt1 | contig 10900 bp, 5 predicted proteins | sample Kivu_15m_20L_FD_129675 | JGI IMG/M metagenome (GOLD analysis project Ga0169931, IMG submission 129675) | Freshwater microbial communities from Lake Kivu, Western Province, Rwanda to study Microbial Dark Matter (Phase II) - Kivu_15m_20L... | ecosystem: Environmental > Aquatic > Freshwater > Lake ... | reverse complement strand
GCACCCGATTGGTGATGGACGAAAGTTCAATCATGATATCCGCACCCAAGATTTCACCTGTGCGGGGATTGACAAAGCTTGGTCCGTAGCCGCCAAACGGTGGTTTGGGCGAACTGGTCCATCTAATGACGTTGTACCTTATATCACCGGCATCCCATTGTGCGTCATCAGGTTGGATATGACAAACAACAGCGTTCTTGAATCCGATTTTTTCAAAAGCTTGATTCCAAGTTTCGACTGCCGCTTTGACCAAAGGCCTGAATTCAACCGGTGTAGTGTTCTCAACCCACCACGTAATTGGTTTGATAGGTTCTGAGATTTCCAGTTCGGGGTTCTTTTTTTCAAGCCTCCAACGGTGAATCATGTCTTTGTAATTCATTGGACCGAAAGTGGTCATGTCATTCACTTTGGTCGAGAAATAGCCTACTCTCGGGTCATCAGCTCGCGGTTCAAAACCGAGTTCGGGCATTTGCAAAATGCTATGCTGATAAAGAATAGAAATGCTTCTGCCATCGGCAATGTTGTCCCCTGCCAGCGAGGGATTGCTTGAATCATAAACAAATCGAACAGTCAATTCACTGTTCTCGGGATAGTTATTGATCGCTGTAATGGCTGATTTCTCTTTGCTCAGCGTACCTGACTTTGACCCTCCTTCCCCATTTGATGGCCTCCTGATTTGACTGAAATCTTCTGAAATAAAAAGTGCACTTCCGTCAATCAAAAGTTTTCCGCTCTTCTTGTCCTCCCCTTCTATTTTCATGCTGGCCAACACAGGATTATTGATGTTAGCACCGGCAGATTTGCTCAATGCATTTTGTGGGTCGTAGTAAAATGCTGTGTTTACATGGATAATATCCAATCGCTCATAATTTCGCTGAAAACAAATGACCTTCGAACCTCTGTATGCGCCTTTCTGAAGCCCAATTTCTGCTAAACCATCTTCTACATGACTGAAGTAGATGAACTCTTTGGTCAATTGATCGGCCGAGATGGTCAAATACACTTTGCCGGTTAGCGTATCACGATAAATCGGAAACAGTCCATCCCATAAGCGAGATTTACTCGTCAGTTCGTCCCACTTCTTTTTGGATTCGTCCTTGGACTCTTTGGGTGCCTCAGCAGTTGAGGCTGGGGCATTTTTCTTTTTGGATTTTTGCGCTTCAACATGGATTGTCATCAACAAACAAATTGAGGTCAGTAATACAATTCTCTTCATATTCATGGTTAATGGGCGATGTATTTATTCAAAGTTCCCGGGACTTGTCCCGGTCCATTGTGGGGTTGAAAATAGCCCTACGGCACTTTTCTGCTCATAAAAAAGTGATAAACGGGGTGCGGATGAGCGAAATAGCTATCAATTTCCGTAAAAATTTGCCTTGGTCGAGCTTATTTTATTTTTGTCGCAGATTTGGTGACCAACGCAGTTATTTCGCGCGCCTCATTTATGGGCAAATCGCTCATTGCAAGGAGTATTGGCCTGAAAGCGTGAATAACCAAAATCCAAACATAGTCTCACATGCCCCCCGAACTTGAAAAGGTTCGGGGGCTTTTTTTTTTAGAAATTTCATGTGTTGATAAGCAGATGGTAATCATTACCCGGCTGCCCATTATTCCTTTCACCATCCAAATGTCAGAGTTAAATTTGCCGGGCAGTTTTCAGATTGCGAAACCATTATTAAATCAACAATTTAAAATCAAATTTAAAGGATATCATGGCCGAAATCAGCGTTAATCCCGACAGTTACAGCAAGGAGCTACAGGTTTATGTCAACATGGAACGAGCGGGTGTAAGCCTTCTCAATTCAGTCGGAAAACTCCAATTTGAGAAGTCAATCGAGTTGGTGCTGTTCAGAAATCACTTGTTAGACACCAAAGTGACCGAAGTACTCAGACTACACAAGTACGCCACCGAAATTGTCGAAAGCCCCATCAGTATTTTTGATACCGCTGAATTGGCAGCTGAGATTTGTGAAATGAACCTGGCTCCGGCTAAAATTGATATAGGTAAGCTAGCTGCTGAATGGTTGGCTGAACGCGACCGATTTGATTCTAAGAGAGACTTCTTAGTAGCTAAGCTGAGCACATACACGCTCACCGATAGCGATCCATTCCAGCCTCGTGATGTGGTGTTGTTTGGATTTGGACGAATTGGTCGTTTGGCTGCTCGCGAGCTGATAAAACAGGCCGGTAAAGGACAACAACTCCGTCTCCGAGCCATTGTGGCGCGCAAAGTGGATGACAAGACTTTGAAAAAAAGAGCTTTGTTGCTGGAAAATGACTCCGTGCACGGCAAGTTTGCGGGAACAATTGACGTTGATTACAACTCAAAATCGCTCATAGTCAACGGACAGCGCATTTACTTCATTGATGCTGCCGATCCTGCCGGTGTTGATTACACTGCTTATGGCATCAACAATGCACTGGTCATTGACAACACGGGAGTTTTCAAAGACAAGGAGTCTCTCTCGCAGCACATGCGTTCGAAAGGTGTTTCGCGCGTGCTTCTGACAGCGCCCGGAAAAGAAATCCCCAACATCGTTTATGGCATCAACCACAAAGATTTGGATTTGGAGAATGAAAAAATCTACTCTGCAGCATCCTGCACCACCAACGCCATAAGTCCGGTTTTGAAAGTGGTAGAAGATGCTTATGGAGTTGAGCGAGGCCATATTGAGACAGTGCATGCCTATACCAATGATCAAAACCTCTTGGACAATATGCACAAGAACACCCGAAGAGGACGTTCAGCAGCCATCAACATGGTCATTACAGAAACGGGTGCGGGAAAAGCAGTGACCAAGGTGATGCCTTCTTTCAAAGACAAGTTAACCGCCAATGCTGTGCGGGTTCCCACACCCAATGGCTCTTTGGCCGTGTTGAGCCTCACTCTGAAAAAGAAAACTTCGGTTGAAGAAATGAATGCCCTTCTGAAAGATGCCGCTTTGCGTGGTGAGTTGGTCAATCAGATTTACTATTCCATAAATGAGGAACTTGTATCAAGCGACATTATCGGCAATGATTGCTGCTCGGTTTATGACAGCCATGCCACCATCGTTGCCAATGATGGAATGAGTGCTGTGCTCTACGTTTGGTACGACAACGAGTTTGGCTACACCAAGCAGGTGATTCGTTTGGCCAAGTATGTATCCAAAGTCAGAAGAAATATCTACTATTGATTATATAATCAGATCCTGCATTCAGCAATAACAAAAAGGTCGCCCAAATGAGGCGACCTTTTTGTTGAACCGATTTCAATGCGGACTCAGAACTTAATCGTCACAGTACCTGTGATTGGATCTTTTTGTGGGTCATAAGTGATGACATAATAATAGTCAGCCAAGGGCAGCTTCTTACCGTTAAAGGTTCCATCCCATGCGCTTGGATATTGTTTGGACTCAAACAAAAGCTGACCCCACCTGTCAAAAACTTGAACTGAAGAACGCGGGAAATGCTCCAATCCGCCAACTGTCCAGAAGTCATTTGCACCATCACCATTGGGGGTAATCACGCTCGCTATGAAGAAACAGCCTTGAGTTATTTCTACTATTGCTTCAGCACTGATATTACAGCCGAGATCATCGGTAATTGTCACCACATAAGTCTCTTCAGTCAGCCCCACTGCGGTGTTTGTTTTTTGATTTTTGGCATCATTCCATTCAACGGTCACCGGTTGAACACCTCCGGTTACAATGGCTGATGCTGTTCCATCCTGCTGATTCCAACAAGAAACGGGGGATGTAAACACACTTACATCTAAATCAGAAACCACATCAAAACCAATAATGATGGTTCCTTCAGAAGAACATTCGAAGGAATCGCTGACGGTTACGGGATATTCGCCAAAAGCCAATGAATCCAAATCATCAAACGTCAATTGTGGTCCCAAATCAAATACTAACGGAGGAGTGCCCCCAACAGCCGACACAATGGCTGAACCATTCTCCATTCCGATACAAGTTGCGTTAGTCGAAATGATAACCAATTGCAAAGGCTCCGGCTCTTCCAAAACAACATCCTGACTTAGAAAACAGCCCTGAGAATCTGTTACAACCACCGTGTTCAGTCCAGCGCACAAATCATTAGTTCCGGTTTGCTGTGAATCGTTCCACACGAACTCATATTGTGGTGTACCGCCCATTACGCTGAGAATTACTGAGCCATTGCAAGCACCTCCACAAACCAAATTAATGCTATTAACAACTGTAATTGTCATTCCATCAGGCTCAATGATGTCAAATTGAAAAGTCAAATCACATCCATTGTCATCAATAACATTCAAGTCATAGCCCCCTTCAAATAAGTCAATGAATGACCCGGTTTGGTTGTTCGTGCCCAATGGATCCAAAGTAAATGAGTAAGGCGCAATACCCCCTGAAGCGACAACACTTATAGAACCATCCGTCAATCCATTACATGTAATCTGGCTGACTGTAGGCACTATCGCCACAGGATCGGGCGCGTCTATGTTGAATTGGAAATCAATCACAGCGCCTTCAGCGTCAGTGACTGACGCTGTGTGTGGTCCGGGACAAAGAGTAGAAATAGTGACATCACCGGCCACTCCATCCCATGTGTATTGATAAGGCCCTGTTCCACCAACGGCATCAATTGTAGCCGTACCATCGCATGAGTCATGACATAAAGTGGCGGTTTGTTCTATAGAAGCTGTCAATTCAGTAATGAATACGGCTCTTATGGTACCCGCAGTATTCATGACCATGAATGTGTTCAGAGCCGTTGGATCATCTATAACAATATCTCCCGATAGTACTTCCCAGTTGAGAAAGACACTATTGGTCTCAATAGCTTCGAGGTCTATTTCAAGTGGTGAAAAATAAATTCCGGACCATGGGACGTCAGCAGGAGTCAACGTGACAGTGCTAACTTGAACGTTTCCAACCCCCAATATCTCCACAATTAAGTCTTGGGCTTCTACATCGTAACAATCCTCAATCCCACTCACAATTTCATCAGCACAACGAGACAAAATGAAATCTCTCAACTCTTGCACGTTGTTTTGCCAAGTGTTGTAGTTACCTCCCCATTTCTGAATCTGACGAGGCATCTCGGGATCAATGTTCAATATCAAACTATCCAAGAATGAAATCATGTTATCACACGAGAAGCAAGTATTTGATAAATCAGCGTAACGATTGACATATGTTGCTTGAAACTCAGGACTTGTAAACAATTTGTTCAAAATTGGAACGTGTCCTTGGCCTCCCACATTTCCCAATCCTTGAATGTCGCATGGGTCTGCAGTTGGAGATGTATTTGGAATGCCGGTGTAGTTGACATAATGCCCAAATGAAGCATCCATATCCCACAAAATATAACCCCACTTTTTGTGATCGCCATCCGGATGGCGTCCTTTCCACCAAGCAGTGTTCCAATTTAGCCAGTCCATGCAGACGGCATAAGTATTCATCACGAAATAGTCAATCAAACTGATCACGTTAAGCTCAGACTTGACGTAATCGTAATTCGCCTGAACAGTCATATCATTATTAAGTATGTACTGCACCAGGGTATTCCAAGTAGGTTGGGCGTTGGGCGCGCCATACTCTGACCAAGTTCCTCCCCAAGTTTTCAAATAGTACAAATACCCTGAAGGCTGATCATGGTGATAATCTGTATAGTCATTGTCATCAGCGGAACGGTCCGGTTCCTTCGGGCATTCTTCCCCAAGAGTGGTTGGCTTGATTGGGATTATTAAGGTCAAAACTGTCCAAAACATCACCGTTAGGGTCAGCAAAAACCGCTGATTCACCCGCTCCATTTGATTGAGTCAACTTAAAATTGGTGTTGACCTCATTGTACGCATTGATGTTAAAATCCCCCAGAGGATCATCCACTCCCAATCCGGAGCAAATGAATACTCTGCGACCATTTGCAGGGATGGTGGTTCCTGCCGGAATCACAAACTTTGTAGGATTATTAGAATTGTCACTGAGGTGATAACCCGACAAATCAACCACTGAGGCGGTATTATTTCTAAGCTCAATCCAATCGCGATAAGAAGTGCCTTCATAGTTGGTATTGTTTGGTCCGTTGTGAGCCCAATTGGTGTAATTGGCGGCACATACTTCATTTATCACAACCTGTGTAAAAGTTGATTGGACAATCAGTAAAGCGAAGGTGGTTAAAAGTATCCTCATGGTTCCCAATAATTGGTTTCAAGTCGAGGACTGAACCCTAAATATCATGGTTGCACCATAGCAAAACAAAAATGGAATAACGAAGAAAGCCGTCCTTTTCAGACGGCTTTCAATCTTATTCGGTTTAATCTCTGTACTTAGTACTTAATGCTTACTGTTCCCGTGAGCGGGTCTTTAGCCGGGTCATAGGTAATGACGTAGTAATAATCAGCGAGCGGCAACTTCTTACCATTGAACGTTCCATCCCACGGGTTCGGGTATTGCTTGGATTCGAATAAAAGTTGACCCCAACGATCGAAAACTTGAACGGAAGAGCGAGGGAAATGCTCTAATCCACCAACTGTCCAAAAATCATTGGCACCATCCCCGTTGGGAGTCAAAACGGAAGCAATGAAAAAACAACCTTCATTCACTTCGACTTCAGCTTCCGCACTGATATTACAACCCAAATCATCGGTCACAGTCACGACATAAGTCTCTTCAGAAAGACCGACTGCAATATGAGTTTTCTGATTTTTGGAGTCATTCCATTCAACAGAAACAGGTTCAACACCGCCTTGGATAACAGCGGTAGCTGTTCCATCCTGCTGATTCCAACAAGAAACGGGAGTAGTGAAAACGCTGATTTCCAAATCGGATATTACATCGTATCCAATGATTATCTCCCCTTCATCAGTACAATTCAATGCATCAGTCACAACAATTGGGTAGGTACCAAAAGGAAGGGCTGTCAAATTTTCTTCTGTCATTTCGGGTCCCAAATCAACCGCCAAAGGAGGAGTTCCTCCGATAGCAGTGACGATTGCTGTACCGTTGTCCATGCCCACGCAAGTGGCGTTGGTTGAAATAATCACCAACTGAAGCGGTTGTGGTTCTTCAATAATAACCTCTTGGCTGACGAAACATCCTTGTGCGTCTGTTACCACAACATTGTTATTGCCTGCACACAAGTCATTAGTACCGGTCTGATCAGATCCATTCCATTCAAAAGTGTACTGAGGAGTTCCTCCAAAAACGTTCAATGTAACTGTTCCGTTGCAAAGTCCTCCACAAGCCAAATTCACAATATTCACAACAGTAATCGTCATGCCGTCAGGCTCAATGATGTCAAAGGCGAACGAGGTGCTGCATCCATTGTCATCTTGCGCCAACAAATCATAACCACCTTCAAACAAGTCTGTGAAAGAACCTGTTTGATTGGTAGAGCCAAGAGGATCAAGAGTGAAAAAATACGGGGCTGTCCCACCCGAGGTCGACACTGAAATTTGACCGTCTGTCAGTCCATTACAAGTTATTTGTTCCACAGTGGGCACAATAGAGAGTTCTTCGGGCGCTTCAATCGTGAAGTTAAATTCCACAATGGTTCCATCCGCATCTGAAGCTACTGCCGTATGAGGCCCGGGGCAGAGTGTTGCAATCGTTGCATCACCCGGTACTCCATCCCAAGTGTAGGTATAAGGCTCAGTACCACCAAGTGATGTGATGGTAGCACTTCCATCGCACGAGTCGTGGCATAACGTCATCGTTTGTTCAATTGTAGCCTGAAGTTCCGTTATGAAATGTGCTATGATTGTTCCTCCCGTGTTCATGGTCATAGTGGTAACCAAAGCCGTAGGATCTGCAATCACAATGTCGCCATCCAACACCTCCCATCCTATAAATAATCCTGTCGTTTCTATCGCTTCAATATTGATTATTATGGGTGAAAAATAGGTACCGGACCACGGAACATCAGCAGGTGTCAAGGTGACGGTGCTCACTTGAACATTTCCTTCACCGTCAATTTCCACTATCAAATCTTGGGCAACGACATCGTAGCAATCTTCGATACCACCGATAATTTCATCTGAGCAACGCGCCAGAATCCAATCCCTCATGGTGTTGACTCTCTGAACCCAAGTGTTGTAGTTTCCACCCCACTTTTGAATTTGGCGCGGCATCTCCGGGTCAATTGCACCTGTCATACTATCCAACAAGAAAACCATGTAATCACAAGAGAAATAAGTGTTGGACAAATCAGCATAACGGTTGATATAGTCCGCAACGAACAAATCATTGGTCATGAGTTTGTTCAAAATAGGTACGTGACCCTGTCCACCCGGATTACCCAGGACTTCGGGATTGCAAGGATCTGCAGTGGGTTGCTGGGTTGGTACTCCCGTATAATTGGTTCCGTGACCGAAAGTATTATCCATATCCCAAAGCGTATATCCCCACTTTTTATGATCTCCGTTAGGGTCACGACCTTTCCACCATGCTGTATTCCAATTCAACCAGTCGGCACAAACGACATAGGAGTTAAGGATGAAATAATCAATTAGACTTTTGGTGCTCAATTCAGCCTCTACAGTGAGATAATTTGGGTCACTCAATGGTGTCGGATATCCATTGATTTGAGCAACCAATGCGTTCCATGTGGGTTGCGCATTTGGAGCTCCGTACTCCGTCCAAGTGCCTCCCCAAGTTTTCAGAAAGTACAAATAAGCCCTGTCCTGTCCGTGATAATAGGAAGTATAATCAGGGTCATCCGCTTTGCTTCTCACTTCATAAACACCCCAATATTGACCATTTAGATACACAATACACGCTTGATTATGACGAACGTCCAACTTCAAATCTCCCATCCACGAAAGTTGCTGAACATATGCATCTCGAATATGCGCACCATTTGAGAAGGGGTAGTTGTCATTCGCTGCCGCTTTAAACATAATTCTTTGAAAACTCTCCCTGTCAGTGTCCTTGAATATCTGGTAATTGATGGCATCACCATAACCTGTTTGGTCTTTGACAATGTAGTCCACCCCACGCTGTTCGTAGGCCCATGAATCATTTCCGTGTTTATTGTACTCACCGGTATTCACCGAAACACGAACACCATCTTCGTCAAAATACTCTAGAACGCCAATAGGATTAATCTGAGAACCACCAAAAAGTTGACTCAAATTGTTTCCGCAAATTGAAGCCACCGGAAGGGTATGCTGGTCATTTCCGAAGAAATACGTGGCCGTTTCAATAAAACTACTCAAAATCTGAGGGTCACTATGAAATGCACGCGCCCTGAGAACTGTTGTTACGTTAAGGTTGATTGGGCCCGTGTAAAGGGTCGACCCGGTAGTTGGATTCAAACCATCAGTGGTGTATCTGATTTCCACACCGGGTTGGGGAGATGTGATTGTCACTGAAATAGGAGCACCGTGGTAACCGGGCGTCTGATTGAATTGAGGTGTCGCGGCATATGACACATACACTTGAGCTGAATTAGCAGCGTTTGGCGTGGGAGTGGTCATAATTCTGAATGGTCCTGTGCCTTCGGGCATTCTTCCCCAAGAGTGGTTGGCTTGGTTGTTCAGAACTATTTGATAGCTATCAATCACGTCACCTGCCGGGTTCGCCAAAACGGCATACTCGTTCTCTGCTTGCGTAATTCTGAAGTTGGTGTTGACTTGCCCAAACGCATTGGGTGCAAAATCTCCGAGCGGATCATCACCCGCGAAGCCTGAGCAAATGAAAATACGCCTTCCATTGGCGGGAATCGTGGTACCGGCCGGAATGACAAATTTTGTCGGATTGTCAATCCGGTCGCTCAAATGCCATCCGGAAATGTCCACCACTGATCCTGATGTGTTGTAGAGTTCAATCCAGTCGTGGTAGTTATCACCTCCGTAAAAAGCCGTACCATTCAGAACGTAATTGTCCAAATTAGCGGCACACACCTCATTGATAACCACTTGAGATTTGCCTAAAAATGCCGATCCTGAAATCAGCGACAACAATAGAATTCTTTTCATCTTCACAAATTTGCAGGTTTGCTATGGAACTATGACCGACAATATTAAAACTTGGTTGCGGCTTGGGTAAAAATTATTTTTTCTTTTTTCAACGCCTTGCGATGGGCAAACAAATCAATTCAAACCAAGTTCGCTTGTTTGTACAAACAATTGCAAAAGTACCCGAATTTTTATTGCAAACCGCTATATATCAATATTCTTAAAATATAGATTATCAAATAATGACCGAGCGAATCTTCGCGCCCGGGAAACGACCAAATATCCTTCTCGAAGGAGATCGACTAACCAAACCGCTAAAGTGCCGGCCCTCCTTAATAATCTTTTTATTTCACCCTTATAGCACTGATAATCTGAATTTGAATTAGATTAATCTCACTAAATACCATTACAACCGGACATCATTTTCACCTCATGGAGATTCGTTTTCCATTGGCGCAATCAGCGCAGATTGGTACCATCTTCGTGGGCCGATTTTCCCGGACACAACCTTGCTAACGAAGTCTGAAATCCTGTTTTGCCACTTATGGAAAAAGCAAACAAATTGTGATTTGAATGGTTTTTCTTTGCTGCGCCAACCAAATAATTACTGCATGAGATTCCTCTCTACTGCTTGTCTGTTGCTTTTCGCCTTCACTTCATCTTCTCAATTGCGTGTGGACAAATTCGAGCAAATGCAAAGCGAATTGCCCACCCCCAACAACTACCGAACTGCATCAGGTGCTCCCGGGCACGCCTACTGGCAACAGCGAGCAGACTATGATATCAAAATAGAGTTAGACGACAAAATGCAGCGGATATATGGCGAAGAGACGGTCACCTACTTTAATAACTCTCCCGATGCATTGGCTTATATATGGCTCCAATTGGATCAAAATCAACAAGCCTTGGGCTCAGATTCATATAAAATCAGAGAGTCCAGATTGGAGGAGGGAACCACGTTTGATGACGTTTTGC